>ERZ772882.40-NODE-40-length-159067-cov-7.295921_pt1 | contig 159067 bp, 133 predicted proteins | sample MGYA00580576_ERZ772882 | MGnify/ENA primary metagenome ERZ772882 (study PRJEB29015, sample SAMEA2737658) | human gut metagenome | biome: human gut; feature: human-associated habitat; material: faeces | place: China | collected 2012 ... | reverse complement strand
CCTCAAACTCCCCCCATCCCTCCCAAACGCGCTTTACTATGGAGGATGATGGGTGACTGCCTGTGGCAAGGTTGCCGCTACTGATGGTCCCCCGAAAAAATGCTGAGCCTGGCCTGTGCAGGTCAGGCTTTTCGTTTTTTCTCTCTCTTCTTTTTTTCTTTCTTCTTCTTTCTCTTTTGCTGGCAGTATCCGGTGGACGGGAGGCCATAAAAAAGGACAGCCGTACGGCTGTCCTTTTTTATGGCTTTGGGGAAAGCGTATTGGAAAGAGGAGCGACCGGATGCCGGTCGGCCTGTACCCGTTCGTCGTGGACGTTACAGCCTGCAAGAACGGTATTACCCCTGGGAGAGGCCTTTCACGCGAGGAAGAGGGATCCCCTTGCCGCCTTAAAGGTACAGATGCGGCAGCACCTCGCGGGAATCCAGCCATATGGTCACGGGGCCCCAGTTGATAAGGTGGACGCCCATGTCCGCGCCGAACACGCCCGTAGGCACGGGGCGGCCGCTTTCCTCGCTGACTTTTCGGGTGAAGCGGTCGAACATCTCGCGGGACCAGGCAGGATCGCCGGCATGGGAGAAGGAGGGGCGGCGTCCCTTGCGGCAGTCGGCATACAGCGTGAACTGCGGCACCAGCAGGACATCGGCTCCGCAATCCCGGGCGGAGCGGTCGAACTTGTCGCAGCGGTCTCCTTCGCCGGGGAAGATGCGCAGATCCAGCAGCTTGCGCGCCATGCCTTCAAAAACAGGACTGTGGTGGAAGTCCGGGCCGTCTTCGTCACCAAAGCCGGTCATGACCAGCAGGCCCTTGCCGATGGCGCCGGTGGTCTGGCCGTCCACAGTGACGGCCGCTTCGAGGACACGTTGAACCAGGAGTCGCATCAGTCCTCCTTGGCGGTCGCGGCACCGTTCTGCCGGGCGGCGTGACGGGCAGCTTTCTTGGCCTGTTTGGCCATCTCTTCTTCACGCAGGGCGCGGCGCAGGACCTTGCCCACGATGGTCTTGGGCAGTTCCTCGCGGAATTCCACCAGGCGGGGCACCTTGTAGGAGGCCAGGCGCTGGCGACACCAGCCCACGATATCGGCCTTGGTCAGTTCCACGCCGGGACGGGGCACGATATAGGCCTTGAGGGCCTCGCCGCGCACGCCGTCGGGGATGCCGACGCTCACGCCTTCCAGCACGTCGGGGTGTTCCAGCAGGACTTCGTCCACTTCACGCGGATAGACGTTGTAGCCGCCCACGATGACCATGTCCTTCTTGCGGTCCATGATGAAGAAATAGCCTTCCTCGTCCATGACGGCCAGGTCGCCGGTATAGAGCCAGCCGTTGCGCAGGGCGCTGGCGGTCTCGTCGGGCAGGTGCCAGTAGCCCTGCATGACCTGCGGGCCACGGATGACCAGTTCCCCCAGCTTGCCCACAGGCAGGGGGGCGGTGCCGCTTTCGCTGTCCACGATGCGGGCATCGGTGCCGGGCAGGGGCATGCCGATGGAGCCTTCTTTCTGCTTGCTGTCTTCGCGGGGATTGATATGCGTGATGGGCGAGGCTTCCGTCAGGCCGTAGCCTTCAAGGATGATGGCGCCGGTCAGCTCCTGGAAGCGGCGGAAAGTATCGCGGGGCAGGGGAGCGGAGCCCGAGATGCAAAGCTTGATACAGGTCAGGTCGTACTGCCCCAGGGTCTTTTGCTGCAGCAGCGAGCTGTAGACCGCGGGCGCACCGGGGAAGACCGTGGGGCGGTGCTTGCCGATGAGGTGCAGCACGTCCTGGGGCACATAGCGGGGCAGGGGCAGCACCGTGGCGGCCAGGGCGGCCGGGATGGTCAGGCCCGTGGTCAGACCGTAGACATGGAAGAAGGGCAGCAGGCCCACGAAGCGGTGTTCCGTCTCGGGGGTCTCCTGGATGATGCTCAGGATCTGGCGGCAGTTGGTGCCCAGATTGCTGTGGGTCAGGGCCACGCCCTTGGGGATGCCGGTGGTGCCGCCGGTATATTGCAGCAGCGCGGGCGTGTTCTGCGGGTCGGCGATGGGTTCGCTCAGGGGCTGGGCGCCCCTGCTGAAGTCCTTCCAGGCGATGACCTTGTCATCATAGGGGATGGGGACGGCCTTCTGGCGGCCCTTGGTGAAACGGTAGATGAGGTTCAGCGGGAAGGAAAGGGCGTCGGCGATGCCGGTGACCACATAGGTCTTGACGGGCAGACGGTCACGCAACGGAGCCACGCGGGGCCAGAGCATGTCCAGCAGGACAAGGCATTCGGCACCGGCGTCATTGAGGTTCTGGAGCAGCTCCCGTTCCATGTAGAGGGGGTTGACCATCACGGCCACGGCCCCGCATTTGACCACGCCCCAGAAGGCGATCATGGTCTGGGGCAGGTTGGGCAGCATGACGGCCACGCGCTGGCCCGGCCGGATGCCCGCGCGGCGCAGGGCCCCGGCAAAGCGTTCCGCGGCCTCATGCAGGGCCTTGTAGCTCAGGCGGGTGTTCTGGAAGATCAGGGCCGGGCGCTTGGGATAGCGTGCGGCGGCCTCATCCAGCAGGCTGTACAGGGGCTGGTCGAAAACAGTGACGGTACGGGGAACGGACGGTTCGTAATGGGAGAACCAAGGACGGTGCAGCTCGGGGGTCATGCCATTTCCTTGGTGTTGCGCGGGTGAGGGGGAAGCTGGAACGCCGTGGCCACGGCATAGGCCTTGATGCCTTCACAGGCACCGGTAAAGCCCAGCTTTTCTTCCGTGGTGGCCTTGATGTTGACCGAGTCCGTACCCAGGCCCAGCAGGCGGGCCACGTTCTTGCGGATCTCTTCACGATGGGGAGCCAGTTTGGGGGTCTGGGCCACGACGGTCAGATCCACGTGGCAGAGGGTCAGACCGGCATCCCGGAAGCGTTCCAGCACGTCGTCCAGAAGGACAGCAGAGGAAATATTGTCGAAACGGGCGTCGGCATCAGGGAAAAGACGGCCGATATCGCCCAGGGCCGCGCAGCCCAGCAGGGCATCCATCAGGGCATGGAGCAGGACGTCGCCGTCGGAATGGGCGATGACCTCGGGAGCATTGGGGATGATGATGCCGCCCAGCTTCATGGGGCGGCCGCTGCCGTAGCGGTGGACGTCATAGCCCATGCCCACGCGCGGCACCGGCATGACGGGGGAGCGTTCTTCCAGCAAGGCAAGGTCCTCGGGATGGGTGATCTTGATATTGGCGGCTTCGCCCGGCACCACCAGTACGGGGTGCCCGTGGGCTTCCATCAGGGCGGCATCGTCCGTGGCCGCGCGTCCGGCGGCGCTTTCCTGCCGGGCGGCATCGTGGGCGGCCAGGAGGGGAGGCAGGGCAAAGCCCTGGGGGGTCTGCACGGCGCGCAGCCGGGCACGGGGCGGCGTGTCCGTCACAAGATCGTCGCAGACGACCTTTATGGTATCCGTGACGGCAAGGCCCGGGATGACGGCCACGGCACCTGCGGCGAGCGCACCGCAGACACGATGGACGAGGGCCGCGCTCATGAAGGGGCGCGCACTGTCGTGCACCAGCACATGCGTGGCTTCCTTGGGCAGGGCGGCCAGCCCGTGGCGCACGGAGTCCTGTCGTTCCGCCCCGCCGGCCACGGCCAGCCAGGGGATGCCGGGATCCTCGTCGCGGACCAGCTGGGCCAGGCGCTGTTTTTCTTCTTCCAGGCAATCCTGGGGGAAGACAAAAACAAGGCCCGCCACGGCCCCGGAACGGGCCAGAGTGCGGGCTGAATGCCAGTAAAGGGGAACCCCTTTCCAGAGCAGGAACTGTTTGGAGTGGCCGCCTGTAGCGGCGGACAGGCGCTTGCCCTGTCCTGCGGCCAGAACGAGGGCCCAGGGACGGACGGGAATTCGTGTCATGCTGTACTCGCAAAAAAACAGGCAGGAGTCGAACGATAAGCCGGGTTCTGTTCGCGCCGGGGCGCGCGATCGCCATTCCTCTAGAAGAGCAGTTGCCTGCCCTCTCAAGCAGCCTACCCGGAAGGTATGGCCGGGCCAGCCTCCTTCCCTATTTGGCCTTGCTCCAGACGGGGTATGCCGAGCATGCCGTGTCACCACGGCATCTGGTGGTCTCTTACTCCACCGTTTCACCCTTACCCGGCCGGTACGGGACCGGCCGGGCGGTTTGCTTTCTGTGGCGCTGTCCGAAGGTCGCCCTTCCTGGACGTTATCCAGCGTCCTGCCCTGTGGAGCCCGGACTTTCCTCTCCGGGCCAATGCCCGCAGCGGCGATCTGTCCGGCTCCTGCCTGTTGATTTTTAGTCCACCAGAGTCTTGGGTTTGGCCGGAGCGGCCTGCAGTTCCATATCCGGGAAGTGCTCGTTCCAGAAGATCAGGCGCTGGCAGTTGGGGCAGCTCAGGATCTGCTGGCCGCGCTGCAGTTCGATGAAGGACTGCGGCGGGATGGCGATGTGGCAGCCGGAGCAGATGCCTTCGCGCACACCGACGATGACGGGATGCTCAAGACGCTTGCGGATGAATTCGTACCGCACGAAGACGGGCTGGGGGATGACGCCGGCGGCATGCTGGCGCTTTTCTTCCAGTTCGGCCAGCTTGGCCTGGGCCAGCTGGATCTTTTCTTCCAGGCCGTCGCGGCGCACTTCCAGTTCGGCCTGGAGGGCACCATGGGTCAGGTCCAGCTCGGCCAGGGCTTCGTTCTGGCGCTGCACCTCTTCCATGAGGGTCATCTTTTCTTCCTCACGGGAGCGGTTGATCTTTTCCATGCTGTCCATTTCGCGCATCATGGCATGGTATTCGCGCGTGTTTTCCACCTGCATGAGCTTGTTCTTGCTCTTCTTGATGCGGGCGGAGTCGTCGTCGATCTCCATGGCGAGGCGCTTCTGCTGTTCCTGCAGGTGGGTCAGCTTTTCCACGATGCGTTCGCGCTGGGCGTTGCTGGCATCAAATTTGGCCTGCAGCTCGTCCAGCTGGCGGGGAGCGGATTCCAGTTCCTGACGCACGGCAAAGATGGCGTCGTCCACTTTCTGCAGCTCGACAAGCTGGCGGATCTGGTCAAGGTAGACAGCGGTGCTCATGAGGTTCCTCCTAAAGAACGCGGGGATGGACAGGCTGGAAAGGGGAGGCCGAAGGCACGAAGACGACTTCGAGCATCGGGCAGACGTGCTGCAGGTGGATGGCGGCACGCCGCATCATTTCTTCTTCCAGGCTGTGATGGCCCACGTCGAAAAGACAAAGTTGCGTATCCAGCGCCGTATGGTATTTGACGTCGCCGGTGATGAAAATGTCGGCACCCGCGGCGCGGGCCTCCTCCAGCAGGGAGGATCCCGAACCGGTGCAGTAGGCCACCCGCCGGATGCTTTCCGGGCAGGGGCCGCTGACGGTGGCGGTGCTCAGGTCGATGTGCGCGGCCAGCATGCCGGCCAGCTGCTGCAGGTCCACGGGCTCGGCCAGATCGCCGGCCAGGCCGAAGCCGTGCGGCAGATCCCCCGTGCCGGGGCCGGTGGGTTCCAGCACGGCCAGATTGTCCAGATGCAGCTCGCGGGCCAGCCAGGACACCGGGCCGTCGCTGTTGACGTCCAGCGAGGTATGCGCGGCGTAAAGCGGCACATCGTTGGTCAGCAGCAGGCGCAGGACTTCGTGGTAATGGTCGATGCGGTTGGGCAGCGAAGGCTTGAGCGCCAGCGGATGATGGCTGAGGATGCACTGCGCACCGAGCTCGAGCGCGGCCGAGACGGAAGCCGGGCTCGGATCGAGGCAGACAGCCAGACGCGTGGCGTCGGTCCTGTGCGCGGCCACCTGCAGGCCCGAAACGTCCCAGGACGCGGCACCCTGCAGGGGGGCCATCTGTTCTATGATGCTAATGATCTCTGCTATATGCATATCGATCCCTCACAGTAAAAAAGCACTTCCCTGAAACCAGAAAAGTGCTTTCAAAAGCAAAGGGCGGCAGGCTCGCTGCAAATGATCGACACCTGTGTCTGCGACCACTGGGGCCGTAACCAGCAAAATGGTTCAAAGAATTTAGCTGGCCCTGAGCCCGCTGTCAAGCGGGAAGTCCCCTCCCTTCCTTATATTAAAGGGCGCGCAGGTAGCGCACGGCGTTGGAGAACAGCTGGGTGGCCGGGGGCACGTCGATGGAGCCGCGGGTCCAGGTGGGATAGTTGGTCACATGGTGGAACGCTTCGGGGTGGGGCATGAGGCCCAGCACGCGCCCGCTGGGATCCGTCAGGCCGGCGATGGCCAGGCTGGAACCGTTGGGGTTGAGCGGATATTCCATGGTCGCCTTGCCGGTCTCGGGATCGGCATACTGCAGGGCGATGAGGTTTTCATCGGCCAGGCGCTGCAGGGTGGCGTCGTCACGGGCGATGAGCTTGCCCTCGCCGTGGCGCACGGGCATGGCCATCATGGGCAGATCCTTGGTGAAGACGCAGGGGCTCTTGGGGTTGGGCAGCAGGTGCACCCAGCGGTCTTCGTAACGGGCGGAGTCGTTGTGGCTCAGAGAGACCTGGCGCTCGAAGCGGTTGTTGTCCAAGGCGGGCAGCACGCCCAGCTTGACCAGAAGCTGGAAGCCGTTACAGATGCCCAGGATCAGTTTGCCGTCGTTGATGAATTCGGTCAGGGACTGGAGCAGGGGAGTGCCCGTGCTGTCCTTCAGATAGCGCCAGCGCATGCTGGCAGCCTGGGCGGCACCCAGGTCGTCACCATCCAGGAACCCGCCGGGGAACACGAGAAAATGGTAATCGCTCAGGCGGACTTTGGCGGCCACGATGTCGGAAAAGTGCACGACGTCAGCGCGGTCGGCACCCGCGAGACGGGCGGCGTGGGCGGTTTCGAGATGGGAATTGGTGCCATAGCCGGTGATGACGAGAGTATTGACTGTGCCCATGCGGCAGAAGCCTCCTTGCAAGCGGTAGCCACAAAGGGCCACTATAGAAATGGAAAAAGAGACTACCTGCAAAGTTTATAATAGTCAATGCTGGTAAAATGATTCGGATTGGTGTAAAATCTCCCGATTGCGCGAGGGCGGTTCGCCCGGGCGCAGCACATGCGGTCCGGACCACGGTCCGCTGTATGTCATCAAAAGGTAGGAGTTCATGAAAACCAAGTTCATTTTTGTTACGGGCGGTGTGTTGTCTTCCCTGGGCAAGGGCCTTGCCGCGGCTTCGCTGGGCGCCCTGTTGCAGACCCGGGGACTTTCCGTCACCATCCAAAAGCTGGATCCGTATATCAATGTTGACCCCGGCACCATGAATCCCTTCCAGCACGGCGAAGTGTTCGTGACCGATGACGGGGCCGAGACCGACCTGGACCTGGGCCACTACGAGCGTTACCTCAACGTGCCCATGTCGCGCAAGAACAACACCACTTCCGGTGCCATCTACAACCACGTGATCGCCAAGGAACGCCGGGGCGATTACCTGGGCGGCACCGTGCAGGTGATCCCCCACATCACCGACGAGATCAAGCGCACCGTGCTTTCCCTGGCCGAAGGCGACAACGCCCCTGACGTGGCCATCATCGAGATCGGCGGCACCGTGGGCGACATCGAAGGCCTGCCCTTCCTGGAAGCCATCCGCCAGCTCAAGTCCGAGCTGGGCCGCGACAACTGCCTGAACATCCATCTGACGCTGGTGCCCTACCTCAAGGCCGCCGGTGAGCACAAAACCAAGCCCACCCAGCACAGCGTCAAGGAACTGCTTTCCATCGGCATCCAGCCCGACATCATCCTCTGCCGCTGCGAGCACAGCATCCCCGAAGAGATGCGCCGCAAGATCGCCCTGTTCTGCAACGTGGATCAGGATGCCGTGTTCTCCTCCGTGGACGTGGGCAACATCTATGAAGTGCCCCTGCGTTTCTACGAGGAAGGCTTCGATCAGAAAGTGGCCATCATGCTGCGCCTGCCCGCACGCAACGCCCACCTGGAAGACTGGAAAAAGCTGGTCTACGACTGTGCCAATCCCCAGGGCAGCGTGACCATCGCCATCGTGGGCAAGTATGTGGACCTGAAGGAAGCCTACAAGAGCCTGCATGAAGCCCTGATCCACGGCGGCGTGGCCAACCGCGTTTCCGTGAACCTGCGCTACGTGAATTCCGAGAACGTGGACGACAGCAACGTGGCCGCCACCTTTGCCGGCTGCGACGGCATCCTGGTGCCCGGCGGCTTCGGTTACCGCGGCGTGGAAGGCAAGATCGCCGCCATCCGTTATGCCCGTGAGAACCGCATCCCCTTCTTCGGCATCTGTCTGGGCATGCAGTGCGCGGTCATCGAGTTCGCCCGTCACGTGGCCGGTCTGGAAGACGCCAACTCCGAAGAATTCGATCCTCTGAGCGCCCACAAGGTCATCTACCTGATGACCGAATGGTTCGACTTCCGCACCAAGAACCTGGAAAAGCGCGACGCCGAGAGCGACAAGGGCGGCACCATGCGCCTGGGCGCCTACCCCTGCAAGATCATCCCCGATACCCGTGCCTTTGAAGCGTACGGCAAGGAACTGGTGGAAGAACGCCACCGTCACCGCTACGAGTTCAACAACGCCTTCAAGGATCTGCTGGAAGAAAAGGGCATGGTCTTCAGCGGCACCGCCCCCGACGGCTCCCTGATGGAGATCGTGGAACTGCCCGACCATCCCTGGTTCCTGGGCTGCCAGTTCCATCCCGAGTTCAAGTCCCGTCCCATGGCGGCGCATCCCCTGTTCCGCGAATTCATCAAGGCTGCCAAGAACAACCACAAGAAATAGGGCTTTTGTGCAAGAAAAGCCGTTCAGGACGCTCCGCTGGCGCGGGGCGTCCTTTTTTTATGCAATGACTTGAAATATTCCCTTTTTTGTGCTCCCGGGCCAGCCTCCCTTGCCTATTGGTGCAGCATGTGGCATGGTATTTGAAACGTAGAAAATTTTTACTGACAGGATAGCACCCCATGGCATTGGAACTTCGTCAACAACTCAAATTGTCGCAGCAGCTGGTCATGACCCCCCAGCTGCAGCAGGCCATCAAGCTGTTGCAGCTTTCTCGTGTCGAACTTCTGGAGACCGTCCAGCAGGAATTGCTGGAGAACCCCTTCCTGGAAGAGGCCCCGGCCAATGAGCCCGTGGCTCCGCAGGATCAGGAGGAGCCGCGGCACGAGAAGCCCCAGGACGAAGTCTATGACGAAGACCTTTCCCGCAATGCCGACTGGGAGGAATATCTCGGCGAATTCGCCAGCACGCCGCGCACCTCGCAGGGGCGGGAACTGGAGATCGCGGAAGAGATCTCTCCCCTGGAGGCCCGTTACTCGGCCAAGCCCACGCTGGAAGGCCATCTGCTCTGGCAGCTGCATCTTTCGACCCTGACGGACGAGCAGAAGGAAATCGGCGAGATCATCATCGGCAATCTGGGCTCGTCGGGCTATCTGCGGGCCAGCGTGGAAGAGATCGCCGAGATGGCGTCCACCACGCCGGAGGCCGTGCAGACCGTGCTGGAGCGCGTACAGCTTTTCGACCCGGTGGGCGTGGCGGCCCGGGATGCCCGCGAATGTCTGCTGGTGCAGCTGAAGAGCCTGCGCTACGACCGTGACCCCATCCTGCTGGAACTGGTGCAGTCGCATCTGGAAGATCTGGAAGCCCACCGCTACAAGCCCCTGCTGCGCAAGTTCAAGCTGGATATGGAAGGCCTGCGCGAGTACCTGGACATCATCCAGTCCCTGGAGCCCCTGCCCGGTGCCAGCTTCGACGGCAGCGAGCCCACCTATGTAAGCCCTGACGTCTTCGTGTACAGCGTCGGTGACGAGTTCGTCATCCTGCTCAATGAAGATGGTTTGCCGCATCTGCAGCTCTCCAGCATGTTGCGTGATGGCGTTCCCTCCTGTAATGAAAAAGAGAAGGACTACGTTTCGGAAAAGGTGCGTTCCGCATCCTGGCTCATCCGCAGTCTGTACCAGCGGCAGCGGACGCTGTATAAAGTGGTGGAGAGCATCGTCAAACATCAGCAGCCCTTTTTCCGTGACGGCGTCACCAAGCTCGCGCCGCTCATCCTCAAGGATATCGCCGACGATATCGGGATGCATGAATCCACGGTCAGCCGCATCACCACCAACAAGTATGTGGCGACGCCGCACGGCATCTTCGAACTGAAATTTTTCTTCAACAGCGGGCTTGAACTGGACGATGGAAGTCAGGTAGGCTCAGAGAGCGTCAAGGCTCTGATCAAAAAGTTCATCTCTGGCGAAGATCCCAAATCGCCCCTGAGCGACGAGCGGCTCGGCGAGCTGCTCAAGGAACAGTTGAAGGTCAATATCGCACGGCGCACGGTGGCCAAGTACCGCACGGCGCTGAACATCCCCTCATCCTCAAAGCGCAAGGAACATTTCTGATTCCTGCACCACGGGAGGTTCTATGAACATTGCTTTCACTTTCAAGAACTTCGAGGCCTCCGATCATCTGAAGAAGTATGCCCGTCGCCGCATGGAGAAGATGGGACGCTTTTTTGGCAAGGCTTCCGGACTGGAAGTCGGTGTTGTGCTTACTGTGGACAAGTTCCGGCATCGCTGTGAAGTGACCATCGCCGGCGAGGGGCTGCACCTGAGTGCTTCCGAGCAGTCTTCCGACATGTACGCCGCCATCGACCTTGTGGTGGACAAGGTCGAGGCCCAGATCAAGAAGCACGTCTCGCGCGTCAAGGAACAGCGCCGTCAGGCCCGCAACGCCAGCGTGGACGTCTTCACCTACAACCTGGAAGCCGATCCCGATGAAGAACCCGCCGTGGTGGGCACCGAGCGCTTTGCGCCCAAGCCCCTGCATCTGGACGAAGCCCTGATGCAGCTGGAATCCATCGGCAGTGAGTTCCTGGTCTTCATCAATGCCGAGACCGACCGCGTCAATGTGGTGTACCGCCGTCGCATCGGCGGCTATGCCGTCATCGACCCCGTCCTGTAAAGACTTCGGGGCCCCCGCAAGGGGGCCCCTTCGAGATTGCCATGAGCCAGACACCATCCGAGGGCGCGGCAGCGCCTGTCCAGGTCTGTATAGTCACCGGCCTTTCGGGGGCCGGTAAAAGTACGGCGCTGCGGGTCTTTGAAGACCTGCGCTATTTCACTGTGGACGGGTTGCCTGCCGGGCTGGCCGTCGAGATGGTGGAGATGATGCGGCGCGGATCCATGGAACGCTTCCGGGGCATGGCCCTGGGCATGGACATGCGCCAGCAGGACTTTCTGGAAGAGCTCAATGTGGCCCTTGCCCAGCTTTCCGAGCACGGGGTCCGGCCCATACTGCTTTTTCTGGAAGCCGGAGCGCAGGAGCTCATGCGCCGTTATGCCACCACCCGCCGGCCCCATCCGCTGGAGCGTGAGGGCATGGGCCTTGAGGATGCCCTGCACGAGGAACGCACGCGTCTGGCCCCCGTGCGCGAGATGGCGGATCTGGTCATAGATACCAGCCGTTTTTCCATCCATGACCTGCGCCGCGCCATCCAGAAGCGCTGGAGCAGGACGTCGGGCAAGCTGCGGGCCATCCGGGTCAACGTCATCTCGTTCGGCTTCAAGTACGGCGTCCCGCGCGAGGCGGATTTCGTCTTTGACCTGCGCTTTTTGCCCAATCCCTATTTTGTAGAAAAATTGCGTCCCCTCAGCGGCAAGGACAAGGCTGTCCGTGACTATGTCTTTGCCTCCGAGGCCGCGCAGGAATTCGAGAAGAAGCTTTTTGACCTGGTGCGTTTCATGCTGCCGCAGATGGAAGCGGAAGGCCGCTACCGGGTCGCCATCGCCGTGGGCTGTACCGGTGGCCGCCACCGTTCCGTCGCCACGGCCGAGGCCCTGTTCCAGATGCTGCGCCAGGCGGATTATCCGGCCAGTATCGAGCACAGGCACCTTGAACTTGGCTAGGAAAGCTGGCACTCTTGGCCTTACGTGCTGCATTTTGCAGAAATTTCAGTTCCAGCGCGAGGTATGTCATGTCGGAACAGCAATCTTCCACCCAGGTCGGCATCATCGTTGTCGCCCATGCCGACTATGGCTCTGCCATGCTGCGCACGGCGGAGTTCATCCTTGGTACCCTGAGCGACTGCACCTCCATCAGCGTGGACATCGCCCAGGAAGTGCCCGAGACCGTGCGCCGTCTGGATGATGCCGCCCAGCGGCTGGACAAGGGCGCCGGGGTCATCATCCTCACCGACATGTTCGGCGGCACCCCCACCAATCTGGCCCTCTCCCTGCTGGGGAGCCATAATGTGGAAGTCGTCACCGGCGTCAACCTGCCCATGCTGCTCAAGGTCTTTACCTGTCGCGAAAAGCCCCTGGCCGAGCTGGCCAAGCTGGCCGGAGAGGCCGGAACCAAGGGCATCGTCGTGGCCGGCAGCATGCTGCGTTCCCGGAACAAAGAAAAAACAGGCGATTGATCCGTATGCTCTGGTTCAGAGTGGACAACCGTCTGGTGCACGGGCAGGTCATCGAAGGCTGGCTGCCCTATGTGGCCGCCCGGCACCTGATAGTTGCCAATGACGCCATGTCGGCGGACCTTCTGCAGCAGCAGATCGTCTCCTTGGCCGTGCCGGAGCAGGTGGCCATCCACTTCGTACCGGTGGACGCCCTGCTTGAGACCCTGGCCTGCTGTGGCGAGAGCAGCCTCGTCCTCTTTGCCGACTGTCAGGATGCCCGCAGGGCCCTGGAGAGCGGCGTCGACATCCGGGCCCTCAATATCGGCAATCTGCACTACGCACCGGGCAAGATCCAGGTCTTCCCGCATGTGGCCCTTTCCGAACAGGACAGGGAGGACTTGCGGGCCATGCTGCAACAGCAGGTAGAGCTGGATTTCCGCTGTGTGCCTTCCGACAAAATCCGGGATGCTTATGAGCAGCTTCTCTGATGCCCTCTGGCTGGGCGTGCAATACGCTTTTTTTTTGTCCTCGCGGGGGTAGCCCGTTCCTCCTTTGTCTTCAGGCTGGCTGACAGGCCCCTGTTCTGGGCCCTGTTGCTGGGCGGCCTTTCCGGCCAGTGGCAGCCCGCGCTCTCGCTGGGGATCGTGGTGGAGCTGCTCTGGCTCGATGTCATCGCCCTGGGCAGTGTGGTCCCGCCTTTCGGGACCCTGGCCTTCCTGCTGCTTTTCCCCCTGTCCATCATCCCGGGCTGGTCTGAGGCCCATCAGTTCCTGGCCCCTCTGATGTTCGCGGTATTCGCGGCTTACGGCGCCAGCTATGCGGAGCGCTACCAGCGGGTGGCCCTTAATCCGTTGGTGGACCTGGTCACGGCGTGGTTCACTTCCGGTCGCGGCTGTACGCCGGGGCAGGCCGTGGCGCTGGGGACCGTGGTGCGCGCTGCCTGGCAGTTCTCGCTCTACATGCTGTGCTATGTGGCCTTGTGGCTGGCCTGTGATCTGCTGGGAGAGGCGATATTCCTTTTTGAAGGGCAGATGGGCTGGCCCGTACTGTTTGCTGCCAGCATGGTGGGCGGCATCCTTTCTTTGCGCACACGCCGGGCGTATGCCTGCCTTACGGGGATGTTCGTGGCTGTCTGCGGCTTTTTGGCCGTGACCAGACTGGACATGTTCTAGGAGCTGCCGGGCGCTTCCGGGGAACAGATCCTTCATCACCTTGCCATAAAAAAGCTGCGTCCTGCACGGCATTGCCATGCGGACGCAGCTTTTTTCGGTCGCCATCCGTGGTGGCGGACAGTGCCGGAGGGAGACGGTTTCGCCGTCATCCCTGTTGAAAAGCCTGTATCCAGGCCAGCACGGGCAAGAGCAGGGCCAGCAGGGCGGACAGCCATTGCGGCAGGCCCGGCCAGCGCCGTCTGGTACGCAGAGCCTCCCAGAAACCGAGGGCCATGCCGGCCACCAGGCCGCAGATGTGGGCCAGATAGTCCACGTTCCCTTCGCCCATGCCCCACATGGCCAGAATGCCTACGCCGGCCGCCAGCGGCAGGTAGCGCTTGCTTTCGTGATGCAGGACCATATACCCGGCCAGGGCCCCGATGGCCGCGAAGACAGCCGTGGAAAAGCCCAGGCTGAGGACGAATTCCCGTCGCAGCGCCACGGTGAGCAGATTGCCGAGCCCGCCGCCCAGCACGGTCAGCAGCAGGGCCCGTCCTGGACCTGTCAGCCGGGCCAGCAGGGGCAGCATGATGCCGCCCAGCAGGACATTGCCGCCCAGGTGGGCGGCGTCGGCATGCAGGGTCAGGGCCGTGAACAGGCGTTGCCATTCTCCGTAGATGCGCAGGCGGACGTTGTCCAGCGCTCCGGCCTGTTCCCAGCCCATTGGGAGGGGCAGCCCGTCGGGCAGCGGCCACCAGCCGCTGCGCAGGCCGTGCCAGAGGACGAGCAGGAGCAGGGGCAGGGCAGCCAGCCAGCAGCGGGCATGGAGCGCGGGCGGCAGGCCGCGGGGCGCCGGATGGCGCTGCTTTTCCGCATGGAAGTGCTGCAACTCCTGCCGGGCCAGACCTTCCAGCAGGGCAGGTACATAGATGTATTCTTTTTGGCGGAAGCGCCATAGCTGATGGGGCAGACCGCAGGCGCTGAGCACGAGGATCATTTCCTGGCGCTGGCTGTAGGAGGTGATGCCCTCGGGGCCGGTGAGGGAACGCCAGTGGAACGGCAGGGGACGCGGGCGGCGCTGGGCGTACCAGTACCCCGCAAAAGGGGCAGGCAGACGCAGAAGGCGGGGCTTCATAGCAAAAAAGCCCCGATTGCAGTGGCAACCGGGGCTTTGCGGACAAAAAACAAGTTAGTCCTGCTTGGCGCGGGCGGCGGGCTTGGTCACCACACCGGAGCGCAGGCAACGGGTGCACACGGTCAGGGTGCGCACGGTGCCGTCAGCGAACTGATGACGCACGCGCTGCAGGTTGGGGTTGAAGCGGCGCTTGGTCTTGATGTTGGAATGGCTGACAAGATTGCCGACCTGGGGCTTTTTGCCGCAGAAATCGCATTCTTTGCTCATGATGTCCTCCGTATATGCAGAAAACTGTGTGTATCGTTTATGCGGCAAAGCCGGGTAACAGCGGCCGCGCATTGCGCAGGCAATGAGCCATGCATCCAGCATGGCCGCGCAAGCAGTTCCTTTACCCAAGCTTTGCCAAAAAGGCAAGCCTTTTTCCGGGAAAAGCCCAAATTTCTTTGCTGCGGGCTATTTTTCGGGCGTCAGGCATGGGCAGAGCATCTGGCGCCGGGGCAGGGCGGCCCCTTCCGGAGGGCGACATCCTGCCTGTCCGGCTTCCGTATGCGACAGCAGGCGGGCATGGACGCGGCAGCCGATGGCGTAGGGGGGCAGCCACTGCCGCCACTGTGGTGTCGCGGCGTCGATGGCAAGCCGTGTCAGATCCGGGCAGGCGGTGCAGGAAGCACAGGGGGCATCCGGCAGTTCCAGAACGCAGCAGGCATCCGGGGATTGCTCCAGCGTGGCCATGAGGCTGACGGTGCGGTGGCGCAGATCCAGCTCGGCATCCATGACCGTGGCGCAGGCCTCGGCATCATAGCCCAGTTCTTCATAAGCCATCCAGATCACTTCGCCGTTCATGCGCCCGTACAGGGGATGGCTGTTCCGCAGGCGTTTTTTTTCAGCATCGGGCAGCGTGGCGCTGTCCACCAGGGGAAGGGTGTCGTCCATGGTCCTCCAGAGGCAAAAAAAGGGGCCGGCAGGGCCGGCCCCAGGATGATGGATGAGGCGGGTGTTACTTCAGCAGGCCCTGCAGGGTCTGCTTGCCCTTGCTGATGGTCTGGTCGAATTCCTGCTGCAGGGATTCCATCAGTTCCTTGACGGAAACGATGCTGTTGACCCGGGCCACGTTGGCGCCGCAGAAGGCGAAGCCGCGTTCCAGGTTACCCTTCATGGCGCTGATGAGGGCCTGGGCGATGCAGTAGGGCGTCTTTTCCTGGTCGCAGGTATGCACGCAGTGGAAGACGCATTTGAAGGGCTTTTTGTTGCCCTGGCGGGCGGCCTCGATGAAGTCGTTCTGCAGGGCGCGGCCGGGCATGCCCACCGGGCTCTTGATGATGGTGATGTCTTCTTCGCGGGCAGCAATGTAGCTCTGCTTGAAGCGGTCATCGGCATCACATTCCTTGGTGGCCACGAAGCGGGTCCCCATCTGGACGCCGGAAGCGCCGAGGTCGAGGAATTTTTTGATGTCTTCGCCGGTGTAGATGCCGCCGGCGGCGATGACGGGCACGGCGCGGCCTTTCTGGTCTTCAAGGCGCTTGGCGGCTTCGACCACCTGGGGGACCAGGACTTCCAGGGCGAAGTTCGGGTCGTTGATCTCTTCACGCTTGAAGCCGAGGTGGCCGCCGGCCTTGGGGCCTTCCACCACGAAGGCGTCGGGCAGATAGTCGAAGCGGGAGAGCCATTTGCGGGCGATCAGGGTCGCCGCGCGGGCGGAAGAGACGATGGGGACCAGCTTGGTCTTGAACTCTTCCTTTTTTTCTTCGCAGGCCTGCAGGAGATGCTTGGGCATCTCCAGGGGCAGACCGGCACCGGAAAAGATGATGTCGGCACGGTTTTCGATGGCCGTGCGCACCATCTGGCTGAACGTGGTCAGCGCCACCATGATGTTGACGCCGATGATGCCCTGGGTCTTTTCCCGGGCCTTGGTCAGCTCCTGGCGCAGGGCGCGCAGGTTGGCTTCGATGGGGTTCTTGGCCACGTCGGGCTCTTTCATCCCGATCATGGCTCCGGCGATGACGCCGATGCCGCCCTGATTGGCAACAGCAGAGGCGAGGCCGGAAAGGGAAATGCCAACACCCATGCCGCCTTGGACGATGGGCATTTTAGCGGTCAGGTCTCCAATGGACAAAGAAGGAAAAGCCATGATGCAACCTCCAACATGGCGCTATAAGGTAAAGCCCTCGAGGGGCGGTATTGAAATCAATTTTCGGAAAGCATTACCAGAAAAACCTTATTTTCACAAGGCCGCTGTCTCTGTCAGGCATGGCAAAGTGCCTGATAGTCGCACCAGCGGCAACCTTCGCCCGGACGGCCGGTGAAATCAGGGCCGTGCTCCATATGCCAGAGCAGCAGGGAGAGGACGTCAAAGCATTGACGGATGCGTTCGCCATTGTCCAGATCCAGCCTGGGCCCGAACAGCCAGTATTCCCGCCCCTTGTCGCGCAGTTCCACCAGGGCGGCGTCGTGCAGATCCTTGAAACCGGCGGCGTGCAGCATGCACAGGTAGGCGGGCAGCTGGATCATGCGCAGCTTCTCGGCCAGCTGGTCGAAAGCCCCGGCGGCCAGCCGGCGGCGTTCCTCAAGAGGGATCCCTGCGTCCCGGACCTGCGCCATGTGGACGAACAGGGCCTCGTCGTCCCATAAGGCACCGGCAGGACTGTTGATGGTACCGGTCTTGTAATCCACGATGCAGAGGCCGTCCTCACGCCTGTCCAGTCTGTCCAGGCGTCCCTTGAAGGTATATTCCCGGCCGTTGCAGCTGATGACCTGGGTCAGGGGATATTCCAGTTCCAGGATGGTGGCTTCCGGCTGGTTGCAAAGATATTCCTCCAGACGGCGCGGGGCTGCCATGGAGAACATCATCAGGCTGTCGGGCGGCAGCTGGGTCCGCAGGTCGTGTCTTTCCATCTGGCGCTGCAGTTCGGCACGCATGACGGCCATGTCGAAGGTCCCCGCATCCACCAGCTTGCCGCGATACGGACGGTAGAGCTGCTGCAGCACGTCGTGCAGCACGGAGCCCACTTCTGCCGGATCGTCTCTCTCGTTGACCTCCTGGACGGGCCGGAAGCGGCACAGATGTTTCCAGACGAAGGACAGCGGGCAATGCAGATAGGTATCCAGGGCCGTGGGAGAGATGGGCGCGGCCAGAAAGGCCCGCATGGCATCCTGCAAGGCCTGGTTGCGCTTCAGGGACAGCTCGCGGGGCGGCATGGGGGCCACGGCACAGGTGGCCACAGCCAGCGGCGGCGTGCCCGGCTTGAGGATGGCCCCGGTGCGCTGCTCGTGCGCCCAGATGAGCTGCTCCACAAAACGGCTGTGGGCCTTCTTGCTGTCCATGAGTCCGGAACGGCCCTGGCTCTCCTGCCAGTAAAAATGCACCTCGCGGGCGCAGGCACACAGGCGGTAGAGGGTGTGGGAGGCCGCCCGTTCCCGGCGGCGGGCATCAGGCAGGCCGAGGATGCGGCGCAGGCTGTCCGGCAGCAGGGGATCCTGGCCTGGGGTACCGGGCAGGACGTCGTCGGTGGCATCGATGATGAAGATGCGGTCGAACTGGAGCAGACGGCTTTCCAGCATGCCCAGCACCTGCACACCACCCAGCGGATCGGCCTCGAAGGGGATGCGCTGCTGTTGCAGCAGCTGGCGGGCCAGACCGTGCAGAAGGCGGGAGTCCATCTCCTCGCCGGACAGGGCATTGTGCTGCAGTTCCGGCACGCAGTGGCGTACGAGCCGGTACAGGGCCTCGGCATCCAGGGGGAAGCGTTCCCAGACGGCCTGTCCGTGGCGGGTCAGGAAGTCGCTCAGGCGCAGCAGGGCGCCGGCCAGGCCGGACAGCGTGGAAACGGCGCCGAAATCCTCCAGCAGCAGGTGCAGCAGTTCTTCCAGCAGCGCGCGCTCGGGACTGGGGGCAGGGAGGGCACCGTCCGTGGCGTCCTCTCCGGCGGGAGCATCCATGCTTTCTTCGCCTTCGGCCAGGGTGGCCAGCAGATCCTCATGGGCCACCAGTCGCCTGCCGCTGCGGATGCGGCGCTCCAGACGGCGGAGCAGGGGGCGCAGGGACTGCCCCGTGCCGGGCTCTCCCCCGGGCGCGGCGGCCTGGAGCATGCCCAGATAGGGGTGGCGCAGGCAGGCCAGCAGATAGCGCCAGTAGAAAAGCCCGTCCTTGTCCCGTCCTTCATGCAGGCGGAACAGGCTGTCCAGCAGATGGAAGAGGGGCGAACGATCCAGCGGATAGCCCATGGAGATGTTGACTTCCTTGTCCGGCAGATGGTGCAGCACGGGCAGCAGAAGGTCGCCGTGGGTCAGGAGGATGGCCGTGGAAGCTTCCGAAGGGGCATCCAGATCCTGTTGCAGGGCCTTGAGCTGGGAGTGGAGGTCATAACCCGCGAAATAGTGCCATTTTTGCGCGTCTTCCACCGGAGAGGGCGCGTCCGCCTCCCAGGGCCGGGCCGTGGCCTGCCAGCGTTGCAGCCACTGGACGTGTTCCTGACAGGCCCAGTGCACAGGCGGCCGCTCTTCCTCGCCATGCCGGGCCAGGGCCGGATCCGTGTGCAGGCAGACGCGGGCACCGGCCTGCCAGAGACTGCGGAGCAGGATGTCCTCGGTCTCGGTGAGCAGGGAAAAGCCGGCCAGCAGCACGGGATGCCCGTCAGCCGGGCGCAGCAGGTCGGGGATGTCCTCCGCATGGCGGGCGGCCAGCCAGAAGTCATGGCCCGGCGTGGTCCAGCCCTTTTGGGCCAGCGCCGCCACATAGGCATCGCGGATGCGCCCCAGGGCCCCCAGCAGGGCCGCGGCCGGGGGGCTCACCTCGTCGATGAAGGGCAGGTCGTCCGTGACCATGTTCTGCCCCAGCAGCTCTTCCAGCAGATTGGCCAAACGGATGCCCCAGGGCAGGAAGGCGTCCGGGGACAGTTTGCCGAAGCGTTTTTCCAGTTCGTGGTCTTCGTCGGCCAGACCGAGGACGCAGTCCCGCAGCAGGGCAACCCTGTCCAGCAGACAGGCCGTGCGCAGCGGCACGGGGCTGGCATGCATGCGCCACAGGCGCACCATGTCCGGCAGGGAAAGCACCTTGGGCAGCAGGCCGGTGGTCCCGGCAGCGGCATAGATGTCCACAAGGTAGCGCCACGGACGGTTGTGGGGGACGATGATGACGGCATCGCCCGGCCGTCCGTCGCTCCAGAGGTCGGTGGCCTGTTTCAGGGCAGGCAGGAAGGGCTGCTGCCAGGAAAAGATATGGAAGGGGCTGCTCATGCCTCGTCCTCACAGAAGTAGCGGGGATAGGCCCCAAGATCCGTAAACAGTTCCGAAGCGCTGTCGGGTTCCACCAGGCGGAAAGACTGCCTGTCCAGATAGATGAGCAGGCCGCGGGCCACGGTGGTGCCGCTCTGTTCCAGACAGCGCAGATAGCGCTGCACTTGCCGGACATGCTCGTCCATGACCCTGCCGCTCTTGTAGTCCACCACCAGGGTCCCCCAGGACAGGGGGACGATGAGGTCGGCACGCAAAAGGTCCCGGCGGGAACCGTCGGCGGCCAGCATGGATTGCTCCGGCACACCGCGCCGCTGCCACAGGCCGAACTGGGGCAGGCGCAACAACCAGAGCAGGCAGGATTCCATGTCGGCGGCGACGCTTTCCCTGTCGGGGGCGTCCTGTCCGTCGGCAAGGGGGATGGTGGCGAGCACTTCCCGCACGGCAGCCCTGATGTTGTCCTCGCTGAGGCCGCCCAGAGGCAGCTGCTCCAGACAGGCATGGAGCAGGGTGCCGCGATCCCGTGCGGAAAAGTACATCCGTTCCAGCGGGTTGCGGTAGATTTTGAGCCGGGGCAACCATTGCATGGGACGCCAGTCTTCCTCCGGGTCATGCGGTACTGCCGTCTGTCCGCCGGAGAGCTGGTCGGAGGCGCTATCGTCTCCTGCGGTTTCTGCTGCCGGGGGCGTATCGTCTTCTCCTTCCTCCGCCACAGCGGGCTGGACCGGATGCAGCACGTCGTCCCCGCCTTCCAGCAGGTAGGGGACCTCGAGTCCGGCCTGCTGCCAGAGGACATCCAGGGCGTGGCTGCCGCAGCCCTTGCGCACGGTGGCGGCGCTGGTACGGAAGACGAGGAGCTCTTCCCGTGCCCGGGTAAAGGCCACATAGAACTGGTTGAGCAGTTCCATGGCCTGCCGCAACAGGGCTTCGTAGTAGACCCTGCCGCAATGCGGGCCGTTCTTGCAGACCATGCGCAGGCCGTCTTCCTCCATGAGCACCGGGTCGCTCGCCTTCAGGGTGGCATCGGTCCAGGGCAGGAGGACCACAGGAGCCTCGAGGCCCTTGGATTTGTGGACGGTCATGATGCGAACGGCGTCGATGCCCTCAGGCATGGGGACTTTTTCCTCCTCGCCCTTTTCCTGCCAGTGGGCCAGGAAGTCAGGCAGGGTGGCCAGGCCCTGATCCTCGGCATTCTTGAGCACTTCGAGGAAGCAGCGCAGGAAAACATCGGCATCGGGATAGCGTTCGAAGACCTGCAGGCGGTCATACCATTCCATGACCGTGTCGTAGGGCGTCATGAGCCCGGCCTGATTGTGGAAAGGCGCCAGGACGGAGGCCCAGAAGCCGGGGAAGTTCCGTTGCAGATGCTGCACCAGGGGGATGCTGCCCCTGTCCACGCAACTGTCGTGCAAAGCCTGAAGGTCGGGGACAGGCAGGGGGCCCTGCTGCACCAGACTGCCCGTGACCACGGTCCAGAGGGCCAGCTCGTCTTCCGCGTTGCACAGGAACTGCAGCAGGGCCACGCTCTGGATCACCAGAGGATGGGTGGACAGCAGCAGGCTGTTCTCCGTGACGATGGGGATGTCGGCCGCTGCCAGATCCTCGGCCACCAGTGCGGCCTGGGCATTGCTGCGCACCAGCACCATGATCTCCTGCCAGCGACGGCGCGGGGCCAGTTCCTGCCGGAGCACATGGCGCAGGCGCGCCAATACGGCGGTGTTGAGTTCTTCGCTGCTGTCACCGTCGATGGCTTCCACGCGCACAAGGCCGCCGGGAGGCGAGCTGGGCGAAAAATCCTGGGCCGTCCCGGCATAGCCCGCGGCCACACGTTCCGCATAGCTGTCCAGCAGATCGTCCGGCGTGTCTTGCGGCATCAGGGCGGCAAGGGCCTGCCGGGCTACGGCGGCATCCTCCAGAGGCGAGAACAGGGCATTGTTGTGCGCGATGACCTGACGGCAGCTGCGCCAGTTGGCCGTGAGCGTCTCGTGGCGCACATCCGGGGCCAGAAGGCGCAAGGGAGCTTCGATGCCGTCAAAAAGGGCGGCATCCCCGCCACGCCAGCCGTAGATGGCCTGCTTGACGTCGCCCACCCAGGTCAGGGAACCGCCCCGGGAAAGGGCCTCTTCCACCAGCGGGCTCAGGGCCTGCCACTGTTCGCGGCTGGTGTCCTGGAATTCGTCCAGCAGGAAATACTGCAGGCGGCTGCCCAGACGGCACAGGGCCTCGGAGACGCCAAAGCTGCCGCTGAGCACCAAGGCGGCCATCTCCGGCACCAGGACGGCTGGCAGGGTGCCTTCCTGCTGCTGGTTGGCCCGCATGGCGTGGACCAGCAACGTGGCCAGCTGGACGGCCGGGGCAAAATTGCGGGCCGAACGCAGCAGGGCATGACGGCGGCTGAAATCCGGCAGCCAGGACGTCAGTGCCTCCAGTGCCGACAGCAGTTCTTCCGTACGCTTCGTTTTGGCCGTGAGGAATTTGTCGACCTCGGGCTCGGCGATGGATTTGAGCTTGAAGGCCCCTTCGTCCCGCTCCTGAAGGCGTACCAGGGCCTTGCGGCTCGTGGCATGGAGCTTGGTCTTGGCCTGCTCCTCCGCGTCGAGGACAGCCCGGATCAGGCCGCGCGTCCTGTTCCAGAGCTGCTGGTGGCGGCTTTCCAGCTCTTCCGGGCTGGCGATATCCGTGAATTCGTCGCGCAGGATGCCGTCCAGCAGGGGGCGGATGATGTCGCCCAGCTTTTCCCCCGCATTGAAGCCCTTGCTCTGCTGCACATGGACGATGGCCCAGTAAAGGTCGCGCAGCAGTTTTTCCATCTTCTCGTTGCCCTGGGAGGCCTGGTTGAGCAGGGTATCGAGATAGGGCGTCACGGCATCCATGCTCACGAAGGCGGGCTGGAAATCCGGGGGCAGATCCAGCTGCAGGGCGGCCGAACGCACGATGGCGTGGAGCAGGCTGTCGATGGTGCGGATGTTGAGGCTGGCCAGATCTCGCAGGATGACGTCCAGCCAGCGGGCGGCCATGTCGGGCGTCAGGGGGATGCCTTTTTCCGGCGTGCCCAGGGCGATGGCCTTGAGGCGGCCGATGACGCGGTCGCGCATCTCGCCGGCGGCGGCATTGGTGAAGGTGATGGCCAGGATCTCGTCCCAGCCCGAGGGGCCGGTGCCCAGCCCGCAGGAGGCGGCAGCGGCCGGTGCCGGGGCCCCGCAGGCCGCCAGCAGACACAAAAAACGCCGGGTCAGGTCATAGGTCTTGCCTGACCCGGCGGATGCCTTGACTTGATACAGACTAGCCATGCGTCTCCTGCTGCGGCAGCATACCGGCCAGCATGCCCTGCCCCGTGGATTCCAGGGCGGCGCGCCAGAGATCGGAATAGATGTTGAGCTTGCGGCGGCGGCGCGTCACCAGCTCCAGCGGCAGATGCACGTAGCGGTCCTGGATCTTGCCCACCACCATGTCGGTGCGCCCGGCCATGGCCGCATGGACGGCGTACTGGCCCAGGAAGCCGCAGTAGACCTTGTCGTTGGCCGTGGCCGGCACGGAGCGGATGATGTAGCTGGGGTCGATGTACTTGAGCGCGTGGGGGATGCCGCGGGCGTCCATATAACGCTTGATCTCGGAGCGCAGCAGGTCGGCCACGTCGCCCAGCAGCAGGTTGCCCGAGGCGTCGGTGGCGCCGGAACGGTCCAGCAGATGCTGGCCGGCGCCCTCGGCCGCCACGATGACGGCGTGATGGCGGCTTTTCAGGCGTTCTTCCAGCGCGGGCAGCAGGCCGCCTTCCCCTTCGAGGGTGAAGGGCGCTTCCGGCACCAGGACAAAGTTCACTTCCTTCATGGCCAGCGTGGCCTGGGCGGCGATGAAGCCCGATTCCCGGCCCATGAGCTTGACCAGGCCGATGCCGTTGGGCATGCCCCGGGCCTCGGTGTGGGCGCATTCGATGGCCTCGGTGGCCTTGTAGACGGCGGTCTCGAAGCCGAAGGACTGGGGGATGAAGTTGATGTCGTTGTCGATGGTCTTGGGGATGCCGATGACGGCGATCTTGAGGTTGCGCGCCTGTACCTCGCGGCTGATGCTCAGGGCGGCCTTCATGCTGCCGTCACCGCCGATGACGAACAGGATGCTGACGTTGGAGCGTTCCAGGCTGTCCACGATCTCTTCCGCGGACTGGGGACCGCGCGACGAGCCCAGGATAGTGCCGCCGAAGCGGTGGATGTCGGCCACGCGTTCGGGCGTCAGTTCCATGGGCTGATGCCCGCAGGCCGGGATGAAGCCTTCCAGCCCGTAGCGGATGCCCATGATGGAGGGCACATGGTAGGCGTGGTGCGCCTCCATGACGATGGCGCGGATGACGTCATTGAGCCCCGGGCAAAGGCCACCGCAGGTCACGATGGCGCATTTTGCCCGGCTGGGATCGAAGTAAAGTTTTTTCCGGGGGCCGGCAGCCTCGAAATCCAGACATACGGGTTCGGTGAACTCGTCGCAGAGTTCCCTGTCCACCTGTATGGGCAGGCGCACGTCATCCACCCAAGTACGGTAGGGCAGCCTGGACGTGAGTTTGGGGGTGCCGAGAGTACGGATGCTGGTATCGATGGCGCCGGGTTTGGTCATGCTTCACCTCGTGGTGGGATGCTCGGTTCAGGCAGGCTGCGAAAAGCAGTCGCGCATGGCGGCGATGGAAAGGGCCAGGAAGGCATCCAGCGGCAGGCCCGCCTGTTCGCACTGGCGGATGTTGTCGCGGCAGACGCTGGCGGCAAAGGCCTTGTCCTTCATCTTTTTCTTGATGCTCTTGACTTCCATGCCTTCATAGCCCGTGGGCCGCATCAGGGCGGCGGCGCTGATAAGACCGGTGATGGTCTCGCCGCAGCGCAGGGCGAAGTCGAAACGGGTCTGGGGCGCACAGCCGGTCATCTCGCCGTTGTGGGCGCGGATGGCGGTCAGGGCCTCTTCGGGCAGTTTGCCTTCCAGCAGGCGGGCGCCTTCCAGTCCGTGCTTTTCCGGTGTGGCTTCCGTGGCGGGATAGTCCACATCGTGCAGCAGGCCGGTCAGGCCCCACAGTTCTTCATCTTCACCAAATTCACGGGCCAGGGCCCGCATGACGGCCTCGGAAGCAATGGAGTGTTGCAGCAGGCCCGTCTGGACATGGTTCTCCGCCAGCAGGGCCAGCGCTTCGTCTCGTGAGATCATGATGGTATTCTCCTTGCCGTGATTCTAAAACAGGCAGAACTGCATAGCAAGGGAAAGCCCCGCTATCCAGGGAAGGAAGCATGACGGGGAAAAGAGGGCGAGTGATGCCGTTACGTTGAGGCTCTTCCTTATATTATGGATACTGCCGGACAGCGGCAGGGCAGGGGCTTGATGGACGGAGCAGGAAGGGAAAGACTTTTGCCGGCCTGTGGCGGGCGCGGGGGCTGCCTGTTGACAGCGGCCCGGATATGCCCGATGTAAAGGGATTCAGATAATCCCCGCAACAAAGATTGGGAACTATGCCAATATACGGTTTGCGCTTTCGCGCTTTGGGACAGACCCTGTACCATACGGGCCCTGCCGATCTGGCCGTGGGCGATCATGTGCTGATCGCGGCAGATCAGGGGCAGGCCCTGGCGCAGGTGGTCTCCGGTCCCTATGATTATGTGGCCGGTGTGGAGCCGGAGAGCCTGACGCCCATTGAGCGCCGGGCCACGGAGGAAGACCTGGCCGAGGGCCGCACCAACGAGAAACTGGCCCGCGAGGCCACGGAGTTCTGCCGCCAGTGCATCCGTGACCGCCGCCTGGACATGAAGCTCGTGGACGTTGAGGTCTTTTTTGACCGCAGCAAGCTCATTTTCTATTTCACGGCGCCGGCCCGCATCGACTTTCGCGAGCTGGTCAAGGATCTGGTGCGCGAATACCGCGCCCGCATCGAACTGCGCCAGATAGGGGTGCGCCACGAGACCCAGATGGTGGGGGCCGTGGGCAACTGCGGCATGGTCTGCTGCTGCCGCCGGTACCTGCGCAAGTTCGCTCCCGTGACCATCCGCATGGCCAAGGAGCAGAACCTGTTCCTCAACCCCGCCAAGATCTCGGGCATCTGCGGCCGCCTGCTCTGCTGCCTTTCCTACGAGCAGGAGAACTACGACCGCTTCCACCACAATTGCCCGCGTCTGGGCAAGAAATACCAGACCACGCAGGGCACCATGAAAGTGCTGCGGGCCAACATGTTCCGCAATTCGCTGTCCGTGCTCAACGAGAACAACGAAGAACAGGAACTGACGCTGGAAGAGTGGCAGGCCCTGGATCCGCATCGTCCCGAACCCCATCCCAACAACGCCCAGCCCAAACAGGCGCAGCAGCCCCAGAAGGCGGCACAGGGGGATGGCCTGCTGGTGGTCTCCGTCACACCGGAGAACGTGGACGATCCCAACCTGTTCGCCGATGTGCTGCCGCCCGACGCGCCCCTGACCGCCGGGCCGGAAGTCCAGCCGCAGCAGGCCCAGCCGCAGGCCGAGGCCGCCCCCGCAGAGAACAGCAAAAGTCGCCGCCGCCGTCGCCGCAAGTCGCAGCAACGGCAGGACGGCGCCGCCGAATAAACGGAGTCAGACGTGAAGAACTTTTATATCACCACCCCCATTTACTATGTGAATGCCAAGCCCCATCTGGGACATGCCTATACCACCATCGTGGCCGACTCCCTGTCGCGCTTCCACAAGACCCTGGGCGACAACACCATGTTCCTGACCGGTACGGACGAGCACGGTGACAAGATCGTCAAGGCCGCCGAAAAGCAGGGCGTCTCCCCCAAGGAATTCGTGGACGGCATCAGCGGCCTGTTCCAGCAGCTGTGGCCGCATCTGGGCATCGAGAACGACGCCTTCGTGCGTACCACCGACGAAGACCACAAGGCCCGCGTGCAGCGCTTCCTGCAGCAGGTCTATGATGCCGGCGACATCTATTTCGGCGAGTTCGGCGGCCACTACTGCTACGGCTGCGAACGCTTCTATACGGAAAAGGAGCTGGAGAACGGCCTGTGCCCCCAGCATCTGACCAAGCCCGAATTCATCAGCGAGAAGAACTACTTCTTCCGCATGTCCAAGTACCTGCCCTGGCTGCGGGAATACATCGAGAGCCATCCCGACTTCATCCGCCCCGAGCGCTACCGCAACGAAGTGCTGTCCATGCTGGAATCGGGCGCGCTGGAAGATCTGTGCATCTCCCGTCCCAAGTCCCGCCTGACCTGGGGCATCGAACTGCCCTTCGACAAGGATTACGTCTGCTATGTGTGGTTCGACGCCCTGCTGAACTACATCAGCGCTCTGGGCTGGCCTGACGGTGAAAAGTACAAGACCTTCTGGCCCGGCGAACATCTGGTGGCCAAGGACATCCTCAAGCCCCATGCCGTGTTCTGGCCCACCATGCTCAAGGCCGCGGGCCTGCCCGTGTACCAGCACCTGAACGTGCACGGTTACTGGCTGGTGCGCGATACCAAGATGTCCAAATCCCTGGGCAACGTTGTGGAACCGCTGGAGATGCGCCAGAAGTACGGTCTGGACGCCTTCCGCTATTTCCTGCTGCGCGAGATGCATTTCGGTTCCGATGCCTCCTTCAGTGAAGAAGGCATGGTGACCCGCATCAACGCCGACCTGGCCAACGACCTGGGCAACCTGTTCAGCCGCGTGCTGTCCATGACGGCCAAGTATTTTGAGAGCAAGGTGCCCCAGCCCGGCGAATTCAGCGAAGACGACAAGGCCATCGTCGAGCTGTGCGCCACGGCCATGACCAATTACATCCAGCTGTTCGGCAACACCCAGTTCGCCCAGGGCCTGGATTCCCTGTGGGATCTGGTGCGCGCGCTCAACAAATACGTGGATTCGCAGGCGCCGTGGACCCTGTTCAAGCAGGGCGACACCACGCGTCTGGGCACGGTCATGTACGTGCTGCTGTCGGCCATGCGCAAGGTGGCCCTGTGCCTGTGGGCCGTCATGCCCGATGCCTCCCGCACCCTGCTGGAGCAGCTGGGCCAGCAGCCCGGCGAAGGCCCTGTGACCACCTCGCTGGAAGCCGAGGCCGGCAACTTTGACGGTCTGCAGCCCGGCACCGAAGTGGCGGCCAGCTCCAACCTTTTCCCGCGCATCGACGTCAAGGCCCTGCAGCAGGAAGCTCCGGCCGAAAAGGCCCCCAAGGCCAAGAAGGAAAAGAAGCAGGAAGCCCCCAAGGCCGCTCCTGCCGCCGAAGGCCAGAGCGGCGAGATCAGCTTCGACCAGTTCAAGGCCGTGGAGATGCGCGCCGGGACCGTGGTCGTGGCGGAAAAGCATCCCAATGCCGACCGCATCCTGCGTCTGGAGATCGACTTTGACGAAGGCCAGCCGCGCCAGATCCTGTCCGGCCTGGCCGACTACTACACACCCGAGGAACTGGTGGGCAAGCAGGTCATCGCCGTGCTCAACCTGGCCCCGCGCAAGATCCGTGGCCTCATGTCCAACGGCATGGTGCTGACCGCGGAAAAGGACGGCAAGCTCTCCGTCCTGACGCCTGCCGCGCCTGTGCCCAACGGCAGCCAGATCGCCTAGGACAAACGATTCTCGACAAGGGTGGGGGGCTTTTTTGCCGGCGGCAAGGAGGACCTCCCTTCCCCAAATCTCTTCCTTTTTCGGCGCCCCTCAGAGGGACAGGGGAGGGCAGCGGGGAGCCTCCGGGCAGAGACAAAAAACTCCCCCGTCCGCAAGGGATGGGGGAGACTGGAACAAGGGGAGTACGACCATCAGGCCGCCTTCCCTTTTTTCATACCTCGCGGCATGATGCGCACGACGGGGATTGCAATGCCCGGCATTTCCGTCTATAGGCTGGCCGCGGGCGCTGCGACCGGGGCGGCAGCCGGGGATGGGCTGCTGCCATCCGGGAAGCGCGCCCCCTGCGGGACCGGGGTCCCGGAGAGGACGGCATGCCCCCTGTGCGGGCTCCGGCCGCTGTCCGGGAAGGCTAGTCGTTTTTTTCCTGCGTCGCGGGATCGAACAGGCGGCCCAATGCCGCCGCGTCCAGCGGGTTGAGGTTGAAGCGCATCCCGGCTTCGTCCAGAAGGGCGGCCAGGGATTTTTCGGGATACAGGGCGCGCTGTTCCGCCAGCCAGGCGGCGGCTCGCCGTACCAGTTCCGAAGCGGGCATGATGGTGGCCATGGAGTTCTCCTTTTTGTGGATCACTCTAGCCGAGTCCGTTTCGGGAAACAACGGGTCTTCGGATCCAAAGGACGGCATATATGGATAATTTGTGGGTTGCGTTCATCCTCAGCATCGTGGAAGGGCTGACGGAATACCTGCCGGTCTCGTCCTCGGGCCATCTGGTGCTGGTGGGCGATCTGCTCAATTTCAGCGGTGAAAAAGCTGCCACCTTCCAGGTGGTCATCCAGCTGGGCGCCATCATGGCGGTGGTCGTCCTCTACTGGGGACGTTTCTGGGGCCTGCTGCGGCCGCAACAGGGCGTGCCCTTTGCCGGTCTGCGCGGCATCTGGATGCTCTTCCTCACCTGCGTGCCCGCCTGTGTGCTGGGCCTGCTGCTGCACTCCCAGATCAAGAGCCTGTTCACGCCGAGCATGGTGCTGATCCCCTTCGTCATCGGCGCCCTGCTGATGATCTTTGTGGAGCGCCGCCAGTTCCATCCCCGCTATGAGACCCTGGACGACATGACGCCCGGCCTGGCCTTCGGCATCGGCTGCTTCCAGTGCCTGGCCCTGTTCCCCGGCTTTTCCCGTTCGGCGGCCACCATCATGGGCGGCATGATCCTGGGGGCCCGCCGTCCGCTGGCGGCCGAATATTCGTTCATCGCCGCCGTGCCCATCATGGTGGCGGCCACGGGCTTTGACCTGCTCAAGAGCCTGCATCTGTTCACCGCGGCGGACATCCCCTTCTTTGCCGTGGGCATGATCGGCTCCTTTATTTCCGCCCTGATCGCGGTCAAGGCCTTCGTAAGGCTGGTGGGTCATATGACCCTGGTGCCCTTTGCCGTGTACCGCCTGCTGCTGGCTCCCTTTATCTGGTATTTCATGGTGCATTAAAAAAAATTGGGAAAATCCCCAAAAAATGCTTGCCAAAGGGGAGCAACTTCTGTAGATACATCCCTGCGTTGAGTGGGACACGAAACGCCATCACGGCAAGGTAGCTCAGTTGGTCAGAGCATGCGGTTCATACCCGCAGTGTCGGGGGTTCAAATCCCTCCCTTGCTACCAGAAATTTACAAGCGGTTCGGGTCTGTCCCGGACCGCTTTTTTGTTATGGCTGTATCTGTGAACACTGCGGTGCGAAATGCAGCATCCTCCGCTCTGCGGGAGTTATTCATTTTTTGCACCTCCCGGCATCCGGGGCACAGGCAGTTGCCGGTAAGGATATCCGCATGCGGCTGTTCTGGTCCGGATCGGAAACAGGGATGGACAGCCCGCACAGGCAAGGCTTATGGGCCTTAACCGGAAGACAGGGGGACTCCCTGCAAAAGGGCCCTTCATCCCTGAGCATCCCGGAAGGATTTTGAGCCATATCCGGGCAAATCCCGCAAAAAAGAGGCATTCCTTGACGCCATCAGGGCAAGGCGGTAAGGGAAAACGGACGCTTGTCACCAAAATGTCACCAAAGCGCCACAGTTCGACAGATCTTTTGAGGAGGAAACATGAAAAAGATCCTTGCTTTCCTGGTCATGGCCCTGCTGGCCATGCCGCTGGCAGCTTCTGCGTGAACCCCTGACGGCGATGTGACCGTCATCGTGGCTTACAAGGCCGGTTCCGGCACGGATACCGGTGCGCGCCTGCTGGCTTCTCAGGCCGAGAAGTATGTGGGCAAGACCCTGATCATCAACAACCTGCCCGGCGGCGACGGCAAGATCGGCTGGACCGAGCTGGTCAACTCCAAGCCCGACGGCCGCACCATCGGCTTCATCAACCTGCCCACCTTCACCACCCTGGCCGTGCAGCCCGGCTCCACCTTCGCCGTCAGCGACGTGGTGCCCGTCTGCAACCAGCTGAGCGAGACCGGCGTGGTGGTCGTGCGTGCCAACAGCCCCTGGAAGAGCCTCAAGGAACTGGTGGATGCCTGTAAGGCCAAGGGCAACCTGCGCTGCTCCACCAACGGTGTGGAAGCTTCCAACCATACCGCCGCCCAGCTGCTGGCCACTTCCGCCGGCTTCGATTACAAGGCCATCCCCTACGGCGGTACCGCCGACCAGCTGCTGGCCCTGCGCCAGGGCGAAGTGCACTTCTCCTGCGCCAAGGTGGCCGACGTGGCCGCCCTGTGCAGCGGTGACAAGCCCGAACTGCGCATCCTGGGCGTGTTCAACACCGCCCGTCTGCCCGAATATCCCGACGTGCCCACCCTGGGCGAGCTGGGCTATTACAAGGAGTGGTACGGTTCCGCCCGTGCGCTGGTGCTGCCCAAGGGCACCCCGCAGGAGATCGTGGATTTCTATGTGGAAGCCTTCCGCAAGACCATGCAGGATCCCGCCTGCATCGAGGCTCACCAGAAGGCCGGCATGAGCCTTGATTTCAAGGACAACAAGCAGCTGGCCGAACGCATCGCCGCGCAGGAGATCTTCTGCCGCGACGTGGTCTCCAAGCTGTACAAGAAGTAATCTCTGTCATGTCCCGGCGGGGAAGGGCGACCTTTCCCGCCGTTTTCCATTCAGGCGGTCCGTATGAAACGATCCGATATCGGCGTGACGGCACTAATGTATGCCTTCACGCTCTTTTTTCTGTACATGACCCTGGAACTGCCGCCGGACGCGCAGACCTATCCCCTCTGCCTCATCGCCGGCCTGCTGATCCTGAATACCTGCTATCTGGTGCGCTGCCTGTGGCAGCTGCGCCGCCAGGCGGGCATCCACAATGATCTGCCCGATCTGTTCGCGGGCTTCCAGTGGAAGCAGTTCGCCTTCATCTGCCTGGGCTGCGTGGGCTACATGCTGCTCATGCATGTGGCGGGCTTTTATATCGCCAGTATCTGCTATCTTGTGGGCACGCTGGCCTTTTTGCGTGTCCCGCGCTGGCATATCGTGCTGACGGTAGTGGTCATGGCCGCGCTCATCTACGCGGTGTTCACGCTTTTCCTCAAGGTCCCGCTGCCTGTGGGCCTGCTGTTCAAGTAAGGGGATCGTCATGACGGATACTCTGGCTCTCATGGCTGCAGGCTTCATGCATGCCATCTCGCCCATCAATCTGCTGGCCATGCTGGCGTCCACCATCGTGGGCATCACCATCGGCTGCCTGCCCGGCCTTTCCGCCGCCATGGGCGTGGCCCTGCTACTGCCCGTCACCTTCGGCATGGATCCGGCCACGGGCCTGATCGTGCTGGGCGGCATCTACTGCGGTGCCATCTTCGGCGGCTCCATCAGCGCCATCCTCATCCATACGCCCGGCACGCCCGCTTCGGCGGCCACCGCCATCGAAGGCTATCAGCTCACCCTGCGCGGCAAGGCGGCCAAGGCCCTGTTCACGGCCTGCTTCGCTTCCTTCTGCGGCGGTCTTCTGAGCTGCATCTCGCTGTACTTCTTCTCCCCGCTGCTGGCGCAGCTGGCCATGAAGTTCAAGAGCCCGGAATATTTCTGGCTCTCGCTCTTCGGCCTGACCATCATCGCGGGCGTATCGTCCAAGTCCATCCTCAAGGGCCTCATCTCCGGCGGCATCGGCCTGCTCATCTCCACCATCGGCATGGACCCCATGGAAGGGGTGCCGCGTTTCATGTTCGGGCAGACGACCCTGTATAACGGCGTCAACACCACCTGCGCCCTCATCGGCCTGTTCTCCATGTCGCAGGTGCTCATCCTGGCGGAAAAGCGCATCGTGCAGCGGCCCAAGGCTTCGGCCATGACCGACCGTTTCGGCCTGAGCAAGGCGGAATACAAGCGCATCACGCCCACCATCATCCGGTCGTGGCTCATCGGCAACATCGTGGGCATCCTGCCCGGTGCGGGTGCCTCCATCGCCTGCTTCATGGGCTATAACGAGGCCCGCCGCTTCTCCAAGCACAAGGATGAATTCGGCAAGGGCTCCATCGAAGGCGTGGCGGGTTCCGAGGCGGCCAACAACGCCGTGACCGGCGGCTCGCTCATCCCCACCCTGACCCTGGGCATCCCCGGCGAGTCCGTGACCGCCGTGCTCATGGGCGGCCTCATCATTCACGGCCTGCAGCCCGGACCGGAGCTGTTCACCACCTATGCCGGCATGACCTACACCTTCTTTGCCGGTTTCGTGCTGGTGCAGTTCTTCATGCTGGGCGTGGGCATGCTGGGCTGCAAGGGCTTTGCCCAGATCTCCCGCCTGTCCGATGCCATCCTCATCCCGTCCATCTTCCTGCTGTGCGTGGTCGGTTCCTACGCCATCCACAACAACGTGGTGGAAGTGGCCATCATGCTCATCTTTGGTGTCATCGGCTATCTGGCGCGCAAGTTCGACTTCAATGCCGCCGCCATCGTGCTGGGCCTGATCCTCGGCCCCATTGGCGAACGCGGCCTGCGCCGCTCGCTGCTCATCAGCGACGGGGACCCGTCCATCCTCTTCTCCACGTCCCTGTGCTGGATCCTGATCGCTTTGTGCGTGCTGGGCGTGCTGTCGCCCCTGCTCATGGAGCGCATGGAGCGCCGTATGCGCGAAAGCGCCGAAAGCTAGCGGACGGATGCTTCCCGGCTGTGAAGCCGTGGTGGCGACATGCTGACGATGAAGGCCGGCAGATACCGAAAAGGTGTCTGCCGGCCTTTTTTGCAGGATGGGGAAGGCTCAGACGTTGCGGCTGAGCCCGTACTTACGGATCTTGGCGTACAGGGCGGAGCGGCTGATCTTGAGGATGGTGAGCGCGCCGCCCTTGCCGTCGATGCGCCAGGCCGTATGCTCCAGGACAGCCGCGATATGGGCTTTTTCCATCTCTTCCAGAGAGGAGAGCCGCGCCGGTACGGCGGGCGGTACGGCAGAAGGCGCTTCCTGCGGGACGGCCGGAGTATCGTCGTCCAGGATGTTCTCGTGGAAGAACAAGGTGCGGCCGCCGCTCAGGATCACGGACTGTTCCACCACGTTGCGCAGTTCCCGGATATTGCCCGGCCAGGGCCATTGTTCCAGCAGCCGGCGGTTCTCGTCGGAAAAATCCTGCACGCAGGGGCGGGCATGACGATTGGCGAAGTAATGCAGATAATAACGGGCCAGCGGCAGGATGTCCTGCCGTCGTTCCCGGAGGGGCGGGATCTTCAGGTAGATGACGGCGACCCGGTAATAGAGGTCCGCCCGGAACCTGCCCTGGCGCACGGCCTCCTTCATATGGCGGTTGGATGCCGCCACGAGGCGGAAATTGATGTTGATGGGACGCGTCCCGCCCACGCGCAGAAACGTCCGCTCCTGCAGGACCCGCAAAAGTTTGGCCTGGACCCGCGGGCTGGCTGCCGTCAGCTCGTCGAGGAAAAGCGTGCCGTTTTCCGCCAGTTCCACCAGGCCGATCTTGCTGCTGATGGCGCCGGTGAACGAGCCTTTTTCATGGCCGAAGAATTCGCTCTCGAACAGGTCGTCCTGAAGGCTGGCCATGTTGATGGTGACAAGCCGCCCGCTGCGACCGCTTTTTTCGTGGATGCGGCGGGCCAGCATCTCCTTGCCGACCCCGGATTCCCCGTTGAGCAGGATGGAGGCATCCGTCCCGGCCACGGTATCTATGTCTTCAAGAAAACGCCGCATCTCCGGTGAAGCGCAGACCAGTTCCTGATGGCCTTCCGGCAGGGGGGCATTGCGCAGCACGCTTTGTTCCGTCTCCAGGACCGTGGTGCAGGACCAGGCCAGGATCCTGCCGATGTCCCGCAGAAGATCCTCACTGAGCATGGGGCGGATCTCTTCCCGGAACGAACCCATGTGACACAGGACGTAGATGCCGTAGGGGCGGCAGTCCACGGGGATGCCCGCCAGGATGACACGGGCACCGCTGCCGCCGCCCAGGTTGTCCAGCAGGAGCGGGGAGCCTTCGGCCACGATGCCTGCGATCTCGTCCAGGGTGGAGGGGATGGAGAGCTCCGGCCCGACGGCGGAGCTGTCCTGGCTTGCCAGCTGGCGCAGGGGTGCCGAAGGATGGGATTGCAGGAAGAGGCAGCTGTGCTCCGCTCCCAGGATCTGGGCGGATTCCGTCAGGAGGATGGGCAGGAAGGATTCGAACGAGGTCCGCAGCCGCTGCGGGGCAAAATGTTCACGATAGGCCGCCAGCAGGGAACGCTCGGAGACGGCCTGGTCTTGGCCTTCCCGCAGGTAGCGGGGAATGAGCGGGAGCAGGGATTCCGGCCAGAAATGATGCTTCAGGTAAGGGTAGACCGCCCAGGCTTCATGGAGCAGCAGGCGGGCCTTGCCTTCATCTTCCGGCAGCAGCAGCTGGGCCAGCAGCAGGCGGCTCTTGCCTGCTTCCAGCGCGTCATGCAGGGCGTCCAGCAGGGTGATGCTGTGGCGGCAGGCCTCGATGGCCTGGGCCGTCTGTCCCGCCGCGGCCAGCTGCTTGCCGTGCAGGCGCAGGGCCACGCCCCGCAGCAGTCGGTTGGGGCCGTTGAGGCAGCGTTGCAGCTCCTGGGGAAAATCATAGCAGGGCAGGGGAGGAAAGCCCCGGTCATGGAGGGCCTCGAGCAGTTCGAGCACCATGCCGTTCAGATAGGTGGGACGCTGGAAACCGCGCTGGGCCGCCTTGTGCAAGACGTTCTGCAACACATGGTAGGCAGCGTCGGCGTGGCCTTCTCGCATGTGGTAGCAGGCCAGATGGCGCACCGTGGTGACCATGCTCGTGATGTCCGTCTGTTCCGTGATGTCGGAAAGAGCGATATCCAGCTGCTCCAGGGCCTTGTCGCTTTTTCCTGTCCGCAGGTACAGGGAGGCCAGCTGGCTGCGGAGGCTGCGGGTCAGGGACATGTCGTTACGGATGGACGACTGGCGCAGGCGGGAGAGCAGCAGGCTGGCCGCCAGATCGAAGTCGCCGCGGTTGGCCGCGGCAAAACTCCAGTGGCGGACATAGAAAAGTTCGAACAGGTGGCGTTCCTGGGCACGCAGCTTGCGGCTGACGCGGGTAAAGATGCTCATGGCCTGATCGTAATCCCCTTCCAGGAAGGCAAGGATGCCCAGGTAGGGGGCCGCGGTCTCGAACAGGTCGGGCTTGCGCAGGGATTCCAGCTGGCGGCGGCCGCGCAGCATGATGGCATGCAGGCGCGGATCGTTGTGCCGCGGGGTGTTGCAGACATTGAGCGTCCCGATGAGCAGGTCGAAGAGCGCCATCTCCTCCCTGTCGGCGATGCGGAAGGCCTGTGCCCTGGCCCGGAAGCAGAGGGCGGGAAGTTTCGGGATGAAGTTGCCCGAACAGGTGATGGTCATATGGAGTTCCCGGCAGAGCCGGAGATAGGGGCGCACGGCATCAGCGGAAGACAGGGGCAGGCGGAGCAGACGTTCCGACAGACAGAGCAGCAGACCCTTGATGACCCCGGGCCGCAGGCTGTCGATGCGGCGCAGGCAGAGGGCCAGCAGGGCCTCCAGCGCTTCGAGCTCGCGTTCCTGTCCCAGCAGGGCAAGGATCGGGGGCAGGCCATCCGGCTCCGGCAACCGGCGGAATATCGTCCCGGCGGCAGGGTATGCGTCCAGCAGGTCTTTCAGGGGAACGAAGTCCGGCTGCGGAGACGCAGCAGGACAGAAAGCCGTTGCTGCCGTTTCCGGGGGCAGGCCCCCCAGCTGTATCAGCAGATCGGGCTGCCAGCATTCCCCCAGCAGGGCATGCAGGAAATTCCCGCAGTCGTGATGTCGGTACCAGTCGTTTCTGTACATAGCTCGGGCCCCTCCACCACGCAGGCTACCTGTCCTTTTTTCGGAATACAAGATACAAAAATGTATTTTTTAAGCACAAAAAATCACAAGTTAAGATCTATTGTAAAAAATATTCAGTAAAAACAATAAAATATATTTTGGTACGCTCCTTGCTAATAAAAGGGAAAATTCAGGGGCAGCCCCGTGCTGCACATCCCATGCAAAGGAGCGGTTATGATTCAAAGTATCGATCCCGCAGCCTGTACCGGTTGCGGCAGCTGCACGAAAACCTGCCCGCTTGACGTATTTCGCCTTGAGACAGCACAGGAGCAGATATCCCCGTGCATGGCGGCCTGTCCTGCGGGTGTGGATATTCGCGGCAACCATTATCTGATCCAGCAGGGCAACCTGGACGAAGCCGCGCGCAATTATCTGGCTGTTCAGCCGTTCCCGGCCATCACCGGCCGTGTCTGCTTCCATCCCTGTGAATCCGCATGCGCCCGTGCCCGTGTGGACAGCGCTGTCAATATCAATGCCGTGGAGCATGTGCTCGGCGACTGGGCCGCGCAGATGCCGCTGGAAAAGCCCGTGCGCCGTCACATCAGCAAGGTGGCCGTGGTGGGTTCCGGTCCGGCCGGTCTTTCCTGCGCCTGGTTCCTGGCCCTCATGGGTTATCCTGTCACGGTCTTCGAAGCCCGTCCGTTCCCCGGCGGCATGCTGCGTTACGGCATCCCCGCCTACCGTCTGCCCGATGACGTGGTGGCCACCCAGGTCCGCCGTCTTGAAGAGATCGGCGTGCGTTTCTGCTGCAATACCCGTGTGGGCAAGGGCGCGGACGTCAGCCTGGCCGAACTGAAGCGCCGCGGCTACAAGGCCATCATGCTGGCCCCCGGTACCTCCGCCAGCCGCCGTCTGGAACTGGAAGGCAGCGATCTGCCCGGCGTGCACTGGGGGCTGGATTTCCTGAGCGCCTGCCGCAGCGATGAAAAGCCTGTCATCAGCGGTGACGTGGTGGTCGTGGGCGGCGGTGACGTGGCCGTGGACGCGGCCATCACGGCCCGTCGTCTCGGTGCCGCCCGAGTCCACATGGCCTGCCTGGAAAGCCGGGAAGAGATGCCCGCCTATCCCCACAACCAGAAGGATGCCGAAGACGAAGGGATCGAGTTCCATTGCGGCTTCGGGCCGGCCCGCCTGCTGCAGGAAGATGGCCGTCTGGTGGGCCTGGAACTGCATGCCTGCACCAGCCTCAAGGACGAGGAAGGCCGCTTCGCCCCCCGTTTCGACACTTCGTCCACCCTGCGCCTGGCCGCGTCGCACGTTATCTTCGCCATCGGCCAGGTCTCGGAACTGGACGGTTTCGCCGGTGATGTGAACGTGGAACGCGGCCGCATCGTGGTGGAGGACATCACCCTGGCCACCAGCCAGTGGGGCGTGTTCGCCGCCGGTGACGCGGCCACGGGCCCGGCCTCTGTGGTGGCTGCCATCGCCGGTGGCCGTGAGTGCGCCATCTCCATCGACCGCATGCTCAAAGGGGCCGACATCCAGGGCGAGCGCGGCCGCAAGCGTCCCCAGGTTCCCGAAGACCGCCTGCCCGGCCAGGGCATCGGCCAGGAGCCCCGCCATGAGCGCGGCCGTGTGCCCGCCGATCCGCAGGATCCCATGGCGGAGAACGTGCGCCCCCTCGATATGGAAGCCTGCTTTGCCGAAGCCCTGCGCTGCATGACCTGCGGCAGCCGTTCGCGTATCGCCTACAATGACGACTGTATGACCTGTTTCACCTGTGAGCTGCGTTGTCCTTCCGGGGCCATCTTCGTGCATCCGTTCAAGGAACGGTTTGCCCGGACCCTTGATCAGGTTGACGTCGTAAAGAGCTAACTGCCGGAGGACATCATGAAAGAACCCAGAGGATACGAATACACGACGGACCTGCTCGTGGTCGGGTGTGGTTTCAGTGGCATGTGGGCGGCCATGCGCGCCAAGGATTTTCTTGACGACGTGCTGGTGGTGGACAAGGGCCCCCGTGACTGGGGCGGCCTTGGCGGCCTTTCGGGCGGCGACATGATCGTCAAGCAGCCCGACATGAACCTTGATGACCTGCTGGACGATCTGGTCTATTACTACGATGGCCTGGCCGACCAGAAGCTGCTGGGGCAGATCCTGACCCAGTCCTATGACCGCTTCATGGATTTTGAGAACTGGGGCCACAAGTTCGTCCGCAACGACAAGGGCGAGCTGTGCTTCATCCCCCAGCGTGCGCTGGATTACATGCGCTTCTATTACTACCATCCCTACGGCATGGGCGGCATCGACAAGGCCCGCCTGCTCAAGCGGGAGTGCGAAAAGCGCGGCGTGCGCCGTCTGGGCCGTGTGGTCATCACCGACGTCATCACCGACGGCGAGCGCGTCACCGGTGCCGTGGGCTTCCACGCCCAGAGCGGCAAGCCCGTCTACATCCGGGCCCGTGCCGTGCTGCTGGCCACCAATACCGGCGGCTGGAAGCCTTCCTACCATCAGAACACCCCTGCCAGCGAAGGCGTGAGCATCGCCTGGAACGCCGGCTGCGCCATGCGCAACTTCGAGTTCTGGAAGGTCTGGAACGTGCCGGTGGATTTTGCCTGGGAGGGACAGACCGGTCTGTTGCCCAAGGGGGCCCGCTTCCTCAACAACAAGGGCGAAGACTTCATGCTCAAGTATTCCCCCAAGTTCGGCGCCAAGGCCGACCCGCATTACAATACGCGCGGCATGATCTGCGAAGTGCGCGCCGGTAACGGCCCCATCCTTTTCGACTGCAGCAAGATGTCGGCCGAAGACGTGGAGACCATGCGCCCGCGTGCGGGCTGGATGGGCTTGAACGACAAGAAGCTGCGGGCCATGGGCATGGACTTTTTCGCCCAGAAGCTGGAGTGGATGCCGCAGGTGCGCCATACCTACGGCGGCATCGTGGCCGATCTGGACGGCGCCACGGCCATCAAGGGCCTGTACGCCGCCGGTCTGGCCCGCAACCCCGACCCCGGTGTCTACATGGGCGGCTGGGCCACCTGCATCACGGCCACTACGGGCTATTCCGCCGGTGAGGCCGCGGCCCGTTTCGTGGAAGGCCATGACGCCGTCCCCTTCGACAAGGCCTATGCCGCTGACCGCCTGAACGGCATCCTGCGTTATCTGGGACGTGACGGCATCGCGCCCAAGGACGTCATCGCCGACATGCGCGAAGTCATGAGCGCGCCCGACGTGGCCCTGATGAAGACGGGGCGCGGCCTGAGCCGTGGCTTGGATCGCGTGGCCGAAGTGCGGGAAGAGTTCCTGCCCGAGCTGGGGGCCCGTGATGCCCACGAGCTGGCCAAGCTCTTTGAAGCGACCTCCACCGTGCTGCTGACGGATCTGTGTCTGACCGCGGCCCTGGCCCGCAAGGAATCCCGTGCCGGTCATTACCGCGAGGATTATCCCCAGCGTGACAATGCCAACTGGCTCAAGTGGATCGAACAGCGGCAGGTGGACGGACGCCATGAGCTGCACACCGTGCCCGTGCCCCTGGATGACTATCCCGTGAAGCCGTACCGCTATTACATGGACAACTTCACCTGGCCCGAACCTCCGCGTGCGGACTAGGCCGACGGCCCGGTGACTGCCGGTGCCATCCCTTGCGGCATGAGCCGTGAGCGGTTCCTTCTGTGAGCCGGGGGCGTCTTCTCCCTGCCTCCGGCTCATTCCGTCCGCAACTTCATCCCCGCGCAGGGCCCCGTGCCCGCGCGATTTACAGGAAACGATATGTCAGCAACGACCCCGGAGAAGAAAGCTCCCCTGTCTCTTGCCTATTATGTCCACAGCCTCGTCTGTCTGTGCATCATGTTCGGCTTCGGCCTGCTGGACCCTGTGGAACCCCTGACCCCGCTGGGGATGCGCCTGGTGGGCGTGTTCCTGGGGGTGCTGTACGGCTGGGTGTTCATCGAGATCGTCTGGCCCAGCCTGGCCGGCCTGCTGGCCATGATGCTGGTGGGCGGCATGAAGCCCGTGACCCTGCTGAACAACAGTTTCGGCCACCCCATCGTGCAGATGATGTTCTTCATCTTCGTCTTCTGCGCCACCATCAACCACTACGGTCTGTCGCGCTTCATCTCCCTCTGGTTCATCACGCGCAAATTCGTGGCGGGCAGGCCGTGGCTGTTCAGCTTCACCTTCCTGGCCTCCATCTTCATCCTGGGGGCGCTGACCAGTGCCTCTCCGGCGGCGCTCATCGGCTGGAGCATCCTGTACGGCGTGTGCGAGGTCTGCGGCTACAAGAAGGGCGACAGCTACCCGACCATGATGGTCTTCGGCATCGTCTTCGCCGCCCAGATCGGCCAGTCCATGATCCCCTTCAAGCAGGTGGCCCTGACCGTGTTCAGTGCCTATGAGACCATGTCCGGCATGGGCATCGACTATGCCAAGTACATGCTCATCGCCTGCCTCATCTGCCTGCTGTGCGCCCTGTTCTTTATCGTGCTCGGCAAGTACATCTTCCGTCCCGACATGAGCAAGCTGCTCAATCTGGAAGCGGACAAGCTGGATACCGACGGCAGTCTGAACCTGACCGGCGTGCAGAAGACCGTGCTCCCTTTCCTCTTCCTGCTGGTGCTGCTGCTCCTGGCCCCCAACTTCCTGCCTGCGGACTTCTTCCTGACCCGCTTCCTCAAGGCCATCGGCAATACGGGTATCGTCATCCTGCTGGTGACCGTCATGGCGGCCATCAAGGTGGAAGGCAAGCCCCTGCTGAATTTCAAGGTCATGGTGGACTCCGGCGTCACCTGGGGCATCGTGCTGCTGCTGGCCTTCGTGCAGCCCCTGACCATCGCCATGGCGGCCCCGGGCAGCGGCATCACGGACTTTCTCATGCAGCTGCTGACGCCTTTCTTCGGCGAGAGCTCTTCCATCACGTTTGCCCTGTTCATCGGCTTCGCCGCCGTGGCCCTGACCCAGGTCATGAACAACGGCGCCGTGGGCGTGGTGCTCATGCCTGTCATCCACAGCTTCTGCCAGGCCTCCGGTATGGCGCCGGAGCTGCCGCTCATCATGGTGGTCATGGGCGTCCACTTCGCTTTCCTGACACCTGCCGCCAGTGCCAGTGCGGCCCTGCTGCACGGCAACGAATGGTGCAATACCAAGGCCATCTGGAAATCCTCGCCCCTCGCCATCCTGGGCGCTTACGCGGCCACGGCCATCGTGACCCTGCTGCTGGGCAGCCTGCTGTATTCCTAGGCATTCCCCCAGGCGGCACGCCCCGGATGCGTGCCTCCACCGGAGCGGCCCTGCTGGAGGGCCGCTCCCGCAAAGGGGACGACCGGCAGCCGGTCATCACCGTAACCCAGCCATCAAAAAAGCTCCGCCCGCGCACAAGACGCAGGCGGAGCTTTTTTGATGGAGAAAACAGGGACACAGGGCAGGAGTAAGGTCTCGTTCCAAGTCTTGAAGGAACCTGCCGCAAAGCGGGCTCAGGCCCGGCCCAGGGCGAGGATCTCGTCCCTGCTGCGGGGCAGGACCTCGGGCAGGGCGGCGATGAGGCGGCTCACAGGTGTGGACGGATCGGGCCGGCAATGGTCGGCCAGCAGGCGGGCCAGACGTGCGGCGGCCAGGGCGGCCGTGGCGGTGGGCAGACCGGCGCACAGCAGGCCGGTGACGAGGCCGGTCACGATGTCCCCGGTACCGCCGATGCACTCCATGGCCGGGACCGAGGGACTGTCCACTACGGCGTGGAGGCGGCCTTCGTGGATGATATGGTCGGCCTTGCCCTTGATGATCAGATTGGCCGGGCAGTTGCCGTGCTCCTGTGCCCGGGCCAGCAGCACGGGGATGTTCTGTTCCTCGGCCAGCAGGAAGCCGCGCGTATAGAAGGGGTGGGGCGCTTTTTCATCCGCCAGGAAGGCCAGTTCGCCCACGTCCGGAGTGAAGAGTTCGTAGGCATCGGCATAGCCGCTCATCTTGGCCACGTACATGAAGCCTGCATCGGCCACCATCAGGGGCGCGTTCTCCAGCTCCCGGACAGCCAGCAGCAGGCGGTTGTGCCAGTCCACGTCAGGAAAAAGGTAATGGAAGGTCAGGCCGCGCGGGGCCAGTGCGGGCAGGGCTTTTTCCAGCCAGGCATAGAGCTGGCGGCTGCCGGAACCGGAGCCGGTATCCCCGGCCAGCAGCAGGGCAGGGGGCGTGCAGCCAAGGGCCGCGCAGGTCTGCAGGGCCGTGGCGGCCAGGGCCGCGGTGCCCCGTTCCACGGGCACGGTACGGCCGTCAGGCAGGTGCAGGCCCGCCTCCGAAAGGCTGGCGCTACGCGGGGCGGGGCCTTCCGGCACCAGCAGGGAAAAATCAGGGTCGGGGATGGTTCCGGCTATGATCCACATGCGAGCTGTCTCCGTATCTCCTCAAAGGCTTTTTGCAGGCTGTAGCAGCACAGGGTCTGCCCCATGCTCAGCGGTTCGGGGGCCGTATCCAGCGTTTTGCCGCACAGGCAGTGGGCCAGCCAGGGCACGTCCGGGCAGCCGCCGCCGGATATGTTGACGATGCGCCGGTCGCGGCAGTCCACCGTGATCTTCATGTTGGCCGCGCGTACCATAAGCCAGTGTTCCAGACGGCTGGTCTGGAACAGGGACACGGGCTCCAGCAGCACGTCATGGGCGCTGACCACCTGTTCCGGCTCCAGATCGGCCGTTCTCAGGCTGGCCAGCACTGCGGCCTGGCGGATGAGCGGGAAGACCACCACCATGTCGCAGCCGGTACGCATTTGCGGGGGCGGGCCCTTGACATCCACGTCAAAGCCCTGCTGCCGCAGCAGTCGCTCGGCCCGGATGACGTCGCCCGTATGGGAAAAAGCCAGCAGCCCCCGGTCGGAAAGGGCGCGGGGGGCTGCATCGGGAGCGGACTCTTTTTTGAACAGGCCGCCCAGACGGCGACCGAGAGAGGAAAAAAGGGAATGCTTCGAGGTCATGCGTTTCCTGAAAAGGGGCGGCCGGAGCCGCCCCTGCATGGATTTTTTAGGCCTGACGGCTGATCTCCAGCCGCCAGATGCCGTTCTCTTCACTTTCCGTCACATCGAAGCCGCTGTTGCGGGCCGCGCGGGTCACGTTCTCGCGGCTGGCCTCATTGTCCACCAGGACGGAGAAAGGGCCTTCGGGCTGCTTCTTGGCAGCGGTCAGGAACATCAGGACAGGCTGGGGGCAGGAGAGCCCGCAAGTATCGATAAGGGTCGCCATTACGCACCTCGCTTGCAATTGAAGAAACCGATGAGCAGGCAGACGGCCAGGCCGCCCAGGGCGCCCAGCATGCCGTTGGGGCCGATGCCCGCCGTGCTGGAGGCCATGCCGAAGTTATGGGCGCAGGCCGCGCCCACGATGAGACCGACCACGAACACGGCCGCGTCGTTGTCGCCTTCACCGGCCATAAAGAGCTGGCGGCCGGGGCAGCCGCCGGCCAGGGCAAAGGCCAGGCCGGCCGTCACCATGCCCAGGAAGTTCCACAGGCCGTCGGTATGGGCCACGGGCTGGCCTTCAAAACCGGGATGGAAGCCGCCGATGGCCAGATTGGCCACCAGCGCGGCGGCCAGCATGGCCAGGAAACCCAGGGCCAGATGCCACTGGTTGAACAACAGGACGTCACGCACGGCGCCCATGGTGCAGAAGCGGCTGCGCTGGGCCAGGAAGCCCACCAGCAGACCGGCACCGAGCGAGAGCAGGAAGGGGGCGTGCATGGAGCCGGGGCCCTTGAGGGAGTAGAAGAGGACGCCGTTCTGGGCCTGTCCTTCCATGGGCGGGTTGAACAGATAGACGGCGACCAGGGCGAGCATGATGCCGGGCAGGATCAGGCCGGACGCCTTGCTCTGGCTCTGGCTGCGGCCCAGGGAGAAGCCCATGCGGAAGAAGACCGTGCCCAGACCGATGCCGACCACCAGGCCGGCCAGGCCGAACAGGGCGTTGGCGTCGCCGCCGGCCAGACGCATGATGACGCGCCAGGGGCAGCCCAGGAAGACCAGGGCGCCGATGGCTGCGATGACGCCCAGCAGGAAGCGGACGGCCGGAGCGGAGCCGCCGCGGGCGCGGTATTCGCCAAAGCAGAGGGCAGCGGCCAGGGAGCCCAGCACCATGCCCATGATCTCGGGACGCAGGTACTGGACGATGGGCGCGCGGTGCAGACCCACGGCTCCTGCGATGTCGCGGTTGAAGCAGACCACGCAGATGCCCATGTTGCCGGGGTTGCCGGAGAACTGCAAAAAGACGGCGATCAGGCCCAGGATAAGGCCCGTGACCACGATGCCCGTGGTGGACGAGAATAAATTGAAGCTGTTTTTCATGCGACCCCCCAAAAGACGGGATGCGGCAAAAGTTGAAAAAATGCGCGCAGATCCGTGACGGACCTAGGGGATGGGGGACCGTGATATGGCGAAGGTCAAGGAACCAGGACATGCCGTCGGCGCGACCACCCCGCTGCGCTCCACACCGTGAAGCCGGTGGTGTTGCGTCAGGTATGGTGCATGGGCATGGACGTGCTCCTTGGATCAGACGGGTCGTGATGGATAAGGGCAGCCTAGGAAAAGAACAGGGACGGGTCAAGTTCTTTCGGGAAAAAAGGGGACAGGCGGCCGGACCGGGGCAGGGCGGGCATGAAAAAAGGGGCATCCGGCGGATGCCCCTTCAGGTCAGTTCTTGGCGGTCAGCAGGACTTCGTCCCGTCCGTCCCGTTCTTCCAGCAGGACGTCCACCTGCTCCTGCGGGCGGGTGTCCACGCTGCGGCCGATGTAGTCGGCCTGGATGGGCAGTTCGCGGTGGCCGCGGTCCACGAGCACCAGCAGCTCCACCTTGCGGGGACGGCCGTAATCCAGCAGGGCCTCCAGGGCGGCACGGATGGTGCGTCCGCTGAACAGCACGTCATCTATAAGGATGATCTCCGCGTTGTCCACCGGGGCGGTGATGCGCGACTGGCCGATGTGGGGCTTGCCTTCCAGGCTGGTCCAGTCGTCACGGTACAGGTTGATGTCCAGCGTGCCCAGGGGCAGGGGGCGCTGCAGCTTCTGCTGCATCAGGGCGCCCAGACGGCGGGCCAGGTCGGCGCCGCGGCGTTCGATGCCCACCAGCATGACGCGCTCGCACTGCCCGTGCCGTTCCAGCACTTCGCAGGCAAGACGTTCCAGAATACGGGTCATTTCCTCTTTGTCCAGCAGCAATGTCGTGGGCATAATTCCTCCAGAAGTGATGTCTTTCCATACGCCTTTTTGGCAGCGGAGAAAAGCCCCGCGAGCGATTGACAATCTTTGGGGCTGACCTTACATGTTACGGGCAACACTGGAGGTAGTGCCATGCTTACGTTGACCGATGCCGCCCAGAAGGAACTGGAAGGTTTTTTTGCCGACAGGGAAAAAGCGACCGTTCGCATCTACCTTGCCCCCGGCGGCTGCTCCGGCCCGCGCCTTGCTCTGGCGCTGGACGAAGCCGGTGAGAACGATACCCGGATCGAACAGGGCGGTTTTGCCTTCTGCATCAACAATGAACTTTTGCAGCAGGTGAAAAGCGTCAGTATCGATGCCAACTACCTTGGCTTTCTGGTGACCCCCGAAGTGCCCCTGCCGTCGTCGGGCGGCAGCGCCTGCGGCGGTTGCTGCGGTGCCTGCGGCAGCCACCAGTAGCCTTTGACGGGAAGGCGCAGCATGTTCCTTCCCGCGTCATCCCTGCTCTGACGATACCTGTCACCTCCTGCGTCAACAGTTGCCGCACCGGCAACGGGCGCTGCCCTGAACGGCGCCTCTTCCCCTGCGGGATACGGGAAGTCCGGGACGCGGCATCGTCAAGGAGAAGGAATGATCACTTTGTCTGAAAATGCCCGCAAAGAGCTGGAAGCCTATTTTGCGGACAAGGAACGCCAGACCATCCGTGTGTATCTTGCTCCCGGCGGCTGCTCCGGCCCCCGGCTCGTCCTGGCTCTGGACGAACCCGGAGACGAGGACGCCAGGTTCGAACAGGACGGCTTTGCGTTCTGCATCAACAAGGAATTGCTGCAACAGGTGAAGAGCGTCAGCATAGACTTGAGCTATCTGGGCTTCACCGTGACCCCCGAAGTGCCCCTGCCTTCGTCGGGCGGCAGTTCCTGCGGCGGTTGCTGCGGCAGCTGCGGCAGTCATCAGTAGTCCCTGTCCGGTGGGGCCGGCTGTCCCGGCCCGGCCGGTTTTGTCATAACAGAAGGTCCCGTCTTCTGTTTCCATCAACTGCCGTTACCGGCGGAGAGGGCCTGTTGCCCCAGGGCATCGGTCCCGGTTCCTGACGGGCAGGACGCTCCGCAGATACGGCCCAGAGAGGAATAGGAATGATCACTCTGTCTGAAAACGCTCGTAAAGAGCTGGAAGCCTACTTCGCGGACAAGGAGCGCCAGTCCATCCGCGTGTTTCTTGCCCCCGGCGGCTGAAGCGGCCCGCGTCTCGCCCTGGCTCTGGATGAGCCTAACGCACAGGACAGCACCGAGGAAGTTGACGGTTTCACCTTCTGCATGGCCACCGACCTGGTGGCGCAGATCAAGGGCGTCAAGATTGATATGACCTACATGGGATTCACCGTGGATCCCGAGGTGCCGCTGGCCTCTTCCGGCAGCAGCTGCGGCAGTTGCGGCAGCAGCTGCGGCAGTCACTAGGCGGATCGTGATCCGTCGGCTGTCCGTGCGGGGAAATGTTCCCACACCGCCCGGGATGTGCATGCACGCATCCCCCCGGGTCGCTTGAAGCATGGCCCCCGACAGCTACAGATAAGAGATCCCGCAAGGCGGCCTTCGGGCCGCCTTTTTTGAACCCTTTCCCAGGATTCGGCGTCGTTGGTGGCGTCGTTTTTGCTTTTCCGGCGGACAGTATGGCAGATATCCTTTCCCTGCTCTCAGGGCCGGCCGAGGCCCGACACTGGCAGCGCAGCGGCATGGCGTCCTGTTGCCGTCTTGCCTGCGCCGCGCTGGCCCAGGGACGCAGCAGCGTCATCCTGGTGCGCGACCGTGAGGAATACACGGCGGCGCGCGCACTGCTGACCCTTTTTTCTCCTTCGCTTTCCCTGGCTGACATGGCCCCTGATGTCCCCGCCTGGAAGCTGCCCTTTGCCGCGCTCCCTGCCGGCCTTTTGCTGCGCCGTGACCGGGATTCGTGGGCAGGACGGCTGGCGGCCCTGTACGGCCTTGCCCAGGGCGGGCCCCGCTGCCTCATCCTGAGCACGGAAGCGCTGCTGCTGCGCCATGTGCCCCGCGATTTTTTTGCCGAGCATACGCTCGATCTGACGCGGGGCAGCGACTATCCGCCGGAGCTGATCCTCGATCAGGCCGTGGAGTGGGGGTACGAACGAGTCCCCCTGGTGACCCGGCCAGGGCAGATGGCCCGGCGCGGCGACATCTTCGACATCTTCCCGTCCGGCTATCCGCGTCCTGTGCGCATGGAGTTTTTTGGCGATACGCTGGAAGAACTGCGCCTGTTCGATGCCGAGAGCCAGCGCTCCCTGCAGGGTCTGGACGAGCTGACCCTGCTGCCGGCCCTGCCTTTCGTGCTGGATGCGCAGGGCCTGGCCGCGGCCCGCAAGCGCATGGATGCCCTGTTCGCCGGGGCGCGCATCAGCGAGAACGACTGCTACACCTTCAAGAAGACCCTGGATGCCGGCGGTCTGGGCCTGCTGCCGGGCGTGGTGCACGAAAATGCCAGCACCATCGCGGACTGGCTGCCCGAGGAGCTGCTCTGGTTCCTGCCCGGACAGGCGGACTGCGATGCGGCCCTGCACGGGACGGCCATGCAGTTGCGCGACCAGCTGGAAGAAGATGATGCGCCCCTGCCGCAGCCGTCCGCCCTGTGCCTGTGCGGCAGCCTGCAGGATCTGCCCTGGGAAAAGGCCCGCCGTTTTTATCTGGAGCCCCTGGTCATGGGCGTGGACGCCGTGGGGGACGACGTACAGGAACGTCCGCTCCATGCCTTTACGGATCTTTTCCCCGTCCCCGGCGCGGCCGACCGGCCGTGGCAGCATCTGTCTGCCGGTCTGAAGGAATGGCAGAACCGGCGCCGTCAGGTGGTGCTGAGCTTCTCCTCGCAGCGCAGCCGGGCCAAGTTCCTCAAACTGGCCGAGCAGGAAGGCATCACGCCTGCCTTGCGTTATGCGCCGGAACAGCGCGGACTGTTCGCCCTGGTCTCCCCCTGGCGTTCGGGTGCGGAGCTGGTCTGGGACGATGTGCTCGTGCTGGGCGAGGACATCCTCTATCCGCGTGCGGAAAAGAAGGCCCGTGCCTCCTCGCGTGCGTTCAAGGGACTGGACAGCTTCGATGACCTCAAGGCCGGGGACCTGCTCGTCCACCGGGATTACGGCATCGGCCGTTTTGCCGGTCTGCACCATCTGGTGCAGGGAGGACAGGGCAATGACTTCCTTCTGGTGGAATACTCCGGGCAGGACAGGCTCTATGTGCCGGTGGACCGCCTGGGGCTCATCCAGCGCTTCAAAGGTGGCGAGGGTGCGGAACCGGCCCTTGACCGTCTGGGCGGCGCCAGCTGGAGTTCCGGCAAGGAGAAGGTCCGCAAGGCCATCGAAAAGATTGCGGCCGACCTGGTGGAGATGTACGCCTACCGCAAGGTGGCCAAGGGCTTCCGCTACGACCCGCCGGGCGAGCTGTACCACGAATTCGAAGCGACCTTCGGCTTTGAGGAGACCCCGGACCAGGCCCGGGCCATCGAGGACGTTTTGGCCGACATGGACAAGTCCGAGCCCATGGACCGTCTGGTCTGTGGTGACGTGGGCTTCGGCAAGACCGAAGTGGCCCTGCGCGCCGCCTTCCGTGCGGCCAGCGAGGGGCGTCAGGTGGCCCTGCTGTGCCCCACTACGGTGCTGGCCGAGCAGCATTACCAGACCTTCCGGGCCCGTTTGGCAGGTTTCCCGGTCACGGTGGGCCTGCTGAGCCGTTTCGTGCCCCGTGCCCGGCAAAAGGAAGTCCTCAAGGCCGCGGCCGAGGGGCAGATCGACATCCTGCTGGGCACGCACCGCCTGCTGTCGTCGGACGTGTCCCTGCCCAATCTTTCCCTGCTCATCCTGGACGAGGAACAGCGCTTCGGCGTGCGGCACAAGGAAAAGCTCAAGGCCCTGAAAAAGAACGTGGACGTGCTGACCCTGACGGCCACGCCCATCCCGCGCACCCTGCAACTTTCCATGTCCGGCATCCGCGACCTTTCGGTCATCGAGACCGCGCCGCAGGACCGCAAGCCTGTGGCCACGGCCGTGCTGCGGCGTGACGATGCCACCCTGCGCACGGTCCTGGAGCGCGAGCTGGCGCGGGAAGGTCAGGTGTTCTGGGTCTACAACCGTGTCCAGGGGCTGGAGCGCGTGGCCGAATATGTGCGCAAGCTGGTACCCACCGCCCGGGTGGGCATGGCGCACGGCCAGATGTCGGAAAGCGAGCTGGAAAGCAACATGCACAAGTTCTGGCACGGCGAGCTGGATGTGCTGGTCTGTACGGCCATCGTCGAGTCGGGCCTGGATTTTCCCCGCGCCAACACCCTGGTGGTGGACCAGGCGCAGCTCTTCGGCCTTGGCCAGCTCTATCAGCTGCGGGGCCGGGTGGGCCGTAGTGACCGTCAGGCCTACGCCTTCTTCGTGGTGCCCGATACGGAGCATCTGAGCGAAGTGGCCGAGGAGCGGTTGCGCATCATCATGGATATGGACTATCTGGGTGCCGGTTTCCAGGTGGCCATGGAAGACCTGCGCCTGCGCGGTGCGGGCAACATCCTGGGCGAGGTGCAGTCCGGCCATATGGGCCGGGTGGGGCTCGACCTGTATCTGGAGATGCTGGAAGAGGCCGTGGCCCGCCTCAAGGGCACGCCCGTCACCCAGGACGTGGAGACGGAGCTCAACCTCGGTCTGCCTGCCCATATCCCCCAGTCCTACATCGAGGATGGCCGGGAACGCCTGCGCTGCTACAAGGCGCTCACGTCGGCCACCAGCGGCGCGGCCCGCGAGGAAGTGGCCCTTTCCATGCGCGACCGTTTCGGCAGCTTCCCGCAGGAACTGGTCAACTTCATCGCCGTGCTCGATTTCAAGCAGTTCCTGAGCCATTTGCAGGTCCAGCGTGCGGACATCTATCTGGATCATGTCCGTCTGGTGTGGGGCGACGGCCAGACCGCCGTGCAGCCGGAGCGCATCCTGCAACTGGTGGCTTCCATGAAGGGCGCCCGGATGCTGCCGCCGGCGTCGCTCATGCTGCCCCTGCCTGCGGACAAGGATTTTGCCCAGGGACTGCAGGGGCTGCGGCAGGCCCTGGAAAACATCCGCACGCCGGAAGCTCCGGGCGGCACGGCCTAGGCCGCGGCGATTGCCAAAGAGGGAAATATTGGCTATTTTCGGCTGCTACTACAGCCTATGCGCATAACGGGAGAATTTGCCTTGAAAAAATATGCCCTTCTGATCCTGATGGCATGGCTCTGCCTGGCCTGCACGGCCCAGGCTGCCCAGCTCAACAAAATTGCCGCGGTGGTCAACGGCCAGGTCATCACCATGTTCGACCTGCAAAAGGCCGCGCTGCCTGAACTGGGGCGTGCCCGTCTCAATCCCAATGACCCCAAGCAGGCCGACAAGGTCAATGTGGTCTTCCGCAAGGTGCTGGATTCCATGATCATGGACATCCTGCTGGAACAGGAGGCCAAGCGTCTGAGCATCACGGTCTCCGACAGCGAGATCGATCAGGAACTGACCAAGATGATGAAGATGCGCCGCCTGAACCGCGCCCAGTTCGAAGCCGAGCTGAAGAAGCAGGGCATGAGCGTGGATGAGCTGCGCAAGAGCATGAAGACCAACATGCTGCGCCAGCGCGTCATGGGGGCCGAAGTGGGCCGCCGCGTGGTGGTGACCGATGACGAGATCCGCGCCTACTACGAAAAGCACAAAGACACCATGTATGACCGCAACGGTCTGCATATGGGCCTGATCGTCTACAATCCCAATGTCAATGCCAGGAGCATCGCGGCGCAGATCGCTTCCGGAGCCCTTTCGTTTGAAGAGGCCGCCCGCAAGTATTCCATCGCCCCCAATCGCGAAAAAGGCGGCGACATGGGCCCGGTGGAGTGGGGACGCCTCAATCCCGAGTGGGAGACCCGCCTGAACAAGATGAAGCCCGGCGATGTGACCGACATCTTCACCGTGCAGGGGCACAAGGCCCAGGTGCATCTGTTCCGTCCCGGACAGAGCGGTCCCGGTCGTCCCATGACCTTTGAGGAAGCCCGGCCCGTCATCGATAACATCCTGCGCCAGCCCAAGGCCATGGAGCGTTTTGACGAATACGCCCAGCAGCTGCGCAGCAAGGCCGTCATCGATATCCGTCTGTAAGATATTGCCTTCCGGCCGGAACCAGACGGGGAGACCCGGCCGGCAGATACCCGCTTTCCCCGTATCGAGGTTTGCATGACTTTTGAAGAACTGGGTGCGGCGCTGTGCGCGGAGCGCGAACGCCGTGGCCTGAGCCTTGATGATGTGGCCGCCCACCTGAAGATCAGCACGCGGCTCATCCAGGCCCTGGAGAGCGGGGATCTTTCCGCCTTGCCCCATCCTGCCTATACCAAGGGCTTTTTGCGGGCCTATGCCTCGTACATGGCCCTGGATCCCGAAGCCGTGGCGGAAGTGGCGCACGCCCTGCAGCCCGCGGCGGCCACGGAATGCACCGTCATGGGGGGCGACGAGGACTTGCGCAGCAATCCCGCCATCTTGCGTCACGGCGCCCGTCAGGGCATCGCGGGCTGGCTGCGTGTCTTCATCCTGCTCATCTTGGTGGTGGCGCTGGCCGGTGGCGGCTGGATGCTGTGGCAGCGGGGCGTGTTCAAGGATTTGACCGGCAGCAAGGAACAGAGCCTGCCGACTGCAGAGCCTGCAGCCGTGGCTCCTGCCCCTGAGCCGGTGGCTCCGGCGCCGTCTGCCACGACGCCTGCGGCCCCTGCGGCGTCTGCTCCGGCCGGTGCCCAGACTGCCCCGGCCCCCCAGGGCAATGGCGGTACGGCCGCTCCTGCCGGTGGTGTGGCGCCTGTGCCCGGTACCGTACAGCCTGAACGCAGTGCCGCGCCCGCGTACACGGGCATGATGGATACCCGTCCTGCGGAGCTGACCTGGGGCCAGACGGCCAATGCCGCCACGGTCCAGGATACGGCCGCCCAGGATCCGTCCCTGCCTGCTGGCATGCACCGTGTGGTGGTGACCGGTATCGGCGAATGCTGGATGCGGGCCACCGTGGACGGGGAAGTGCGCCAGTTCTCGGTGCGCAAGGGCGACATCATCACTCTGGAATTTGCCAAGGCCCTGGAGGTAAAGCTGGGCAACGCCGGTGGGGTCCAGGTCTCGTATGACGGGACGGAACTGCCGGCTCCCGGTCAGGCCGGTCAGGTGAAGACCCTGGTCTTTCCGCCTGCCGCCAACTGATGGAATGGACCGACCAGGCCCTCGTGCTGCGCATGGGGGCCTTTCGTGAGTCGGATCTCTGGCTCAAGCTGTTGTGCCGTGAACATGGCCTGCTGACGCTGTTCGCCTTTGGCGGCAGCCGCAGCAGGCGACGCTTTTGCGGCTGTCTAGATGTGCTGAACAGCCTGCAGTGCCGTGTCCGTTCCTCAAAGGACGGGCGTTTCCTCAATCTTGAGGAGGCGGCCTTGCTGCAGGGGCCGCGCCTGCTGCGGCGCAACTGGCAGCGCATGGGGCTGGCGGCCAACTGCCTGCGCTTTGTGGAAGCCATGGGCGTAGGGGAGGACGCCGCGACGGAAGCCTTCCTGCTGGTGGAGGATCTGCGCGCGGTACTGGAGGCGGAAAAGGCCCCGCCTGTGCTCCTGCCCCTGTATTTCCGCCTGCGTCTGGCCGGGGCCCTGGGCTTTGCCCCCAACCTGGGGCAGTGCGGCCGGTGCGGCCGGACCATCAGCGAGGACGCGCTCTTCGTGGTCGATGAAGGCCAGCTGCGCTGTTCCTCCTGTCGCAGCAGCCGCTTCGAACTGGAGCGTTATGGCGTGGAGATCCCCGCACAGGGGCTTGACCTTCTGCGCCATGTACAGCAAAGTTTCCCGTCCGGGTGGCCGGACGGCGAGCTGCCGCCCCCGGTGCGGCGGGCCTGTGCCCGGGCCATCGATGGTTTTGTCCAGTACCATCTGGGGCTGGCCTGGGAAGGGAACTATTTTCGTCGGGTTTGAGTCTGCCCGTCCCGTCTGCGGGACAAAAGACGAACGAAGGGGACGCGTCGGACTGGCGGCGCCGTAGCTGACGCGAGCGTCGCGTCGTGCCGAAATGTGTTAAAAAAGGACTGCACATGTATTTTCAGGATGTCATCCTTACCCTGCAACGCTACTGGGCGGAGCAGGGCTGTGTCGTGGAACAGCCTTCAGGCGTGGAATGCGGGGCGGGGACGTTCAACCCCAACACCTTCCTGCGCGTGCTGGGCCCCGAACCCTGGAGCGTGGCCTATGTGGAACCCAGCCGTCGTCCCACTGACGGCCGCTACGGGGAAAACCCCAACCGCCTGCAGCGCTACTTCCAGTTCCAGGTCATCATGAAGCCTTCTCCTGCCAATGTGCAGGAACTGTATCTGGAAAGCCTGAACGCCCTGGGCATCAATCCCGCCCAGCACGATATCCGCTTTGTGGAAGACGACTGGGAATCGCCCACCCTGGGCGCCTGGGGCCTGGGCTGGGAAGTGTGGCTCAACGGCATGGAAGTGAGCCAGTTCACCTACTTCCAGCAGGTGGGCGGCATCGACCTGCATCCCATCAGCGTGGAGCTGACCTATGGTCTGGAACGTCTGACCATGTATCTGCAGGGCGTGGAATCCGTCTACGACCTGAAGTGGAACAAGAACGTGACCTACGGCCACATCTACCACCAGAACGAAGTGGAGCAGTCCAAGCACAATTTCGAGGCCAGCAACCCCGAGATGCTGCTGCGTCATTTCAATGATTTTGAAGGCCAGTGCAAGGCCATGCTGGAGCAGAACCTGCCCTGGCCCGCCTATGACTACTGCCTCAAATGTTCCCACACCTTCAACCTGCTGGATGCGCGCGGCGCCATCTCCATCACGGAACGCGCCGGCTATATCGGCCGTGTGCGCGCTCTGGCTGCAGGCGTGGCCAAACTGTATGTGGCCCAGCGTGAAGAGCTGGGGTATCCGATGCTCAACACCGAGGCGAGGTAAGGCATGGCGACCTTTGTGCTTGAAATTGGCAGCGAAGAACTGCCTGCCCGTTTTTTGGCCGGCGAAGAAGCCGAACTGGCCGCCCGTTTTACGGCGGCCCTGCAGGAAGCCAGTGTGGAACACGGCGCCCTGCGTACCATGAGCACGCCGCGTCGTGCCATCGTCATCATCGAGGACGTGAACCCCGTGCAGCAGGAGCGCGAGGAAGAAGTGGCCGGCCCGCCGGTGCGCGTGGCCTTTGCCGCTGACGGCAAGCCCACCAAGGCCCTGGAAGGCTTTGCCCGCACCAACGGCGTGAGCGTGGACGATGTGTACCGCATCACCACCGAAAAGGGCGAATACGTGGCCGTGCGCAAACGCATCGGCGGCGCTGCCGTTGCCGATCTGCTGGCCGAGATCTGCCCCGCCGTCATCACCTCCCTGCCGTTCGGCAAGCGCATGCGCTGGGGCAGCAATACCCTGGCCTATGCCCGTCCGCTGCGCTGGATCGTGGCCCTACTGGATGACGCCGTGGTGCCCTTCACCGTGGGCCCCGTGGCTTCCGGTCGCGATACCATGGGCCACCGCATCCACGGTCATGGCCCCTTCAGCGTGGCCCATGCCAATGAGCTGCTGGCCGTGCTGGCTGACAAGGGCGGCCTGACGCCCGATGCCGCCGACCGTCGCAAGGTCATCGTGGAAGGCGGTGACGCCCAGGCTGCCGCCATCGGCGGCAAGGTGCTGTGGCGTGACGGCCTGCTGGACGAGGTGCAGGGCCTGACCGAACATCCCGTGCCCCTGCTGGCCGACTTCGATCCTTCCTATCTGGAAGTGCCCCGCGAAGTGCTGCTCACCAGCATGGAAAGCCATCAGAAGAGCTTTGGTATCGAGGCTGCCGACGGTACCCTGATGCCGCACTTCCTGACCGTGCTCAACATCTCCCCCGAGGACATGAGCCTGGTCAAGCACGGCTGGGAACGCGTGCTGCGTGCCCGCCTGGAAGATGCCCGTTTCTTCTGGCATGCCGACCTGCGCGATAATTTCGACTACTGGCTGGAAAAGCTGGATCACGTCATCTTCATCGGCCGTCTGGGCACCATGGGCGAAAAGACCCGCCGTCTGGAAGCCCTGTGCCGCTGGCTGGCCGAGAACGTGGCCCAGGGCAAGGTCAGCGCCGAGGACGCCGCCCGTGCCGGCCGTCTGTCCAAGGCCGACCTGGTGACCGGCATGGTGGGCGAGTTCGATACCCTGCAGGGCATCATGGGCGGCATCTACGCCGAGCGCAAGGGCGAGACCCCGGTGGTGGCCCAGGCCCTGCGCGAACAGTATCTGCCCGCCGGCCCCGACAGCCCCGTGCCTGCCAGCCTGTGCGGCGCGCTGCTGTCCATGGCCGACAAGGCCGATACCCTGGTGGGCTGCTTCGGCCTGGGCATGATCCCCACCGGCGCCGCCGACCCCAATGCCCTGCGCCGTTGCGCTCTGGGCATCATCCGTATCGCTCTGGAGTTCGACCTGCACTTCGACATCCGTCAGCTGTTCGCCCGTGCTCACGAACTCTATGGTGACCGCCAGTGGAAGCTGGCTCCGCAGGAAGCCCTGGACAAGCTGCTGGACTTCTTTGCGGGCCGTGTGCGCAATTACTGGCAGAACCGTGGCGAAGACAGCCTGCTGGTGGATGCCGCTCTGGGCGCCGGTGTGGCTGATGTCTGCCAGTGCGGGGCCCGCCTGGCCGCCCTTGCCCAGTTCAGCAAGGAAGCCGGTTATGCCGAGGCCGTGCAGACCTTCAAGCGTGTGGCCAACATCGTCCGCAAGCAGGGCGCGGCTGAACAGCTTGCCGCTGCCTGGCAGGCTGACCTGCTGCAGGAAGATGCCGAAAAGGCCCTGGCCGCCACGCTGGACGATCTGCTGCCGCGTCTGGACAGCCTGTGGGAGGCCGGTGACCATACCGCCGCCCTCAAAACGCTGCTGGAAGTCCGTCCTGTGGTGGATGCCTTCTTCGACGGCGTCATGGTCATGTGCGATGATGCGGCGCTGCGCGCCAACCGCCTGGCCATGCTCAATGCCCTGGGCACCCGGTTTGCTCGGCTGGCGGATTTTGCCGCCCTGCAGATCTAAAATGTGGCAAGGGGCACTGCCCCTTGCATGAAAATGCGCCAATATGGCCGCAGAGCTTGACAGATATGCCATGCTCTGCTAAGAATCCGTCTTCACACGAAGGCACTATACCTGCATTGCAGGCCAAAATATCGGAGGAATACCGTGGCTAACCATAAGTCTGCCATCAAGCGTCATAAGCAGAGCCTGAAACACGCCGCCCGCAACCGCGCTGCCCGTACCCGCGTGAAGAACGCCGTCAAGGCTGTGCGCGCCGCCATCACCGGCAACGACAAGGAACAGGCCAGCAGCGCTCTGACTGTTGCCGCTTCCGTGCTGGCCAAGGCCGCCGGCAAGGGCGCCATGCACTGGAAGAAGGCTGCCCGCAAGCTGTCCCGCCTGTCTCGCGCCGTCAACGCTATCGACGCTCAGTAGTGCGGCTGCACCGGTCACCGTCATTTTTTCTTGACGGACACGGCCGGGTAACGTAATATTTCAAACATGCGCTCGTAGCTCAGCTGGATAGAGCAACAGGCTACGAACCTGTAGGCCAGGAGTTCGAATCTCTTCGGGCGCACCATCACAAAAATAAGCGGTTGGCTGTTATGGCCGGCCGCTTTTTTTGTATTTTCAATGCCTTGTTTCAGGGCCCCGGGATGCCACGGGCCGGTATCTTTCGGGGTTCTGCCCGTACTGCCGCATCATTCCCGGTACGGACATCTTTCCCGCATGGCTCCGGTGTGTCCTCTTCCATGACATGGAGCGCAGGCCCCTTGGGTATCCTGTTTTGCGTGCCGCTTCCGGTGCCGGATGCCGGGAAAGGAGAGATGGCCGATCTCCAAAAGCTGGAGGCGTGCCGGGATGTCCGCAGGCAGCCGGAAAGGGGAGCCCTGCGCATGAAACGACACCAAGAGACGCCATCGACGGATCCTTCCGCCCCTGATCAGAAAGGGGCGGCTCCCTCCACATCTCCTGTGCTGCCGTCGCATCGGCAGCGCGTACGTGAAACGGTCAGCGAGCTGCGGCTGCTGTTCGACCTTTCCCAGGTCATCGACCATTCCCGCGACATCAGCCACAGCCTGGAGGCGACGCTCTCTCTGATGGCGCAGCACTTGCACATGATGCGGGGCATGATCACCCTCGTGTCTCCCCATACCGGCGAGATCCGCATCGAGGTGGCCCACGGTCTGAATCCCGCCGAGCAGCGGCGGGGCCATTATGCGCTGGGTGAGGGCGTCACGGGGCGCGTCATCCAGAGCGGCCAGCCCATGGTCGTTTCCAATGTTTCGGCCAGCCCCATCTTTTTGAACCGTACCCGTTCCCGTGACCTGCAAAAGGATACCATCGCCTTCATCTGTGTGCCCATCAAATTCGAGGACGAAGTCCTGGGTGCCCTTTCCGTGGACCGTGTCTTTGCGGATGCCGTGACGCTGGAAGAAGACGAGCGCATCCTGACCATCATCGCGTCCATGATCGCCCATGCGGCCAGGGCGCGGCAAAACGTCATGGACGAGCGTGTCGCGGCCATCGAAGAGAACATGCGCCTGCGCAATGCGCTGTCCGCGCCGCTGCGTCCGCACGGTTTTGTCGGCAATTCCGATGCCATGCGCCTTGTCTATGAGCAAATCTCGCAGGTGGCGCCTTCCACGACGACGGTGCTGCTGTACGGCGAGAGCGGCACAGGCAAGGAGCTGGCCGCCCATGCCATCCATTCCGCCGGCAAGCGGAGCAAGGGGCCGTTCATCTCGCTGAACTGTGCGGCCTTGCCGGAAAACCTCATCGAAAGCGAACTGTTCGGCCATGAGAAGGGAGCTTTTACCGGTGCTTCGGGCATACGCAAGGGACGCTTCGAGCTGGCGGATGGCGGGACGCTCTTTCTTGATGAAGTGGGGGAACTTTCCTTGCTGACGCAGGCCAAGCTGCTGCGTGTCCTGCAGGAGCGCTGTTTCGAGCGTCTGGGCGGTACGGAGAGCCTGTCCGTGGACGTGCGCATCATCACGGCCACCAACAGGGACCTGGCCCGCATGGTGGAGGAGGGCACGTTCCGCCGCGACCTCTATTACCGTCTGAATGTGTTCCCCATCCACATGCCGCCCCTGCGCGAACGGCAGAACGACATCCAGCCGCTGGCGGCCTATTTCGTGGACAAGTACGCTGCGGCCAACGGACGCTCAGGCATCCGCATCTCGCTGGCCGTCATGGACATGCTGCAACGTTATTCCTGGCCCGGCAATATCCGTGAGCTGGAGAACGTCATGGAGCGGGCCGTGCTCCTGGTCGGTCAGGATGGTCTGATCCTGCCCCAGCATCTGCCGCGTGAACTGCACAGTACGCATTGCCCGTTCGGCCCGGAGGCGCACAAGGGACCTGTGGAGCCCTATACGGCTTCCGGCACCTTGCAGGATCGTCTCGACGAGCTGGAGCGCGCCTGCATCACCGATGCCCTTGCCCGGCACAAGGGGCACATGGGGCATGCGGCCCAGGCCCTGGGGCTCACGGAGCGCGTCATGGCCCTGCGTATGAAGAAACATGGCATCAGCTACAAGGATTTCCGCCAGCACTGATGCAAGGATTTGCTTGGGAAGGGCGGAGGCTGTCCCCATCCGTGATGGCCGCAGCGTCCGCTCTTTGCCTGTTACAGCACGAAAAAGGCCCGCCGGAGTCATGCTCTGGCGGGCCTTATGCATAAGGGAGCGCTTCGTGCCTTCCCCGCGCTCCGGTATGCCCTTGGGGAAAAGAGTGTCTGTCCTTCCAAAAGAAGACAAAAGTGTGGCGGAGGGGCCCTGCCGCTTTGCTGGCAAGGGCCCATCCCCGAATGAGATTTACAAGCTCAGTCCCTGCAAACGTTCCAGGGCCTCGGTGGTATCCTCCTCACTGCCGAAAGCGGTGAAGCGTACATAGCCTTCGCCGCTGGGCCCAAAGCCCGCACCGGGGGTGCAGACCAGGGAAGTGCGGGAGAGCAGAAGGTCGAAGAACTCCCAGGACCCCATGCCGTCAGGCGTCTTCACCCAGATATAGGGGGCATGGATGCCGCCGTAGCAGGAAAGGCCCATGCCCTCGATGCCGGAACGGATACGGGCCGCATTGGCCATGTAGGCCGCGATGGTGGCGCGTACCTGTTCCTGCCCCTCTGGGCTGTAGACGGCCTCGGCGGCACGCTGCACGATGTAGGGGCAGCCGTTGTACTTGGTGCTCTGGCGGCGTTTCCACATGTCCTGCAGACGGACGCGGGAACCGTCCGGGCCGGGGATGGTCACCGCTGCCGGGATGGTGGTGAAGGCGCAGCGCAGGCCCGTGAATCCCGCCGTCTTGGAGAAGGAGCGGCACTCCACGGCCACTTCTTCGGCGCCGGGGATCTCGAAGATGCTGTGCGGCACCTCGCTGTCCGTATCCTTGATGAAGGCTTCATAGGCCGCATCATAGATGATGAGGGCCCCGTGGCGGCGGGCATAGTCCACCCAGGCAGCCAGGGCATCCCTGTGCAGCACCGTGCCCGTGGGATTGTTGGGATAGCAAAGATAGATGATGTCGGGCATCGTGTCGGGGAAGTCCGGCACGAAGCCGTTGGCTTCCGTGCAGGGCAGGTAGATGAGGTCGCTCCAGCGCTCGCCCTTCCACCGGCCCGCGCGGCCTGCCATGGCATTGGAATCCACATAGACGGGATAGACGGGGTCGGTGACCGCCACGCGGCAGGACAGGGAGAACAGTTCCTGGATGTTGGCCACGTCGCACTTGGAACCGTCGCTGATGAAGATGTCCGCGGCGTCCATCTGCACACCGTGGGCCCGGTAGTCATGCGCGGCGATGGCCTCGCGCAGGAAATCATAGCCCTGTTCCGGGCCGTACCCCTTGAAGGAGGCGGACGAGGCCATCTCGTCCACTGCCGAATGCAGGGCCGTGATGACGGCGGGCGGCAGGGGGCGGGTCACGTCGCCGATACCCAGGCTGATGACGGGCAGGGCGGGATGCTGTTCCCGGTGCGCGCGGACCCTGGCGGCCACCGTGGCGAAAAGATAGGCGCCGGGCAGTCCGGCGTAATGTTCGTTGCTGCGGATCATGGCTAGTCCTCCTGTCCCTGGGCAGGGCTGTATTCTCCAGAAAAAACGGTGCGGGCCGGGCCGGTCATCAGGACGTGTCCCGTCCGTTCATCCCAGCGGATGTCCAGCGTGCCGCCGCGCAACTGCACCGCCACTTCCCTTCCCGTACGTCCGGTCAGATGGCAGGCCACGGCCACGGCACAGGCGCCGGTACCGCAGGCCAGGGTCTCTCCGGCACCCCGTTCCCAGACGCGCATGCGTACATGTCCCGCGTCCATGAGCTGCACGAATTCGGTATTGGTGCGGCTGGGGAACCAGGGGTGGTGTTCGAAGGCCGGGCCCACCACAGGCAGGTCCAGACTGTCCACATCGTCCACGAAGACCACGGCATGAGGATTGCCCATGGACACGCAGGTCACGGCCCATTCACGATCCAGCACCCGGATGGGCTGGCCGATGCACGGGCTTTCGGGATCCGATGTCGTGTCGGGGCGGACGGGGATGCGCTGCCGGGCCAGTTCCGGCGTGCCCATGTCCACACAGACACGGGAGGGGCAGCCCCCGGCATCGTCTACCCGCTGCAGGAGCTTGACCCCGGCCAGGGTCTCCAGGCGGATGACGGGCCTGTCGGTCAGGGCATGCTCCCAGGCAAAGCGTCCTACGCAGCGGGAAGCGTTGCCGCACATCTCGGCTTCACTGCCGTCGGCATTGAACATGCGCATGCGCAGGTCGGCACTGTCCGGTGAGGTGGGCGGCAGGATGAGCACCAGCCCGTCGGAGCCCACACCGTAATGCCTGTCGCTGACGGCACGGGCCAGCGAGGGGATGTCCCCTTCCGCGAGCCGCAGATCTTCCGAAAATCCGTCAAGATAGACGTAATCGTTGCCGCAGCCTTCCATCTTGGTGAAGGCGATCTTACGCATGGTCGTTCTCTCCTCGTGCATGGAACACTTCTTCGGTGGCGGAGGCGGTCTCCGCGTCGTGGGCGGCTTCCGCCTGACGGCGGAGCACGTTCTTGTAATCCAGCGGCATGACCTTGACGAAGAGCGGCAGGGCGGCATCCCAGTTGGCCAGCAGGGACGCTGCCTTGGCGCTGCCGGTGCAGGCCGCGTGCCGTTCCACCAGGCGGCGCAGCAGGGCCTGATCCTCTTCCTGCCAGACGGATTCCAGATCCACGCTTTCGATGTTGCAGCGGTTCTGGAAATGCTCGTCCAGATCGTAGACGAAGGCCGTGCCGCCGCTCATGCCTGCGGCGAAGTTGTAGCCGGTGCGTCCCAGGACGACGACGGTACCGCCGGTCATGTATTCGCAGCCGTGGTCGCCCACACCTTCCACCACGGCGCAGGCACCGGAGTTGCGCACGGCAAAACGTTCCCCGGCCTGGCCGCAGAAGTAGGCCTCCCCGGCGGTGGCGCCGTACAGGGCCACGTTGCCGGCCACGGCCTGTTCCGCCGCCACGAAGCGGGCCCCGGCATCGGGGTGGACCACGATGGTGCCGCCGGCAAGGCCCTTGCCCGCGTAGTCATTGACGCTGCCTTCCACCTCAAGGGTCACGCCGGGGGCCAGGAAGGCCCCGAGGCTTTGCCCGGCCTGGCCGTGGAAGTGGAGGTGCAGGCTGTCCTGGGGCAGACCGGCGGCCCCGTGACGCAGGACGATGCTGCCGGAAAGGCGCGCGCCCACGGCACGGTCCACATTGCGGATGGTCCGCTCGATGCGCAGATGGTCGCACTGTCCCGCCAGCACGGGTTCGGCGGCCTGATCGAGGTCCTGTTCCAGGGCCGTGGGTTCACAGACACGGGGGAAGCCCCCGGCATGGTGTTCGCAGGCCGCGTCAGGCGTCCAGAGCAGGCGCGAAAGGTCGAGGGAGGCCGCCCGGCCCGTGATGTCCGTACGCTGTGCCAGCAGATCGGCATGGCCGACGGCTTCGTTCAGGGAGCGGAAGCCCAGGGCGGCCAGTTCACGGCGCACGTCCCCGGCCAGCAGGCGCAGGAAACGTTCCACATGTTCGGGGCGGCCCTTGAAGCGGGCACGCAGCTTTTCATCCTGGGTGGCGATGCCCGCCGGGCAGCGGCCCTTCATGCAGTTGCGGCACATGACGCAGCCCATGCTGACCATCAGCGCCGTCCCGAAGGCGAATTCCTCGGCGCCCAGCAGGGCAGCCACGAGCACGTCGCGCCCGGTGCGCAGCAGACCGTCGGTCTGGAGGGACACCCGCCGGCGCATGCCGCAGGTCACCAGCGCCTGATGCGCCTCGGCCAGACCGGATTCCCACGGCAGGCCCACATAGTGGATGGCGGAATGGGGGCTGGCACCGGTGCCGCCGTCATGGCCGGAGATGACCACGCAGTCCGCACCGGCCTTGGCCACACCCACCGCGATGGTCCCGACACCGCTTTCGGCCACCAGCTTGACGGAGATGCGGGCCGAAGGATTGAGGTGACGGAGGTCGTAGATGAGCTGCGCCAGATCCTCGATAGAGTAGATGTCGTGATGCGGCGGCGGGGAGACCAGGGAGACCCCGGGCATGGTGGCACGGACGCGGGCGATGTCCACCGTGACCTTGTAGGCGGGCAACTGGCCGCCTTCACCGGGCTTGGCACCCTGGGCCGCCTTGATCTGGATCTCTTCCGCATGGGCAAGATATTCCGCCGTGACGCCAAAGCGGCCCGAAGCGATCTGGCGGATGCGGGAGCGCGCGTCATGACGACGGCCGTCCGTGTCCGTCCGGGGCGTGTTGCGGGCCGGATCCTCGCCGCCTTCACCGCAGTTGGAGGGCACGCCGCAGGCATTGCAGCCTTCGGCCAGGGTGCGGTGGGCTTCGTCACTGATGGCGCCATAGGAGATGGCCGCACCGACGAAGTGCCGCAGGATGGCCTCTTCCGGTTCCACCTCGTCCAGAGGGACGGGGGCGCGGGCCGGGTCGGGTGCGATCTCCAGCAGGGAGCGCAGCGTGAAGCCCTGGGCTTCCTGTTCGTTGCAAAGGCTGGAGAAGGTCTGCCAGGCCGGGGAGGGAGCCTGTCCGTCCGTGTCTTCATTGACGGCCGTATGCAGGGCGCGCACGGTACGGGGGCTCCAGAGACGCGCCGCAGGGGCGGCAGCGGTGGTATCGGCATCGTCCCAGGCCTGCGCGTGACGCAGGGCGGCATCGCGGGCCAGGGTCTCCAGACCGATGCCGCTGATGGAGCAGGGCGTGCCCGTGAAATAACGGTCGATGACATCCTGTGACAGCCCCAGGGCCTCGAAGGGCTGCGAGCCGCGGAAAGATCGCAGGGTGGAGATACCCAGACGGGCAAAGGCCTTGAGCAGGCCCTTCTTCAGGGCGTTGATATAGCGCTCCTGGGCGTCTTCTTCGTCAAAAGGCCCGGCGTCCGTACTCAGGCGGCCTTCCCGTGCCATGCGGCGGACGGCATCCAGGGCCGCGTGCGGGCAGACGGCATTGACGCCGTAGCCGATGAGCTGCGCCATATGGATGACCTCGCAGGCTTCGCCGCTTTCCGCGATGATGCCGCAGGCATGGCGAAGCCCGGCACGGATGAGATGATGGTGCAGGCCCGCGCAGGCCAGCAGGGCGGGGATGGGCGTCTTGTCCGCCGTCATGGCCGTATCGCTCACCACCAGGATGGTGGCCCCTTGGGCGATGGCAGCCTCGGCGTCCGCGAACAGGCGATCGAGGGCCGCGCGCAGAGCTTCTCCGTCGCCGTGAGCCGGGAAAGTGGCGTCAAGGGTGGCGGCCCGGACGGCGGGACGCCGCGAGGCCCGGATCCGGCGCATGTCGTCCGTGGTGAGGAAGGGATGGGGCAGGCGCAGGACAGCGCAGCTTTCGGGGCCCGGTTCCAGGATGTTGCCCGCACGTCCGGCATGGCCCATGAGCGACATGGACAGCTGTTCCCGGTAGGGGTCGATGGGCGGGTTGGTCACCTGGGCAAAACGCTGCTTGAACCAGCGGAACAGGGATTGCGGCTCGTCGCTGAGGCAGGGCAGGGGCTTGTCCGTTCCCATGGAGCAGACGGGCTCCTGGGCGTTCTCGGCCATGGGCACGAGGACCTGGCGCTGCCATGTGCTGTCGCAACCGGCCTGACGCAGACGGCGGTCCAGCGGCGGCAGGGCGTGCGCGGGATCGCTTTCTTCGCCCATGCCGTTCAGGGTCTCAAGGCGCACGGCGTGCTTCTGGAGCCAGCGGCGCCAGGGCTGGGAGCGGATGACCTGCCCCTTGATCTCCGCATCAGGCGCGATGCGGTGGTGTTCCACGTCCGCCAGGATCATGCGCCGGGGCTGGAGCTGGCCGCGCTGGATGATGTCCTCTTCAGGCACGTCCACAAGGCCGCTTTCCGAGCCGAGCACCATCAGGCCGTCCCGGGAGACGCTCCAGCGGCAGGGGCGCAGGCCGTTGCGGTCGAGCATGGCGCCCACGCGCCGCCAGCCGTCGGTGAAGACGAGGCAGGTGGGGCCGTCCCAGGGTTCCATGAGGGACGAGTGATATTCGTAGAAGGCTCGCTTGTTGTCGCCCATGACGAAGGTGGGCCCGAAGGGTTCGGGGACCATCATCATCAGGGCGTGGGGCAGGGTGTAGCCCGCGCGGACCAGCAGCTCCAGCACGTTGTCCAGGGTCCCGGAATCCGAGGTATCGGGATTGATGACCGGCAGGGCGTCCTTCAGATGTGCCCCCAGCAGGGGCGAGGCGAGCACGGCCTCGCGCACGCCCATGTGGGCCGCGTTGCCGCGCAGGGTGTTGATCTCGCCGTTATGGGCGGCCAGACGGAAGGGCTGGGCCAGGGGCCACGAAGGCAGGGTGTTGGTGGAAAAACGTTCGTGGAACACGGCAAAAGGCGCGGCGCAGTCCTCGTCCGTCAGATCGGTATAGAACTCGCCCAGCCGGGAGCCGGGGAGCATGCCCTTGTAGACGATGCTCCGGCAGGAGCAGCTGGCCACATAGAACAGGCGGGTGTCCTGTCCCTGCCGGCGCAGCTCCTTCCAGATCAGGTTCTCGGCCATGTGCCGGGCAAGGAACAGGCGGCGTTCAAGGGCTTCGGGATCATGGAGCTCGGCGGCTTCGGGGGAGCTGGTATCCGGCAGGACGAGCAGCTGCAAAAAGCCGGGCATGGTCTGACGGGCAGCGGGAGCCAGCACGTCTTCGCGCACAGGGACGTCACGCTCGTCTTCCACGCGCAGGCCGCAGGCCGTGAAGATCTCGCGGAAGCGCTGCAGGCACAGTGCCCGCAGCGCCGTATCCTGAGGCAGGAAAAGCTGGGCCACGGCCCAGGGGGCGGCGCAGACCGACAACGCGGGCCACTGGCGCAGGAAGAAATCGCGCGGCAGAGGGAAGAGGATGCCGGCGCCGTCACCGTTCTTACCGTCACCGCCGCCACGATGGGCCATGCGGGTCATGGCACCCAGGGCCATGTGCATCACGTCATGACGGCTCTGGCCGTCCAGATAGGCAACAAAACCCACACCGCAGGCATCATGCTCCCGGCGGGGATCGAAAAGACCGTTCATATGTCACTCCTGGGAAGGCTGGGGGAGTGGAGGGAAAACGTCCCCGGGCGGGGATGGTCATGCCCGGCCCGGGGAGACAAAGAGACCAGTTCGGGGATCAGTGCAGCCAGAGCATCTCCGCATAGGAGGGCAGCGGCCAGGCGGCGGCATTGAGCATGCGCTCAAGGGCGTCGCAGTGTTCGCGGCAGGCCTGCATGGCAGGGACCACGCCGTCACGGGCGATACGGGCGGCCGTGTGGGCGTCCGCAGCGGCACGCAGCGCGGCGAGCTGCTGTTCCAGGGCGGAAAGGGCAGCGTTCAGGCCCACGGTATGGCCGCGCAGGCAGGTGAAGCGCTCTTCTTCCATGGCGGCCTCGGTGCTGACGGCCCGGGTCTTGAGCACCAGATCGGCAGCAGCGGCCTGCTCCTGCAGGGCGACGGGCAGGATCTGCGTGCGGGACATGTCCAGCATGAGCGAGGCTTCGATGGCGATGGTCTTGGCGTAGGTGTCCAGCAGGATCTCCTGCCGGGCCAGCATCTCGCGTTCGGAAAGCACGTTCTGGCGCAGGAACACGTCCATGACTTCAGGCGTGTTGTAGCGTTCCAGGGCATCCACGGTGGTGGCCAGGTTGGGCAGGCCGCGACGGGCCGCCTCCACGGGCCATTCGTCCGAATACCCGTTGCCGTTGAAGACCACGGCCTGATGTTCCCGGAACAGACGGGGCAGCAGCTCCTGCAGGGCGGCGTTGAGGCTCGTGCCGGAGCCCACGGTGGCTTCCAGCTCGGTGGCGATGTCGTCCAGGGCGCAGGCCATGGCCGTATTCAGGGCGATGTTCACCGGCGCGATGGACTGGGAGGAACCCACGGCCCGGAATTCGAACTTGTTGCCGGTGAAGGCAAAGGGGCTGGTGCGGTTGCGGTCGGAAAGATCCACGGGCAGGGGCGGCAGGGAGGAAACGCCGATCTCCATGCTGGTGCGGCCGGGCTTGTGGGTCACACCGTTCATGATGGTGTCGATGACGTCGGTCAGCATGTCGCCCAGATAGACGGAGATGATGGCCGGCGGGGCTTCGTTGGCGCCCAGACGGTGATCGTTGCCCGCACCCACCGTGCCCAGACGCAGGGCGGCGCTGTGCTTGTGCACGGCCCGCAGCACGGCGGCCAGGAAGACGAGGAACTGGGCATTGTCCAGCGGGGTCTTGCCGGGATCGAGCAGGTTGTTGCCCTCGGAATCGCTGATGGACCAGTTGTTGTGCTTGCCGCTGCCGTTGACGCCGGCAAAGGGCTTTTCGTGGAGCAGGCAGATGAAGTCATGCCGCGGCGCGATCTCGTGCAGCAGGTTCATGATGAGCATGTTGTGGTCGGTGGCGATATTGGCGTCCTCGTAGATGGGCGCGATCTCGAACTGACCGGGGGCCACCTCGTTATGCCGGGTCTTGGCCGGGATGCCGAGGCGGAACAGGGCGTCCTCCACATCCTGCATGAAGGCCATGACGCGCGCCGGGATGGAGCCGAAGTAGTGGTCCTCCATCTCCTGGCCCTTGGCAGGCGGGGTGCCCATCAGCGTGCGGCCCGCCAGCAGCAGGTCGGGGCGCAGGGCGGCCAGACGGCGGTCGACAAGGAAGTATTCCTGTTCAGGTCCCACGCTGGGGCGCACGAAGGTGGCCGTATCGTTGCCGAACAGGCGCAGGATGCGCAGGGCCTGGCGGGAAAGGGCGGAAATGGAACGCATGAGCGGGATCTTGCGGTCCAGGGCCTCGCCCGAATAGCTGTAGAACAGGGTGGGCACATGCAGGGTACGGCCGATGATGAAGGCAGGGACCGTGGGATCCCAGGCCGTGTAGCCGCGGGCCTCGAAGGTGGAGCGCAGACCGCCGGACGGGAAGGAGGAGGCATCCGGCTCGCCGCAGATGAGCATCTTGCCCGAGAACTCGTTGATGACGCGTCCTTCGCCGGTGGGGGTCAGGAAGGCGTCGTGCTTTTCGGCCGTCAGGCCGGTCATGGGCTGGAACCAGTGGGTGTAATGCGTGGCGCCCTTGCTGATGGCCCAGTCCTTCATGGCGCAGGCCACGGTATCCGCGATGTCCGGGTCAAGGCGTTCGCCGCGGGCGATGGTGGCCTTCAGCATGCGGAACACGGGCTTGGGCAGACGCTTTTGCAGGATGTCGAGGGAGAAGACGTCACAACCGAAGATGGTGTCGATCTCGGTGGCGGGGGGCTGGTGGTCCGGATGGCTCTGGGCGATCTGCCGGATGGCGTCGGTACGGGCATTCATGAGGGACTCCTTGGAACTCTTTTTTCAGGCCCGCCGGAAAGGGGAGAGGGTGAGACCTTTCTCGGCAGGCCTGATGGGGAGGAAAACGGAAAAACTTTGCGTAGCGGATCCTTACAGGGCGGCGGGGCCGCGCTCACCGGTACGGATACGGATGGCATCCAGCACGTCGTAGATGAAGATCTTGCCGTCGCCGATCTCGCCGGTGCGGGCCACGTCGATCGCCTGCAGCACCTTTTCCAGCGCTTCGTCATGGACCACGATCTCAATCTTGATCTTGGGCAGGCAGTCCACGGCGTAGGTGGTGCCGCGATAGACTTCCGTATGCCCGTGCTGGCGGCCGAAGCCGCGTACTTCGCTGTAGTTCATGCCGTGGATGCCGATGGCGGTCAGCTGCTGCTTCACTTCTTCGAACTTGGACGGACGGATGATGATTTCGAGCTTTTTCATGATGGGCTCCAGATATTCCTGACAGCAGGTGGAGAGGTCTCGACAGTTACAGGGTGTAGCCGCGTTCGTTGTGCAGGCTGAGGTCCAGGCCCCGGATCTCGGAGGCGGGATCCACACGCAGGCCCACCAGGGAATCCGTCAGCTTCAGAAGGATGCGGCTGACCAGGTAAACGAAGCTCCAGGTGGCGACGATGGAGATGACCTGGACCACGAGCTGCCACGGGTTGCCGTAGAACAGACCGTTGACGCCGTTGATGCCGGCGGAGGCGAACAGGCCGGTGGCAAAGGCCCCCCAGGTTCCGCCCACACCGTGGATGCCCACCACGTCGAGGGCGTCGTCATAGCCCAGACGGTTCTTGAGCAGGATGCCGCCGTAGCAGATCATGCCGCCGGCAAAGCCGATGACCAGGGCGGGCATGGCTCCCACGAAACCGGCTGCGGGCGTGATGGAGACGAGGCCCGCCAGCGCACCGGAGATGGCGCCCAGGGTCGTGGCCTTGCCGAAGCGCAGGTATTCAAGGAGCATCCAGCCGAAGATGCCGGCGGCCGTGGCCAGGTGGGTGGTGACCAGGGCGTGGCCCGCAAGGGCGTTGGCAGCCAGGGCGCTGCCGGCATTGAAGCCGAACCAGCCGAACCAGAGCAGGCCGCCGCCAAAGAGCGTCATGGGCAGGTTGTTGGGGATCATGGGCGTCTTGCCGAGGTCAGTACGGGGGCCCACCGCATGGGCGCAGGCCAGGGCCGCCGCGGCGGAAGCCATGTGCACCACGGCACCACCGGCAAAGTCCACGGCGCCCAGCTTGGCCATCCAGCCGCCGCCCCAGACCCAGTGCGCCATGGGGCAATAGACGAAGACCGTCCAGAGTGCGGAAAAGACCAGCATGGCCGAGAAGCGGATGCGTTCGGCATAGGCACCGGAAATGAGCGCCACGGTAAGAGCCGCGAACATGCACTGGAACGCCATGAAGACATTGTGCGGCAGGTTGGCTGCGGGGCCGTTGGCTTCGCCCCCCACACCTATGAGGAACACATGGTCAAGGTTGCCGATAAGGCCGGAGATATCGCCGCTGAAAGCAAGGGAGTAACCGAACAGGGCCCAGAGGATGGAGACCATCCCCAGCGCGGCATAGCTGTGCATGCACGTGGAGAGGATGTTTTTTGACCGGACGAGCCCGCCGTAGAACAAGGCCAGGGCCGGAGTCATGAGCATGACGAACGTGGCGCAAAGGATGATGAACGCGGTGTCTGCAGGATTCATGGAAAACCTTCCTGTGGTCTGGCGGTGCGACAGGTATCGGGCCTGTGCACTGCGGAAAACATGATTGCCGTTTTCTCAGACAGCGAGCAGCGGCAGACGTCACAGGACAAAGCAATCCTTGTGCCAGAAGCAGATATGAGGAAGGTTTGTTTATGTAATATGCTAAAATCACTTATAAAAAATTTATATTTAACGAAAGCGCACCAGAATGCAGGAGAAAAAGAATCCTTGGGAAAGGCATATTCCTACCAAATGGTAGAAATATGTCGGATGCACAAACATGCGCTTTGCGGCACAAACGGGATTTGAGGTTGATAATCTTTACAAATCAACTAGATATGAAGATATTTTTATTTTTCTACCAGGATGTAGAAAGTGGATGCGCTCTGCATTGGTTGAACACCCAATCACTGAAAATTGAAATATATCATATCGATATAATTATATTTTTTTAAATTTATACCAAAATGTGGACAAAGCGGAGCCGCAGGCACGGACGGACAGACGCTATGTTACGAAGCGTTGTTTTGTGCCGGATAGTTCCCTGCGGACCAGGGCAACAGGGGCGGAAAGGCATGCCCTGGACAGGATCTGTGCAAAGGCGAAGCTGGCCTGCCTGCATGGTGGGGAATCCATCCTGTTTCTAGCCGGGAAAAGATGGTTTTCGTGCGCCCGCACACGGAATCCCGGGCGTGATGCGGGTATCTCCCTGTGGAACAAGAGGATGACCTTCAAACACAGACAAGGAGATCAGGATGCCCGGACAAGCATGGTTGGCAGGAAGAGGCGCAAGTGCTCTCAAGGTAGGGCGTGCCTGGCTGGGGAGCTGCTGCGGCCTGTTACTGGTGGCGGCTTTGGACAGACTGGCCGTAGGCGATTACGGCGTGCCCATGTTGATAGGTTCTTTTGGTGCCTCGGCGGTACTGCTGTTCGCAGCCCCGGACAGTCCGTTGTCCCGTCCACGCAATCTGCTGGGAGGGCACTTTTTTTCTGCTCTGGTCGGTGTGGCCTGCGCACAATGGCTGCCGCCCTTCTGGGCTGTATGCCTTTGCGTGCCCACAGCCATCGCCGTCATGCTGCTGAGCGGGACAGTGCATCCGCCGGGAGGGGCCACGGCCCTTATCGCCGTCACAGGCGGAGAGCAGATCCGGCAGCTGGGCTTCTGGTATGCTGTAGTCCCCTGCCTGGCGGGTGCTGCCCTCATGCTGGCTGTTGCCTGGTCCATGACGGCAGCGGCATATCTGTGGGCCCGCCTGTACGGTCGTGTGCGCGTGAAAGAGGGAGAGACGACGGGTCTCCATATCCTGTCAGGGAGGTAAAGTTCACGGGTGGTTGGGCAGGGAGCAGGCTGCCGCATGACAGGATCGGCGGATCCGGAAGAGAAGGAGCTGTCCTGCCTGTATGTTCCCTGTTATCCCTCTGTCTTGCCTGCGGAAAGGGAATAGGCTACATTATAAAAGGAGTAACCGAAGCACTGTCCTCCAGTGGCTATTCCCTTTTTAAAGGAGATTGTTGATGATAAAAAAGGTCTTTACCGTGCTGCTGGGCCTTCTGGTGGCGGGCACCATGATCTCTGTGGACTGTTCGGATGCGGCGGTCAAGCGTAACCGTGTGCGCCCGCGTACGGTCAGCAAACCGGTGACCCAGCCTGCCCCGACGGCCACGCAACAGACGACCGCTGCCCCGGCAGCGGCGGCTACGGCGACCGCTCCCAAGACGACTACGGCTCCTGCCGCTACGGCCACCCAGCCCACTACGGCCCAGGGCATGCCCTATGGTCAGACGATGGCCCCCGGCCAGACCATGGCCGCACCGCAGTCGCAGGGCAGCGGCATGGGCAGCGCCCTGCTGGGCGTGGGTGCCGGCCTTGCCGGCGGCTATCTGCTCAACAGCGCTTTGTCCGGCTCTGATGCCACCGCCGCTACCGCTGCTGCGCCTGCCGAAGGAGGGCAGTCCGCCGTGGCTGCTGCCCCGGCTCCTGCGGCTGCTCCGGCCTCGCCTGTGGCGAACCTGCTGGGCTACGACACGGCCAACTACTGTACCCAGCTCTCGCAGGGCAATGCTGACGTCATGCAGCAGTGTACTGCCGCTGAGGCCGCAGCTACGGCGGCTTTCCGCCAGTGTGTGGCCATGTCCACTGGGTTGAACGGCATCGGCAGCTACGATGCCCTGCTGCGCTGCCTGCGCGGTACGCCCGCTGCCCAATAAGCCAGCTTCCTGTCAAGAGAATCGCCCCGTCTGATGTTTTCAGGCGGGGCGATATTGTTTTGCAGGGCATGGCGGGAGAAATGGTAAATGGAAAGACTCCTGCTAGAAGGCCAGACGGGGCTCTGCCAGCATCCTGTCGATATCTGCATACTGGATGGAATGCTTTTTCAGCAAGCCCTCAAGGGCAGGGCGGTCCCACAGGATGACGCCCGGTGACCACGCCCCGGAGTACGCTTCAAAAAAAATCATTTTCTTTCCTCAAGAGCATTGACAGGCTGCCCGCTTTTCTATAAGAACACCCTCACGACGCGCTCGTAGCTCAGCTGGATAGAGCAACAGGCTACGAACCTGTAGGCCAGGAGTTCGAATCTCTTCGGGCGCACCACAACAAAAAACAAGCGGTTAGCTGTAACAGGCTGACCGCTTTTTTTGTATCTTTTCTTCAGCAGGGCGTAGGGGCAAAGATGCCGCATGCTATCGCGCTGTCCCTGTCCAGAGCCTCCCCCTTTGCTTGAAGAGGAAGGCTGAGCAATGTTTTCACGTCCAAGGCGAGGCGTGGAGAGGCGACTATCGCTTTGTCCTGCTATCCTTTCTTCATTGATCTTGCTCATGGCGGACACCGGCCTCCCCGCTCTGGGGGGCGCCTTATTATTTTGAACAGTGCAGAAGGGATGGGCTTCCCAATGTCCCAAGGGAGTCTGCCCAGGTAAGTTGGCTCCACCTCCGTTTCGCTGCTGCCGAGGCAAGTGTGCCCGGTCGTGATCGTATTACCGGGAAGCTTCGGATACAAAAAAAGGCCCCGCCGGAAGCGGGGCCTTTTTCATTCAGTCGGAAGCGGGGGCTTCGCGGCGGCTTAGTACATGCCGCCCATGCCACCCATGCCACCCATGCCGTCAGGCATGGCAGGAGCGTCCTTCTTGGGTTCGGGCTTTTCGGAGATGGCGCATTCGGTGGTCAGCAGCAGGGAGGCCACGGAAGCGGCGTTCAGCAGGGCGGTACGGGTCACCTTCTTGGGGTCAATGACGCCGGCCTTGATGAGGTCTTCGTATTCGCCGGTAGCGGCGTTGAAGCCGAAGCCGTCCTTGCCCTGGCGGACCTTTTCCACAACGATGGAGCCTTCAAAGCCGGCGTTGTGGGCGATCTGGCGCAGAGGAGCTTCGATGGCGTTGCGGATGATGTTCACGCCGGCCAGTTCGTCGTCGTCAGCGGGCTTGATGCTGTCGAGCACCTTGGACACGCGGATCAGAGCGGTACCGCCGCCAGGCACGATGCCTTCTTCCACGGCAGCGCGGGTAGCGTTCAGGGCGTCTTCCACGCGGTCCTTCTTTTCCTTCATTTCCACTTCGGTAGCGGCACCCACATGGACCACGGCCACGCCGCCCACCAGCTTGGCCAGGCGTTCCTGCAGCTTTTCGCGGTCGTAATCGGAGGTGGATTCTTCCACCTGGGCGCGGATCTGCTTCACGCGGGCCTTGATTTCGTCGGCCTTGCCGGCGCCGTCAACGATGGTGGTGTCTTCCTTCTTGACCACCACGCGCTTGGCGGTACCCAGGTCGTTGAGGGTCATGTTTTCCAGCTTGGTGCCGGTGTCGTCAGAAGCCACCTGGCCGCCGGTCAGGATGGCGATATCCTGCAGCATGGCCTTGCGGCGGTCACCGAAGCCGGGGGCCTTGATGGCCACGACCTGCAGGGCGCCACGCAGCTTGTTGACCACCAGGGTAGCCAGGGCTTCGCCTTCCACGTCTTCGGCCAGGATCACCAGAGGACGATTGACCTTGGCGACCTGTTCGAGCACGGGCAGCATGTCCTTCATGCTGGAGATCTTCTTCTCAGTGCACAGGATGTAGGGGTTGTCCATCTCGCATTCCATCTTCTCCGCGTTGGTCACGAAGTAGGGAGAGAGATAGCCGCGGTCGAAGCGCATGCCTTCCACCACGTCCATGGTGGTTTCCAGGCCCTTGGCTTCTTCAACGGTGATCACGCCTTCCTTGCCCACTTTGGCCATGGCTTCGGCGATGATGTTGCCGATGGTGGCGTCGGAGTTGGCGGAGATGGTACCGATCTGGGCGATTTCCTTCTGGTCGCGGGTGGGCTTGGCCAGGTTGGCCAGTTCGCCGATCAGGGCTTCCACGCCCTTGTCGATGCCGCGCTTGATGGCCATGGGATTGCGGCCGGCAGCCACCAGCTTCACGCCTTCGTGGTAGATGGCCTGGGCCAGGATGGTGGCGGTGGTGGTACCGTCACCGGCGGCGTCGGAGGTCTTGGAGGCGACTTCCTTCACCAGCTGGGCGCCCATGTTCTCGAACTTGTCGTCCAGTTCGATTTCCTTGGCGACGGTCACGCCGTCCTTGGTGATGACGGGAGCGCCGAAGGACTTTTCGATGGCAACGTTACGACCCTTGGGGCCGAGGGTCACCTTCACGGCATTGGCCAGCTTATCAACACCACGCGCCAGTTTTTCGCGGGCTTTCACGTCGAAGAGAACTTCTTTAGCGGACATTATATTTTCCTCCTGGGAATAATCGAAAAGCGGAGAGTGTGTATGACCGGCGCGTATGCGTTAGTCGGTCAGGATGGCGAGGATGTCTTCTTCGCGCATCACCAGATGGTCGATGCCGTCCAGCTTGACTTCGGTGCCGGCGTACTTGTTGAAGAGCACCTGATCACCCTTCTTGACGGCCAGTTCAACGCGGGTGCCGTTTTCCAGGACCTTGCCGGGACCGGTAGCGATCACCTGACCCTTGCAGGGCTTTTCCTTGGCGGTGTCGGGGATGTACAGACCGCCGGCGGTCTTTTCTTCGGTTTCCAGGCGCTTGACCAGCACACGATCGTTCAGGGGCTGCAGTTTCATGGTGTCAGATCCTCCAAAAATTTTTATGGCCACGCTTGGGTGGCATGCACAGCGTCCGCGGGGCGGAGCTGAAATTATCGCGTCATGACCGCCGTAAACCATTGCTGCGGTCCCGCAACGGGATAGTAGATAAGACACTCTTTGCGCTTGAAAAGGGGCAAAAAGGAATTTTTTTTGCAGAAAAGTTATTTTTTAATCATAAAATAAATAAAATCAATATGTTATAAAAACAAAAAACTTTTCTTCCCAGCTGTTTTCCCGGGTACTGGGGAATGGCCGGGAAAAACGCGGCAGGAGCAGGATGAAAAGCGGAGGATGCGGCAGCAAGCGTGCAGCCAGCCTTGTGCCGGCACAGGCAATCCGGTGTGAGGGCGGGGATACCGGATGCACCAGGGCAGACGCCGGGCTGGTTGCGGGCCGAAAAAAGAAAGGCCCCGCATGGGCGGGGCCTGAAAACAGCTAGCTGCAAGATAGACTAGTCTTTGTTGCCGAACAGCTGATCCGGCGGCAGGACAGTGAAGCCGTTGCTCTTGAGCAGATCCACGGCCTGGTCGGTCTTGTCGAAACGGAAGATCATGATGGCACAGTCAGCTTCACGGGTGATGAAGGCATACATGTATTCCACATTGATGCCATGCTGCGAGACGAACTGCAGCACGCTGTCCAGACCGCCGGGGGTATCGGGCACCTGCACGGCGACCACACTGGTGCGGCCCAGGGTGAAGCTGTGTTCCTTGAGAACGGATTTGGCTTTTTCCTGGTCATCAACGATGAGGCGCAGGATACCGAAATCGGAGGTATCAGCCAGGGAAAGAGCGCGGATGTTGACGCCGGCCTCAGCCAGCGTATGGGTCACTTCGGCCAGACGGCCGGCGCGGTTTTCCAGAAAAACGGAAAGTTGTTCAGCTTTCATGGCAGGATCCTCTACGCTTTGGGAGCATCGTCGCCCGAGGTGGGCTTTTTGTCCTTGCCGGGGGTGATGTCGATCTCGTCAGGCTCGGACGAGGCCCGGCGGAAATTTCGGATGGCCCGTCCCAGCCCGCCACCGATTTCCGGCAGTTTGTTGGCGCCGAAGATGAGCAGCACTACGATCAAAATAAGTAACAGTTCCTGCATGCCGATGCCGAACATGGGGGCCTCCCTTGAATGTTGAGCCTTTCAGGCCATTGATTTGAAAAACATACGACGTGAAGGTGCCGAGGTCAAGACGTGCTGCGCTAAAGGACACCTCGCATGCGCTTGCGTACCTGCTGGGGAGAGGCGGGTGCCTTGAATCCCGCCTCGATGAGGCTGTGGGCGACCATGTCGCGGGCAGCGCGGCTCCTGCCGCCCATGACCACCACCAGCAGGCGGGTCTTGCCACGGCGGGCCGTGACGATGATGTTGTAACCGGAGGCCACGGTCCAGCCCGTTTTCAGGCCATCGACACCGGGGATGCCCAGCATGGTGTTGGTGGCCCCCAGGGTACGCCCGTTGAAGCGGAAGGAGCGCAGGCTGTGGTAGCGCATGGCCTGGGGATGGCTGCGCAGATAGGCGCGGGCCAGGGTGGCCATGTCGCGGGCCGTGGTGCGCTGGCCCGCTGCGGGCAGGCCCGTGGGGTTCTTGAAGACCGTCCGGGTCATGCCGAGCTGGCGTGCCTTGTGGTTCATGAGGTGGGTGAAGTTGCGGCTGTTGCCGCTGATATGCTGGGATATGGCCATGGCGGCGTCATTGCCCGAAGCCACGGCCATACCGGTAAGGAGCTGGTCCACGGTGACTCTCTGGCGGGGACGCAAACGCATGCTGGAACCGCCCACTCGGGCCGTAGGATGGACACGGATGCTGGTGTTGCGTTTCAGGCGGCCCATCTTGATGCGGTCCATGACCACATACATGGTCATGACCTTGGTCAGAGAGGCGGGCGGGATGGACAGATTGGGGTTGTGCTCGTACAGCACCTTGCCGTTGCTCAGGTTGATCATGACGGCAGCGCGGGCCCTGCGGGCCGCATCGGCACCGGCAGGCAGCGAGAGCATGGCAAGGACAAGCAGCAGGACGCACAGCCAGCGCCCCGGGATGGAGGGGGAGTGGAACATGAGCTTCAGGCCATATGGTGGTAGGTTTGATGGGCTTCTTCCACAGCCTGCATGGCGATGGCCAGCAGCACGGGGCCGATGATGAGCCCCATGGGACCAAAACTGCCAAGACCGCAGAGGATGGCGATGATCAGTACGAAGAAAGGAGCATTGATGCCCTGTTGCAGGAACAGGGGGCGCAGGATGTTGTCCACGCTGGTCACGGCCAGCGTGCCCCAGAGGGCCAGGCCCACGGCGGGCATGGTGGCGCCGGAGAACCAGAGGGAAAGACAGAGCGGGCCCCAGACGAGCGCCGTGCCCACAAAGGGGATGGGCGCCACGACCGTGGCCAGCAGCCCCCAGAAGGCAGGCTGCTTGATGCCCGCCACGGCAAAGCCGATACCGCACAGGACCCCCTGGGCGATGGCCACCAGGACGATGCCCAGCATGACGCCCTGCAGGGCCCGGCGGATGGCCAGGACGAAACGGCGCAGCATGGTGGCCGGTATGTGGAAGATGCGGGCCGTGATCAGGTTGATGCGGCTTGCGTAGGCGGCAAAGATGACCGTGAGCGTCACGAAGAGGAACAGGGTCCAGAGGACGGTCATGGTGCCGCCCAGCACGTCCACGCTGCGGTTGATGAGCAGGCCCATGGTATCGGCCAGCATGGCATCGAGGTTGCTGAGGAACTCCGAGATCATCTTGTCCACTTTGGGATAGTCCGCCAGGCTGTGGCGCAGCTCCTGGAAGCGCATGACCCATTCGGGCGGCAGCTGGAAGTTGTTTGCCTGGAGTTCCCGCAGCCTGGCCAGACCGCCGGCCACCTGGGGCGACACCAGCAGCACCAGGGTGCTGATGGGGATGACCACAGCCGAGAAGATCATGACGATATAGCCGTACAGCGGCAGGCGATGGGAGCAGGAGATCACGATGTGCCCCAGCCTGCCCGGATGGCGCAGGCGCAGACGCTTGCGCCAGTGCCGGATCGTGCAGCGCATACGCCGGTAGACGGGCAGCGTCAGGCAGGCGAAGCATCCGGCCATGACGATGGTGACGGGGTTGGGGCGGAGCAGCAGGAACCAGGCCAGTGCGGCAAGGATGTACAGGAGGCGCGGCAACATGTTGGGCATGCGGGGAACCTTTAAGCGGCAGAATGGGTCTGGGCGAGGATAGCACGCGGGGCCGGAGCTGCCAAGTTCCCTGTGGGAAGAGGGACGACCGCGGGGCAGAAGCCGAAAAAAAGCCCTGTGCAGGGATGCAGCAGGGCTTGATGGTGTTCCGGTGCCAACGGTTAGTCGAAGATGCTGGAGCCGCGGAAGGTGATGTCCACGATCTCGTAGGTGACGCGGCCGCGCGGGATGTCCACGCTCACCTCGTCGCCCACTTCCTTGCCCAGCAGGGCCTGGCCCACGGGCGAGAGGAAGGAGATGGAACCCTTGGCGGGCTCGGCTTCGTCGGGACCGAGGATGGTGTAGGTGCGGCTTTCTTCGGTATCCACGTCTTCCACTTCCACCGTGGAGCCGAAGATGACCTTGTCGCCGCTCAGCTTGTCCAGGTCGACCACCTGGTAAAGAGCCATGCGGGACTCGATATACTTGATGCGCGCTTCCGCCATGCCCTGGCGTTCGCGGGCGGCATCATAACCGGCGTTTTCGCGCAGGTCGCCTTCTTCACGGGCCTCCTTGATGGCCTGGATGATGGCGGGGCGTTCGCTCTTCAGGCGGGCCAGCTCTTCTTCCAGACGCTTGTAGCCCTGCTTGGAAATGGGGATATTGGTCACGGCCATGATACACCTCTGTTCGTCAGATGAAAAAAAAGCGTCCGCTGCGCGGGCAGCGGAGCGCGTGAAAACTGCATTCGTTATTTGGACTATAGCCGTTGCCCCAGTATTGGTCAAGCCCCGCAGACCATACGGATCACCCGTCTGCCGGGATGCCGCCGGGCATGTTGAGGCTTGCACCGGGAGGCAGCTGCGTATATGGTGAAGATAATTTGAACAACTTCTTACCTTGCCGGAACGCCATGAAAAAATACTTGCGTTACCTGGGGCCTGTACTCATAACGGCACTTTTCGTGCTGGCCATATATCTCCTGTATCACAAGCTCAAAGCTTACAGCATCGCCCAGATCAGAGAAAGCATCCAGCAGGTCTCCACGGGCAGTATCTGTTTCTCCATCGGCCTGATGATCGTCAACTACATCATCCTGGTGGGCTATGACTGGCTCGCCCTGAAGGCCATCCACAAATCCTTGCCCCTGCCGCGTGTGGGGCTCGTTTCCCTGGTAGGGCAGGCCGTCAGCTACAACTTCGGGGCACTGCTGGGCGGTACGAGCGTCCGCTACCGGTTCTATTCTGCCTGGGGCTTTTCCCTGGTCGAGATCGTCCGTCTCGTGCTCATGCTGGCCGTCACCTTCTGGGTCGGTGCCCTGGGACTGTGCGGCGTGGTCTTCCTGCTGGCGCCGCCCGTGATCCCTGACGAGCTGCTGGCCAAGATGCCCATCCATGACGTACGCTTCCTGGGGGGCATCCTGCTGGCCATTGCCCTTTCCTATCTGGTGCTGTGCTTCACCATCCGCAAACCGGTCCATATCTTCGGCAAGGAATTCGTCTTCCCCATCCCCCGCATCGCCGTGGCCCAGATGGTCGTGGCCGGGGTGGACCTGATCGCTGCCGCCGCCTGCATGTATGTGCTGCTGCCCGATGATCTGGGCATCGGCTTCATCGACTTCCTGCCCAGCTACCTCATGGCGCAGGTGGCCGTGGTGCTGACCCACGTGCCCGGCGGCGTGGGGGTCTTCGAGCTGGTCATTCTGCACCTGACGCATACCCCGCGCGAGCAGGCCGTTTTTGCAGCCGTGCTGCTGTTCCGCCTGATCTATTTCATCCTGCCGCTGCTGGCCGCCGCGGCCCTGCTGGCCGTGTACGAAGCCCGGCAAAGCCGCAATACCCTGCGGGAAGCGGGGCGCTGGCTTTCGGTACTTTCCCATTCCATCGCGGCCTACACCACCTTCGTGGGCGGCTGCATCCTGCTGGTCTCCGCCATGCTGCCGACCCTGCCCGCCGTGGTGGCGCAGCTTGACGACTTCCTTCCCCGTACCCTGCTCATGGGCGGACATCTGGTCTGTGCGCTTTCCGGGGCCTTGCTGCTCTTCGTGGCCTATGGGCTGGAGCGGCGCCAGAACCGTGCCTTCTGGATGGCGGTGATCCTGTTGCTGCTGGGCATCGCAGGGGCTTTGCTCAAGGGGCTCTCCTTCCTGGCCGCCGGTGCCGCTCTGGTGGTGCTTATAACGGTCTGGCTGTCCCGGCGCCGCTTCTATCGTTCTTCCTTCTTCTGGGAAGAAGCCATCCCGGCACACTGGCTGGTCCTCGCCTTTGCGGCTCTGGGCCTGGCCATGGGCCTGGGCTGGTTCATCTACCATCCGGCATGGGACAGGGCCACCCTGTGGGGCTTTGAGCAGCACTTCAACGCTTCGCGCGTACTGCTGGCCGATGTGGGCATCGCGGTCGTGGTCCTGGTGTCGTGGCTCGTCCGGGTCAGCCTGCGGGCCCGCAAGCGCCTGCAGGAACGCAATCTGCAATCCGGGCGTGTCCCGCGCGCCTGAAGTCAAGATGTATCTGAGGGCTGTCCCGCATGGGGCAGCCTTTTTCGTTGGCGGGGCAGAGGAGAGCCTGAGCTCTTCCTGAGGCTGCAGGCAGACTGTCAGCCGCGGCAAGTATGACCGGGGCAAGCGTTTTCTCCGGTCGGACCGGTAAAAAGGAGGCCGGAGGGCTTCCGCCGTCTGACTGCAGGTGTCCGGGCCGGGACATGGCATGTGCCCGGCAACGTGGCGGATGACAGGGCAGCGAAAACGCCGGCTATTGCCGCTATACTGGTGTTTTTTGGGGGCGTCTTTCAGGCTGGAAGACGCCCGTTACCATTTCGGAGGTATGGACCATGATGACGGAAGAAATCCTGTATGCCCGCCTCAAGGAGGCATTGCGTGATGCCATCGCACGGCATCATCTGGACGAGCGCAGCATCAGCCTGAAAAGCCGCGGCCTTACCCCGGAAGAAGCCATAGGGAGGACCGCGCGCACGGACTATCCCATCCTAAACGGCAGGGAAGTCATGCTCCAGGCCCTGTTCGGCGAGGCCCTTGGGCAGGCCTTCACCAGTGCGCCGGTGGATTTCGAGGGTTCGCTGGCCGATGTGCTTGAACTGGACACGACACATGATCCCTAGGCAGCCGGGATGCTGGTGGCCACGCTCAATGCCGTTTTGCGGGCGGTGGGCGAAATCGGCAATACGGTCCACTGCCGCGATGACGGGCCGGAGCTGTGCGCGGAACGGTATGCCGCTCTTGTCCGGGAACGCTTCGGTACGCCGCGCATCGCCCTGGTGGGGTTCCAGCCTGCGCTGCTGGCACGGCTGTCCAAAGAATTCAGCGTGCGGGTGCTGGATCTCAATCCCGAGATCGTGGGGACGGTACGGTCCGGCGTGCTGGTGGAAGACGGCATGGCAGCCTATCAGGATGTGGTGCGGGACTGGGCCGAGCTGGTGCTGTGCACGGGCAGTACGCTTTGCAACGGTTCGTTCGTCAACTTTCTGGATATCGGCAAGCCGGTGCTGTTCTTCGGTACCTCCTGTGCCGGGGCGGCGCATGTCCTGGGGGCGGAACGCTTCTGCCCCATGTCGGCCTGAGGCCTGCCCGGCGGGACTGGCCATGGCGTCCTCTTGTTTGGCTGTCGGGAGAATGTCGGTTGTCCGACATCATCCTGACAGGTGAGGGGATCCAGACTGTCGGCATATGCGGAGGTAAGCATATGACCGACAATGACAGGATACTTTGCCAGGTACTGGAACAGCAGCTTTCCCTGCGCCTGCGGGAAGGCTGCCGCGATGTGCTGCTGCATCTTCTGCCCGCGCCCCTGCGGGGGCTGCTGTATATCGCCCTGCGCAGCAGTGCCGCAGGCTATGCCCGGATGTGGGCGGGGACCCGCAAGATGGAAAGCCGCAGGCAACAGCCCCGAAAGGCAGGTCACCTGCGGCAGGAAGAGGTTTTGTGCGGCAGGCCGGCCTGATGACGGCGTCAAACATGTCCGGCCCGCATTTTACGAAACCTAGAATTTGTAGATGAAGCTCATGTTGACGTTCCAGGCGTCCTCGATGCTGTTGGCACGGTGCCAGCTGCCGTTTTTGCTGAAACCTCCCCAGACATCGGACGACTGATCCAGCCAGAGGGCTATATAGTTGGCTTCCACCAGCAGACGCAGGTTGTCATAGATCTGGTAGGAGCTCATGATGCCGAATTCCGCGGCATAGTCCCGCTGCGTCAGGTAGATGCCGCCATTGGTGTTGACGTTATTGAAGTCCGAGGCCGTGCCGTACAGGCTGCGGCCCGCATGGCCGGGAACGTCCAGTTCTCCCTTGATGTAGCGGGCCATCCTGGGGGCATTGGTCCCGTTATAGAAGTTGACACGGATGGTGTGGCTGAGTTTGTCGATGAAGCTCAGGTCCCGGATGCGCGCACCAAAGCCCCATGTACCGGCCAGGGTATAGCCCAGTACGGCATCGCGGCCGATGGTCCAGGTCCCGAGCGTCCCGAAGCCGGAAAAACCGCTGGTGCATTCGTTATTGTAATCAAAGGACGGCAGCCGCTCGGAACCGTTCGTCGGATCGTCGTCATCACCGCTGCTGTACCAGGCATAGATGCCGGGCGTGCCCCAGTCCAGTTTGTATTCGGCCAGCAGTGAAGCATACCAGCCGCTGCGGTTCAGGGCTTCTTCACCGGAATCGAAGGTACCGTAATTGACGCTCCAGGCCAGCCGGAAGGGATCGGCAGCCGTGATCTCGCCGGTCAGGCCTGCCCAGAATGCCGTTCCGTAGGCATTGGCCGAGGTGCCGTCAGCCTTGTGGGCGGGCAGGGCATACCACGAAGGGCCTATGCCCGAACCGTAGCCGCTGCCGTAGTAGTCATTGCCGGAGCGGAAGGCATTGCTGCCCACCATGCCCAGCATGGCCCAGGGGGTCAGGCGTACGCCTTCGAAGGTCAGGGGCAGCAAAAGGCCGAATACGTCCACATTGTCCAGGTAGTGGGTCGTTCCGTCCGCCCCCCCGCTCCAGTTGTCATTGAATGGCCGTGCCCAGAATGCCGTCACGGCGGCATGCTCGCCAAGAGGGGCGGACACATTGATCCCCGCCACGTCGGCATCGAAGACCTGCGAAGCCTCGGAGGCGTAATCCGGCAGGAAAATACGCTGGATGCCCATGCGGGTCTTGATGGCCGTGCCGGGGACGACCCAGTCCAGATAACTGTGCTTTATCTTGACGATATTCTTGTCAGCACCCAGTGCACCTCCTTTGGAGGAGCTGCCCCAGGTGGCGGCGCCGATCTCAAAATAAACGGTCCCCGAAAGGCTTTCCGAGGCGATGGCCTCCAGTTGCAGGCGGACACGTGTCTTGGCCTCGAACTCGTCCTCTCCCCAGCGTCCCCACCCGGTCACGTTATGGCCGTTGCGGTCATTTTTAACGAAATTTCCCCCGCCGCCGTACTCGAGCATATTGATCCATACGCCCTTGGCTTTGAAGTCCACGGCCTGGCCCTGCTGAGCTCCCCCCAGAAGCATGCCGGCCGCAAGAAAAAGGATGGCCAGGTGTTTCTTCATATCCGTTACTCCTTTGACAGTAGTTTTATGCTGTTGTTTTTTTGTTTTGGGGATCGCAAAGATATTTTTTTACAAGCTCAAGAAAGGTTTCATATTCCGTGGAAAGAGTCGTATTCCTCTTTTTTATGTAGCCAAAAGAAAGGCATTTTCCGCATCCATCTATGGGGATATCCCGGATGGCATACTTTCTGAAGGAATCATTCATCAGACGTATGCCGAAACTGCAGATATCCGTATGCAGCAGCATCTCGATGATCTGATTGTCGCTGTTGGTGGAAAAGAGGCTTTTGAAGTTTGCCGCTTTGGACATCCCCACACTGATCCTGTCCAGGTGATGCTCTATGGAAAAGAAGTCATTGACCGGCTGGATGAAGCTGTTGTCATCAAGGTCGGAGAAGCTGATGCTTTCCCGGTCATACAGGGGATTCTTGGGCCCTGCATAGATGCAGGGCTCATGCTGCGAGATCTCGATGAATTCGATGTCCTTGTGGGCAAGGACATGCGAGAAGCATTTATGCTGGTCCTTGGAAAAGTAGACGATACCGATATCGGAAACGCCGGTATGGACATTGTCCACGATGTCCTCCACCGTCCCTTCCAGAAATGACATCTTGTATTCATCGTGATTGATGGTGTTGTACAAAAAGCAGAACAGCCGCGAGATCATGGTGGACGGATAGCAGGAGATGTTTATTTTTTTGTATTTCTTTTGCCGTCCCATCTGCTTCATAAGGCGGACGTTCTGCAGGATAGTGTGGGCCTGGTCATAAAATTCCCTGCCTGCCTCTGTCAGGGAGACACCGCGGTTGGAGCGGACGAACAGCGTGACCCCCAGCTCTTCTTCCAGCATGCTGATGTTTTTGCTCACACTGGATTGCGAGGTATACAGGGTCTCGGCAGCACGCCGGGTGCTGCCGAAATCGGCTGTAGTGACAAAGTGTTCAAGTTGGCGCAGTTCCATGATGGTGCTTTCCGGAAGGCGTATTTTTTATGGGGAAAGGGCGTCCTGCAGAGCGATTCCCGCCAAGGGGCTTTCTCGCGTCCCGGGCAGGGGCGCTGCCGGCATGTTGCAGACTGCCTGTGTTTCCGGGGGCGGACGCTCCCCCGAGAGGTGGATCTGCACGCTGGCCGGCAGCCCTTGTGTCTAGCCGTAGGCCACCAGGGGCGTACCGGCCTTCACGGCAAGAGAGACCGTCATGTACAGGATGATGCCGTCTTTTTCGGCCCGGTAGCAGTCGATGGCACGGCCAAAGATGTCGCGCACGGTCCCCAGTACCGTGCCCCGGCTGACAGGCGCTCCGGGCGTGACTTCCGGGTACCAGCAGCCCTGGTCCTTCGACGTCAGATAGACGGCATCACGGATCTCGCGCTGTTCCCGGCAGGGCAGCCCCGTGACGGGCGGCAAGAGCTGCAGATGGGCCAGCAGCGCCCGGATGTCCCGCTTGTAGGCATCCACTTCGGCCCGGGACCAGATGCCGTTGCCGCCCCGTTCGATGAGCAGGGACGGTACGCCGCGCAAGGCGGCGGAGTTGTAGGCTCCTGTTGTGGCCGAAGAAAGGACGCGCACGTCCACATCCAGGACCTTGGCGGCCTCTCTTGCCCTGTCCGTGATCCCTTGTTCGGCCACACCGGGGATGAAGACGAGGGGGTGCATGCTTTCGTGCAGATCACCGCCGTGCATGTCCACATAAAAATCGGCATCATCCTGCAGGCTGGTGATGAGATGGGCCAGACGTTCGGCCTGGCTGCCGTCATCCCTGCCCGGAAAGACCCGGTTCAGGTTCTTGCCGTCTTCCGCCACGATCTCGGACAGCCGTTCGCTGAATCCCGAAGCGTTGGCCAGGTGGACGATGGTCAGCCGTCCGGCCACGACGTCCTGGTCCAGTTCTGCCGCCAGCTCTATGGCTGCCTGTATGCTGCAATATTCGCATCCGTGTATGCCGGCGGTAAGCAGCACGCGCGGCCCGGGTCTGTTGCCGTGTATGGTGGTCACGGGCAGGGAGAGGTCACGGTCACGGAGCAGGGCGATCGTTTTTTGTCCCGGGGCGGCTTCCGCCCGCGAAGCTTGATGAAAGTTCATGTACGTCTCTGTCTGGATAAGGTTCAGCAAAGGGCCGCGCCGCCATGCCTGAAGGAAGGCGCGTCACGCAGCCGGGGCCAGTAGCGCAGCAGGAAGAACGACCTGCCGGCATAAAAAATCAGGTATGCGCCCCACAGGCCGTGGTTGCCCCAGAAAGGGACAAAAGCCAGCCAGGCCAGACCAAAAGCCACGAGGGCCTGCAGGGTGGAGAGGAAGACCGGGCGGGTCAGGCTGCTGCCCGTGAACAGGCCATAATAGGTCAGGCCCAGGGCCGCGCATGCCGGGAAGCATATCCCCCAGTCCGCATACCGTTCCGCAGCGGCCAGGACTTCCGGCAAATCGGTGAACAGGCGCAGCAAAGGCGTGTGCCCCAGTGCGTAGATCAGGGTCATGCCCAGCAGGGCCGCCAGGGAGCAGTGCAGGGTAAGGCGCCGTGTCTTTTCCAGAATGGCGGCACAGCCCTGTCCGGCGGCCTTTCCGGCAAATACGCTCGATGTATTGGCGATCCCCTCGAAAACATAGGAGAAGATCAGCATGATCTGGAGGATGACGGCATTGGCCGAGATGGTCAGGGTCCCGAAAGATGCCGTGGTGATCATGAAGATGTTGGTCTGGGTCAGCAGGCAGACCGTACGCAGAAACAGATTGCCGTTGACCCGTGCCATGCGCAGCATTTCCCCCACGCGGACGAGACTGGGGAGCGGGGCAGGGAGGGGAGGCAGGGAATCCCGCATGGCGACCAGCCCGGTGATGGTGGCAAACAGGCAGGCCAGTACGGACGCTGCGGCCACTCCCGGTACTCCCCAGCCGAACAGGCTTACGAAAAGCAAGTCGAGCAGCATGTTGACCGCATTGCCGCCTATCTGCATGAGCAGGGAGGCCCTGATGCGGGCCTGCCCCATGAGCCAGCCCAGTATGGCGTAGTTCAGCAGCGTGAGGGGAGCCGTCCAGATCAGGATGTCGTAATAGATCCCGGCTACTTCTCTGGCAGCCGGATCAAGGCGCAGCAGGAACATGGCGCCGGAAAAGATGGCATCCCGGCACAACAGGATGAGAGTGCCCAGCAGCAGGGCCATGATGCCCGGCAAAAGGAATGCCTTCCAGGCGGCCTCCGCATCTCCTGTGGCCAGGGCCTGCGCGCTGAACCCCGTGGAGCCCACGCGCAGGAAACCCAGCAGCCAGTACAGGGTATTGAAGATGACGGCACCTACGGCCACTCCCGCGATATAGGAAGGGTCGGAGAGGCGTCCCATGACAGCCGTATCCACGGCGCCGATGAGCGGCTGCGTCACCGTGGAGAGGATGAAGGGCAGCAGCATGGCTGCATACTCCCTGCGGGAGGGGGCGGACAGGGCGGCCGCCTGGGGAGGAACCGGGGGCATGAATCTATCCTTCTCAGGCAATGGCCGCGTAACGATCCTGCCCGGTGCGGGCAGCCCCGCTGCCGTGCTCCACTCCGATGCCCATGACGGATCCCAGCAGGTTGCGCGCATAATCGTTACGGATCATGGCGATGCACCGGATATCGTCCACCTGTTCCACGATGGTGCCGGCATCGATGAAAACGACCCGGTCACACAGGTAGGTGATGCTGGTCAGATCGTGGGTGATGAACAGGTAGGAAAGCCCCAGATCCCGGCGCAGCTCGATGAGCAGATCCATGATCTGCACCTGGGTGGAAGCGTCCAGCGAGCTGATGGCCTCGTCCAGAAGGATGATGCGCGGCCGGATGGCCAAGGCACGGGCGATGCATACACGCTGCAACTGACCGCCGCTCAGTTCATGCGGATAGCGGGAGATGAACGCGGCCGGCAGGCCCACCTGCTCCAGCAGCTCACAGATCCGGGCGCGGCGGTCCACACGCTGGCCCGTACTGCGTTCCAGGGCCCGCAAGGACTCCCCGATGATATGTTCCACCCTGAAACGGGGATTGGCCGAAGAGGTATAGTCCTGAAAAACGACGGAAAGGCTGTGGTGCAGGGCGGCAGCCTCGCGGGCGGAGCGTCTGGCATACAGATCCAGCCCGTTGATGCGCACTGTGCCCCGCTCCGGTTTGAGCAGGCCGGAAAGCACACGTCCCAGAGTGCTCTTGCCGCTGCCGGACTCACCGATGATGCCCAGGCATTCCCCCTCGCGGAGGCTCAGGGAAATGCCGCGCAAGACCTGCTGCCGTTCCCGGCCGAACAGGCTTTTCTGGTTTTCCTTTTTGAAGGAGACGTGGATGTCGTCTGCGTGGAGCAATGTGTTCATGCGGGTATCCTCCCGGGGACAGGAGCATGCAGCGCATCCAGGAAGCGGTGCATGACGGCCCTGTGCTGTTTGATGAGGTGTCGGGTGTAGGTGTCCGTGGCGTTGTCGAAGATCTCCTGTGCCGTACCGCTTTCCACCGCCTTGCCGTCATGCATGACGATGAGCCTGTCAGCGATGAGCGACAGCACGCCGAGGTCATGCGAGATGAAGATCATGGAGACTTCCCCGCGCTGCTTGATGCGCAAGAACTCCTGCATGATGGCATACTGACTGATGGAGTCGATGGCTGTCGTTGGCTCGTCGGCGATGATCAGCGAAGGCTGCATGCAGATGGCCAGTCCGATCATGACGCGCTGCAGCATGCCGCCCGAGAGCTGGTGCGGGTACTTGCGCAACACGTCCGCAGGGTCGTGGATGCGCATCAGGCAAAGGATGTCCTCCATCCTTTTTTGCAGGGGCCTGCCTTTCAGGGAGGTGTGCTCCTGCAGGGTCTCGGCCATCTGCTCCCCGATGCGGTACAGGGGATCGAAGCAGGACATGGGATTTTGCAGGACCATGCTGATCTTGCCGCCCCGCAGGCGGCGCAGCTGTTCCGGTGTCTGGCTCAGCAGGGGCCTGCCCTCAAAGCGGGAACTGCCGGTGACCTGGAAGTTGTCGTCCAGCAGGCCCAGCAGGGCCTTGCAGGTCATGCTCTTGCCGCTGCCCGATTCCCCCAGGATGCCCAGGCATTCTCCCCTAGCCACGGAAAAGGAGACCCGGTCCACCAGCTGCACCAGACGTTTACCCTGCCGGAAATGCACGGACAGGTCCCTGACGGTGAGGATATCGTTCATTGGCGCACCGCCTTGGGGTCGAGGGCGTCGCGCAGGCAGTCGCCCAGCATGTTGAAGGCCCCTACCAGCACCACCACGGCGATACCGGGGACGATCATCTGCTCGGGGTTGGAGACCATGACGTTCTTGGCTTCATTGAGCATGGCGCCCCATTCGGGCACAGGGGCCTGGACGCCCAGCCCGAGGAAGGAAAGGGTAGAGATGTTGAGGATGGCCCATCCCGTATCCAACGAGGCCAGTACGGCCAGTTCAGCGGCGATGCAGGGAAGCATGTGCCGTGTGAGGATGTAGAAGTTTCCGGAACCGATGCTGCGGGAGAAAAGCACGAAGTTCATGCCCGTATACTTGATGGTCGCAGTCCGGATCATGCGGGCGTACCAGGCCCATTTGATAAAGATGCTGGCAATGACCACATTACGGATGTCCACCCCCAGCAGGGCGACCACGGCCAGAATGATGATCTGGCTGGGGAAGGAGAGCATGACGTCCACCACACGCATGATGACTTCGTCCACCGTGCCGCGGAAGTAGCCTGCGGTGATGCCCATGATCACGCCCAGCCCGATGGTGCCCAGCATGGTCAGCAGAGAAAGGAAGAGCGTGGGCCGTATGCCGAAGAGCATGCGCGAGAACACGCAGCGCCCCAGATGGTCCGTGCCCAGGGGATATTGCCAGGAGGGGCTGTCGAATTTGTTGAGGATGTCGTTGGCATAGGGATCGTTGGGCGCCACCCACGGGGCAAAGATGCCCAGCAGGGCCGTGACCAGGACGATCCCCATGCACAGCAGGGCCATGGGATTCTTGAAAAGTTGTTGCAACATTTACGCTTTCCTTTCGCGCAGGCGCGGGTCGGCCACATACTGCAGGATGTCGAAGAACAGATTGAAGAAGACGAAAAGTACGCCTACCAGCAGCACATAGGCCTGGATGACCGGGTAGTCGCGATTGAAGATGGAGGCGATGCACAGGCGCCCCACACCCGGCCAGGCGAACACGTTCTCCACCACGATGGTGCCGGCGATGAGCTGGGGGATGCTCATGCCGATGGCGGTAACGCAGGATTGCAGGGAGTTCTTCAGAATATGGCGTACGAGGATGCTGCGCTGCTTCAGGCCGCGGGCCTGGGCATAGAGCACATAATCCTCGCGCATGTTTTCCAGCATGTTGTTGCGGATCAGGCGGATATAGGTGGAGATGTAGCTCAGTGCCACGGTGAAGGCCGGCAGGATAAGGCTGGAAAAGCCCCCGTAGCCGCTGGTGGGCAGCAGGTCCAGCTTGATGCTGACGATCCAGATGAGCAGCAGACCTACCCAGTAAACGGGCATGGCCGTGGTGGCAAAGACCACGCCGCGCATGATGCGGTCGAACCATGTGTCCTTGTAGACGGCGCTCAGGAAGCCGATGGGCAGGCTGAGCACGATGACGTAGACCAGCGAAAGCCCGGCCAGTTCCAGGGTGGCCGGCAGACAGCGGCCTATCTCGCCCAGCACCGTCCGCGCAGGGTTGGTGTAGCTCACGCCCAGGTCGAAGTGCAGGCAATCCCAGAGCCAATGGGCATAGCGCACCAGAAAGGGCTGATCCAGACCCAGTTCAGCACGGGTCTGGGCGATGAGTTCTTCCGTAATGATGGGGGTCTGGCGGATGCGCAGGGCCACCTCGGCAGGATCGGAAGGGATGAGGTTGATAAAGACGAAGCACAGGAAGGATATGCCCAGCAGCAGGGGCACGGTGGCCAGCAGGCGCATGATGATGTAGTTTTTCATGAGGCGATCCGGGCGGGAAAGGCGGGGAAGGGCCGGCCTGTGGCGGGATGGCCCTTCCCTGCGGGGACTTCCGTCCTGCTATTTCCCTTCAAAGTACATTCTGGTGAACGGCACTTCGTACTGGGTCTGGTTGAAGCCCACCCCCTTGAGGCGCTTGGTGAAGAGCGCCTTGTTGGTCTCGTAGGTCAGGGGGATGTAGATGGCATCCTCATGCAGATGGGTCAGGGCAAAGGTGAAAAGCTCCTGCCTGCGGACCGGATCGGTGGAGGACATGATCTCCGTGATGGCCGCATCGATCTGGGCCTTGTCGGGCAGGGAAAGCTGGGCGGCATAATCACCGTAGACGCGCTGGCGCATGGCGGCCATGGAAGACTGCGGGTCGTAAGGCATGCCCCAGCAGATGTTGAAGATCATGTCGAACAGGCCGTTCTTCATGTTGTCGCGATAGGACTGTTCTTCCTCGCCGCGCAGGCTCACCCTGATGCCGAGCTTGCCGTATTCATGCTGCAGGTATTCGGCGATGGTCTTTTCCGTCACGCTGTTGCTGTTGTAGAGCAGCCCCAGCTCCATGCGCTTGCCGTCCTTCTGGCGAATGCCGTCGGAGCCTGGTTTCCAGCCGGCCTCGTCCAGGATCCTGGCGGCCTTGGCCATGTCATATTCGTAGGGTTTCAGATCGATGTCGCAATAGGGGACACTGCGGGCATACAGCGTATCCGCGGGAAGCTCGGTATTGTGGAACACCCCCTTGGCGATGGCGACACGGTTGGTGGCATGCTGCAGGGCCTTGCGGACATGGATGTCGGCAAGCACGGGATTCTGCCCGTTGAGGACGATGTGCCGGGTGGACGTGGGGGCGGAAAGGGCAACGCCGAACCCTTTGCTGTCCCTGTATTTGTTCAGGGCATCGGCATCCAGCATGTTCTTGCCCCAGATCAGGTCGATCTCGCCTTTTTCCAGAGCCAGGATGCGCGTCTGGTTGTCGGGGATGACCTTGACCACCACACGCTTGATCTTGGGCTGTTCGCCCCAGTAGGTCTCATTGGCCTCGAACACGGCGTATTCGTCCGTAACGACCTTGGTCAGCTTGTAGGGCCCGGTGCCCACATAGGCCGTCACGCCATCCTTGGTGGAGCCGTTCTTCATGGCTTTGGGCGAGATGATGGCAAAGGGACGGGTCACGCCCAGTTCCGTGAGCATGGGCCAGTAAGGGGCTTTCATGAAGATGCGGAAGGTATGGGCATCAGGGGCATCCACCTTTTCCAGCAGATGCATCATCTCCAGCCAGGTATGACGGGCACGGTTTTCCAGGATGGCGTCGAAGTTTGCCTTGATGGCAAAAGCATCGCACGGGGTCCCGTCAGTGAACGTGACGCCCTTGCGGATATGGAAGGTGTAGACCTTGCCGTCGGGCGAGATGTCCCAGCTTTCGGCCAGGCAGGGCTTGTAACCGTCGGCCGTGATGTCCACCAGGGTCTCGAAGAGCATTTCCTGGGCATACATCTCACCGGCATACAGGTGTGGATTGAGATCACGGACATCCCGGTAGTTGACAAAATTCAGCGTATCGGTCGTGTCATTCGCGGCCCGGGCATCAAGGCCGGGAAAAAGGAATGTCCCTGCCAGGGCAAGAGAGAAGGCCAGCTTGCCGAATGTGGAATGAATGGTCATGCAGTCCGTCCTTTGTTATGGAATAAAAATTCATTTTCATTTCCAATTGACTCTATGCCATAACCTTCTGATGCCGCAAAATACTTTTTTCCCATTACCCGTGATAGGAAAGGGGAATCACAGCAGGGCGGAGCATGGGTATCCCAGGAGCCCTTCAGGCGCTAGGGCAAAGGTAGAGTACGGACTAACCTGCATGGATGCGAATGGGGGCAAAGACGAAGTACCTGATAGAGGAACATCCGCTAAGGATGCATACAGGCCTGGTATCGTGGGCTACTCCTGCAGCCGCAGGGTTCAGTCCGCGGCAGAAGAGCCGCCGTTTTCGGCCGTGTCTGCCGGTTTGCGCGGCGTGTGGTACAGGCGGGCCATGGCATAGACCGTTTTTTTGACCTCCTTGCGCAGCCAGTCAGGGGCCAGCACCTGGGCCCTGTCACCAAAGCCCAGTACCCAGGAAAGGCACTCCGCTTCGTTATGCGCCTTGATATGCAGCGTGACGGAGCCGTCCTCATGCATTTCACAACGCTGGTCCCGGCTCCAGCGGCGTTCGGCGGCATAGGTAGCGGCCTCCGGGGCAAAGCGCACGCTGACCTCGAAAGGTTCTTCTTCCATTTCCATGATCCCCAGCGCCTCACCGGACGGTGCGGGGATGTCCGGCAGGGCGGCAGAGCTGCGCCCGGTGACGCTGCAGGCCGTGATGCGGTGCAGTGCCAGCAGGGTCGTATCGTCGAACAGGCGCTCCACCGGCCCGTCATCCGTGACCATATAGCCTTGCACGAACAGGCTCTCGCGATAGGCCAGCAGGCGCAGCGGCGCATACTGCCAGGTTTTTTCCTGCCGGTGCAGGGCGGCACGGTAGCTCACGGTACAGACGTTGCGCGTCTGCATGGCCTGGGTCAGACAGTCCAGCGTGGCAGCAAAGGGATCGTAGTCGATATGGCCCTTGCTCAGCCGACCGCCGATACCGCCGGGCGGCAGGCTTTCCGTGTCCGGCAGCAGGGCGGCCGCCTGGTACAGGCTGTCACGCATGACACGGTGCATGTCATCCGGCAGGAAGTGCAGCAGCAGTTCCCGGCAAAGGGCCAGCTGGCGCAGCCCTTCGGCATCGAGGCTCGTGCAGGGGCGGTGTCTGGGCCTGTCCAGGCTGTAGGCCACCTGGCGCCCCAGCTGATGCCGGACGATCTTGCCGAAATGGGAGCTTTCCAGCTGGTCGATGAGCCGGGTCACGGACTGCTTGGCGCAGTTGAGGAGCCGGGAAAGCTCCGTGAGCCGTACAGGCTGCGATGATGTCAGCAGCAGGGTGTAGAGCGAGAGCATCTTTTCCGCCGGGCGGCTCTCTGACCATTTCTTTCCCATAGGGGCCTCCTGTAACTGGGCTTGCCTCGTTTCGGGTGAAGTATTGTTGCCGGGAAGAAGAGGATTCCTTCCCGGCAGAGTGGATCATGCGGGACGGGGATCAGTCATCTCCCCACTCATCTTCCTCCTCGTCCCTGCGAAGTTCTTCCAGGTTTTCCCTGGCAGCCGCTCTGACGCCGGGATCAGTGTCGGCAAGGAGCCTCGTCAGGATGGCGGTATCCTTGGTCGTAGATTCCGCCAGCTCCATACGCACGGCCGGATCAGGGAAGGAAAGCAATGCTTCCAGAACGGCATGCCGTACTTCCTGGTTAGGGATGTTTTCCGCTTTCCTGGCAAGGGCGATGAGATCCGAGGAGGATGCCTGGAGCAGGGCAGGGAGTTCGTCCAGCCGCAGGCTCCGGAAGGCGCTGTAGTTCAAGTCCAGACCAAGCCTGAGCCGTTCGCTCACCGGGATGGCGATGGCACTAGGCAAGTCGGGATTGTCAGCCAGGGAGTCCCGGATGCGCATGTCAGGGTGCTGGCGCAGATACAGCCATAAGGCATCACGTTTGGCAGGAGACAGGCGCTGTTCTGAAAGATCTCCCTCCAGAAGTTCGATCCAGTAAACCAGATGACACAGCATGACGATATCATCGTCCTCGATGATGTCTTCTGCCTGTTTGTCCGTCAGGTCTCTGATGAAGACCCTCTCCGACAGCAGGGCACGCCGGATATTCGGGTCACCGGACTCCCAAAGGTGGTCCATATGTCCCGTCTCCAGGGCACGTGCACCGAGCAATTCCTTGGTCAGGGACGGGATACGGAGCTCCAGCAGGGCAGTAACAAGGTCCGGGTAGCTGGTCCGGCGTTTCAGGGCTCTGGCCAGTCCGAGCAAAAGGTCGTGGCCGATGGGGAATTCGGGACCGTTTTCATGCAGGCGCAGATACATCATGTCGTTCTCCTTGGTTGTGGTAACAGATGTTTTCATCAGGAAGGTCGGTGGCAGGGCCGCTCTTGTTCTCCTGTGCGGGAGAGGCTTCGCATCATAGAGATTCGGGAATCTGCCGGTCGTATCACAGTCAGGAAAAGATTCCGGGCTTTGCCCCGTACAGGAAAAGTCCGTTCTTACGGAGCATGGGAAACCGCCTGACAGGGGCAGTATGCAAGGTTATCGTTCCATAATATGAAGACTATGAGAAAAATATGTGTTGCTCACATGATATGTTGATTTTCTTGGTGGTGCTGGCTCGCAGAACAGGAGAGAGGGCCGCCGTACAGATACACATGGCGATAGCGGGCCTGTCGGAGGTTGCCAGCACTGCCCCCAGACGCTCCGGTCGCGCTGCGTCGTTATACGGAGAAGACAGTCTGTGGGAGGGTAGGCAGGCCGGCAGGCGCCATCCGTTGTGGAGTCTGGCCTGCGGCCCAGGGGGCGTTGCCCCATACCCGCCTCATGTCGCAGGGGAACAGCATTCCCACAGGAACAGGTTCTCCCGGGCAGCCGCGCAGACCCGCAGATCAGGATCTTCACTCAAGTCCATGAGGACAGTGTGAAAAAGTTGTCTGTCCTCGCTGAGCCGGAGTCCTATGCCGCCATGCCCGGCCAGCGCATGACGGACAAGAGGATCGGGGTGGCGGGCCAGATAGCGAATGACGTTTTTCCGCACACTGGGGTTTTCGATGCCTCCGATCTCGCGGCTGAGCTGGAGCAGCAAGGTATGCGCCGACTTGAAGAGCATCCCCAGATCGCTTTGCTGCAAGCGGCTGAAAGCTGTCGTGCAGAACGGCAAGTCCTGCCGGAAACGCTCGCTCACGGAAAAGGCGTAGTCCGGCGGCACATGGGGATTGCGGGCCAGTGCTTCACGCACACGCATGTCAGGATGTTCGCGCAGATGGCGCCATAACCTGTCGAATATGGAATCAGCCGAAGGCAGGAGGGAGCGCGCCTCTTCCCTCATGCTCAGGGCAAGCTGCCACAGCATGGGGATATCGTCGGCTTCCAGAATATCCTGCGCCTGTTCGGCATTCAGTTGCTGAATGAAGCGGCCTTGTCCCAGCAGGGCCCGGCGGACCTCCAGCCCTCCCGAGCGCCAAAGGCTGTCCATCTGTTCGCAGGAAAGGCTGCCTCCGGCTATGATGGTTTCGGTCAGGGAGGGGATCTTCAGGTCCAGCAGCGCAGCGGCCAGTTCCCGTTGGCATGGGTCAAGGGACGCCGCCAGCGCGGTCAGCTGCCTGTAGGTGAGGGGAAGATGTTTGCCGGACGCGGTGAGCTGCAAGGTCGCACTGTCCTCCGCGATCTGTGTGTCCCAGACGGTTTTGCATAACGATTCCTGCATGCCGTCCGGATAGGTCAGCCGGTCATCGGGAAAGAGTTCCGCCCTGTGTCGGCGCAGGGAAGGGGAGAGGGTTTGCGATGTTCCGGACAGCTCCAGACGGACGAGCGGATCTTTATGCTCCCGCACGCCCTGGAGGAAGGACCTGCGTACGCTGCTGTCGCTGATGTACTGCTCGAACGGGAGCGCTTCGAGCAGCCGCTGATAGGGAGCCTGGAGCAAAAGGGCCACGTCGTCCTGCCGCAGATCGCGAAAGGCCGTCCAGTTGAAAGGCAGATGCTGGCGTATCCTGTCGGCCAAAGGGATGCCAAATGCCGGGGGAAGGTCGTCATTGCCGGCCAGCGCTTCACGGATGCGCATGTCGGGGTGTTCGCGCAGATGCCGCCACAGCTTCTCGTGCGTGATCCGGGAAAGGCGATAGGGGGCGTGGGCTCTTCCCGGAAGGAGGGAGGCCAGTCGGCAGAGCAACGAGATATTCCCGGTCGTAAGGATATCCCGCGCCTGGCTTTCAGTCAGGCTGGTAAGGAAGCCGTCACAGTCGAGCAGGGCCTGCCGGATCTCCTGGGGGCCCTGTTGCCAGAGGAAGTCCCTGTGCCTGGTCTCCAGGCGGCAGGTGGCCATCAGGTTCAGGATCCGGGAAGGTGGGGCCTGCTCCAGCAAGAAGGACAACGGCTTCATGTAGGGCCGCCGCAGGTGTGTGCTGCGCGCCATACTGGACCGGGCAGGTTCTTCCATGAGGGGGTCCCGGCAATGTATCACATGCTGTCGCCGGCATTGCTCCTCCCCGGGGCAGCATGAGGGTATCCCGGTAGTGTTCCGCAAATATTTGAGGGGCTGAGACGCCATATCCATCCTCCTGTACAGACAGTCCGGCTTCGTGCAGGCACTGTTGGCAGCAGTATGGAGGCGCATCGTTCCAGATCGTGATGTCAGTGCCGAAAAAGTGGAAATGTCCCGGAAATACCCGCCATGCACAGGATGAGGGGAACTGACTGGCGGAGGAGGCATACGGAAGAAAGGCAGGTGAGCCAAGGGATCGCGGCATCCGGCAGACAAAAAAAGCGTACCGGTATCCGGTACGCCTTTCGTGTTTCGTGTGTTCTGAGGGGGACTGCTGCGTCTACTTCATTTCCTGATAGAATTCGTCCACAGCGGCCAGCACTTCCAGCGGGGGGTTCCAACCGATGAGCGTGGCCATGAAAAGGTTCAAAGCCATGCTGACGGGACTTTCGAAGACCGGCGAGAGATCACGCGGGCGTGCCCCCTTAAGGATGGCCTCCATCAGACCGGCGCTGAAGCGACCTTCTTCGGCCGTATTGGATTGCGCCACGCTCAGCAGGGCCCCGTGGATCACGTCCGGTGCGCCCAGCTGGGAAAAGGTGGGGACATGCGCATCGGCCAGCGGCTGCAGCACCCTGCGCATGGCACCGGCCTGCAGACCGACATTGTAAGTGAGGTAAACAGCCTCGGCCCCTTGGTCCACCAGTTTTTTATGGCAGGCCAGCAGGCGCTCCGAGGCCAGGTCCGTGTCCTGGATGTCGAAAGTATCGGTACAGCGCAGCAGGGTGATCCCCAGTTCCCTAGCGGCATCCTCGATCTCGTTGAGGGCGATGCTGCCGCGGCCGGCCGGGGTATCTTCGTAGGCGATGCCGAGCTTTTGGAAGGCGAAGATGTCATGGAAGAGCAGGACCTGGCGCTTGAAGCGGTCAGGCTCGATGGGGGCCACCAGATTGTCCCGCCCCGAATCTTCCACCGAGGGGATGATGCCCGCGTCCACCGCATTGGTCACGGACGAGACGATGACCGGAACAGGCAGATCCTGCGCGGCAAGATCCTGTCCGGCCCAGGTGCCGAAGGCTAGGACCATGTCCACGTCCTTCTTTTCCCGGATGCGGCGCAGGACCTCCTGGCGTACTTTTTCCCGCTGTTGGCTGTCCCAGTTCGCGGAGTAGAAACCGTCCGCCAGAAAGACAAGACGTTTGCCGCCTGCATGCTGGTGCAGCCATTCCCACATGCCGCGGGCTTCTTCGCTGTCCTTGGGCAGGGGCACATGCCCGTTCTCGATCAGTCCTCGTTCTTCCAGCCCCAGGGCCAGTCCCTGAAAGATACGCTGGTAATCGGAAAAGGGGCCGCCTTCCACATAGATCACCCGCCATATCTTTTCTTCGTCAGGATTGTCCTGTGCAGGGGCGGCAAAGGCGCAGTCCCGGAGCAGCAGGGGCAGGAGCAGCAGGCAGGCAAGCACAGGGGCAACATAGCGTGACGTCTTCATGAAACCTCCGAAAGGGGCGCCGTCTCCTGCTGGGGAGAGGCGGGCCGGGAGTCGGAAAGGGCTCGTCCCGGCAGACTATCGTGGATAAGGGTCTTGCGGATGTGGGGCATACGGCAGGTACGGGCCACGGCCCAATAGGACGGGATGAACCGGACATGTTCTCCCGGCACGGGAGCCTGCGGGCAGCCACTCAAGTCCAGGATGGCGTAATTGCCGCTGAAATCGGATATCCGCCAGTCCGGGCGGGCCAGGGACAGGCCCCGGACGTCCGTATGCAGACTGCCGCAGTCCACCAGTGCCCGGAGCCGTTTTCCCAGATCAGGGCAGTCGGCGTGCAGCCCCCGTCCGTTATGGACACTCTGTCGGGGCGGACGGATATCCCGTTCCGTCACTTCCAGCACCGTAGCCGACAGGCGGAAGATATCCTGCCGGAAGTCCCCGGCCAGCAGAGCTTCGTCCCGGTACATGTCCCGGCCAAGCAGCAGGGGATCCCCCATGCGGAATTCCATGATGCAGCCGGGCGGCAGATGCGGCCCATGCCCGTGACGGCGGGCGAACCAGTTCCAGAAGATACTCCCGCCCAGGCTGACCCGGTGCAGGGCATGCCCCAGCAGGGCGCCTGCCCGGGCCGCCAGGGCTTCGAGCAGGGCCATGTTCTCGTCGTCCGGGCATGTCCCGTACAGGCAGCCGAGATTGACGCCGATGCCCGCCACATGGGCGCCCGGGCCATGGGCCGCACGCTGCGATGCGGTCGCCACGGCCCGCAGCAGGGCGGGGGCATCTTCTTGCGGGATCCCTTCGCGCATGTCGCCTATATCCACCATGAGCAGGGCCTCGTGATGCAGGCCCGCGGCACGGGCAGCAGCATCCAGGGCCCGGAAGGTCGTCTCACAGGAAAAGGCGCTGCGTTCGAACAGGCGGACGACGTCATCCGCCCTGTCCGGGGGCGCCAGATTGATCAGGACGCGCCCTGTGCGTGCAGGCGGTTCCTGTCCGTACAGAAGATGCTCCGTCATGTCCGCGATGCCGTAGCGGGCATAGCCCTGCGTACGCAGGAAATCGACGACGTCCGGGTGGGAAGCCACCATCTTCAGTACCGGCAGGAAACGGAAGCCCCAGGCCTGTTCCTGGCGCCGCACAAGACGCAGATTATGGGCCAGGGCATCCAGATTTATCTCCAGTTCAGGCATGAGGCATCTCCAGGGGAAAAGGCGCAAGGAAGGGCAGGCTCCCGATGGGCGGGGCCTGTTGCAAAAGGCTGTCCAGCAGCAGCGGTCGCATCTCCTGAGCGGACAGGTCTTCATAATGATACGGCAGCGAGGCTGCCAGGGCATGATCGACCCGGCTGTGCCGCAGTGATTGCCACAGGGCAGGAGAAAGGCCGCCGGCCAGCCAGAGGTCCGCGGCGCCGGCTCCCCGGCCGGTCTGCCGCAACGGGCCGTCAGGGCAGGGCAGACGCAGGGGCAGCAGCCCCGTGCAGGGCGGACAGGGCCGGAATGCCCCGGCGATGCGCGTGGCCAGCCCGTCGGCACCGCAGTGCCGCAGAGCCGTACAGATGCCCTGGATCATGCGCGGCAGGTACGAGGTCTGGAAGATGCCTCCGGCACAGCGCAGGCCCCTGGCCGCCGTCACGGTGGCGAAATAAAGGAAAAGCGAGGGGAGGATGCGCTCTTCCGACAGGGCCCTGCCCAGAGTCCGGGCATCCAGCGGCAGGCGCCAGCCTGCATCCCGGACAGCCACCAGCGAGCGGAAATCACGGGCAGGCCGCAGGGCCAGGGCCCGGCCTTTGCCGTATACGCCCCAGAACAGGAAGGTGCCTCGCTGCAGGCCCTGCGCATCCCCGGTCCAGCAGGCCCGTTGCCCGTTGAGGGCATCCCAGATAGCAGCGGCCAGGGGCGGATGCAGGAGCAGGTGCCGGACAAGGCTGTCCGGCTGTTCCAGATCGGCCGTGATCAGGCGGCCGCACAGCCATTGCATGTCCAGCGAGACCAGCGGCGGGAGATCACAGCTTTTCGGGATGACCTGCTGCCACAGCAAGGCATTCATGAGGCTGGCCTGATCCCGGAATGTCTGCTGTCCCAGAACGCGGGGATGGCGGTAGACGGCCTGGACAAGACGGTCCAGAGCATGCGGCTCTTTCGGCTGGCCGGAAAGCTGCGAGGGCAGGGTGACCTCGGCGGCGGTGAACGCCGGGCGCACGCTGACGAGCCCATGCCGGTCCCTGCCCGGCAGGATGGGCAGTTTGCGACTGCGGAAACTCACCTCTTCCGGAGTGCCGCATCCCAGCAGGATGCCGCGAGGATACGCCACGTTGTTGGCCGGGACAGCGCCGCAGTTGAACAGGGGCACGGCGTGGCGGCAGCTCATGGCGAACAGCAAATCGCCCTGGAAGAATTCCGGGTGGAAATCCACACCGTGATGGTTGGCCGTAAGTGCATGGAGATCGCTCTCCAGTTCACGGCGCAGGGCCTGCCCCAGATCAGGCGAATACAGCCGGGCGCAGGTCGCGGCGGCCAGTTCCACAAGGTCGTCAGCGGCTTGCGGCGGCCTGGGCAGGGCGGCGTCCGCGCCAAAGCCTGCCGCATAGTCCGCCAGTGTCTGCGCTCCTGCCTGTTCGAAGGCCGCCAATGCCTCCGGGCAACGGCTGCGGATCCAGTCCCGGGCGGAGGTCATGCTCTGTCTCCCGAATGGCGGGTCGGGCGGACCAGTAACAGGAAAAGAAGGGAAATGGCCACCAGGATGATGCCTGCCCAGCGGGCGGCGTCATCCACGCTCATGATGGCCATGACAGCCCCCACGCAGACCGGGCCGATGACCTGCCCCACGCGTTGCAGGGCATCCAGCAGGCTCATGGCCTGATCCACACCGATGGCCCGGGCGATGTCCAGTTCCAGCAGGAATTCGCTCTGGGCCGGGATGTTGAGACCGGTGGCCAGTCCCAGCAGGATGGAGCCCGCCACCGAAGCCGGCAGGGGAGGAAGGAAACAGAAACAGGCCACGGACAGGGCCGAGAGGATGCCAGCCCAGAAAAGGAGCGGGCCTTTGCGCAGGCTGTTGCCGACCAGACGGGCGAAAAGGGGACCGCTGTAGATGACGATGAGGCAGTTGAGCATGTAGATGCGTCCGATGTTGGACTGGGCCACATCGGCCTGCTTGAGGAAGACAGGCAAAAAGTAGTTGAGGAAACCCACGCAGAGCAGGGCCGAGGGCAGCAGAGCCAGCAGGATGAAAGCCAGGAAGTGGCGGTCCGCCAGCAGGCGGCGGATCTGCGGCAGCGTCAGTCTGGCGGCCGGGGCTTCTTCCCGGACGTCTTCCTGCTTTTCCTGTCCGCGCAGCAGACGCAGGGGCACCAGGGCCAGACAGGCCAGGATGACGGCGGAGATGGCGAAAACGGGACCGTAGCCCAGACGTTCGGCCAGCATGGCCCCCAGGGCGCTGCCGCACAGGGATCCGGCATAGACACCGGCAAACATGTCGGCCAGTTTGCCGTCCCGCACCGTGTAGGCCTGGGCAGTGAGCAGGGAAAGGCCGTAGCCCAGTCCCACCAGCGCCCGGGCGGCGATGAAAAGCCAGGGGGTCCAGGCCAGCATGGAGGCCAGATAGCCCAGGGCCATACAGATGATGCCCGTCATGAGGGGCGGCCGGGCCCCTTTGCGCTTCATCCATGTCCCGGCGATGAGCACGCTGAGGCCGGTCATGCCCATTTCTGCGGAGATGGGCAGGCCCAGCAGTACGTCGCGCGGGAGTATGCTCGTGGTGGTGAGTTCGGCCATGCGCAGGGGGATGAAGGAAATGGTCATGTCCATGGCCAGGATGAAGACGAACATCAGCGGGCGGAACAGGGCGCTGCGGTGAGCGTGGGATTGCGTCGTCCCCTGCAGGCGGGCTTCCAGACTGCGGGAGAGCAGCAGGAACATCTCCACCATGAAGATGAGGGAGATGGCCACCAGAGTCAGGATGTCCAGCCCGTTGGCGATCAGGCGCTCCAGCCAGGGACCGCGCGTGAGGGTGGCCCGCAGTTTCCAGCCCTGCTCCGGCGAATCCCCGCTGACGGAAAAGGCCGAGGCCAGCTCCAGCAGGGGGAATTCCTCGCCGGGCGGCAAAAGTTCGGGAAGGGGGCCGGAAGCGTGGCTCGATGCGAATACCTTGCCGGAAGGCGCCAGGACCTCCAGGACAAGATCGTCACCGTGGGCGGTGGCGGCCCGGGTCAGATAGGCGGACAGGCGGCTGGTATCGTCCAGGGAGACACCCACCAGCAGCAGGCGGTTGAGGTCCTCGGTCAGGATGGCGCCGGTATGCGCGGCATCGTTCCTGAGCCCCTGCGTATATTGCCGGCTGACGGCATGCAGGGCCAGGGCCCCATTGCCCAGCATGAGCAGCAGGAAAATGGCGATGCACAGATTGCGGGGCATGCCTCCGGAACGGCGCAGGCCGAGGCAGAGGGACAAAAGCAGTATCCCTGCCAGTGCCAGCCCGCCCTGAAAGAGCAGCTGCTGCCGGAAAAGATCCCAGAGTGTGGCATCCAGATTGCGGGAAGGCATCCAGACCGCGATATGGCCCACGATGTGTTCGTCCCGATCCGCGACAGGGGCCAGCAGCAGTTCCCCGTCCTTCAGGGAAAGGACAGCCTCTGTTCCCGTTTTCGGCAGGCGGTCGCTGATGTCCGGCAAAAGCGGGAAGCGCCCCCAGTGATGCAGGGCCATGCCCCGGGCATCCAGTACGGCCAGCGGCATGTCGGCAGCCTGGCCCACACTGGCCAGCAGACGGTCGACATTGTGGTAGGTCTCCAGCTTTTTGCCAAAGCGGATCCCTATGGCCATACGGCTTTTCAGGGCCGTGGCCGCAACACTGGCCGATGCCTGCGTCCCTTCCCGTGTGGCCGTGCGCAGGGAGGAATAGAGCAGGGCATCGTACAGCAGCAGGCTGCACAGGAGGATGGCGATCCATCCGGCCAGGATGCGGCCCAAGGGCGCGCGCTGATCCATCGAAGAGCAAGGCATGGTCATGAGGATGTCCGGGGAGAGGCAGGTTGGGCCACGCTCGCACTGTGCGTGCGGCAGAAGGCCAGCATGGTGATGTCGTCGGATTGGGGCTCTTCTCCCCGGAAGCGGACAAGCTCCGAGAAGATGAGCGTCAGCAGTTCCCTGGGCGAGGCCCCGCGATGGGCGGCCAGGAAATCCTGCAACCGGGCCTCACCGTACAGTTCCTTGTCGCCGTTCATGGCTTCGGTCACCCCGTCGGTAAAGAGCAGGCAGGTCTCCTGTTCCTTGAGGGTATCCGTGAACAGCGTGTATTCCATGTCCGGGATGACGCCCACCAGCGGGCCGCTCAGCTTGTCCAGCATGCGGGGCGGGGCGTCCGAGGCCGCATCGATGATGTAGGGCGGGCAGTGGCCGCCGTTGGCGTAGCTCAGTTCGCCGCTTTGGGGGTCATACAGGGCCAGGAAGAGGGTCACGAACATGTTGCCCGGGTTGTGGGCCTCGAGCATGGCGTTGACCTGCGACATGGCGGCCGCCGGATCGAGCCCGGAGCCGAGGGCGTACCGCACGAGCGTGACGGTCATGGACATGAACAGGGCCGCCGGGACACCTTTGCCGGACACGTCTCCCAGGACAAGGGCCCGCCGCCCGTCGCTGGTGACGAAAAAGTCGTACATGTCGCCGCCCACTTCCTTGGCGGGATCCAGAAAGGCCGAGGCCCGGAAACCGCACACTTCAGGAGCTCCGTCCGGGGGCGGGAGGATGCCCATCTGGATCTCGCGTGCGGCGGAAAGCTCGCCCTCCATACGTTCCTTGCTGGCGGTGGCCTCCATCAGATTGCGGATGTTGGTGGCAAGGGCCCCGCCCAGATGGGCATAGGCCCGGGCCAGCTGCCCCAGCTCGTCACGACGTTCCAGCGGCAGCCCCTGGCTGAGGAGGGGCTCGAGCCGGTCAAGGGCATCGGGGGCGGCAAAATCCACTTCGGCCAGCTGACGGGTCTTGCGGGTCAGCAGTTTCAGGGGACGCAGCGTCCTGATGAGCATGAGCAGGGCCGCCAGAGCCACCAGCAGCATGATGGGCAGGCTCACGGCCAGCAGGCTGGCCAGCAGGCTGTCGGAAGGTTCCCGTATCTCGTCCAGGGGGGCCGTCAGGGCCACATACCAGCCAAAGGCCCGGATGCTGCCCAGCAGGCAGAGCATATCGCCCTGTGCCGACGGCAGGATGACCTTGGCCATGCCCGTCTGGCGGGCTTCTGCCCGGGCCGCGTCGAGGCCGTCAGGAAGAAGACCATCACCACCGGAGACCAGGATATGCCCGTCACCGTCCAGCAGTGCCACGAGCCCGCCGGGATAAAGGGACATCTCCCTGAATTTTTCCCGCGTGTCCTCCAGCAGTTGCGTCTGGGCCCGGACAGCCATCTTTTCCAGATCGTCCAGGGGGATCATGGAGACCAGGATCTCCCGTGACGGCCTGTGGCCGTCCAAAGGCAGGAAATAGGTCAGCACGGGGCGATAGGTGCCGGAGGGGACCATGCGGCCTTCGTTGGTGGCCACGAGGCGGGGCAGGTCAAAAACGGCAAAATCACCATCCCGGGACAACTGTTTGAGCAGGCGCTGCACGGGCCGCTGTTTGGCATCCCGCAGACTGGACGACAGGCCCAGAAGACTCGTCTGGCCGCTACGGAGTTTTTCCGTATCCAGGATCTCCATGCGGATACTGTCGACGTCATCCACCAGAGCGATACTGGCGGCGTCCATGGCGGACAGCAGGGGTTGCAGGACGAGGTGGGCCTGCCCGCTGCCCGCGGGACGCTGCGGGGCCAGGGCCCGCAGCAGTGCCTGGACGCGGGCGGAGGTGTCCCGCAGCTGCGCCTTGCGCAGGAGCACGGAGCGCACCTTGGCCGCCAGATGGTTGAGGGTGGCCGTATTGAGCCGTTCCTCTTCCACCAGCAGCAGGGTGGCGAAATTTTTTTCTTCCATCCCGATCATGGTCTCCCCGACCCGCTGCCAGGTCAGGTAGAGGACCAGCGCGACGGTGAGGGCCACGGAACAGACCACCAGCAGGGCCAGCCGCAATCTCAGGCTTGCGTTCATGCCTCCTCCCCGTCATGGCCGTGGGCCGTCTTGTCGAGGCGCAGCAGCTTTTTGCGCAGGCCTTCCCGGGTGATGCCGAGCAGTTCCGCCGCCCTGCTCTTGTTGCCCTGGCAGGCGTCGAGGGCCCGCTGTACCAGCAGGCGCTCCGCCTGTTCCAGATTGAATGTCGTCCGGATGTCCGGCAGCGGTTCCCGGGGGGCGGTGGCGCTTGTCTTTATGCAGCCGTGGCGCGCCAGGGCTGCCAGCAGTTTGGGAGAAAGATCCGACGGACGGATGACCGTATCCACGGTAAGGGCCGCTGCCCGTTCCATCTCGTTGCTCAGTTCGCGCACATTGCCGGGCCAGTCGTAGGCCAGCAGGCACTGCTGGGTGGCCGGGGCCAGGGTCAGGGCAGCGCGTTCCATATTGTGCGCATGCTGGGCCAGCAGATGCCGGGCCAGCAGCAGGATGTCGTCGCCCCGTTCGCGCAGGGGAGGGAGCGTCAGCTCGGCCACATTGAGGCGGTAGTACAGGTCTTCCCGGAAGCGCCCCCGGGCCACGGCCTGCCGCAGGTCCACATTGGTGGCCGCGATGACCTTGATGTCCACGGGCACGGGCCGGGCGCTGCCCACGCGCAGGACTTCCCGTTCCTCGAGCACGCGCAGCAGCTTGGCCTGATTGGGCAGGGACATGTCCGCCAGTTCGTCAAGGAAGAGCGTCCCGCCCGAAGCTTCTTCCACCAGGCCGCGGCGGGCGCTGACGCCGGTGGCCACGCCCTTTTCGATGCCGAACATCTCGCTTTCGAACAGGGAATCGGGGATGGCCGTACAGTTGACGGCCACGAAGGGGGCATCACGCCTGGGGGAGTGGTAATGGATGGTCTTGGCGAAGATCTCCTTGCCCGTGCCGGAAGGCCCCAGGATCAGAGTATTGATGGGCCGCCGGGCGATGGCCAGGGCCTGGGCCACCACCTGACGCATGGCCGGGCAGCGTCCGATGATGCGGCGGACGTTGTATTCCTTTTGCAGGGTCTCCACCACCTGCCGGTTCTCCTCGTGCAGGCGCAGACGGCTTTTTTCCAGCTCCTGCGAAAGCTGTTCCACCTTTTCCAGCAGTTCCGCCCGGTGGAATTCACGGGCTTCCACCTTGACGATCATCATGCCGAAGGCCTCGGCCAGACGTTCCAGCTCCGGCGAGGAGCTGCCTTCCCGGGTCAGGGCGAACAGGGCATCCTCGTCCGCGGGACGACCCCAGGCAAGGTCGTCGCACAGGCGTATCAGCAGGGCAAGGGTTCGGGCGTTCTTTTCGTGCATGGCTTATCCTTGGCGCAGGGATTGCACCCAGCGCAGCACTTCCGCCACGGGGCCGATGAGGTCCTGGGGGATATAGGCGTTTTCCGTGCCTTGCTCGTACAGGCTGCGTGCCAGCGGCACGTTGCGCATGATGGGGATGCCCTCTTCCCGGGCGGTCTCGATCATGCGCTGGGCCAGCACGCCCTGGCCCTTGGCCAGGATGACGGGCAGGGGGGTCCTGTCTTTTTCATAGTCCAGAGCCACGGCAAAATGGGTGGGGTTGGTCACAAGCACCTTCGCTTTCCTGACGTTGGCGATCTGGTTCTGGGCGATCATCTCCTGGTGCAGCTGCTTGCGCTTGCCCTTGATGAGCGGATCGCCCTCGCTTTCCTTGAATTCCCGTTTGACTTCTTCCTTGCTCATCATGTGCTGCTTGTTGAACTGCCACTTCTGGAAGCACCAGTCCGCGGCGGCGATGACGCAGAACACGCCCGCCGAAACAAGGACAAGGTCACCGCAAACGGAACCGAGAAGGCGCCACATGTCGCCGATGTCGCCCTGCGGGATGCGGAACAGCTGCGGCATGTAGTCGGAAAAAATGACGTACACACTGATGCCCAGGATCAGCACCTTGATGATGTTCTTGAGGAACTCCACCAGGTTCTTGAGGGAAAAGACCTGCTTGAACCATTTGTTCATGCTCAGGTTTTCCAGCTTGGGCATGGCGGCCTGTACGGAAAACAGCACCCCCACCTGCATCATGTTGGCACAAAGGGCCACGACCATGACCATGCCGATGAGCGGCAGGGCCACACGCAGGGCGCAGAGCAGGGTGGACGTGACGGCCAGGGGCAGGGCCTCCTCGAACGGCCTGTCCATGAGCAGCATGGGGGCCTCGCCCATGGCCAGCAAGGTATTGAGCATGTCGGAAGACATGGCCAGCAGATAGACGGCCACCGCCATGACGGTCAGGGCCGAAGGCACGTCCTGGCTTTTGGCGACCTGCCCTTTTTCCCGGGACTCCCGCAGGCGTTTTGGGGTCGGTTGTTCTGTTTTTTCGCTGCTCATAGGCTCAAAGTCTCCCGCGCTCCGCGGCTGCCGTCATGGCCTGCGGGCATGGCGGCATCATTCCCCTCCCGGCAGGAGATTATTCAGCTTGAGGATGGATTCCCGTGTAAAATCAAAAAGTTCCGGTGCATGCGACAGCAGCAGTCCAAAATAGAAGCACAGCAGGAAAGCCGCGATGCCGCACTTGATGGGCATGGCCAGCACATACACGTTGAGCTGGGACGCAAAACGGTTGATCAGGCCCAGGGCCACGTCGGTCAAAAGACAGGCTGCCGCGATGGGCCCGGCCAGCAGCAGCATGTGCCCCATGAGCCAGCCGACCTTTTCCGCAAAATACAGGGGCGCTCCCTGGGGCACATCCAGGGGCAGGAGCTGCGTCACCGGCCAGATGCCGTAACTGGCGTACACCAGCCCCACGAAGGCCAGGAACGCCCCGGAAGTATAAAAAATGTAGACCAGGCTCTGGAACAGCAGCTGGCCCAGAGGGCTGCTCTGGTCGCCGGAAAGGATGTCCGTTCCTTCGGCCATGCTGGCCCCGCGCTGGTTGTCCATGAAAAAACCGGCACTTTGCACGGTCCAGAAGACGATGCCCGCAAGAAAGCCAATCATCAGGCCGAGCACGGCCTCCTTGAGCAGGAGCAGGGCCAGCTTGCCGCCCACCGCCAGGGAGAGCGCTGCGGAAAGCGTGATCTCGTCGGTCAGGTGGCTGACGATGACGGGATGCAGGGGCAGGTACAGGGCCAGCACCAGCAGCAGACGTATCTGGCCCGTCACCACCGCAGAGCCCAGGAAGGGCGCCACCGTGACCAGGGCGAAGAGCCGCGGCATGCCCAGCAGCAAGGCCGTGAGGTGCCCGTAGACCCCGAGTTCCTGCAAAAATTGCGAAAAATCCATGCGTGTCCTGTCCGTGGCGTATCCTGGGGGCACCCCTTCCGTCAGCCGTATCCGGGCCTGCCGTTCAGAGCAGGTAGAAGCGGTTGAAGATGTCCTCGCTGTACCGCAATATCTCGCCGCTCAGCCATTTGCCCATAAGGAAGAGCGTCAGGCCCACGGCCAGCAGCTTGACGCCGAAGGCCAGGGTCTGTTCCTGCAGCTGGGTGATGGCCTGGATGAGGCTGAGCACGATGCCCACCACCGAAGCCACGATGATGGGCGGCAGGGACAGGATCATGACCAGGTACAGGGCCTTGACGGCGTAATCGATGGCAAGTTCCATGCCTAGCTCCTAGAGGCGGATCCGGTTCATGGGCTGGACGCTGATCTCGGGGGTGAGCTCCTGGTAGGAGACCACTGGCAGGCGGTAATGCTCCCCTTCGATAAGGCGGCGCACATAGCGCCGGATGTCCATGCTGGCCAGAAGGACGGGCATCTGGACATGCTTGCGGTAATCGCCCGCCGCTGCTCCCACGGCCGCGATGAAGCGGCGCGAGGTGTCGGGATCCAGCGCCAGGAAGGCCCCGGCCGAGGTCTGGCGGATGGCCTTGCGGATGGTCTCTTCCACCGAGGGATCCATAAGGATGGCCGGCAGCATGTTCTGGCCCCGTGAATACATGTAGCTGATCTGGCGCTTGAGGGCCCCGCGCACGTATTCGGTCAGCATGACGGTATCTTTTTCCTTGGGGCTCCATTCGATGATGGCCTCGAGGATGTTCCGCAGGTCGCGGATGGAGACCTGTTCCTGGGCCAGACGCTGGAAGATCTCCGCGATGCGCTGCACGGGCAGCAGACGGGTGGCCTCGCGCACCAGGTCCGGGGCGCGTTCTTCCATGCGGTCCAGCAGGTATTTTGTCTCCTGCATGCCGATGAAGCTGGAGGCATGCCGTGCCAGGATCAGGGAAAGGTGATAGGCCAGGATGCGCGAGTGGGTCATACAGGAGAGTCCGGCCTGCTCCAGCAGGGCCTGTTTTTCCGCCGGGATCCACAGGCTTTCCACATCGGGCAGGAAGTTCTCTCCGCGCCGCACGTCCAGGCCGAGCATGCGCAGGGTGTCCTCGCTTTCGCGTGCCAGCACCATGCCCTGTTCCAGATGCCCGCGCGACATGGGGATCTCGTTGACCTGGAGCTCGTAGGTCAGGCCCGACAGGGACGAGGACACGCGCAGGTTGATGCCCGGGAAGGGCACGCCAAGGTCGAAATACAGCGCACGGCGCAGTGCGGAGAGCTCGTCGTTGAGGTTGTCGTAGTCCAGGGACGCCGCCAGGCCCTCCGAAATGTCGAGGATGATGGGGACCGTGGGGGCAAAGTCGTCCTGGGGACCGGAGGGCCGCCCCTTGCGTTCCTTGCGGGTGGCGGACTTGAGGGACTGGTTGAGCTCCTTGCGGGCATCCCGGGGCGCGGGGGCGGAACGTATCCTGTCCAGGATGTAGCCGAGCCCGGCGATGGCGAAGGCCAGGGCGAACAGCTGCGGCTTGGGGAAACCGGGGATGAGGGCGAACAGGAAGATCAGCCCGCCCGCCATGAGCAGGGCCTTGGGCTGGGCGAAGAACTGGCCGCCGATCTGCGCGCCCACATCTTCCTGGGTATCGCCGGAACGGGTGATGAGGATACCGGCCGAGATGGCGATGATGAGCGAGGGGATCTGGGAGACGAGGCCGTCACCGATGGTCAGGATGCCGTAGATCTCCAGGGCTTCCCCGGCAGAGATGCCGTGCTGGGTGATGCCGATGACGGTACCGCCCACGATGTTTACCACGGCCACGATCATGCCGGCGATACTGTCGCCCTTGACGAACTTCATGGCGCCGTCCATGGCGCCGAACATCTTGCTTTCCTGGCTGATGACATCGCGGCGGCGCTGGGCCTCTTCCATGTCGATGACCCCGGCGCGCATGTCCGCGTCGATGGACATCTGTTTGCCGGGCATGGCGTCCAGGGTGAAGCGCGCGCCCACTTCGGCCACGCGTTCGGCACCCTTGGCGATGACCAGGAACTGCACGATGGTCAGGATCAGGAAGACCACGGCACCAACGACGAAATTGCCGCCCAGGGCGAACTCGCCGAAGGTCTGGATGATCTCGCCGGCGTCGGCGTTGAGCAGGATCAGGCGGGTGGTGGTGATGTTCAGGCCCACGCGGAACAGCGTGGTGAACAGCAGCATGGTGGGGAAGGAAGAGAACTCCAGCGGTGTCCTGACATACATGGTCATCATCATGATGGCGAAGGACAGGGCCAGGTTGGCGCCGATGAGCGTGTCCACCAGGGCCGTGGGCAGGGGCATGATCATCAGGGCGATGACGGCCACCAGCAGGCCCACCAGGGCCAGGTCACTGTGGCGCGTGGTCAGGGAGACGATGTTGCGTGCGTCGGAGAACAGGCTCACAGGCGGCTTCCCCCTGCGGCAAGATAGGCATTGAGGGCATTGCGGGCCTCGTCGGGACGCTGCGCCTGCCACAGGGCACGGGCCCTGAGCAGATGCAGCACGGCATCACGGGAGGCCAGCGGTCCGCCCGCCAGGACGAGGTCCAGCTGTTCCAGGGCGCGCTCGGGATCGCCCAGCTCCAGCCAGGCCACGGCAAGACAGCGCCGGGCCCAGAGGTCGGCGGGATCCAGGGCGAGCAGGGCCAGGGCCAGCTTGCGGGCGCGCTGGAACTGCCCCATGCGCAGAAAAAGATGGCCCAGCACCTGCAGGGCACGTCCCTGGCCGGTGGTGAGCGGGGAGGTGGCCTCCGCCATGCTAGCCTCCTACCATCAGGCCGGTATAGGCCCGGAGCAATTCGGTATTCTCCAGCAGCGGGGCCAGCTCGTCACGCACGAAAGCCCGCACGGCGGGCTTGTCGCTGTCCCTGAGGGCCGTCAGGGCGCCCTGCAGCTCCATATGGAAAAGTTCGGGCTGGAGGAGGGAGCCGTCGCCTACGGGCGGACAAAGGGCCGCCTCCAGCTGCTGGGCTGCCTTGCGGCTGTTGTACAGCTCATCCAGACCGGCTTCACGCATGGCGCTGGAGGCCAGCGGACGGGCATCAGGCAGGTGCCCCGCCGTCCCGGGGTCCATGATGTTCTGTATCCCCAGGCCGGGATCCAGCAGGTTGATGGAGGATGCTGCCATGATCAGGCTCCCTGTAAATGGTTCATGACGCGGGCCAGCTCCATGACGGCCTCTTCCAGCAGGGCGGCCGTGGTCTGCCGTTCGGGCAGACGGGTCAGGAGGATCAGGGTATCCCCTTTCATGCCGGCGGTCAGGGAAAAAGCGTGTGCATGCCGGTAATGGCACAGGGCCAGGGCCCGTTCGGGCAAGGTGCTGTCATGCGGGGGGAAGGGGCGGGCCAGATAGACCAGCAGCTCCTCTTGGCCATGGCGTTGCTGCTTCTCGAAATACAGGCGTCCCATGCCGCTGACATCAAGAGCCACCAGCCCCTGCGGTGAAAAGGCCAGCCCGGGCAGGCCCATGCGCATGCCGAAAGCGTTCAGTTCGTGGTCCAGCATAAGATCTCCGCGTATGTCTTGGACAAAGGCTTATCCCTGTTCCGCCAGCCAGGCGTCTTCTTCGGCGATGGCGGCGTCCACGGCATCCTGGACGGCATCCAGCACCTTCATGCGGCCCTCGTTGCCGTCGAACAGGGACGGGGCGAAGGAACGCGTCGTGTTGAGCAGCTCCTGAAGGAAAAGCACCTTGCGCTCGATGTCCGGGGCACCGGCTTCCTCGGCCAGGCGGCTGATGCGGCTGCCGCTGATGTAGCGCTCCTTGCGCAGGTCCAGCACCTTGCCCAGCAGGGCCATATCGTCCAGAGGGCAGTGCCGGATCCCGTGGACGCTGCTCCAGCGCTCCAGCAGACGGGCGCACAGGCTGCGGGCGCTTTGCAGCTGCCGCAACTCGCCCAGGCTGCCATTGACGTGCTCCAGATGGCTGGTCTCCATGCTGGGCACATCGGCCGCAAGGTCGCTGGCCAGCGCCTTGTAGAGGAAGTCCAGCGCGGCATCGAAATCCTTGCCGTACGTCTTCTGGATGTGGTCGTAGAGGCTGTTGACGTCTTCAAAATGGCAGACAGCCTCCCGATAGAAGCTCCCCAGCACGCCGGCATCGCCCAGACCTTCGAAGCCCCGGGCATTGAGCGCGCCGTTGATCCCGGCCCGTATGGCGGGGCCTTCCGTACGTTCCAGCTCCTCCAGGGCCTCGTTCAGGACGCGCAGGGTCTCCGGCGGGGTGTCGGGGGCAGCGGAAAGCTCGTCATGGATGTCCTTGAGGGCGGCCCATGCCTCGGACGGGTCGGGGAAGAAACGGCGCAACTGGCGCAGGGCTTCTTCCTTTTCGGTCCGGGAGTCCAGAAATCCCTTGAGTTCTTTTGTCTTCTGGACTTCGCGGGCGCCACGCATCATCTCCTGATACTTCTTGATGCGTTCTTCCATGGCCTCGTTGATCTCGTCCCGTTCCTTGCGTTCCTCCAGTTCGAAATCATCCGTGGTGTCTGCTGCAAAGGTCAGTTCTTCGGCAGCCTCGGCCAGCAGGGAAAGAGGAGATTCCACCACGGTGGCCGTATTGCCGAACAGCGAACCGGTGACCGCGGAGGAGGCCGTCGTATCGCGGGACGTGGGCTGCACCTGGGAGTGCTGGATGGAAAAATCGATGCTCATGGCGAACTGCGCCTCCCGATCCCGTAAAAAAATGTTGGCAACACGATATGCTATATGCCAGAATCATGCCACATGTTTCTGGTAGCATGAGCCTGTAGCAACAGCAAGGGCGGCCCCTGCGGAATCTGGCGGCTTGTCTGAAAAAACGCCCTGTTTGGGAGGCTGCTGAGGGAACTTGGTTGTTGACTGGAAAAAGACGAGATAGCAAAAAAGTTGGCACTTTGGCGCTACCGAAGAGATTTTTAATGTCTTTTTAGCCTGATACAGACATGGCACGTTTTATGCTTTGCAAGTTGCAACACTGTAAACACAAAAGGAGCTTGGTTATGTCGTTTACGGAACAGGATATGAAGAAGCAGATGGAAGATTTTGCCGCCCTTCGTGAAGAGTTCTCCCGTCTGGAAAGCCAGGAAAAAGCCATGCGCAAGCAGCTCGGCCTGCCGGAACAGGGAAAGACGGATCCGGCTTCTCTGACCCCCGAACTGCGCAAGATGGTCGAAGAGGCCGAGGCCGAAGCCCGTCGTGCCGGTGAAGCCCGTGCCGCCCAGGCCCGTACTGCCGCCAGACCGGCTGCTGCCGGCGGCATCCCCGGAGGCGGCCGCCGGAACATCGTCCGTCTGTAAGCGGACAGGCCGCAGGTCTTGCACTGCCAGTGCCAAAAGGTGATTTTTTATTTTTTCAACAGGGTATCATAATTAAGGAATACATATGAGTCAGGTCGATCTCAACAATGTCTCTGCAACCTCTTCCCTTGGCGAGCTGGGCCCCACCACGAGCCTGCAGCTGATGTTCGCCAAACTGCAGCTGGAACTGGCCGAAACCGCCAAAACCCAGGCCATGGACAAGATGGACGCCATCGCCAAGGTGCAGGACGAACAGAAACTCGTTTCCCAGCTTCTCAACGAAGCCCGCCAGGCCAAAGCCGATGCCAACTCCGGTATCGCCGCAGGCACGCAGTCCGAGACCTACTCCAATGGGACGACGGAAAAGAACACCAAGAACTGTACCCTGATGTCCAAGGAAATGGTGGACTATATGGATGCGCACGGCCTGGCCTATGACAAGACCGGCAGCGACTACAATCACAGCTCTGATGAATGGGACGTGGCCATCACGGCTCTGGAAAGCCGCCTGGAAGAGCTGGGCACCAATACCCAGCAGGAGATGGTCTACGTCCAGGACTACATGGGCCAGTACAACTCCTATTTGCAGGGCGCCAATACCCAGATCGCCAACTCCAACCAGACTCTTACCAATCTGGCCCGTGGCCAATAAGCTGCGGCCGACATAAGGATAGTGATATGAGCCAGGTCAATTTTTCCTCGACGTCTTCTGTTTCGTTCGGTGAACTGGGCCCCACCACGAGCCTGCAGCTGATGTTCGCCAAGCTGCAGCTGGAACTGGCCCAGACCGCCAAGACCCAGGCCATGGACAAGATGGATGCCATCGCTTCGGCGCAGGACGAGCAGAAGCTGGTCTCCCAGCTGCTCAACGAGGCCCGTCAGGCCAAGGCCGATGCCAACTCCGGTGTGGGCAATGATAAGGAAAAGACCCAGACCTATGAGCTCCCCAAGAAGGACGCCAACGGCAATGAAGTACATGATGCCCAGGGGAACGTGGTCTATGAAACGGTCACCGAGACCGTGCCCAAGGGCAACAATGCGACTTTCATGAGCCAGGAGATGGTGGACTACATGGATGCGCACGGCCTGGCCTATGACAAGACCGGCAACAACCATTCGCACAGCGCCGACGAATGGGACGTGGCCATCACGGCTCTGGAAAGCCGTCTGGAAGAACTGGGAACCAATACCCAGCAGGAGATGGTCTATGTCCAGGACTACATGGGCCAGTACAACTCCTATCTGCAGGGCGCCAACACCCAGATCGCCAACTCCAACCAGACCCTCACCAATCTGGCCCGTGGCCAGTAGCCGTCAGACAGGCAGACGGCATCCACCCCAAGGAGCGAGTATGAGTCAGATCACCGAACAGGAAAAAGACATCCAGTCCGCCCTGCTGGACATGGCCAAGGCGGCGGGGTTCACGGAAAAGGAATTCCACACCATCCAGGCCGCCCTGGAAAAGGGGGCCACCCTGGCCGATGTGTTCAACATCAGCAAGGATACTCTGGAATCCGGCTATGCCTATGCCTACAACCTGTACAAGGCGGGCAACTACAAGGATGCCGAAAGCATGTTCCGCGGCCTGTGCATGTATGATGGCGACGATCCCCGTTACTGGATGGGTCTGGCCGGTTGCCTGCAGGCCCGGGAAGCCTGGCAGCAGGCCATCGATACCTACGGCATGGCCGGTGTGGCCGGCGGCCTCAAGGATCCCGCGCCGTTCTACTATGGCGGCCTGTGCTATCTGAAGCTGGGGGACGGCGAGAACGCGGCGGCTTCCTTCCGCGCCGCTCTGGGCTTGGGCGATGCCTCCATCCCCGCGCACAAGGCCGTCCATGACCGTATCCGTGCCCTGCTTGCCACGCTGTCCCAGTCCAAGGAGTGATGCTATGAGTATGGTTCAGGGAACACAGTCCGGGACGCCCGCGGCCGATCTGAGCGCACTGCTGCAACTGGCGGCGACCCAGCAAGGTTCGACCAAGGCCCTGGATGTCAAGGATCTGGAAGAGAGCCTCAACGCACTGCGCTCCTTCCTGGCTGCAGGCGGTGATTCGCTGCTGCCGGATCTTGAAGAGCCGTCCTCGAAGAGCAGCACCACGGTCTCGCTGTCCGGCCTGACCATGAGCGGCCTTTCTCTGGAGACCCTGCTGGATGCTGTGGGCTTCGAGCAGCGCCGTACCGAGACCAAGGCCGGTATGGCCTCGCTGGAGGCCCGCGCCCAGGAACGCGCCATGGCCAACGACGAAAAGCTCAAGTCCATCCAGGAGCAGTTGGAAAAGGCCAAGAGCCAGAGTTTTCTGGATGGCCTGCTCAAGGCGTTCAAGTATATCGGCATGGCTTTGGCGGCCATCGGTTCCGTGGCCATGATCGCTGCCGGTTCCGTGGGCCTGGCTGCCGGTGGTTCCGGCGCGGCGCTCATCGCCGTCGGTGCCGCGAGCCTGGCGCTGCTGACAAGTTCCATCATGGAGGAGGCGTCAGGCGGCAAGGCCGGTTTCAGCCTGTCGTTCATCACCGGCAAGATCATGGAAGCCTGCGGCGCCAGCGATACGGCGATCCAGTGGACGAAGTTCGCCGTGGATCTTGCCACCACCATCGCCCTGACGGCGCTCACCTTCGGTGCCGGAGCCGCAGGCGCGGCCGGAAAGGTCGCCCAGACAGCCACCAAGACTGTTTCGGATACGGCCCAGACCTTCCAGAAGGCGGCCTCCTGGACGGCCCGCGTGGCGACCATGGCCGGTGGGGCGAACACCATAGCCCAGTCGGCCACCAGCATCGCTTCCGCCGTCAACGAAAAGGATATCAGCTACCTGCAGGCCCAGCAGAAGCATCTGCAGGCCATTTTGGAACGCATCGCCATGGCCAATGAGCTGGACCTGGAACATCTCAAGGAAGTGATGCGGCGCTCCGAACAGACGCTCCAGACCGTGTCGGACATCGTTCAGGAAAGTGTGCAGGCCAATGTGGCCATCCTCAGCGGCAATCCGGCCATGGCCTGATGCCTGAAAAGGGAGATAGTATGGACACCATCATCACGAATGCAACGGGATACAGCTCCGTCGAGTACAGCAGGCTGCTGGAGCAGGCCCAGGCGAAGGGTGTCAGCGCCGCCAAGGTCGATGAGGCCCTGATCGATGCCATCCAGGCCGGCAAGGACTTTACCGCGGCCGTCAAGGACGTGCGGAGCCAGCTGCCCGACCTGGCGTCGCCCGGAGATAATTCGGGGGACCTGTCCGGTTGGGTGGCCCTGCCCAGCCCCGCTGCCATGTTCGCTTCCGTGATCCTCAAGGATGCGGCGGAGCAGCGGCGTACCAACCGCAGCATTATCCAGGCGCAAGGATTGCAGATCGTCGACCTGATGGAGCAGCAGGCCGACAAGATCGAGACGGGCGCCATCCAGAAGTTCGCCTGCGCCCTGACCGGGGCCGTGGTGAACATGGCGGCCGGTGGAGCCAGCCTGGGGGTGGCTGCCGCCGGTGTGGGCAGATCCTCGAGCGGCGGACTGGACATGCGCGCCGGCAATGCCGCGGACGGCCAGCTCACGGCCGCAGTTGCGCAGTCGTTCAATACCATGCTTTCTTCGGCCGGAAGCATGTTCACGGCGGGCGGGGAGTTCGGCCAGAGCATGCAGTCTGCCGAGGCCAAGCGTCTGGAGGCCCAGCAGGAGCAGATCCGCACCATGATGGAGCAGACCAAGCAGACCAACGAGGCGCTCAAGGACCTGGTCTCCAAGTCTCTGGACTTCATGAGCTCCATGCAGGCCAACATGAACCAGACCCGCACCAAGATCCTGGGATGATCCGGCAGCGCCCGTAAGGGCGCGCCGGTCCGGAAGAAAAAGGTTTGACGATGACGCTTGTTTTTGCGTACCGTTGACCTGTGTTTGGATATGAAAGACGTATGCAGGACTGCCTATGGTTTCGCTGGATGACAAGGTCCGTGCCCTTGCGGTGACGGCCAGCTGGAAGACCCCCCGTCCGGGACAGGACGGCTCATACAGCTTTCGGCTGGAGGATGGCCTTGACCTGAAAGTCTTTTCTCCCGACGGGCGCTTGTGTTTCCTTCTGGCTGACCTGCACGCCTTGCCGGAGCCGGGACATGAGCGGGACAGTCTGCTCCGCAAAGTGGCAGGCCAGCAGGCCGGCATCTGCCGCGAGCGCGCCTCGGTCGTGGCCCTTGAACGGCAGAAAGATGCGGCTGCCCGGGGCCTGGACGGGGAGCGCCTGATATTGCAATCCCGGGTGCCTGTGGACGTACCCCAGCAAGAGTTCGACGATGCTGTCCGGGATTTCCTCAATGACCTCGCCTGGTGGAAAAAAAGCCTGGGGGACTCGCCGCGTGAGGAGTTGCCTCCCATGTTCTCCATGTCGGGTACGTTTTTCGGAGGCGTCTATTGAAGCGCCTTGTAGCTGTCTGCCTGTGCTGGATCTTCTGCTGCCTTCTGGCGACAGAAGGTCTTTGCGCGTCTTCCCGCAGCGCCTTCCCGTTCCGGGCGGCGTTCTCTCATTATGCGGACAATGAAAATATCTGTACGGTCCTTTCCGCTTTTGCCCGCGCCGAGGGCTATGGCTCGGTATGCAGTCCTGCCCTCAAGGGGCAGATGAGCGGCCGTTTCGAGCAGGTGGACCCCCGTACGTTCCTCAACGGCATGCGCTCGGCCTTCGGGGTGCGCTGGTATACGCAGGGACGTACGGTGACGTTCTGGAACGACAGTGAAAAGGCGGAAGCCTTCCTGGCGCCGTCCACGGTCTCGGCCGCCGCCTTGCGGGACATGCTGCGCAGTGCGGGCATGATCTCGCCGCAGCTGCCCGTCAAGCTGCTGCACGCCCAGAATCTGCTTTCGGTCAGCGGTCCGCCCATCTATCTGGACCAGCTGCGCGGGGCCATGAAAGCCTTTGAGGATGCCCAGGGCAGCCGCAGCGTCATGCGCGTGTTCCCGCTCAAGTACGCCTGGGCGGAAGACATGAAAGTCAACAGCATGGATTCCACCGTGACCATCCCCGGTGTGGCCAGCATCCTGCAGGCCATGGCCAACGGGACCCCGCTGACCGGGTCACAGGTGACGGTGCAGCCGTCGGCGCAGGGTGGTCTGCGAGGCAAGGGGCTGATCGCCATGAACGCCTCGACGGATACGTCCCAGGCTTCGCCGGCAGTCCCTCAGAACGGGAAGGATCAGTCCGGGACGACTGCCGGGCCCAGCATCATCGCCGACCCCCGGGTCAATGCCGTTGTGGTGACCGATGCCGAATACCGCATGAGCTATTATGCCAAGGTCATCGCCGATCTGGACAAGCCTGTGGAGCTTGTGGAGATCCATGCGGCCATCGTAGATATCGACAGCGATTTCTCCCGTGATTTCGGCGTCAACTGGTCGGGTGCCGGTGCTTACGGCAAGCACTGGACAGGCGGCGGCAGTGCCGGGGGCACTTCGACCAGCGGCATCTTCCCCTCTGCCGGGGCTTCCAGTGCCGGGGGCCTTTCCTATTCCACCCTGTATTCCTACGGCTCGGACTACTTCCTGGCCCGCGTCACCGCTCTGGAAGAAGACGGCCAGGCCCGCGTGCTGGGCAAGCCTTCCGTGCTGACCATGGACAACGTGCAGGCCTCGCTGGAAAATACCAGCTCCTACTACGTTCCCGTATCGGGCAACGAATCTTCCGACCTGTTCAAGATCGACTCCGGGACCGTCCTGAAGGTGACGCCCCACATCATCCCCGGCTTGCCGGGGCAGGCGGACAGCATCAAGCTCATGGTCAGCGTGCAGGACGACCGGGACGATGGCTCCAGCCTTTTTTCCGTGGATCCCAACAACCTTTCGCCCATCAAACAGACCAAGATCAATACCCAGGCCATCGTGGGAGAAGGGCAGAGCCTGCTCATCGGGGGACATTATTACGAGATCCAGAGCGATGCGGAGACCGGGATCCCCGGCCTCAAGAACATCCCCATCCTGGGCGGCCTGTTCGGTTCTACGGGCAAAAAGCATCAGCGCATGGAGCGTCTTATCCTGATCACGCCGCGCATCGTCCGCATGGATACGGCCTCCAATGTGCCGTCCCGCGTGGATGACCCCCGTTTCAGCCGGACGCCGACACAGGCCGACTATGAGGAACGCCGTCCCAAGGAGATGCCTGTGGGCGGTTGTGCCCGTCGCCGTGAACTGGCGCCGGACGTGCAGCCCGCACCTCCTGTGACGGTCACGCCCCAGCTGGCGCCTGTGCCCGCCACCAACAAGAGCATCCAGAATTCGACCATGCCGCAGCCCATACTGACTCCTGTCAGTACGGGGGCCCAGCCGGTGCCGGCCCCTGTCGGCAGCACGTCTGTTTCTGCCGGAGGACGGCAGTGACCTGCAGCCGGGGCAGTGCCATCTGCCTGTATGTCTTTTCCGGGCCGCATCTGGGGGCCTGCGTTGAGCTGACGGAAGGAAGCTGGGTCGTCGGGTCTGATGATGCCTGCGACATCATCCTGACCGGCCTTGCTCCCCGCCATGCCGTTCTGGACATTTCGTCCGAAGAGAATGCCTTTCCCGTACTGGCCGTGACGCCCCTGGATGGTCCCCTTCGCCTGCAGGGAGAAGAGCCCGTGGAGCCCGCCGAGGCCGATGGTCCCTTGCGCCCCGCAGCCGGGAGCGCCTGGTATCTTGGCACGACCTGTTTTGCCTGGAACCGTCCCGGAGTCCCCCAGGAAAGCCTTGTACCGGAGCTGTCCCCGCACGCCCGTACCGCCGGGGCCGAAGAAGCGGCGTCCGCGGAGGCAGAGGCTGTCCCCGCTGTCACGGAGACAGCGGAGCTGTTGCCGACCGCCAATGATCTTGGCATGGACGCCGGGGCTTCGGAAACACTGTTGCCGGATGTCCCGGAATCTTCTCCCGCTCGCCGTGTCGGCTGGCGGGCCTTGCTGCTGGTACTGGTGGCGATTTTTCTGCTTGCGTTGTCGCTGATGGTCAGGCCTGCGGACTCTGATCCTGAACATTATCCTGAGATCATTAAAAAATATCTTGAAGATGCCGGCATACGCGGGCTGGCTGTAAGCCGCCGTGATCCCGGAGTGGAGATCCGCGGGACAGTGGCGGACGATGCTACCATGATCCGTTTGCGTGACATGGCACGTGGCTTGCATATCCCTGTGTACCTGGAAGTTGCCGTACAGGAAGACATGCTGCGTGCTGTGCGCAGTTCGCTTGGTATCCGCGGTTTCCATCCTGATGTCGTCCTGTGGGAGAACAAGGGCAATCCGCGTTTGCAGGTCAGGGCCTATATGAAGGACGAGCTGCTGGAGGCAGCGGCTTTCACGGCCCTCAAGGCCGAAGTCCGGGGCCTGCCGGCGGTGGACCGGCACATCGTTTACGAAAAGGATCTGGCGCCGGTGCTGGATGCGGCTCTGCAGCGGGAAGGTCTGGGGAGCGTCCGGGTCATCTACCTGCCGGGCAGGGTGGATTTTTCCGGTGATTTCCGGCCGGAAGACACCAGAAAACTGGACGCCATCCGTCAGGATGCCAGCGAGCTGTTCGGTGTTCGGTTGCACGGGACCTCGTCGGCGTCGGGCGCTCTGGCAGCTGCAGAGCGCTCCCTGACACCTTCCCGGGACGGTGAACCCGCCGCTGCCACACCGGCCCGGCCTTCGGGCGGTACCGGCGGGGATCCTCTGGGCGGGCTGCGCGTGACCGGTGTCACCATGTCGCCCATGCGTTTCGTGACTACCGCCGACGGCAGACGCCTGTTTGAAGGCGCCGTGCTCCCCAGCGGCTGGACCCTGGAGAGCATCGATACCAAAGTCCTTGTCCTGCGTAACGGCAGCCAGGTCGTCAGTCACAGATTGAGAGGTAAATGATGGAAATGGAATCAGCCTTTGACATGCTGGCGGAAGATCCTTCGGGCCGTGGCCTCAAGCAGCTTCGCGAGGAGCTGTTCGAGATGCGGACGGACGTCAAGCGCGCCATGGATGCCGGCATGACGTCAGACGAGATGGCTGTTGCCCGGCAGGTCATGACCGCCGTGGATGCCGCGGAGAAAGTGGCGGAGCGTGTCTACGATACGCTGAACCGCTGATCCGGGAAAAGCCGCCGCAGACTGCGGATGGCCGGTGTGGCCGGTCCCCGCAGTTTAGGAGCGGCCCTTCCGGCCGCAGCGCCGGGCAGCAGAAAGCGTAAGAGCAAGATGACCGCATTGCGGATCAGTCAGGAGAATATCATGAATATAGGAAGCTCGGGCGGGATCGATATCGGCCAGCTGTTCCAGAATGCCACCAACGGGCTGAGCCAGGACGGGCAGGCCCTGCAGGCCAAGATGGACCAGATCAGCGCCTCCGGCGAGGTGGACCAGATGCAACTGCTGGAGCTGCAGTTCGCCATGGGGCAGTACAACGCCAAGCTGGAGACCATCTCCTCGGTGACCAAGAGCATCCAGGACATGCTCAAGTCGCTGGCCCAGCGGACGGGCTAGCCTCCGGGAACGGAGGCGTACAGGCAAGAATGTTGTGACGGGGCCGTTTTCCGGCCCCTAAAACGGGAGAGATATATGGTTTCCGAAAAACAGATGGCCCGCCTGCTGGATCTGGCCAATCTGGCCTGCCAAAAGGGGCTCGTCGGGGAGGCAAGGACCATTTTCCAGGCAGTCCTGGCGCTCAGGCCGGGGTTCGCGCCGGCCCTTGTGGGGCTGGCATTTTCTCATGTGGTCGTGGACGATTTCGATACCGCGCTCACCATCCTGGACCAGGTCCTTGCGGATAATGCCGCTGATGCCGACGCCCTTGCCATGCGTGGCCTTGCCTGTCTGCTGGCCGGGCGCAGAGGGGATGCGGAGCAGGCCTTTGCCGCCATTCCGCAGGATTGCGCTGCGGCCGATATGGCCCGGGCCGTCATGGAAGTCGCCTGACCGGCGGCATGACGTTTTGTCCACCGGGAGGCACGGCCTATGATCCCCGCATCGGCACAAGGGGCGACCAAGCTGCTGGAAGCTCTGGAAAAGCTTTCCCAGTGGGCGGGCGAGCCTTCCGGGGGAGGTCCTTCCGGTGCGCCGTCGCGTGAGCTGGTGCGGGCCTTCGAGGAAGCGCTCTCCACGGCTCCGCCAGAAGGCCCCGCAGCTGCGGCCGGTGAGGGCGGCCCCACTGCATCGTCGGCAGCGGCGCTCCTGCCGGGACCGGCGGAAGCCATGCCGTGCCCGCCAGTTGACGGCGCGGGGGCGGAAGGCTCTCTTGCCGTGGAACAGAGCGGGAATCCTCTTGCCGTGGAGCAGCCCGCCGCAGCCGGTGGCGCTGATGTCCCCGCCGGGCAGGAGGTGAGGGAGCCTCAGGCCGTCTTCCAGAGCGAAGGGATCTCCCGCCAGGATGTTCTGGAAGAGCTGGGCCAGTTGCTGGAGCGTGTCTCCGTGCAGGGGGCGGCCATCAGCCCGCAGGAATTGCTGCATGTGCAGCAGCTTGTGGGCATGCTCAACGTACAGGCCAAAGTGGGTGTCCAGACATCGCAGCAGACGACGCAAGGCCTGGAAGGCCTGCTGCGCCAGTCCGGTTAGGCACCCGTATCTTAAGAGGTTTTTTCATGCTGCGTCCCATGCTTTTTTTGCTGCTTTCCCTGCTTCTGCTCCTTTCCGGCTGTAAAGTGGAGATGTACTCCGGTCTGTCCGAGGATCAGGCCAACCAGATGCTTTCCACCCTGCTGCGACGGGGGATCGAGGCGGAAAAGCAGGCCGCAGGCAAAAACGGCTATACCCTGCTGGTGGATGACGACCAGCTGGTGCGCGCCCTGCAGGTCCTCAAGGAGAACAGCCTGCCGCGCGAAGCCTTCAAGAACCTGGGGGAAGTGTTTGCCGGTGACGGCATGATCTCGTCCACCTCCGAGGTCCAGGCCCGCATGTCCTACGCCCTTTCGCAGGAGCTGGCGGACACGCTCTCGCGCATCGACGGTGTGCTGACGGCCCGCGTCCACGTGGTGCTCGGCGTCAACGACAAGGTAAACAACATCACCATCGCGCCCTCAGCGGCGGTCTTCCTGCGCCATACCCTGGATTCGCCCGTGGTCAACCTTGTGCCCGAGATCAGGGAGCTGGTGGCGGGCGCTGTGGCCTCGCTCAAGTACGACAATGTGAGCGTGATGCTGGTCCCGGTGCGGGAAAGCGTGACGGTACCGGATACGAAGCTCCCGTCCCCGCTGCTCTCGCCGGGGGCCCATACGCCCGCCCTGCTGTTGCAGATGCTGGCCATGGCGGCCGTGCTTCTGGCCCTGGGCGTGGGCGGCTGGGTCTATGGTCGCCGTCTGCTGGCCCGTCGCCGCGCTGCCCGTGAAGCCCTTGAGGCCGGGGAAGGGGATGACACCGGCAAGCAGGGTGAGGCCTGATGCACAAACAGTTTTTTGCAGACGTCCTCGCGCGTCGTCCGGCCTTGTGGCAGCGCCTGCTGCAGGCCAATCTGCCGGAAGGCGGGCCGCGGCTGCCGGATGACTGCCGTGAACAGCTGGGCGGAGCTGCGGACAGCCTCTGGGCCTGGCTGCAGCAGCGCCCGTTGACGCACGGGCCGGCCGCTGCTGAAAGCGGGCCTGCCGTACCGGCCTCCTTTTGGGATTACGCCGAGGAGTCGCGCCGCCTGGCTCTTCTGGATGCTCCGGCGCTGCTGGAACTGTGCCGGGTGACGGGCGTTGTCCTGCATGCTCCGGCCATCGCGACGGTGCTGCTGCGGGATGAGGTCCTGCCCTTGCGGGAATCCCTGGGAGAGGAGACGTATCGGTACGCCCTGCAGCGGGGCCGTTACCAGCTGGGGGGCGTGCGGCGCTTTTTCCAGTGGCGGGATACGGATCTGCCCCTGGCGGAACGCTGTGCCCTGCACGGCAATATGGCGCTGCGTCTGGTGGCCGGGCTTTGGCCGGAAGACGTGGTCCTGCGCGTCTGCGATCGTCTGCCCGCGCTGCCGGAGGCGGCCGTACTGCCGTCCCTGACGGAAGATGAACGCCACGAACTGTGGCGCGGGGTGAAAAAACTGCTGCTCAAGGAGGTGGCTCCGTCATGGGCGCCGTGTTTCGACTGACGGGCAATACCGTGATGCCCGCCCCTGGGGTACGGGTGCTGCGCGCGGCCGATTATGCGCGTCTTGTAGAAGCCAACGATGTGCTGGCCGCTGCCCGGGAACGGGCTGCCGCCATGGCTGCCGAGGCGGAAAAAGCTTATGAGGAACGCAGGCAGGCAGGCTATGAGGACGGTCTCATGGAAGGCCGCATGGAGCAGGCCGAAAAGATGATGGAAACGGCCATGCAGGCCGTGGAATATATCGAAGGTGTGGAAGCCAAGCTCGTGGGCGTGGTGACCTCCGCCGTACGCAAGATCATCGGCGAGCTGGACGATCGGGAATGCACGGTGCGCGTGGTGCGCAATGCCCTGAACGCCGTGCGCAGCCAGCAGCGTGTGCTCATCCGTGTCTCTCCCGACGACAAGGACGCGGTGCGGACCTCGCTGGCGGCCATGATCTCGTCCGCTCCCAACGGCGCCACGTTTCTGGACGTGACGGCCGATCCCCGCATGAAGCCCGGGGACTGCATCCTGGAATGCGAGCTGGGGGTCGTGGACGCCAGCCTGGAGACCCAGCTCAAGGCCATCGAGCACGCCTTGCTGGGCAAGATCAGGGAGTCGTAGATGGCCTTCGAATACATCGGCGACCTGCTGGAAGAGGCCGTCCGCGACGTCAATCCCCTGGAGACGCGGGGACGCGTGGAGCAGGTGGTGGGCACCATCATCCGTGCCGTGGTCCCCGGTGTGAAAGTGGGGGAACTCTGCCTGCTGCGTAATCCCTGGGAAGACTGGAGCCTCAAGGCCGAGGTGGTCGGCTTTGTCAGGAACGTGGCCCTGCTGTCGCCCCTGGGCAATATGCAGGGCATCTCCCCGGCCACGGAAGTCATCCCTACGGGCGAGATACTCTCCGTCCCCGTGGGCTATGAGCTGCTGGGCCGCGTGGTGGATGGTCTGGGGCAGGCCATGGACGGCGGTCCGGCCATCAGGACGCGCACCCACTATCCGCTGGTGGCCGAAGCGCCCAATCCCATGACCCGCAAGGTCATCAGCAAGCCCATCTCCCTGGGCCTGCGCGTCATCGACGGCGTGCTGACCTGCGGGGAAGGGCAGCGCATGGGCATCTTTGCCGCAGCCGGCGGCGGCAAGTCCACGCTGTTGTCCAGTATCCTCAAAGGCTGCACGGCCGATGTCTGCGTGCTGGCGCTCATCGGGGAACGCGGCCGCGAAGTGCGGGAATTCATCGAACGCGACATCGGTCCGGAAGGGCGCAAAAAGGCCGTGCTCGTGGTCTCCACGTCGGACCGTTCCTCCATGGAGCGGCTCAAGGCCGCCTATACGGCCACGGCCATTGCCGAATATTTTCGCGATCAGGGCAAGAGCGTGCTGCTGATGATGGATTCCGTGACCCGTTTCGGACGCGCCCAGCGCGAGATCGGTCTGGCGGCCGGAGAACCGCCGACCCGCCGGGGCTTCCCGCCGTCGGTCTTCTCGGAACTGCCCAAGCTCATGGAACGGGCGGGCAATTCGGACAAGGGCTCCATCACCGCCCTGTATACGGTGCTGGTGGAAGGTGATGACATGACCGAACCCATCGCCGACGAGACCCGGTCCATCCTTGACGGGCATATCGTGCTTTCGCGCAAGCTGGCCGCTGCCAACCATTATCCCGCCATCGACGTCCAGGCCAGCGTCAGCCGCGTCATGAACGCCGTGGTGGACAAGGAGCACAAGGCCGCGGCCCAGGCCCTGCGCAAGATTCTGGCCAAGTATGCGGAAGTGGAGCTGCTGGTGCAGATCGGCGAATACAAGAAAGGGGCCGATGCCGAGGCGGATTTCGCCCTGGGACATATCCAGGCGGTCAATGCCTTCCTGCGCCAGGGGCTGGAGGAAAAAAGTTCGTTCGAGGAGACCCTGGCGGCCCTGAAAAAGGTCGTGCTGTAAGCGGGGCCCGGCCTCTGCATATGGCAAAGGTGCATCATGGCGCAACGACTCTATCCCTTGCAGGCCCTGCTGTCCGTTCGCCACTATCGGGAGGACGCCGCCCGCAACGCCTTGCGGCTGGAGGAACGCCGGCTGGTACAGGCTCGTGAGGAAGTGGGGCGGCGGCAGGCCGAGCTGGAACGCTACCGCATCTGGCGGCAGGAAGAAGAGGAGCGGCGTTATGCCGCCATCCTGGGGGCCAGCCTTTCTCTGGAAGAGGTGGCGGATTTTCGGGCCTCTCTGGGCATGCTGGCCACCGGAGAGCAGGAACGCTTCCAGGCCGTGCGCCAGGCGGAGGAGCAGGTGCGGCAGCAGGAACAGGCCGTGACCGGTGCGCAACGGGCTGTGGCCCTGGCCCGCCGGGAAGCGGCGAAGATCGAGAAACATCGTGACATCTGGCAGGAGAACGCCAAACGGGAGCAGGAGCATCTGGAAGATCTGGAGCTGGAGGAGTTCGCCACCCCTTCCCGCGCCAGTGACGATGCCTGAGGCCCCCCGCAGGGTGTTCGGCCGGATCCGCATGGCGGCATATGCTGGAGGTGCCCATGGGCATGGAGATCAGTTCCCGACGCTTGCAGGAAGCGGATTCCCGCATGCAGGCGGAGCGTGAAGGCGCGGATCGTCCCGTGGACGACAGGGACAAGGAACGTTTTGACCGGGCCATGCAGGAATCCCGGGAACGGGACGGGCAGGGCGGTCAGGAAAATGGTCGGGGCGGTTCCCGGCAGGATGCCCTGTCGCCCCAGGCGCTGCTGGACAGCCTTTTCGGCAGCCGCATGCAGAGCATGCAGACGAGCGCCGCACAGGCGGCTCCGGCTCCCGGGGATGTGGACGCCCTCGTGAACGAACTGGTGGACCGCATCCTGGTCTCCGAGCCGGGCAAAGGTTCCCCGGAAGTCCGCATCACGCTGGGGCAGGGCCCGCTTTCGGGCGCGGAGCTGTGTCTGGCCCGGGCGCAGGACGGCCAGCTGTTCATCCGGCTCGCCTGCGCCGATCCGGCGTCCTTCCAGACGGCGGTGGGGGCACAGGATGCCTTGCGCAGCGCTTTGGAGCGCAGTGGCGAGAACGTTCGCGTGGAGATCGTCCAGAGCCGGGCGGACGGCGGCAATGAAGGCGATGCCCGGCAGCAGTCCCGGGGCCGCCAGGATTACGTCCCTGACGTGGAGTAGCTACGGCCGCCACACGGCGCGCCACGATATTTTCCCCCTCCGAAGGGGAGCGGACAGATCCCGCTGATTTCGGAAAAGGTGAGTCATGTCCCAGGTGATCCCTTCCCGGCCTTTCATCCCGCCAGCGCTGCCGCCGTTGCAGGCGCGGCTGGTCAATGCCCTCGTCTGCCGGGCCCTGCCGCTGACCGTAGCGCTGGATGCTGGTGCGGAGCAGCCTGTTCCCTGTACGTTGTCGTTCAATGTCGCGGCGGCCACCGCGGAGCAGGATGCTCCCTTTGTTCCGGCGGCCGTGCTGTATCTGAGCAGTGGCGAGGATCTGTGGCGCTTGGAATGGTCATCTCTGGAGGTACTGGCCCTGAGGCCGGATCTTGCCTCCTGGCGCAGCGCCCTGCCCGCAGGGGAGCAGACCTTTGCCCGCCTGCCCGGCGAATTGTGTCTGGCTGTTCTGGAGCGTTTGCTGCAGCCTGCGCTGCAACGGCTGGAACCCTTCCTGGGCTGCGAACTGCGTTTTAGCGGTACACCGCAGGCCGGGATCGCCTGGGGCGGTTCGTTGCCCCTGCGGCTGGATCTGCCCGGTGGTGAGGCTGTCTTCCTGCGTCTGTCCCGGGCGAAGGAAAATGCCGCACGCTATGTGCTGGAGCGGCTGGAACAGCTCCCCATGCGCACGGAGGCCGGGGTCTGTTTCACGGGGACATTGGCCTGTCCGCTGGAAGCGGGGCGCATGCATCTGTCCGCAGACGAGGCGGCGACGCTGGTCCCGGGGGATGTCCTTTTGCCGGAGAGCTGGGCCCCTGAGACGCCGCGTCTGCGCCTGCCGCAGGGCAGGGCACTGGCCTGCCGGCTTGGGGAAGGGATCTTGTCCGTGCTGGGGCCGGATATGGGTGATCCCGGCCGGGAGTCTGCAGAGAAAGAAAGCGAGGACGGCATGAGTGAGGAACAGCTGGCCCCTGCCGGGGCCGTCCAGGGCGATGGGCCCGCCGCAGAAGCCCCCACGGTGGCTCCCGCACCCGTCGGGGCACTGGAACTGCCTGTGGTCTTTGAGATCGGCAGGCTGCATCTTCGTCTGGACGAACTGGCGGCGCTTGTCCCCGGGCATACGCTGGCCTTGGGCGGCGAGACGCCGTCGCCCGTCGTGGACATCCGTGTGGCGGGGCAGCTGCTGGCGCAGGGACGTCTGGTGGATGTGGGCGGCATGCCGGGCGTGCAGATCACCCGCATGCATGCTGCCGGACAGGACGGCGGTACGCCGCAGGGGGCCGGGGATGGAACTGGCCGGGATTAATCCCCTCTATCTCATCGCGGGCCTGGCGCTCTTAGGGCTGGCGCCCTTCCTGCTCATGATGGTCACGTCCTACGTGAAGATCGTGGTGGTCACGAGCCTTGTCCGCAACGCGCTGGGCGTGCAGCAGGTGCCGCCAGCCATGGTCATGAACGGCCTGGCCATCATCCTGACGGTCTTCATCATGGCGCCGGTGGCCATGGATACCAAGGCCCTGCTGGAGGAACAGCGGTTCAGCGCGAACCCGAAGCCTTCGGAGATGCTGGAGACCCTGCAGGCCGTCTCGCCGCCGTTGCGGCAATTCCTGGAAAAGAACACCAGCCCCGCCATCCTGCAGGAATTCATGGGTACGGCCCAGCGCATATGGCCGGAGCATCAGCGGCAGAGCATCACGCGTGACAACATGTTCATCCTGGTGCCGGCCTTTACCATCACGGAACTGACCAAGGCGTTCCAGATCGGCTTTTTGCTCTATTTGCCTTTCGTTGCCATAGACCTTATCATTTCCAATGTCCTGCTGGCCATGGGCATGATGATGGTTTCGCCCATGACCATTTCCCTGCCGTTCAAGCTGCTGCTGTTCGTGACGCTGGACGGCTGGCTGAAGATCAGTCAGGGCCTGCTGCTCAGCTATCAGTAGCCAGATTCGGAGGTTCTATGGAAGTCATCGTAACGGAACAGGACGGTATCGCCATCGTGGAGCTTGCAGGCCGCATGGACGCCACGACGACACCGGAATTCGAAAACGCGACCCGCGCCCTGCTGGAAGCGGGCAAGCAGCGTTTGCTCATCGACATGTCCCGGCTGGAATACATCAGCTCCGCCGGACTGCGGGGCATCCTGGGGCTCGTCAAGGCGCTCAAGGCCTGTGCTGGCAAGCTGGCCTTCTGTTCCCTGCAGCCCATGACGGCGGAAGTGTTCCGCATCTCCGGGTTCAACGCCATGCTGACTGTCCGGGACAGTCGACAGGAAGCCCTTGCGGCTCTGGCCGGCTGAGAGGGCAAGGAGGTAGGCTGTGGCCAGAATCATGCTTCCCGCCCGTGTTGACAGCTGCGCGCCGGCCATGGAATTCCTGCGTGAACACCTGGCCGCCGACTACGCCGACATCCTTGGTTTCGTGGAACTGGCAGTAGAAGAACTGCTGGTCAATGTGGCCACCTATGCCTATGCCGGCACCTGCCCGCAGGAAGGCGACAGGAGCGCCCACTGGGGGCAGATGGAACTGGGCTTCAAGCGGGTGAGCATGGACAGCGCGCCCTTCCTCTGCATCTGGATACGGGACTGGGGCACGTCTTTCGATCCGTTCATGGAGACCGCCACACCGGACACGTCGCTGGCCGCAGAGGATCGTCCCATCGGCGGTCTGGGCGTCCACCTGGTCAAGAATGTCTCCGCGCACCACTGCTACAGCGGTGATGACGGCACCAATACCATCGAACTCTATTTCCAGCTTGCCCACGACGAAAATTGAGCCGTGAAGGATAGCCGCTGCCTTCATATTTTCTGTTTTTTTTGCCTGCTGCTGTGCCTTTTGCCGGCCGGGGGCTGTGGCTCCCGGACGTCCGGGCATGTGGCGCCTCCGCCGGAAGCGGCATTGCCGCCGGTGCCCCTGCAGCCCGGTACGGGCATCCTTTCCCATGAATATCAGGAGCAGAAGGTCCTGCCGCGCATGGTACGGGTCGCTTCCCTGCCGCAGAACAAAGCCCCGGGCGATGCCCGGCAGGCCGCAGCGGCCATGACGGCTCCTGCCCCCCAGACCATGACCGTGGCCGCCGTATCAACGGCTGACCGGGACGAGCGGCAGGCTTTTGCTGCCGCACCGGTGATCCATGACGACATCGTGCCTCCCGCACCGGAGGAATGGCGCCGTCTGGCCCGTGAGGCCGAGGAGATCTTCGGCCTTGACGCGGGGCTTGTGCTGGCGGTCATCCAGGCCGAATCCTCCTTTGACCACACCGCAGTCTCACCCGTAGGGGCCCAGGGGGCCATGCAGATCATGCCCCATACCCAGGAAGAGCTGGGACTCATCGACCCCTTCGATCCCCGGGCCAATGTCTATGCCGGTTCCCAGTATTTGATGCACCAGCTGCAGCGCTTCGGCTCCGTGGAGCTGGCCCTGGCGGCCTACAATGCCGGGCCCGGCAGCGTGGAGCAGTACGGCGGCATCCCGCCTTTTCCTGAAACGCAGGAATTCGTCCGGCGCGTCCTGGTCTACTGGAACCGGAACGTTCCTGCGGACCAGCCGACGCACTCTTAAGAACAGGCGGGGCGGGAGCCCTTGCTGCCGTCTTTCATTTCCTCTGCCAGCCTTTATGCTGACGCGGGGCCGCCGCAAGCCTCGCCGCCCTGGCTCCTTGGCTGAGTCCTTCCGGCGCTGAGCCGGTGGCCTTCCCCTGTCTATCCTCTCTTTTCCCTCTGCTTTCTCCGTTTCCTTTTGCGCCCTTTACCGTGGCCGGAAGGGCAGCTGCCTAGTAGAGCGTCCAGGATCTCCCTGGAGAGCCTTGTCTACGTCTCCGATACGTGTTTTTCGTCTGTCTGACGTGCTTTCCCGGCTTACTGCGGGCTCTGGACGTTCGCCCGATCAAGGATGATACGTTCCCCTCGTGGTGCCGTCAGCGGGGAATGACGCCGGATGTAGTCGCCCGTCAGCTCCCTGACGGACAAGGGGCTGGTGGCCAGCAGGCGGCCTTGCCGCAACACCCCGAAACCGTCACCGCCTGACGCCAGAAAATCGCTCAGGACCACACCATAACGGCCTTGAGGATCGAGCACATGCCGCCGGCCGCGTTCGTCCACGATATGGACGGCCTGCAGACGCCGGCCTGCAGGGCGGCTGGTGTCCGCCTCATAGGCCAGGCCCGCCACCTGCAGCAGCTGCGGCCCTTCCCCGTCGGGCCCGGACACGGCGTGCTCCAGGGCGTCCATGATCTGTTTGCCTGAATATTCGCGGACATAAACCTGACCGTCAAAAGGATGCAGGGCCAGCAGATCCCCCCGAGAAATGTCGCCTGCGGGCAGGGAGGCCCGGATGGCGCCGCCGTTCACCAGAGCCAGACGGGCGCCCTGTTTCCTTCCGTATTCCAGAAAAGCGTCTGCCGTCAGCAGGCCGCTGAAACAGTCGCCCTTGCGGCAGGCTTCCATGCCGTCCGGCATCCGCACGCTGTGGCGGCCTACGATCTCCGTACGATAGCGCTCCAGGCTCTTCGCGTAGCCGGCCACCAGACGGGTCATGGCTTCGTCCTGCGGCAGGGCCGGGAGGAGTTCCCGGGGACCGCCCGTCCAGGACACAGGGGTGCCCGCCGCATCGAAGGTGATGCTCAGATCCCCCAGATAGCGGGTCGCACGGGCGGCTGTCACCACGAGGACAGGAGCGCCGTCCGGCGCGTGTTCCACGATGGGGTAGGGGCCATCCTTGGAGCCGGGGCCGAGATAGGTGTGGGTATGGCCGCCCACGATGACATCCACGCCGTTGACGCTGCGGGCCAGCTCCCTGTCCCGTTCCAGCCCCAGATGGGTCACGACGATGATATGCCGGATGCCCTGAGCCTCCAGCTCGGCGACGTACTGCTGCAGTGTTGTCCGTGCATCCCGGAACGTGGTCCGGGGGCAGGCGGCCGCCAGTCCGGTGACTTCGTCATTGGCCAGCCCGATGATGCCCACCCTGGTCCCGCGTACCGTCCGGACAAGGTAGGGGCGTATGCGGCTCCCGGCCAGCGGGCAGCCCTGCTGCGGCGTCAGATTGGCGGCCAGCACCGGTAGGGGCTGGGCCTCCAGGAAACGGGCCAGTTCGCGGCATCCTTCGTCGAACTCATGATTGCCCAAGGTCATGGCGTCGTAGGGCAGCAGCGCGTCCGCAGCGGCGATCACGGGCCACTTGTTGACGCTGTAGAACAGGGTGCCCTGGAACTGGTCGCCCGCGTCCAGGGCGATGACGTTGTCCTGCTCCTGCCGGGCAGTCTGGATGGCTGCGCTGATGCGAGCCAGACCGCCGCGGCAGTCCGCGGCCTCGAAACAGGCGTTCATGTGCTCATCGATACCGGCAAGAAAGGCATGGGTATCATTCACGTGCAGGAGGCGCAGCTCCAGACCTGCATCCGGGGTTGTCTTGCGGTGCGCAGGAGCGCAGGCAACCATGAGGAGGAAAAGAGCACAGAGGAGCGCCGTTAACGGCAGGAGCCGCATTCGTTCCCGTAGCAGGTGATGCATGGATATATCCTTTCTGTTTGCCTGATGTGCGGGAGAGCCGAGCCAGCACGATGGTGAGGGCCCCAATGCCTGCCAGGCTTATGCATGGAGGCATCCGTTGCAGGATCGCATGGTGAGGCTGGTCATGCGCAGGCAGCGTGCCTGTATTTTCCTTGGGGCAGGATGGCCGCAGCCGGACGGTATGCACGGACGGGATAGGCAACCCGTTCCTCGCCCGACGATTGTTATACGGGGAGGCCGTGAAAGGGAAGGGCATATCCGGGGTGGCGGGTGTGCCTCTGTTTTGCTTTTGGCTGAGGCCCCCGGGAACAAAAAACGGCACCTGCATGACTGCAAGTGCCGTTGGACATGTTGTCTGATCGGGGCAATGGTGTGTATGGCTGGCAGCCTGCCGGTCAGACAGGCTGGGGAGAGGCGTTAGAGCGCTTCCCGGTAGATGTTGATGGCATCCTGCAACGAGACGCTGCGCGGATTGTTGCCCAGCAGGCGGGTCACTTGCAGTACGGATTCGGCCAGCACGGGCACATCGTCGGGCGTGACGCCGTAATCGGCAAGATGACGGGGCACCTGAAGGTCGCGGGCCAGGCTTTCCAGAGCATCGAGGCAGCGACCGGCGGCCTTTTCGTGGCTCAAACCGGTGGTGTTTTCTCCCAGCATGGCGGCCAGTCGGGCAAAGCGTTCCATATTGCCCACCATGTTGAAGCGGAAGACGGGCAGGAGCATCAGGGTATTGGCCAGACCATGCGGGATGTGGTAGCGCGCGCCGATGGGATAGGCAAAGGCATGCACGGCCGTGACGCCCGCATTGCAGAAGGCCACACCGGCGTAGAAGCTGCCGGTCAGCATGGCCTGCCGGGCCTGGATGTCCTCACCGCGGGCCCAGGCCTTGCGCAGGTTGGGAGCGATGAGGGCGATGGCATGTTCCGCCCACATGTCGGTAAGGGGCGTGGCATGGATCGAGGTGTAGGCTTCCATGGCGTGGATGAGGGCATCCATGCCGCTGGCCGCGGTGGGGCCCTTGGGAAGGCTCAGGGGCAGTTCGGGATCCAGGATCACGCTGGCGGGCAACATATGGCGGCTGACGATGCCCATCTTCAACTGGGCGGCTTCGTCGGAGAGGATGGCGATGTCCGTGACTTCGCTCCCCGTACCGGCAGACGTGGGGACGAGGATCAGGGGCGCTCCCGGCTTGGACACCTTTTCGATGCCGTACAGTTCGCGGATGTCCTGCTGGTTGCCCAGCAGCACGGAGCAGGTCTTGGCGGTATCCAGCGAGGAGCCGCCGCCGATGCCGATGACACAGTCGGCCCCAAAGGCACGGGCCTGCTCGGCGGCGGCCAGGACGCTCTCCACCCGGGGTTCGGGTTCCACGTCGGCATGGATCGCCACCTCAAAGCCCTTTTCACGCAGCAGGGCCGCGGTCTTCTCCGTCAGGCCCAGCTTGGCCAGGATGGGATCGCAGACCAGAAAGATCCTGTGGCCGTTCAGCGAGGCGGCCTCTTCGGCGATATTTCCGTAAAAGCTGCCGCATCCGTTGACGATACGGCGACAGATCTTGAACGTCGTGATGTCCATGGTGTTCTCTTTGATGTTGATGGTTCCGGTACGCCTGCCTACAGGCTGCTGAGGCCCAGCAGCTTCATGCCGTTCTCATAAAAGAGCTTGCGGCGGCATTCTTCAGTAAGATCGAGGCGCTGATATTTTTCGACGGCCTTGTGGACTTCCACGAAGGGATTGGCGCTGGCAAAGACGACTTTGTCCGTGATGTATTCGTTGGCGGCCTGGATGTAGTTCTGCCCCATCAGCTTGGATTCGCAGGTGGAGAAGTCCATGTAGACATTGCTGTGGCGCAGGACCAGGGCGATGGCTTCCAGCACCCAGGGATAGCCGCCGTGGCTGAGCAGGATCTTCAGTTCGGGGAGGTCGGTGGCCACGCGGTCGATGTGGCGGGGATCGGTGGAATCCAGGACGACCTTGGGCATGAAGGGCGAAAGACCGGCGGTCATGATGACGGGGATGTCGAACTCGCAGCACATGGCGTACAGCGGATAGAATTTGGCATCGTCCACGGCACAGTGGGCCATGGCGGCGTCGATGGCGGCACCGCGGATGCCGTCTTCGAGAACGGCCTTGCGGAAGCGGCGCACCGCCGTCATGCCCTTGTGGGGATCATAGGCCCAGAAGCCGATGAACAGGTCGGGCGCGGCCGCCATGCATTGCAGCACGTCGTCATTGGTGCTTTGGATGGCATAGGTGGATTCGATGTCGCGCCCGGAGACCACAGCCTTGGCGATGTCGAGGCCGCGCAGTTCGTCGATGCACTCCGGCAGGCTCTTCTCGGGGCGGGAGCAGAAATCCGTCTTTTTGATGTATTCGCAGTACACGGGGTTTTTGATGACACTGTCGAGAGAGGCACGGGTGCTGGGACGATAGCGGAAGTCGATGATCTTCATGATGTTCTCTTACAGGTTGATGGTGAGGTTCTTGCGGACGAGGGAAAGGGCCAGAGCGAAGACGCCCGTGAGGCAGAGGACATAGGAAACGATGCCGAAGTGGCTGTAGACCATGACAGGCAGCCAGGTCCCCAGGGCGCTGAAGGTGTAGTAAACGGAAAGATAGACGCCATTGGTCATGTTCTTTTCGGCCAGGCTCATGCGGTTCACCACGCCGGGCAGCGTGGTGTAGACCAGTACGAAGCCCGTCGTCATACCGAATATGGCCAGGAGCAGGGAGAGCGGGCTCGAAGGGAGCAGGCTCGGGACAGAGGCGAGGAAAAGCAGGACGCCGCAACGGATCGTGCGCATCTCACCGTGCAGCAGCCGCATGATCTTTTTGGAAAAGATCCCCAGCAGGGAGCAGATGAAGGCAGGGACATAGAGCAGGCCTGTAGCCCAGCTGCCGGCATCAGGCAGGAGTTCCCGCATACGGAAGGGCGCCAGGTTCAGGACAGAGGCATGCGCGAAGATGCACAGGGGGCCGATGAGCATGAGCAGCAGCAGGCCCGGCTGGCGCAGCACTCCTAACAGGTGGGCCGGGGAGAAAACGTCATGCTGTGTGCTCCTGGTCCGCTGCAAAAGCAGGAGGCAGGGCAGTGCAGATCCCAGCAAAAGGGCATATGTCAGGAAGGCGGCCTGCCACCCAAGCCAGCTGGTGATGAAACCGGAACCTATCCTGCCCAGGAAGGCCCCGAACATGGTGGTCGTGGTATAGATGGCCATGGCCCGTTGCAGGGACTCCTGCCGGCTGTGCAGGGAGATGTGCGTCATCAGGGCCAGCAGGATGGCAGGGACCAGCAGCCCGGTCAGGGTGCGCAGGGCCAGCAGCTGCCAGAAGGCCGTCGTAAACGAGGCTGCCAGCAGGACAAGAGCGCACAGAGCTGTGGTCAGCTGCAAAAGGCGGCGGGTACTGCACAGGTTGAGGATATAGCCATAGCAGACCGGCGCCAGCCCCAGCGGCAGGATTGCCAGCGTCATGAGCAGACTGGCAGACTGGCTGCCGACCCCGAAATGTTGCTGGATGACCGGCAGCAGAGGCTGGGGACCATAAAGAGCGGCAAAGGCCGCAAAAGTCGTCCAGAGCAGGACAAGGAATTCCACCTTGCCCAGGCTGGGGGCCGGTGAACGCATGGACATGGGGACTGCTTCCTCCGCATGGTTTTGGGGAGGCTGGCAGGATCTCCCCGTTGCGGAGGGGCAAAGCAAAAAGGGTGCCGTTATGGGGAATTTACTATGTTTTTACGTATAACTAGTTTATAATATTTATTAAATAGTTTTTTATGGATGGCCTGCCCCTCGCAGACAGGGGAGGAGTATAGAAGGAGGGTATTGCATATTTGCATTGCGCAAATGCATGATGATCCCTGTAGCAAAGGAAAGTCTTCACAATTTGCATAAATGCAGTATCATCGCAAAAAACAGCCGGGGCCGCTCCGGCCTGCCGGTCTGTACCGTGACATATCTCCAATCTTTTCAGGGCGTGCCATGAGTTCTATGGGTATTCAACTTTTGCCGCAGCAGCTTGTCCCCCTCATGCCCATCCTGGATGCCATGAGCGATGGTGTCCTTGTGGTGGATGCCAGCGGCAGCATCATTGCCGTCAATAAAAGCATGAGGCGCTTTTACCAGGGGGGCGAGACGCCTTTTCCCGGGTATCCGCTGGCGGATTTCAATGCCGCTGACTGGGTGGAAGCCAAACGGGTCCTGACATCGGGAAAACCGCTGCTGGGGCAGACCATGCACCTTCCTGCGGCCACGGTGGTGGCCAACCGGTTGCCTATCCTGCAAAACGGCAAGGTGGCGGGCGTGGTCTGCGCCATGCAGGAGATCTCATCGCTGGATGCCGTGGTGCGCCAGCTGGGGGCGTATCGGGAGCTGGACAGCCAGCTGAAAGGATTGCTGGAGGCCTTGCCGCAGGCCGTACTGGTGACGGATGCGGAAGGGCGCATCCTGCGGGTCAATGCTCCCTGCTGTCGCTTGTGCGCCATGGAGCGCGACAGCTTGCAGGGACGCAACGTGCGCGAGCTGGAAAAAGATTTTCCCGAGCTGGCCGTGGAGGTCGCGCACTGCCTCCAGCGGGCCCTGCCCGCCCAGAGCATCGCCCGCTGCCAGGGACGGCCCCTGCTGCTGTGGTCGGTCCCTTCTCTGGACAATCACAAAAAGCCCCGCTTCGTCGTTGTCTCGCTGATGGATCTGGAGCGTTTCGATTATGTGCGCCAGCAGCTGGAAGACAGCCGCCGGAGTGCCGAAGAGGCGGAAGCCGTGGCACACGGGGGCGACATCTTCAGTCAGGTGACCCAGGAAGTGGGCATGGTCGTCCGCAGCGCGGCCATACGTCGCGTGGTCGACAGGGCCATCAAGGTCAGCCAGACGGACAGCTCCGTCCTCCTGCAGGGAGAATCGGGAGTGGGCAAGAGCATGCTGGCGGCCATCGTCCATCGTCTTTCGCCCCGGAAGAACGGGCCTTTCGTTTCCATCAACTGCGGTGCCATCCCCGAGCAGCTCATGGAGAGCGAGCTTTTCGGCTACGAACGCGGGGCCTTCAGCGGCGCCAATCCCAAGGGCAAGCCAGGCTTGCTGGAAGCGGCCCACGGCGGTACGGTCTTTTTTGACGAGATCGGCGAACTTCCCCTGCCCATGCAGGTCAAGCTGCTGGAAGCACTGGACAAGCACGCCTTTTTGCGGGTGGGGGGACGAAGCCGGTCTCCGTGGATGTCCGCATCGTAGCGGCCACCAACAGGAACCTGGCCGAGGATGTGGAGCAGGGCAGGTTCCGCAAGGACCTTTTTTACCGGCTCAACGTCATCCCGATCCTGATCCCGCCATTGCGGGAACGCAAGGAAGATATCTATGCGCTGGCCCTGGACATGCTGGACAGGCATAACGTCCGGCACGGCTGCCGGAAGCGCCTTTCTCCCGAGGTCATCGACCTGCTGCTTTCTCCCTCCTTTCCGGGCAATGCCCGGGAGCTGGGCAATATCATGGAGTGGATGCTGGTCATGTCCGAAGACAATGTCCTGCGGCCCGAAGACCTGCCCCTTGCCATGCGGCAGGGAGGGGCGGCGCAGGCGGCAGCCCCGGCCGAACAGGAGGGAGATGCCGCGAGCCTGGTCTACCAGCACGGCAAGCCCCTGAAGGACATCCTTTTTGCCGTGGAGGAGGAATGCCTGCGGCAGGCGCTGCAACGCTGCGCGACCATGCATGAGGCGGCCCAGATGCTGGGCATGCATCCCACCACCCTGTGGCGCAAGCTCGCGCAGCACAACATGGGACAGGAAGGTAAGGCGTGATGGCATACGGGGAAGCAGTGGAGAATCTTTCCAGAGAGATGGTCCTGGTTTCCCATATCCAGCGGGGGGCCGTCCAGGACGGGCCCGGCTGGCGGACGACGGTCTATCTCAAGGGCTGCCCCTTGCGCTGCCCGTGGTGCTACAATGCCGAGAGCCTGCATTTTCAGCAGGAATTGCGCTATGTACCGCAGTTCTGCATCGGTGCGGCGGCCTGCGGCAGATGTCTGGAGGTATGCCGGTCCGGAGGCATCGTCCCGCCGGGACCGGATACGGACGGCAGGCCCGTGGTGCGGCGGCAGCTTTGCCGTGTCTGCGGAGAGTGCACGCAGGTCTGTCCCTCGGGGGCGCTCTCGCTGGTAGGGCGGGCCATGACGGCCGCGGACATCGTGCAGGAAGCGGAAAAAGACAGGGATTTTTACTGCACCTCCGGCGGAGGGCTGACCCTGAGCGGCGGCGAGCCGCTGGTCCGGCCGACCCTGGCCGCCGCGGTCATGACGCTGGCCCATCAAAAGGGACTGCATACCGCTATCGAGACCTGCGGCTGGTTCGATCTGGATGCTCCGGAAAACAGGACGGCCCTGCGGCATTGCGATTTGCTGATCTTCGACCTCAAGCATCTGGACAGTCGCCAGCACCGGGCGTTCACCCATATGGACAACAGCCGGATACTGGAAAATCTGGACAGGATCGTGCGTGAGTTCCCGGCCTTGCCCCTTTGGGTCAGGACCCCGGTCGTCCGGGGCTTCAATGACAATGAGGCGGATATCCGGGACATGGCACGGCATGTGGCCCAGTTGCCCACGGTGACGCGCCACGAGCTTTTGCCGTGCCTGCCGGTGGGGGAAGAAAAATATGCCCAGCTCGGGATGGTCCGTTCCCAGCTGGCCAGCGTTGGTCCCGACAGCGCCCAGTTGCAGGAGCTGCGGGCCGTGGTGGCGGCCTGCCGCCGTGAGGCGCGGCACGGACGGGCAGAAGGGGAGGCGTGATGAAGACTGTCATGACGAGTCCGCGGGCACGTACGGCCCGCATATTGTCCCGCTTCGCGGGCCAGGTGCCTCGCCTGTCGGTGGACAGGGCACGTTATTTCACCCGTTCGTTCCGCACTACCGAGCACCTGCCGCTGGTGGTGCGCTGGGCCAAGGCCCTGGCGCACGTCATGGAGAACATAGACGTGCGGATCCTGCCGGACGAGCTCATCGTGGGCAGGGGCGGGCCTGAAGGACGCTACGGCATCCTTTATCCCGAACTGGAAGGAGCCTATTTTGCCACCGCCGGCAGCCTGCTGGAGTCGGCGGAAGATATGCCGCATCATTTTTCCGAGCAGGACATCGCCGTCATACGCGACGAGCTGCTGCCCTTCTGGGCCGGCAAAACCTTCCGGGAAAGTCTGGCCGATGCGGTGCCCCTGCATCTGCGCAGGCTCCTCTACAAGGACGGGGACATCTACGTACCGTCCTTCATCATCCACGAGACAGCCACGGTCCGCCATTCCCTGCAGTGGGTGCTGGATTACGGAAAGGTCCTGCAACGGGGTTTTTGCGGCATCTATCAGGAGGCCGCCCGGCGTCTGGATGCCCTGGACATCAACGACCCGTCCAACAACTGGGACAAGGCACCTTTTTACCGGGCGGTGATGATCCTTTGCGAAGGCATACGGAGTTTTGCCTGCCGCTATGCCGCGCTTGCCCGGCAGCAGGCGGCGGCCTGTGGCGATACCGTGCGCCGTGAAGAGCTGGAGCGCATCGCGGCCATTTGCGAGCATGTGCCCTGGCAGCCCGCCCGTACGTTCCACGAGGCATTGCAGGCCCAATGGTTCACCCAGCTGGTGTCGCGCCTGGAACAGCTGCACGGCGGCATCATCAGCAACGGGCGCATGGATCAGTACCTGTATCCTTTTTACAAGAAGGACCGGGAGGAGGGCCGCCTGGACGAAGATCAGGCCCTGGAGCTGCTGGACTGCCTGTGGCTGAACATGGCGCAGTTCGTGCGTGTCCAGCCGACGGCGGCCGGGATCCAGATCTATGAAGGCAATGCCCACTGGGAACACACCTGCATCGGGGGCCAGCTGGCGGACGGCAGTGATGCCACCAACGAGCTTTCCTGGCTGCTGCTGCGTTCCCGGCGCGAGTTCCCGCTGGATTATCCCGAACTCAGCCTGCGGATCCACGAAAAGACGCCGGAAGATCTGCTGCAGGCGGCTTGTGCCGCCATCCGGGAGGGGCGCGGCCCGAAATTCATGAACGATGTCGAGATCATCGATCTGCTCGTGAGGAAAGGGGCGGGCCTTGAGGAGGCGCGTGACTACAGCGGCTCAGGCTACAGTGAGGTGCGTCTGATCAACCGGACGACTTATCTGACCGGCACGACCTGGTTCAACCTTGCGGCCGTGCTCGAGATGGTGCTGTACGACGGGCATTGCAGCATGGAGGGAAGCGGCCGGCTGGGGCTGGAGACAGGCGATCCGTGTGCTTTCAGTACATACGCTGCCTTTGAGGAAGCCTTTTTCGCCCAGCTTTCCTTCATTCTGGAGCAGGTCCTCATCCAGCAATATGTGGCGGATACCCTGCGCCCAGCCCATGTGGCGGCACCGTTGCTTTCCAGCCTGCATGACCTGTGTATGGAGCAGGGCAGGGACATCAACGTGGGCAGACTGGAAGGCGCCCTGATCCTGGGCGGGCAGATCGGCCCTACCGGGTTCGCGACAGTGGTGGATTCGCTGGCGGCCATCCGCTGGCTGGTCTATGAGCGACGCGTTCTGGACATGGCCCGCCTTCTGGAAGCTCTCAGGAACAACTTCGAAGGTTTCGAGCTGGAGCGCCAGTACTGTCTGGCCGCTCCCAAGTTCGGCAATCAGGATGACAGGGTCGATGACATCGCTGCCAGGCTCGACCGTTTCATGGTCGAGTTCTGTGGCCGTCATCTCAATTATTACGGTGGTACCCCCGAGATTTTCTACGTGCCTGTGACCAGTCACCGGGCCATGGGGGGCGTCACGGGCGCCACGCCTGACGGGCGCCGGGCCGGCGATGCGCTTTCCGCAGGGATCTCGCCGGGGGCGGGCTGCGCCCGCAACGGCTTTACGGCGATCCTGCATTCCGTGGCTGCCTGCAAATATGAGCAGGGCCTGGCCCGTGCCGCCCGCATGCTGGAGATCCCCATGCCGCCGCGTGCGGTGGCTGGTAAGGACGGCTGCGCCAGGATGGCGGCTTTTGTCAGGACCTGGAGCCGGCAGAAGCACTGGCACCTCAATATCTGCATGCAGGATGCCCTGCAGCTGCTGGCCGCTCGTAACGACAAAGAAAAATTCTATGCCCAGATGATGCCTTTCGAGGGCTATGCGGCCCTTCCGGGGCCGCTTCGACCGGAGGTCCAGGCGGAATTGTTGCGGGATGCGCTGGAGCAGGACATCCAGGCATGATGGCCTATTTCATGTGAACCTTTTCCTTATATGCGAAAAAAGGGAACGCTGTGCGTTCCCTTTTTTTATGCCCTGATGTCCTTTGTCGGCATCATTTTCCCCTTCGTTTTCGAAAGGATGCATTCCATTTAATATTATGGATAATCATTATTTGTTTTTGCATTGCATCCCTACAGTATTGCAAAAATGAAATAAATATTATAACTATCTGTTTTTATTTATTTTATTTATAAAATAGAATGTATACTGCGAATTTGCAAATGTGCAGGCATCGCACGGGCATTGATTATTGCAATAATGCAATAATCACAAAAGGAATCGAGGGGATTATTTTTTAACATATTGAAAATATTGCTTGTTATTTTTGTGGCACAGCCTTTGCTTTATACGAATCAAGAAATCAACAGGAGTTTCCCAATGGCAAACCATAAGATCACCATTTACCATGATGGTACCATCCTGACCATGGATGCGGATTTCCCCCAGGTCGAAGCGCTGGCCGTGATGGACGGGCGTATAGTGGCCACGGGCTCTCTGAAGGATGTGAAGCAGGCTGTGGGCGATGGCGCCGACCTGGTTTCTCTGGAAGGGGGCACGCTGCTGCCGGGATTCATCGACGGGCACAGTCATTTTTGCAGCGGCGGCATGAACCGTCTGTATGCGGCCGACTGTGCTGTGGAGAACATGGAAGCCCTTAAGGAGAGCCTGCGCCGCAAGCTGCATGACGACCGTCCTTCCCAGTGGGTCGTCGGGCACAGCTTCGACGAAAAAGGCATGGAGGAGCAGTGTTATCCCACCCGCGAGATCCTGGATGAAGTTTCCACGGACGTTCCCATCTTTTTCCGCCATGTGACGGGCCATACGGGCATCGCCAACAGCAAGGCCCTGGAGATCGCGGGCATCACCCGCGATACGCCCGATCCGGCCGGCGGCATCATCGGCCGTGATGCCCAGGGCGAGCCCAACGGCATCCTGGAAGGCATCCCGGCCCAGACCCTGGTGCGCAAGCACATCCCCGGCTTTACCCTGGACGAGATGCGTGCGGCCCTGGCTGACGACAGCGCCCGCTATGCCTCTTGCGGCATCACCACGGCGCAGGGGGGGCCGGCCTTTTCTCCCATGGATGCGGAACTGGGCCACAAGGTGACCGAGCTGGTCCTGGACTGCGCGCACGACGGCACCCTGACCATCCGTACCGTGCTTTTCATCCGCGCCAACGACATGAGCCGCCTGGCTCCGTATCCCAACCATGTGCCCGGTACGGATCTTTCCGGCAACGGCCGGGTGACCATGGACGCGGCCAAGCTGTGGGCCGACGGGGATCCGCGCGGCCATACCGGTTACTTCCTGGAGCCCTATCCCTTCGTGGATCCTGCCAAGGGCGCGGATTACCGCGGTGAATTCCTCTATACCGTGGACGAGCTGGTGGAAAAGATCCTGCCCATCCATAAGGCCGGCTGGCAGATCGCCATCCATGCCAATGGCGATGGTGGCATCGAGATCGTGACCCAGGCCTACGAGCGCCTGCAGCAGCTCCATCCCCGTCCCAATGCGCGGCACCTGGTCATCCATTGCCAGTATCCCAGCTACAGCCAGTTGCAGCGTCTCAAGGCTGCCGGGGCCTATCCCTGCTTCTTCATCAGCCCCCTGTACCACTGGGGCGAGATCCATGCCGGTTATGTGGGCGCGGACCGCGTGGCCCGCTTCTGCCCCTGCCATGACGCTGATGAACTGGGCCTGCCCTACAACCTGCATACCGACGCCCCCATCACGCCGGTTGATCCCCTGATCCAGGTCTGCACGGCCGTGACCCGCACCAGCCGCAAGGGCACCGTGTACGGGCCTGACCAGGCCGTGACTGTCATGTCGGCCCTCAAGGCCGTGACCATCCATGCTGCTTTCCTCAACTTCGAGGAGCATGTGAAGGGTTCCCTGACGCCCGGCAAGTACGCCGACATGGTCCTGCTGGCCGAGAACCCCCTGACGGTCGCCCCCGAGCACATCAAGGACATTGCCGTGCTGCGCACCTATGTGGGCGGCGATGTCGTGTACAGCCGCTCCTAGGATGGAGGAGATCATGGAAAACCAGTCCCTGATACATCGCGAGGCCAATTGCCTGTCCCGCTTCGACCGCCTGCCGGTCAAAAGCGAAATGCTGAAGATCATCGCCGTGCTGGCCGCGGTGAGCGTGGTGGAAGCCTTTGACCTGGGCCTGATCGGCCAGACCGTGCTGGTCCTCAAGCAGATCTGGAACCTCGGCCCGGCGGAGACCGGCCTGCTGGCCACCTGCTCCACCATCGGTGTGGTGCTGGGCACCTTCAGCTGCGGCTTCCTTTCGGACCGTTATGGTCGCAAGCGCGTCCTTTTCTGGGCCGTGTTCATCTTCACGGTTTTCACCTTCATGGGCCCCCTGATGGAGAACTTCTACTGGGTCGTGGCCATGCGCTTTCTGAGCGGCCTTGGTTCGGGCGCCGTCTTCCCCATCCCGTATCTGTACATCTCCGAACTGGTGGGGGCCAAGCAGCGCGGCGTCACCTTTGCCTACTGCAATTCCATCCTCGTGCTCTCCTATGTGCTGCCGTCTTCCTTCGGCGCCTGGGCCGTGGCCACCTTCCCGCTGGAAGTGGCCTGGAAGCTGCCCTTCCTCGTGGGTGGTCTGCCCATCGTGATGCTGTACTTCATCCACAAGTACATGCCGGAATCTCCCCGCTGGCTCATGCGCCACAACCGTCATGACGAAGCCGAGGCCCTGGTGGAACGCCTGGAAAGCAGCCTGGGCATGGAGCATGACAAGAACTACATGGATCCCGCCATCCTGACCGCCGTGAACGAGGCCCGCTCCGGCAACAAGCCCAAGGTCAGCTGGACCATGCTCTTCAAGCCCCCGTACCTGAGCCGCACCATCGTGTCCTACTCCATGTTCTCGGCCGCCCTGGTGTTCTGGTACGTGGTCATGGTCTATGCGCCCACCATCCTCACGGGCAAGGGCTTCCAGATGTCCAGCTCCGTGCTGATGGGCGGCCTGATGATGGCCATCGGTGCCGTGGCCGGCATGGTCTGCGGCCACATGATCGAAAAGTACGGCCGCAAGCCCATGTACATCATCCTGGCCCTGCTGACCGCCGGTTGCAGCATCCTGCTGACCATGGTGGAGAGCCTCAATGCCTGGCTCATCGTGGGTACGGCCCTGGCCTTCTTCGGCAATGCCATCTTCTCCATCTGCAAGCTCTATATCGCCGAACAGTACCCCACGGAACTGCGCGGTACGGGCGCCGGTCTCGGCGAAGCCGTGAGCCGCATCTGCGGCGGCGTGCTGGCGGCCTACTTCATCGCCTTCCTCATCGCCTCCGGCAACCAGCACGCGGTGTTCTGGTTCCTGGCCATCTGCTACCTCGTCTCCACGGCGCTCCTGGCCATTTGGGGACAGGAGACCATGGGCAAGAGCGTGGACGCCACGGGCAGCTCCAGCGGCAAGTAGCGGATCGTACAACAAGAACAAACAACGGGCCTGCGGGCCCTGGAGGAACATATCATGTCGTGTGCCTGCACTTATTCCGAACAGGAACAGCTCCTTCTCGATACCATCGCCGGCAAGAGCAATCCCTATGCTGAAAAGCATCCCCGCCTGTACCGTCTGGTGGCTGCCTTTGAAGGTAAAAAGCCCCATATCGACGTGGAGCGCGCGCTGCTGTTCACCGAATCCATGAAGCAGACCGAAGGCGAACTGCTGGTGCTGCGCTGGGCCAAGGCCCTCAAGCACATCGGCGAGAACATGACCGTCTACATCGACGATGACCAGCTCATCGCCGGCCGTTGCGGCCAGCAGGGCGCCCGTTACGGCATCCTGTATCCCGAACTGGACGGCGACTATCAGGCGTCCGCCCTCAAGGAACTGCCCGGCCACGAGGCTTCCCCCTTCGACGTCAATGCCGAAGACGCACGCGCCGTGGAAGAGATCATCACCCCCTACTGGAAGGACAAGACCTTCCACCAGGATCTGAACAGCCGTCTGGATCCCGAGTCCCACCGCCTGGCCTATGCCGACAAGGGCGGCTACATCTCCCGCTACATCTGCTGTGAAACGGCCTCCAACCGTTCCAGCCTGCAGTGGTGCCTGGACTGGGAACGCCTGTTCAAGCTGGGCTTCAAGGGCATCCGTGAAGAAGCCCTGGCCCGCATGGCCGAACTGGATCCCGACGATCCGGTGGACCAGAGCGAAAAGCGTCCCTACCTGGAAGCCATCGTCACCGTCAGTGAAGGTATCGTCACCTGGGCCCGCCGCCATGCGGAACTGGCCCGTCGCAAGGCCGCCGAAGAGACCGATCCCCGCCGCAAGCAGGAGCTGCTGACCATCGCTTCCAACTGCGAATGGGTGCCCGAGAACCCGCCGCGCACCTTCCATGAAGCCATCCAGGCCCACTGGTTCACCCAGGCTTTTGCCCGCCTGGAGCAGAAGATCAGCTCCAACCCCACCAACGGCCGCATGGACCAGCTTTTCTGGCCCTACTACCAGAAGGACCTGGCCGAAGGCCGCATCGACGAGGAAGGCGCCATCGAGCTCTTCCAGTGCATGTGGGCCAGCATGGCCCAGTGCCTGGACCTGGCCATTACGCCCTACAACAAGGCCACCCATGAAGGCTATTCCCACTGGGAAGCCGTGACCGTGGGCGGCCAGACCCGCGACGGCCGCGACGCTACCAACGAACTGTCCTACATTATCATGCGTTCCAAGCGAGAATGCCCCCTGCATTATCCCGACCTGGCCGCCCGTGTGCACAGCCGTTCTCCCGAGCGCTTCCTGACCGCTGTGGCCGAGATGATCAAGCAGGGCTGCGGCTTCCCCAAGCTGCTCAATGACGACGAGATCATCCCCCTGCATCTGGCCAAGGGCGCGCCCCTGGAAGACATCTATGACTATGCCGCTTCCGGTTGTGCCGAGATCCGTATGCCCCGCGTGGATACCTACACCAGCGGCCATGCCCAGATGAACTTTGGTGCCGCCGTGGAACTGGTGCTCTACAACGGCCGCATGAAGAAGTACGGCGACGAACTGCTGACCGTGGAGACCGGTGACGTGCGCAACTTCACCACCTGGGAAGAGTTCTGGCAGGCCTACGCCACCCAGCAGAACTATCTGATGCGCCACGCCTTCATGCAGCAGTACCACATCATCAAGGCCCGCGCGCAGCACTTTGCCACGCCCATCTCCGATGCCCTGCATGTGCTGGCCATGAAGGAATGCGTGGACCTGCATCAGGATCACCACTACGAAGGCGGCCTGGATCTCGGCTACTTCGAATGCCTGGGCTACAGTACGGCCATCGACTCCCTGTCGGCTGTCCGCAAGCTGGTCTTCGACGACAAGAAACTGACCATGCAGGAGCTGCTGGACGCGCTGGAATGCAACTTCGAAGGCAAGGAAGACGTCCGCAAGATGCTGCAGAGTGCCCCCTGCTACGGCAATAATGATGATTACGCCGACAGCATCGGTCTGGAGATCGACCGCCTGGCCCAGGAATTCAGCAAGAAGTACGCGCCCCGTCTGGGCATCAAGTGCGACTTCCGCATGGTGCCCTTCACCTCGCACGTGCCCTTCGGCCGCGTGGTCTCCGCCACGCCCAACGGCCGCAAGGCCTGGACGCCGCTGTCCGACGGCTCTTCCGCTTCGCACGGCGCCGACGTCAACGGGCCTACCGCAGTGCTGCTCTCCAACTTCAACTCCAAGAACTACAATATGTTCCAGCGTGCCGCCCGCCTGCTGAACATCAAGTTCACCCCCAGCTGCCTGGCCGGCAAGGAAGGTACCCGCAAGCTGGTGAGCTTCATCCGCGCCTTCGTGGACCTGCGGCTGTGGCATGTGCAGTTCAACGTGGTCAACCGCCAGACCCTGGTCAATGCCCAGAAGGATCCCGAAAAGTACCGTGGCCTCATTGTCCGCATCGCGGGCTACAGCGCCTACTTCACGGAACTGTCCAAGGATCTGCAGGACGACCTCATCGCCCGTACCCAGCACGAGCAGGTCTAGTAAATCGCCAATCCAACCTCAGGGAGGGGGCTTCGGCCCCCTTCCGCCTTTCGGGAGAGATGCCATGTCGGACAAGAATCGCGGTACCGTTTTCAACATCCAGCGCTATTCCGTGCATGACGGCCCGGGCATACGGACGCTGGTCTTCCTCAAGGGCTGTCCGCTGCGCTGCCTGTGGTGCAGCAATCCCGAATCCCAGGAGGCCGCACCGCAACTGGCGTACAATGCGGACAAATGCCTTGGCTGCGGGCGCTGTGTGGCCACCTGTCCGCAACAGGCCCTGCGCCTCGAGCAGGACGGCATCCATCGGGACAGGGAACGCTGCGATCCTGCTTGCCGTGCCTGTGCGGAGGTTTGTCCGGGACAGGCGCTGACCTTTTACGGCAAGACCATGACGGCCCGCGAAGTGCTGGACAAGGTGGAAGAAGATGCCGCCTTTTATGCCCGCTCCGGCGGCGGCCTGCCCCTGAGCGGCGGCGAGCCGTTGCAGCAGGGGGATTTTTGCCTCTCCATCCTGGAAGAGGCGGAACACCGGGCCGTGCATACTGCCATGGAAAGTTGCGGTCAGGCCCCCGAAGAGACCATCCTTGCCGCCTGCGGCAAGCTCGACTACCTTTTGTTCGACATCAAGCATCTGGACAGCGAGGCCCACAAAAAAGCGACCGGCATGGGCAATGAGCGCATCCTGCGCAACCTTGCGGCTGTGCGGAGCGCGTATCCGCATCTGCCCATCCACCTGCGTACGCCGCTCATCCCCGGTATCAATGATGACGAAGAGCTGATCCGGCGTATCGTCGAGCTGGCTCGCTCCATGGATGCCGTCCATTACGAGCTTTTGCCCTACCACCGTATGGGTGAGCAGAAATACCGCTTTTTGGGCAGGGAATACCCCTATGGCGGTCCTGCTCAGGTGGACGCCGGGATACTGGCGCGCCTGCGGGGTATTGTCGAGGAAGTTTTCCCGGAAAAGGACTGATATCCGTTAAAGAATGTGTCTCCATTGCCGAAATATCCTCCAGTGCTGTCAGCATTGGAGGATATTTTCATTTTTGAATATAGGTATGTATTGATTTTTTATCCTGATAATAGAATGTTGTTTATGTATTTCTTGAGTAGATCATGTTATATGTTTTAATAACTATTTATTATGTATTAGAATGATGATGGATTGTTTATTTTTCGACTAAATTGTTTTTATAATAAAATTATTGATTATTGTGTATTTATTCTTGAAAGCATCATCCTTGAAATAATTTTTTATTTTTGCTATCGGTGCCGTCGGCATCCAGGAAAGGAAGGAAGAGAAGCCAGGATACATGATGAAGGGAGTGTTTTCTGCTGATGCAGAAAATATTGCCTGCTGATATGCCAGGGAATTAGCTACTGACTAGCTTGAGGAGAATACTGTGAGAAACGTGTTTGTGCTGATGCTCATGCTTTTGGCGATACCTTTGAATGCATTCGCTTTTGATATCCGTGGCTGGTGGCAGCTTGAAGAGATGCCCTCCATCTTCATGAAGATCAACGAAGAAAAGATATACGGATTCAAGTATAGGATAAGCAAGGAGACCGAGGACAGGGTGGAGATCTTTGTCGATAACTCGGATGTTCCCTGCTATCTTGATAAAAAAGGCGAAGATGGGCTTTTGCTCATCAATGCCCTTGGAGAGCAGAAGTCCTACAAGCTGGTGACGCGAGATACCAGCCTTCCGCAAAAGGATGTACGGAAATTGTGCGGTATTGAAGAATAGTCCCCCTGTGCCCCCAATATTGGAGGCAGGGGAGAGTGCTTTTGGAATATGACGGCATGCCTGCAGGTAACGGGCATGCCGTTTTTATGTATGGTCTGTAGAAACGGTATCGTATGCTGTGCGGTAGCAGGGTATCATGCGTATGATGCTGGCATGTGGAGGCGTCCCGGTCTTGCTGGGGCTTTTTTTAGGGAGGAGCTTGCACTTCAAGCGTAGACATCTGGAGCTGTCATCGCCACGCAGGAAGGGAATGATGGGCGGCCTTACGGCCAATGGGTCCCCACCCATATCATCGCCGAGCCGTACCGCACCATCATCCACTGGCACCCCAATACGGAGTTTCGCGAGGATCAGTCCAGCTGCGAGGCCCTGTATCAATCCGTTCTGCAGGCCAATGAGGTTTACGCCCAGGAGCAGGCCAAGGCGGATCAGGAGCGCCGCGAGCGGGAAAGCCGCTGCGAGGCCTTCTGGCAGGAACACACGTCGGAATGGGCCAAGGGCTACATCGTCGCCGAGCTGCGCGAGGAATGAGAGAGATATCATGACCGACTACTTCGCGCATAGCGTGACCAGGCGCGTCCTGCTGGGCTTCTCCAAGTCCGACCGCAACAACTTCCGCGAGATGCGCAAGCTGGCGGCCACCTTCGGCCCCACGGAAAAGCTGGCCACGGAAGGGGAGGAGAATCGCGAGAACTATGCGGGCGGCTCCGGCTACTACCTGAGCGGCCCCTATCGTCACTCCGGTTGGACAATCCGCAAGGAGAGCCTCAAGTACGGCCTGCCTCGCGGTAGCCAGGCCGTTCTGGATGTCGCCCACTGGCTGGAGACCGCTTCCCGCTAAATGACAAAGGCCCCGGCAGAAGCCGGGGCTTAAAGAAATATGCAGGAAAGATACAAGTATTTACTGACGTCTATAGTAAGAGAATGTCCGGCATACACCTTGCTATACCAGTTTTCTCCAAAGGATACAGGCCAAAGCAAGGTAAGGTAGCCCCATAAAATTGACGAGGTAACAACAGTAGCGAGTGCGCAAGCTCCGAAAACCCTTCAACCAGGCGAATGTCCGCTCTACTACCCAGCGGCGGGCAGGAGTCCTCCAGCGGTCCCGAACTTCTTCCCCCCGGCTGCGGATATGCTCCTCAAATCCGTTTACGTAGACTTCTTCGCTGACTCGCGGGTAGTCATAGCCCTTGTCCAGACAGAGATGGCGTACGGCAGAGCCCAGAAACCAGCCGCCCATTTCCCGGGAGTTCTTCAGCGTCGCTTCTATCAGGCGGCTGTCATGAACATTGGCACCTGTGACTGTCACTCCCAGAGGAATACCCTGACCATCCACATGGAGATGTATCTTGCCGCCGCTTCGGCCCCTGTCCGTCGGGTTGCGTCCAAGGCCCTCAGTCGCTGGTTTTTTGAGAGCGCGTCGGGGCTTGCAGCAAGGTGCCGTCCATAGCCTGCCATTGGGCGTCGACGCCGACCTTTTCCCCATATTCAGCAAGAAGGATGCGAAAAATCTCCGCCATGATGCCGGCTTTGTTCCATCGCTGGAAGTGCTCGTGGACAGAGCTTTTTGATCCATAGCAGGCGGGAAGCATGGCCCATTGGCATCCTGTCCGGCATTTGTAGAGGATTCCTGCCAGAACCGTGCGCTGCGCAAGCGGTTTGCTGCCGCCGCTTCTTTTTCGTTTGAACGGGGCAAGGAGAGGCTCGATACGTTCCCACAGCTCATCAGGCACATCACGAAAATCTGTTTGTTTCATGGGACGAGATTACCACACCTTTTAAAATCAAAAAACATGCCGGACATCCTCTAAGTATACATTATACTATTATTCTTCAGGATAGACGCGCTCAACAAAACTGAGGAACTTTTCTGATGCGCGCAGTACTTCTAAATCTCTATCTTTATTTAGTATGTGACGCGGGGGAAGACCGTTTAATTTGCGGCATATTTCTAAATACTCCATAGCCTTATCGGTATCTTTACGCAATGCTGCCAAACAAGCAAGGCTATAGTAGTCTTCAGGATTTTTTTCCTTTTGTTGATGAATGATTTTTTCGGCTTGCATGAGATATGCATTTTTGCACTTTTCCTGGCGAGCTATTTTAGATTTTGCAACTAAAAATATTATCAATGTTTCTTTATATGTCTTAAGAGAATTGTCTGTTTTTTTAATTTTATATAAAACATTCCTAATTTCTTTTAATATAAGATTTTTATTTTCTATAGTTTCTGACTCGAATTTTTCGTACAATGCCAAAATGAGATTGCGCGAAATTTTGAAATTATTAGGGGAGAGGTAATGTGCTTTACGAAATAGTCTTATAACTTCTGCCGATGTACACTCATCGTTATCTGAATCTTGCTTGCCTAACTTATTCCCTAAGAGGAGAGAAAGATCACATAAATTCTGTACAGAGGTTGGCTCTATCTCTAACGTATCTCGAAGTATTTTTTCGGCTTTGTGGTACAAAGGGATGCTCTCTTTGAGTTCGCTATTCTCTATATAAAAAATTAGGACCGAAACAAATCTATTGATGATATGGATATCTTGGGGGGATACTTCAAGGGCTCTTTCAAAGTATTTAATAGCGTCGGATCGTAATATATGTTTATCCTCATTTCCCCCATATTTTTCTTGATTGTACTTTAGGATGCCAAGCTGAACTAATGTATTTGTGTCATTTGGAGTCTCTATTAGTATGTTTTTTAATATACTAGCAGATTCTTCATATAAATATTTTGATTCTTCTTGCGGAGATATTTTTGCTTGTTGCATCTTTATATTAGCTAAAATATTGAGTAGTTCGTGATTATTAGGATCAAGGGGAATGGCTGTTTCTAATGTAATTTTTTCTGCTTTTTTGAGCAGGGATTCTGACTCGTTGCAGTCTCTATCTTCTGCTTGCGTTACTAATGTGCGAATAAGAATTTTAATAATATCAAGTCGCTGAGGCTCTAATTCTTGCGCTCGAAAAAGCAAATTGGTAGCTTCTTCCTGAAGCGTCTCTTTTTCTTTTTCCTGAAAACATAATGATTTTTCCCATTTAATATGAGCCAGCATTCGCAGATTATCTGCATTATTTTTATTTATAGATATCGCAATATTGATAGTTTTTTCTGCCTCATCTAATAATGATATTTTTTTATCGTATGTAGATTCGATAGCTTGAGTACAGAGAATATTTGAAATTTTACGAATCGTTGTGAGATCTTGGGGAGAAAAAGAGTGGGCTTTTCTGAGAGTTTCTAGAGCACTATCCTGTAACTTCTGTTTTTCATTAGGTGCACAGTCATCCGCCTGTTCACATTTTAAGTCTGCTAGAATATGCAACGCATCAAGATCTGTAGGGTTAATATTTAGAAATTGCTCTAACAGTTTTTCTGATTTGATACGCAAACTATGCCGCTGCTCGAATGGAGATATGTCTGCTTGTTTGCGCAATACTAGTGCTAAGTTACGGAGTAAGCCTGTATTCTGGGGGAATATCCTATATGCCTCTGAAAACATGCTGTATGCTTGTTCAAGCAGCTTATTCTTTTCCTCAAAAGAAAAGCTATATTCTGATTGGTTTGATTTTAAAATAGCATATGCATTTAATAACCCTGATTTTGTTTTCGGAGAGAGTTTTTCTGAAGCATTGAGAGACTGCTTAAAGTATTGCTCTGCCTCTTTCCAAAGAACAGCCCTTATGTGGGTAGGTGTTGTTTTTTGTGCTCCCTGCATAGTTTTTGATTGTGCAAGATGGAACAGTGCTATTGTATCATGCGGAGCCTGTTTGACAATATCTTCCCAATATAAGCACGCTCTCTCCCAATCTTCGTTATTTTTGGCAAGAACAGCAGCTCCTCGCAGCGCATCAATTCCTATACCGCTTTTTGTTGCTTTTTGGGCAGACTTAATTGTATCTGACGAAAATTTTTCTTGGTATTTATCTTTTGCTTTATCAAGAAAATGGAGACTTTTTTCCCCTTATCTATGAGACTATCCATTTGTTTTAATTTATTGCTCATTTCAATAAGATTTTCTTTGGCTTTTTTCTTAAATGAGATGGCATTAAAAATGCTGAACAAAGTTGGTATAAATACAACTATTGTTGCAAATATGCTAAGAAGTGAAAAATGTTCTCCCGCCAAACTGACGTAGCGATCACCAGCTGCACGAACTTCTTCTTTTTTCTTTTCGGCGATAGCAATAATGGGGTTTTGATGATCTTTTAGCCATTCAGCTTGCTCTTTTTTGAATTTATTAAATTTATCTTCAAGGGATTGAAGCTTTATTTCTTGCTCTGTCAAACGATGCTTCTGGCGTGCTGTTTCAATAGCTGCTTCTTCAATTTTGAGAGAAAGTCTACGCTCTATGTGTTGAAATAATATTTCGACTTGCTTGTAAAAACTATCTTCAGATACTCCACTTGAAGAAGGTGTTGCTGAAAAAGTTGATAGAGCTATAAATATAGCTACAAGAAAGCATAGAAATGATTTTTTTGTATTCATATCAATTACTTTGTTAATTATTGATACTGGTTTTGTTTGCGACCACATCTTCGAGCTTCTGCAGGAAGGCTGTCCACGCCGTATCGAGCGTCCCGTAGTTGGTGCTGTTGACCAGATAGGGGAGGGATCGCTTGCCCACAGCCTTGTATGTTCCGGCCTCAAAGGCTTCCTGCTCATCGTTCCATTTTCCGTGGACGTATTGGTACTTGATGGGCTCATAGGAGAGTGAGAGCAGCTGGGTGGGCTGCTTGCGCGGCGTGCCGTTTTTGTAGAATTCCTGCACGAGGATGGTGATGCTTTCCGAACCATCGTCCTTGCTGCTGTATTCGTGCCAGAGCGTGGTCTGTTCCAGCAGGCGATCCATGTAGGGGAGCAGGCGTTTGAGGCCCTGATCCGGCGCACCGGGGGCAGCGATGGTTTCCCTGTGTGACCATGGTTTGGCCGTATACCCCTGGGCTTTGTCCAGCAGGGGGGAGCCGTTCGCCCGTGAGCGCAGGGCGGCCAGATCGACGGAGCCGTCGACCAGGCGCGAGGCGTCGCCCTTCAACAGGGCGGCCGCATGTTTGCAGAAGGTCTTACTCATCTTTCCGGCCGGGCAAGAGCAAAAAGCTACCAGGCCCGGCCCTTCTCCCCGGAACCTGACTTTGTAGGGCGTGGAAGCGCTCCCCTGGACGAGATAGACCAGTTCGGGCAGCGCTTTGGCAGGGCTGGGGGAGGCTTCAGCCTGCAAGTCGGAGGGCAGGGGCTCTGTCCGGGATGCATGGCGGGAAGGCTCCATGTCTCCCACGCGGCCCAGGGCCTCCCGCACGGCGGCGCACAAGTCGTCCGCCTCATCGCCGTTCTTGGCCAGCCATTTTTCAAGGGCCAGCTTCACGGCATGACCATCCGGCACGGCCTCCAGAAGCGAGGAGAGCAGAGCCTTCTGCTTGGTCAGTTCGGCTTTGAGCTTTTGGGCCTTGTCAGCCTTTTCCTGTACAGTAGGAGCCTTGAGGCTCTCGGCGTAAGCAAGAACGTCTTCTTCCCGGAACTGTTTATCCGAGGTGCATTTCAGCCGGCCGCTGCGGTAGTCAGAGCTGATTTTCGTCCGACTGATTTTCAATCCCAGACCGCGTAAAAATTCCAGCACTTCCCCCTGAGTGGCAAAAATACGCTCGCTCATTCCTTCCCCCGTTATCCGCTATTTGTTCCCTAGCTCCAGCAGCCGTTCCGTCAGCCGCCGGTTCAGGGCGCGTTCTTCTTTCAGTTCGGCTTCCAGTCCGGTAACTTTTTTTTGGAGGTCCCCAATACTCACAGGAGGTTGGGACTCTTCTCCCGATCCGTCCCAAAAAATCGGGCCAATCCCTCGCCAGAGCCAGTCAGGCCTTACATCTGGAAAGAGTTCCTCGATTTTAGGGAGGTGTGCCCATAGGTTTCTTTGGCTTCCCAAAGTGAGCCATTTGCCAAAAGTTTGGGGGGATTCTCCTATATGTGTAGCGATTTTTGCTAGAGAAACCCCTTTTTTCAGATATATGTCTAATTCTTTCAAATAGTTCCATGTGAATAGTGTGTATTTTATATCCAAATTGTTGGCGTATATCCAAAATGGATATAATCCTTTTTTAACAACTTGACCAAACAACCCAACTTTCCGGGCCAGCCCGGAACCGCCGGGACTGCCCCAACAGGAACCGCCAAGAACCATCAGGACCAGATACGGGGGGAAAGGCCCGGTCCCGGCGGTATGTTTAGCAACCGTGACCGTGATGGCAGCCCGCAAGGAGCAGGGCGGTCAGCATGGCCAGCAAAGGAAGAAGATATTTCATGGTTCGCTCACTTGCTGGAGAATTTACTTATCCGTGCCCGTCTCTGGCCTTGCCGGTACTGCTGGCAGCGGTGTTATCCCCTATGCCATCGACCAGCAGGCGGGCCGTGAGTTTGCGATTCAGGCGGTCTGCCTCGCGCAATTCCGCCTCAAGAGCCGAGATTTTGGCTCGAACCTCGTCGAGCTGCCGCTCCAGATCCGGCTTGGGAGAGGGGAACCGGCTTCCCGCGATATGGGACCGTCCTCGCAATACAGCCACTCCGGCCGGACATCGGGAAAGTTTTCCAGGATCGTCGGCAGATGTTCCCAGATGTTTTTCTGGCTTTTCTCGGTAAGCCACTGGCTGAACTTTTGGGGATAGACCCCAATGATTTCAGCAAGTTTTGACTGGGGGATGCTCTTTTCCTGGGCGAGGAAGCGTATCCGTTCGAACAGCTGCATTGCGCAGGAGAGTCCTTTTTCGTCTAATCTTGGTGAATAAATATCTTTTGATATAAATAAAGGAGAGTATTGCTAAAAGAATGATAAAATATCTTCTCTTTGCCCGTTCACATGAAATCTGGCAAAGAGAGATATTGTGAGATCAACCATTCGCAAGGACCTTGAAACCACCTGAGATTTACGTTTGAAACGGGCAAACCAGTGTCTTTGGCGGGCATTATTTCGTTCAATTCGCACGGTTCCCCGTTTTCCTTGAATGAGGTCGTCCTCGGGTATTTCCTGTGGATATACTTTCCAGTTGTCGGTACAGAAGAACCAGACAGACCAACGGCGAAGCCTTGCCATCAATCTTGCAAGAGTGCTTTGGTCACGATTGCCACATTCCCAGTCAATGAGTTGACCGGTATCGCGACAATAAGCTTTCCAGAGCCATAGTTTGTTTTTTTTGAATGCAAATAGTGCCACATCTCATCAAGTTCTATGATGACAGCTTCCCCAGGAAAAGGCTTTTCATAAGTTTTTTCAGCGAAATCCCGGACCCAACGCATGACGGTCGATGTTGCAACTCCATAAATACGTGCTATGGCATTAAACGAAAGGCCCAAAGTATAAAGCAGGATGGCCATTGCCTTTTCCGTTGCCGGTCGTCCTCTGGGAATGTCACGGGTAAATTGAAAACCGCAGTCTTTGCAGCGAAATCTCTGACGCTCCAAGTGTCTTCCATTCTTCACAATCCGCTCTGACGCACATTTTGGACAGTATTGCATAAAGAACTCCTTAACTGGAGTATGCCATTATAACATTCTTTATGCAATACTCTCAAATAAAGAAATTTTTTATGGCAACCTATTCAAATAACCTGGCAAGAGGGAGTGCCATGACAAGTCTGAATCTCCCGCACTCTGTACTGTTACGGGTCTGGATGAAAAAACTCTTTATTCGCACAAGATCCTGCTGACCAGCTGGGGGGGACGCGCAGCTGGTCAGCAGGATGATCTGCTCGGAGACTATACCGCCCCACCACCATGCCACCTGCCTTCGGCTGGACTTTTCCGAAGAATTGCTTCCGAAGCCGTTTGACGGTCATCTTGGGCCTGTCTGCTGCCAGCCCATTTTCTCCCGACTGGCTCAGCCACGGGTGTACTGTCCGGGGTGGGACACGAATCTTGCTTGCCCGGCCGGCAACGTCACGCAAGGCAAGAGATCAACAAATCAGGATTTTGTGTCAGCACGCGCCAAATACACGCTCGCGGTATCTCCACCGAGGCCGTGTCCGATGATGCGAAAAGTCCTTCAGCAGACGTATAATCAGGATTGGGTGATTTGCCCGATGTATTAGAATGCCAGAGCGCGGCACCGCTATGTTCGTGGTGTCGGATTACACGGCGGCCGGAGTAGCATGTCTGGGAGAGTGTGGTAGGGATCGCAGCTGAATAGCCGCTGGGGTGCACGGACATTTTTTGAAAATGCCTCAAAACGAAAAAAGCCCTTACGATTTCTCGTAAGGGCATGATTTCGTTGGCGTCCCCAAGGGGATTTGAACCCCTGTCGACGGCGTGAAAGGCCGTTGTC
>ERZ772882.36-NODE-36-length-162290-cov-25.746282_pt1 | contig 162290 bp, 140 predicted proteins | sample MGYA00580576_ERZ772882 | MGnify/ENA primary metagenome ERZ772882 (study PRJEB29015, sample SAMEA2737658) | human gut metagenome | biome: human gut; feature: human-associated habitat; material: faeces | place: China | collected 2012 ... | reverse complement strand
GCGAAAAAGGCGAAAGTGAGATTGCACCATTTAAGAACATCATCAATGAATGGGTAGCAAGAGATACGAGCCGTAAAGTGAAATCAGCGTTTAAGACAAAATTTGCAGAGGGTGCGTATTATGGGGCTTATGCTCCGTTAGGATATAAGAAACACCCCGACATCAAAGGGAAACTGTTGATTGATGATGAAACAAAATGGATTATTGAAAAAATCTTTTCCCTAGCTTATCAAGGTTACGGAAGTGCAAAAATCACAAAAATACTGCGAGAAGAAAAAGTCCCGACAGCGTCTTGGCTGAATTTTACAAGGTATGGTACTTTTGCTCATATCTTTGAGGGAAAGCCCGAAAGCAAGCGTTATGAGTGGACGATTGCTCATGTAAAGGCGATATTGAAAAGTGAAGTCTATATCGGGAACAGCGTTCATAATCGACAGTCAACCATTTCTTTCAAAAGCAAGAAGAAAGTACGAAAACCCGAAAGCGAATGGTTTCGAGTAGAAAACACGCATGAACCGATTATTGACAAGGAAGTGTTCTATCGTGTACAGGAGCAGATAAAATCAAGGCGTAGACAGACAAAGGAAAAGGCAACGCCGATATTTGCAGGGCTTGTCAAGTGTGCGGATTGTGGTTGGTCTATGAGGTTTGCGACAAATAAGGCAAATAAAACACCGTATAGTTATTATGCTTGCAGTTACTACGGGCAGTTTGGTAAAGGTAATTGTTCTATGCACTACATTCGTTATGACGTGCTGTATCAAGCTGTATTGGAACGATTGCAGTATTGGGCTAAGGCAGTACAGCAGGACGAAGAAAAGGTATTGCATAAGATACAGAAAGTCGGCAATGCAGAGCGAATACGGGAAAAGAAGAAAAAGGCAAGTGCCTTGAGGAAAGCCGAGAACCGACAAAATGAGATTGACCGTTTATTTGCGAAAATGTATGAAGATAGAGCCTGTGAGAAGATAACGGAACGAAACTTCATCATGCTGTCGGGGAAATATCAAAAAGAGCAGATAGAACTGGAACAGCAGATAACCAACCTAAGAGAAGAATTAAGTAAAATGGAACAGGATATGATAGGTGCTGAAAAGTGGATTGAGTTAATCAAGGAGTATTCCGTACCAAAGGAACTGACAGCACCATTATTAAATGCAATGATAGAAAAAATCCTTATTCATGAGGCAACAACGAATGAGGAGAACGAAAGAATACAGGAAATAGAGATATACTACCGATTTATTGGAAAAGTAGATTGATAAAGAGGGTTCATATCTTTAACTAAGGGAAAGCGGCACCGCCGTTCCGGACACGGACAACATAGCTCAGCTAAGCGAGCTTTTCGGCGTCACGACCGACTATCTTATAAAAAACAACCTCGACTGCGACGAGGACATCCCCGCAGTAGCCCGCACCGCAGAAAAGGTCAAAAACGCGGAGCAGAGCCGTCAGCTGCTCATCGCGGGCATAATCACGCTCGTGCTCGGAGTTATCATAATCGGCGTACTGCTGACTCTGTCGCAGGTCATTGAGTCTTATCAGAAAGTGACCTACGACCACGGTCCGATGATGGAGTTGCTCCCCGATGGGACGACACAGATATCAGACGAACACCGCATGGCAACAACGCGCGTGCCGGTATACTCTTTCATTCCGTTCCTCAACACATACTATCTGCACTGGGTGCTCGTCATCGGCATCGGGCTTGTCATCGCAAGCATAGTCTGCTTTGCAAAATACAGACGGAAAATAAAAACAAAAAAGAAATCATAAAAACAGGGGGCTGCCGCATTTAGCGGCAGCCCTCTCCGTCAAAGTCCGTATTTTTTCGCTATCTCTCCGTAGTTGTTTTCGAACCTCACGGCGTTTATTCCGACTTTCTCTGCCCCGCGCACGTTCTCCTCGCGGTCGTCTATGAACAGGCACTCGTCGGCTTTGAGGCCGTATTTGCCGAGGATATATTCATATATCCCGCTCTCCGGCTTTATGATATGCAAATCGCACGAGACGACCACGCCGTCGAAAAAGTCCATATCGTAAAAGCGCGGAAAATATTCATAGAAGCGCCCGCTCGCGTTTGAGAGGACATATATATTCTTCCCGCTCTCACGCATCGCGCGGCAGAACTCCGGCGCGCCGTCAATTCTGTTGAGAAAATCCGGCCAGTGCCGCTCGCACTTTTCGAGCGCGGCGTGATACTTTTCCGGCACGCGCGCTTTCGCCGCGGCGAGCATCTCGGCGTCGGTTATATTTCCCCTGTCGCCCTCGAGCCAGTCTTCGCTCTCGAACAGCTCACGGCGGATAATTTTCTTTGACTCTTCGTTGGGGCAGAGCGCGTCAAGCGGGCGGTTGACATCGTATTCTATGAGCACGTTGCCCATATCGAGAATTATGTTTTTTATCATTTTATTCTCCGTATCAAAAACGCCGCCGACCCGTTTGAATTCAGACAGGCGGCGACTTTTTCTTTCATTTATTTAGTCATGAAAAGTATTCCCATGCATCCGGGTCCGCAGTGGCTTGCGATGGTACAGCCTGCGCAGCCGATGAGAACCTCCTTGAACGGGAGAATGCTCTGTATCAGCGCGGTGAGCTCCTTCACCTCGGCATCCGAAGCGCTCGACGAGGTCAGGAAAATGCGCGAAAGGTCGGCGTCGTCCTTATGGGCGTTAAGCTCATCCTCGATATACTTCTTCTTGACGTCGAGTATCTTGCCGCGATACTTTCTCGCAACTCCGAGCTTGCCGTCCTTCATCTCGATGCACGGACGGATGGAGAGCAGATTCGCTCCGAGCGCGGCAACCGTCGAGCAGCGGCCGCCCTTCTTCATATATTCAAGCTTGTCAAGCACAAAGCTCGTGCAGGTCTTTTTGTTCAAATCAACGGCGGCCTTCGCTATATCCTCCGCGCTCATGCCCTCATCGCGCATCTCGCAGGCTCTTATGACCTGGAGCGCGATACCGGAGCTCAGATGGCGCGAGTCGATGACATAAACTCCGTCCATTCCCTCCGCGGCGAGTCTCGCGTTCTGATGGGTCGAGGATATCTCGGAGCTCAGCGAGAAATGGACAACTTTCTTTCCCTCGTCGATAAAGGACTTGAAGAAGGTCTCATAGTCGCCTATCGGAATAGCCGAGGTCGTAGGCAGCTCACCCGTCTCGTCGTAGTGCCTGAAAATATCGGGAGTGGTTATATCTATTCCGTCGCGGTATGATTTTCCTCCGAGATTAACATACAGCGGCAGGACATGTATATCATATCTTGTTTCAAGTTCTGCGCTCAGATCCGCAGGGCTGTCCGTGGTGATAACTACTTTACTGTTCATAGAACTTCTCCTTATACTCAAGTTAATCGGATTATATCATATCCGAGGTCAAATATCAACTTGTGTTGCAAATTAATTTATATTATAATGTGCATGATAATGGCGTTTAACGGGGTGATATATATGATGAGGGAAACGGGACGGCTGCTGCTCAGGATAGGAGCACGCGCCCGTTTTGCGGCATATTCGCTGTTTGAAAATAAACCAAGCGGCGATTCAAATTTCACCCCGGGAACGGAAAAATATATTCTCAAAAGCCCCAACGGCGCGCTCGAAGTAACTGTCTCGGGCGGCAGACTTACATATTCGGCAGCTGTCGGCGGAATTACTGTAATCGAGCCGTCGGAGATAGGTCTGTTCATTCAGGGCGGCAGAAATATCGGCACGGATGTCACACTCGGCGAGCCGAAAATCGAGTCCTGCGAAGAGACTTACCGCGACCTTGACACCGAGACGGATATAACCGACAGGCACATGAATTATATTATCCCCGTGCGCGCGAAAAAAATTATATACTCGCTCGAGGTGCGCATATGGAGCGACGGATTCGGATTCCGTCTGCTGTTCGGCGAGGAGACGGGGTTACTTATCAGCGACGAGCCGACGCAGTTCAACGTGCCCGGCGACACGGTTTGCAGATATCAGACCGACCTCAAGAAGATGCAGGGAAAGACGCTGACGCAAAAGACATCGGAGCTTTCGCAAAGCGAAGTTTTCTCATGCATGACCGCATTCGAGTTTCCCGGGAAAAGCATATATATAATGATAACCGAATCAGATATCGAGAACTACCCCGGCATGGCTCTGCGCTCGCTCGGCGCGGGCAGATTCAAAACGGAGCTGTGGGACACGGACAAGTTCTTTATAAAAGGCGGGAAAACTCCGTGGCGCATAGTCACCGTGTGCCGCTCGCTCGATCAGCTCATTCACTGCCGCGTTATAACCCACGCCGCAGCGCCCGTGAATGACAAAGCATACGAAAACGCCGACTGGATACGCCCGGGCAAGAGCGCGTGGTCGTATTTTATAGACGAGGAGCACAGCCGCCGCTTTGAAAAGATAATGGAATTCAACGCCCTCGCGCAGGAGGCGGGATATGAATACAACCTCGCGGACAACGGCTGGCGCGACTGGGCAAAGGCGGAACGCGGCGCGTTCAAAAAGGTCAAAGAGCTCGTTGACGACGCAGAAAAGCGCTCGGTCGGGATATGGCTCTGGCAGTCCGCCATGAACAAGGTGTGGTTCACTCCATACAGGCGCAGGTTCTTCAAAAAGTGTGAAAAGCTCGGGATAAAGGGCATAAAGCTCGACCACATCGAGAGCGAGACACAGTTCATGACCGAATTTTACCGCCGCTTTGCGCGCGAGGCGGCAGAGCACAAGCTCATGGTCATATACCACAACCCGCAGAAGCCGACGGGGCTGCGCCGCACGTTCCCGAATGTGATGAGCATGGAGGCGATTCGCGGGCTCCAATGCAAGGCGGACGCGGACAACGATACGATTCTTCCATTTACAAGGATGCTCGGCGGCAACGCGGATTATACGCCACTATGCTTCTCCGTGCCGAGGTGCCTGAATGAAGTCAGCATCTGCCATATGCTCGCCTCGGCTGTAATATACAACTCGGCATTTTTCACCGTCAGCGAAGACCCGTCAATTCTTAAAGCGCACGGGCTCGACTCATTTGTCTCTCCCCTGCCGGTAATCTGGAACGAGACGCACGTTCTCCCCGGCAGCAAGATAGGCGAGATTGTAATTTTCGCGCGGCGAAGCGAGAACAAATGGTACGCCGCCGTGTTTAACAGCGCTCAGAGCGAGCGAAAAATCAATCTGCCGTTCTCGTTCTTAAAAGACGGCGCGAAATACGAAGCCGAGATATACACGGACAATCTTACGGATCAGCGTGGGTATAACAAAGTGAAGATATCCGTCACGAGCGCCGACAGCGCAGATATAGCAATGCGCCCCTCCGGCGGATTTGCCGCTGTGTTCAGGGAGATATAAATTCGTTTGGGATTGCCTCAACTGCAATTTTATATAACAAAAGCCAAGCTGTGTTTTGCAGCTTGGCTTCTTTATTTTATTTATTCGCCGAATGAGCAGAGCACATTTTTTTACAGCAGGCAGACGCCCTGCGCTCTGAACGCATCGACGGTCTCCTGCGGCCAGATGGACGCCTGGACTTCACCGATGTGCGCCTTTCTAAGGAAGAACATGCACATACGGGACTGGCCGATGCCGCCGCCCATAGTCAGCGGAAGATTGCCGTTGAGCAAGTCGCGCTGGAACGGGAGCTCGGCGCGTTCGGGGCAGCCTCTCTCTTCAAGCTGAGACGCGAGCGACTCGGCGTTGACGCGGATGCCCATGCTCGACAGCTCATATGCCATGTCGAGCAGAGGATAATACACGACGATATCGCCGTTGAGGCTCCAGTCGTCATAGTCCGGGGCGCGTCCGTCGTGGATGTCGCCGGAGCGGAGCTTGCCGCCGATCTGCATGATAAACACTGCACCCTTGTCGCGGGCAATTTCGGTCTCGCGCTGCTTGGGAGTCAGGTCTGGATACATATCTTCGAGCTCCTGCGTGGTGATGAACGATATCTCATCGGGCAGGAACTTGCCGACGAAATCATATTCCTCGGCAATATAGGTCTCCGTGTGGCGCAGGCTCCTGTAAATCGCGCGGACGGTTCTCTTGAGAGTATCGACATTGCGCTGCTCGGGAGTTATTATCTTCTCCCAGTCCCACTGGTCGACAAAGACGGAGTGGAGATTATCCGTATCCTCGTCGCGGCGTATGGCGTTCATATCCGCATAGAGACCCTCGCCGGGCTTGAAGCCGTAATCCTTGAGGGCGCGGCGCTTCCACTTCGCAAGCGACTGGACGATTTCAACATCGCTGTCCATGTCTTTTATATCGAACGCAACGGGGCGCTCGACGCCGTTCAATGTATCGTTGAGTCCGGAATCCGAGCGCACGAAGAGCGGCGCGGAGACACGGGTAAGATTGAGCTGGATAGCGAGATCCCTCTCGAAGAAATCCTTGACCTTTTTGATAGCCACCTGAGTCTGTCTGATATCGAGCAGGGGCTTATATCCTGACGGAAGATAGCTTGAATCCATGTCATCACATCCCAAAATAAAAAACTAATATATATAATAGCATCATATCGCGCCTTGTGCAATAAAAATTTTGCACATTAAAGTAAAAAAGGACAGCCGATATGTGGCTGTCCCTATGTATTTTCAGATATCGAGTCCGGGCACGTTGCCGGTCAGGAAGCGAACCAGCTGCCAGACGACTGTGCCGAAGACATTGCCGAAGCTCTGGCGATAGAAGTTATAGTCCACGCCGGGAGTCAGGATAACGGGTTCGGTATTTTCCCCGAGTCCGAGGTTTTTGAGCAAAATGAGCATATGCCTTGCAAGCTCGACATTGCCCTTTGCGTTCGGATGGACGCAGTCGTCCGCCAGAAGCTCGGTGTTATGCGAGATGACCGCACTTGTGTCGAATATAACGACATCGTCGTGCTTTGCGGCGAATTTATTGAGCATAGCGTTTATACGCGAAACCGCCTTGATAAACGGAATATGTCCGAGACCCTTCCACGCGCAGTAGATATTGTCGAATATCAGCGTCGCATCGGGATTTATCTCGCGGATGAGCGAATAGATAGTATTCAGATCGTCGTAGATGCCGTAGGCTATCTCATCGAGCTTCTTGTCGTTTGTTCCGAACAGCGCGCCGATGGTTATCCAGACGACATCCTTGCTCGCAAGGTAGTTGTTCGAGCCGATGCAGATGTTTATGACATCCGCCCACGCGATGCTCTCGCGGAACTCGTCAACGGTCTCGATCTTTCTGATAAGATCCTGCGTATCGTTTGCGACCTGAGCGAGGTTGCGGTAATTGTAGCCGTTGGTGTCGGCGACAATCTTGCCGTAGGCCGCGTCCTCTTTGTTTTCAACGCCGAAGCCCTCGGCTATCGAATCGCCGAGCACGAGAAAGTTGAGCTTGCCGCTGTCCTGTGGTGCGGCAAAAGCGAGGCACTGGAGCGACGCCGCTATCATGACGACGCAAAGCAGAACCGCTGCAATCTTTCTGAATTTTTTCATTTTTATCACCTTAAAGAGAAAACATAGTATTAATATAGAGAATACATTTTTTGACAGAAAAAGTCAAGAGGGTCAAGGGGAAAAGAGGAAAACATATAGGGAAATTGATTTGATTTTGTGCGGTTGAGGTGGAGTGGATTGGTCATGAAAATCATTATGCGCTCCTGCAAGGGAAGCTGGCTTGGCAAAGCCGAGACTGAGAGGTCAGTTTCGCTTCACTCAAAGTGATAAGTAAAAGTGAAAACGAAGAAGCGCTCGATATTGGCGGATATCATCCGCCCGCAAAATTTGCTCAATCTTATTGCCGCGTGAGCGGCATGATATAAAATTATAAAATTCGCGTTCTACCTTCGCGTCATACAATAATCAAATATTTTATACTTCCCGCGTTTCGACATTTCTTTTCTGTCTGAGAAAAAACGCCTGCAAAGAAAAGGCAGACTTGGGGGTTTCACCCCGAAACCCCGGCAACGCCGCGCCGCAGTACTTAGCTTGCGGCTCTCAATTGGCAGCTCGGCACATTCGCCCGTAAACTCGCTCCGCTCAAACAGTACGAGCTCGTGCGTCTTGCTTCGCAAGCCGTTCCCTCGCCTATCTCTGTTAGTCCTCAAGCACTACGGCGCGGCTATTGGAGGCTTGATTATAAAAATTAGTTGAGTCACGCGCTTTTACTTTGCTATAGCTCAAGTAATAGGCAACTCCCAATTGTAGCCCACCACAATATAAAAAATTCACCCCGGAGTTATCCTCCGGGGTTTACTGTTAATTTTTTATATGATTCTCATTCTGACAACGCCGCTGACTGCGGTTATCCTTTCGCTGTCGGGGTTCGACGTATCGCAGACGAGATAGCCAAGTCCGTTTTTGGCTGCGCTGTTGAGCGATGTTATATTTCCGCCGAGCGCCGCGACGATGTTTTCGCGCACTCCCTCGCTGTCTTTGTAGATAACGCACACGCGCTTTTCAAACTCTGCGGGCGGCGCGAGCTCGGGCAGGTTGACGGAGTTTTTCACTTCGCCGCGCTCAATATAGCCGATAAGCTCGTCGGCAGCCATGACCGCGCAGTTGTCCTCGCTCTCGGGCGTGGAGGCACCGAGGTGCGGGATAGCTATAACTCCGGGCACACCCAACTGCGCATCGGTCGGGAAGTCCGTGGCGTATGCCGCAACTTTACCGTCGGCGAGAGAAGCGAGAATATCATCGGAGTTCACAAGCTCGCCGCGCGCGAAATTGAGAATACGCACGCCGTCTTTCATTTTGCCTATAGACTCCGCGTTTATAATATTTCTCGTGCTGTCGTTGCACGGGATATGCAGGGTCAGATAATCCGCCGCGGAGAAAACCGCGTCCATATTGTCAACGGTCTCAACGCCGCTTATTTCGCTCCTGCCCTTTCTGTCGAAGCAGACGACTCTCATGCCGAGGTCGCGCGCCGCCTCGGCAACGAGCTTACCTATAGCGCCCATGCCGACAACGCCCATGGTCTTGCCTTTTATCTCGGGACCCGCAAACGAGCTCTTGCCTTTTTCGACGAGCTTGCCGACATTGTCGCCCTCGCCTTTTAGAGCCTTGCACCAGTCGATAGCGTCTATAACTTTGCGCGAAGCGAGAAGAGCCGCGCAGATAACGAGCTCTTTTACTGCATTTGCGTTCGCTCCGGGCGTGTTGAACACGGCGATGCCCTGCTCCGAGCACTTATCGATCGGGATATTATTCACACCCGCTCCCGCGCGAGCGATTGCCAAAAGACCCGCTCCGAACTGCATCTCATGCATCGAAGCCGAGCGCACCATTATCGCCGCCGGATCTTCCGCATTGTCAGTGCAGATATATTTCGCGCTGTCAAAGCGGTCGGTTCCGCACTTTGCTATTTTATTTAGCGTTAATATCTCTTTCATCAGCCTCTCCCCCTCAGTTGTTCTTTTCGAACTCCTTCATGAAGTCAACAAGCTGCTCGACTCCCTCGACCGGCATGGCGTTGTAGATAGACGCACGCATTCCGCCGACCGAACGGTGTCCCTTGAGGTTGACAAATCCCGCCTCTGCCGCCTCGGAGACAAACTTCGCGTTGAGTTCGTCGCTCTCGGTGACAAAAGTCACGTTCATCAGCGAGCGGTCGCAGTGCCTGACGGGGTTCGAGAACATCTTGCTCGAATCGATGAAGTCGTAGAGAATCTTCGCCTTCGCTTCGTTTCTCTTCTTCATCTCCTCAAGTCCGCCGAGCTTCTCTATCCACTCGAGCACTAATTTGCACATATATATCGACCAGCAGGGCGGCGTGTTATACATCGAGTCGTTGTCCGCCATATTCTTGTAGTCGAGCATCGCAGGCGTGATATCGCGTGATTTGCCGACAAGGTCCTTACGCACTATGACAATAGTCAGTCCCGCGGGGGCGACATTCTTCTGCGCGCCGCCGTAGACAATACCGAACTTTGAGACATCGAGCGGCTCCGAGAGGAAGCATGACGAAACATCAGCAACGAGCGGAACATCGCCTGTGTCGGGGATATACGGGAACTTCGTGCCGTAGATAGTGTTGTTCAGGCATATATATGCATAGTCCGCCTCGGGGTCAAAATCATCGCGGGTGACCTCGGGAATATAAGAGAAAGTCTTATCTTTCGAGGACGCGACAACTCTAATATCGCCGTATTTGCACGCCTCTTTATACGCCTTGGTCGAGAACTGACCGGTGAGCATATAATCGGCCTTTCCGCTGCCGTTCAAAAGATTGAGCGGAATCGCGGCGAACTGGGTCGAAGCTCCTCCCTGGAGGAACAGTATATCGTAATTATCGGGCACTGAAAGCACCGATCTGAACAGATTCTGCGCCTCGTCCATGATTCTCTCAAAGACCTTTGAGCGGTGCGACATCTCCATAACGGACTGGCCGCTTCCGTGATAGTCCATTATCTCCGCTGCCGCGCGGCTGAGAACGCTCTCGGGCAGCATTGAAGGACCTGCTGAAAAATTGAATACTCTTGCCATCTGGTTTACCTCCTTTTCCGGCGCGCTGAAATATTCCGCGCCAAAGCCGAGAAAATTACCGGCTTTTTACCATTATATAACATAGTAAAAAGATAAGTCAATAAAATCGGAGCTTTACTGTTGAAAAATATATCTTCTGAATGTATAATTAGGATGACAGAAAAATCCATCAGATAACGAGGTATTTTCAAAATGTCAGTTCAGCAGAAAAAGAAGAATAAAAACAATTCGAGACTTTACATTCTCATCGCGGCAGTATTGCTGCTCATCGTGATGATCGTCCTGATTGCCGTCAAATGCTCCGGCGGCAAGAAAAATCCGGACGCGGACAGCACGAGCGGCGAATCCTCATCGCAGTCACTCGAAGCAGCGGACATTGACCCGCTGACCGGACTCTCCGGCTTCAAAGCACAGGGCAAACGCCCGATAGCGGTAGTTGTCAACAACTCAAAGCCCGCTCGCCCGCAGTGGGGACTCTGCACCCCCGATATCGTGTTTGAGGGCGTGACGGAGGCGGGTATTACGAGAATGCTCTGGCTCTATTCCGACATAAACAAGATTCCCGACAAGGTTGGCTCGCTCAGAAGCGCAAGGCACGACTTCGTCGAGATAGCCGAGGGACTTGACGCAATATTCGTCCACTGGGGCGGCAGCAAATACGCCTATTCGGCGATAAGCGAGCGCAATGTCGACGACCTCGACGGGCGTTCATATCTCGGCAGATATTTCTTCCGCGACAAGGAGCGCACGAATGTAGCCATCGAGCACCGTGGATACACGACCCGCGAGGCAATAGACAAGGGTCTTACAAAGCTCGACATCCGCCGCGATATCAAATCCGGCTATCAGAATCCCTTTGCGTTTGTTTCCGAGAGCTCACCGCGCACTCCCGCCGGCGGCGCATGTTCGAGAATAGACATAGTTTTCTCGTCCTACTGCAACCACTCATTTACTTATTCGGCGCAGGACGGGCTCTATCTCAACGACATCAACGGCGCGCCGATGACCGACGCGGACGGCAAGCAGATGGCGGTCAAGAATGTTGTTATTCTCTACTGCCCGGTCTCGCTCATGGGCGACTCCTCCGGATGCGTTGACATGGATCTGACAGGCGGCAGCGGCGTTTATCTCTCAAACGGCGCATATGAGAACATAACCTGGAAAAAGGGCGGCCCGGACAGTATGCTCACGCTCTATTCGTCCGACGGCACCGAGCTCAAGCTCAACCCCGGTCAGAGCTACATCGGTCTTGTCCCCACCGACAAGCAGGCGAGCACAGTCATCGCATAAATTCTAATATAAACTCAAACGCCGCCGGCACAGCATAAAAGCTTACCGGCGGCGTTTTGGATTATCAGGACAGCTTATAATATTCAAAAATCGGGTGTGAGGTTTTCCCCGTTTTCTTGTGTAATAAGTGAAGGGCACAAAAGACGCTTTGCAGAAAGGAGAAAATCTATGGACAACGGTGCAAGTAGCTACCGCCGTTTCTGTAACGAAGGAGATGATAGCGGATTAGTTGAAATTATCGTCAACTACCGTGACGGGCTTATCTTATATTTGAACAGCTTTGTCGGAAACATACACATCGCCGAGGAATTGGCGGAGGATACGTTCGTCCTGCTCGGGACGAAAAAGCCGAAGGACAAAGGCACAAGTTCTTTTAAAACCTGGCTCTACACCATCGGGCGGAATATCGCCATCAACCATCTGAGACGAAGGTCAAGATTTTCGCTCGTATCCGTTGACGACTGCTCGGAGCTCGAAAGCGAAGAGGAGAGCCTGGAGGCGGCTGTTATAAAAGAAGAACAGAAGATATCGGTGCATCGGGCGCTGAAAAAGCTCAAGCCCGAATATCATCAGGTTCTCTGGCTCATATATTTTGAGAATTTCAGCAATAAAGAAGCTGCGAAGATAATGGGAAAATCCGTTCACAACATCGAGACACTTGTCTACCGTGCCCGCAAATCACTTAAATCACAATTGGAAACGGAGGGTTTCACATATGAAAAGCTATGATGAAACTGTTGATTCTGTGTTCGACCGTATTGATAAATATAACAGCGAAAAGATACGCAGAAATAAGATAATCACAAAAGCTGTTGTCCCCGCCTGTTGTTTTTGTCTGATAGCGTTAGGCGGAATAGGGGCATGGAAAAGCGGATTGTTCAAATCCGGGACGCCCGGTGCCGTACCCGGTCAGCCTGTTACAAGTTATGACAACGCCGCAGTCTCGCCTGCCGAGAGTACTTCTCCCAACAGCGTCGGTTCAAAACGACTCTGCTTTGCCAATCAGATAAACGGAGTCAAAAGTGCGGCTCCGCTGTATCTCGACCCAGCAAAGCATTATACCGAGAATTGGAGCAATGCGGAAGTCACCGCCTATATGGGCGCCGACCTGTTCAATCTCGGCGCGGAGTACAAATATATCGGCAGCAGCAGCCACGCCGTCACTTTTTCTTCCGACGGAGCTATTGCAAGAGATGTTATAAATTTGAAATATCACTCCAAAGATGCCGATTTTACCATGAGCGCCAGCAAACTTGGCGCGCCCAACGACTGCATATATGCTTTAAACAGCAGCGAGATCACAAGCATCGGAGTCGGCGGCAAAAGCGTGGAGGTTCTGTTCGCGGCAACAGTCGGCAGCGATGCCGCCGCTCAGCCCGAAAAGCAAAATCTTATGGTCGCGGATTTCAGCTGCGGCGGGGTTTATTACAGGGTAACAGCAGAAAATATATCAATCAGCGATTTCTATAATATTGTATCAGCCATTGTGAAAAAATAAAATTACAGGAGGTATGCAGCTGGGCTGCGTACCTCCTGATTTTTATTTACACTCACACAAGATAGTGCTTTTTCGTGTCGTGATAGAGCTGGGTTATATCCTGGAGCACCTCGGTATGGGCGAAGCTCTTGTGATAGACTATATTCGTCTCGCGCGCCATGCTGAGGTTTTCTATCGGGACTATCGTCAGCTTCTTTTTGCGGACTTCTCTGAGACACACGCTCTTTGCAAGGATAGATACGCCGAAGTCCTTCTGCACAAGGTCTTTTATCGTCGTGACATTATCGACCTCGAGGATAACATTGAAGTCGTCTATCGACTCGTTGTGGCTCTCGAGCGTCGCTTCAAACAGCATTCGCGTTGCCGAAGTCGGAAGACGCAGGATGAGCCTCTCGCGGCGCAACTCGTTCAGCGTTATCATCGAGTGCTTTGCGAGCGGATTGTTGTTCGACATGATGCAAACGAGATAGTCCGTATCTATCATGACGGAATTGAGCGACGGATTCGACACTTTTCCGTCCGTTATTGCAAGATCGATCTCAAAATTATCGAGCATATCATAAAGATTTTTTATAGTATCTGTAAAAACAGTAATGCTTACATTTGGATATTCGTTGCCGTAACGGGCGAGAACCTCGGTTGCAAACGTGCTTTCGGAGGTATGAGTCAAACCTATGCGCAGCTTCTTTATGTTGCGCTTGGAGTCCGCTATTTCCATGTGCATCTTCTGATCCATTGAAGTCAGAATACGCGCATAGCGAACCGCAATCTCTCCTTCCTGCGTCAATGTCAGCTCGCCTTTCTTGCGATTGAACAGCTTCGCACCGAGGGATTGTTCGAGCTGGCTTATCTGATGGCTGACCGCAGGCTGGGTCAGAGAGAGAGCTTCAGCCGCCCTTGTGAAATTTTTCTGCTCCGCAACTGCTATCAAAGTTTCGGTTTTATTGTCTAACATATACTCACCATAAAAAAAGTTTTTGAAAATCAAAATTAAAATAATTTGATTTTATTACAGGTTGAGTATATCATATTATATAGTAAATCACAAGAGATATTAAAAAAACAAATTTGCAAAATTTATCGGTCGCCGGACGAAAAAGCTCTCCCGGCGGTTGCTTTTTTACTCTCTGAAAGGAAACGAGGAATAAGGGAAATTGATTAACTCACTCTACAAGACCTTCAACATCACCTCCCCCGTCGCGGGAATCATAATTTCGGTGGCTCTGATGCTGATAACGGGCTTTGCGATGACGCGCATCACAAAGCGGCTCCGGCTGCCGAACGTCACGGCGTACATACTCTCCGGCGTCCTGCTCGGACCGTATGTATTGAATCTTGTGCCGCAGGACATCGTTGAGGGAATGGACTTTCTGAACGATATCGCTCTCGCGTTCATCGCGTTCAGCACCGGCGAGTTCTTCCGCTTTTCGACTCTTAAAAAGAACGGCGGAAAAGTCGTTGTGATAACTGTGCTCGAAGCGTGCCTCGCGTCGATTATCGTTTTCATCGTGTCGTTCTTCATTCTCGGGCTGGATATCAACTTCTCGCTCGTGCTCGGCGCGCTCGCCTCGGCAACCGCTCCCGCGTCAACGGTCATGACGATACGCCAGACCCACGCAAAGGGCGACTTTGTTGACACCCTGCTCCAGGTCGTTGCGCTCGACGATGTTGTCGGACTCGTCGCATACAGCGCCGCGATATCTGTAGCGCTCGCGAACGCATCGGGTCATTTCAGCGCTGGCAGCGTATTGAAGCCCATCGGACTCAACCTTCTCGTGTTCGCGATAGGCTGCCTGTTCGGACTGATATTGAAGCTCCTGCTTCAAAAGCGTTCGACGGACAACAGGCTGATAGTCTCCGTCGCGCTGCTGTTCTCGTTCTGCGGAATATGCACCCTGCTCGATGTTTCGCCGCTTCTCGGCTGCATGGCGATGGGCATGGTCTACATCAACCTTTCGGACGATGAGAGGCTGTTCAAGCAGCTCAATTATTTCAGCCCGCCGATACTCCTGCTGTTCTTCGTGCGTTCGGGACTCAACTTCAATCTCAGCGCGCTCTTTGACAGCTCGTCATCCATCGGCCACGTGCCGCTGATAGTTGTCGGTGTGTGCTACTTCTTCACGCGAATCATCGGCAAATACGCCGGCGCGTTCCTCGGCTGTCTCATAACAAAGAAAAACCACCTTGTCCGCAACTACCTCGGCCTCGCACTTATCCCGCAGGCGGGCGTCGCTATAGGTCTCGCCGCGATGGGCGCGCGAACGCTCGGCGGCGCGTCCGGCAGTGCGCTTGAAACGATAATACTTGCGTCGAGCGTCCTGTATGAGCTCATCGGCCCCGGCTGCGCGAAGCTCTCGCTCTATCTCTCGAAGTCATACTCCAACAAGCTCGAAGATATAGTCGAAATCGCGGAGGACGGACATCAGAAGAGCAAGGTCGAGCTGCTCATAGAACGCATCCAGGCGATACAAAACGACCTTCCTAAGCATGAGAATCCCTACTACGAAGACGAGCAGGCATTCTCCGAAGCCGCAGACGAGCAGTATCTGCTCGCGGGCATGAGCATGGACAGAAGCAGAAAGAACAGGAGGAGAAGAAGATGAACGGAATAACCGCATTTGCCCTCTCGGACCCTATCGCCCGTCTGCTCGGCGAATGGTCAATGGGGCTCAACACATATTCGATAATACTCAGGATAGCAGTGGCTGTCATATTCGCGTCAGTCATAGGCTGCGAGCGTTCGAGCAAGCGTCACTCGGCGGGACTGCGCACTTTCGTGCTCATCTCCTTTGCCTCGACCGTCTCGATGATACTCGACATATATCTCATGATGAGCTACTCGTTCAGCGTGCCCGTGCTATCGGCGGCGACGATAATCGGCACCGCGATGGTCAGCGGCAACTCGATACTGTTCAGCTCCCGCAATCAGATAAAGGGACTGACGACCTCCGCCGGACTCTGGGCCTGCGGAATCCTCGGATTCACGATCGGTGCGGGACTCTATACCGTGACCGTCATAGTCTATGTTTTCCTGCTCTGCATCCTCGCCTGCTTCCCGTCGCTTGAGATATACCTCAAGAACCGCTCGAACCACTTTGAGATCCATCTCGAGCTCAAGAGCAGCGAATATCTTCAGGACTTCGTCGCGGTCATCCGCCGCCTCGGGCTGAGAATAGACGACATCGAGTCGAACCTCGCGTATGTCGGCTCGGGACTGAGCGTCTATACGATAACGATAACGATAAACAGCGCGGAGCTGAAAAAATACAAGACGCACAAAGAGATAATCGAAGCGCTGAGCTCGCTCGAATATATATATCATATTGAAGAGATGAGATAAAAAAACAGCCCGGAGCCAAAAATCGGCTCCGGGTTTTTGTCTGCGATTTTTGTGGGTGAAATGTCTCGCTGGCACTCACGCTTTTTTAAAATGCTTTTCGCCCGCAGGGAGAAAAGCCACCTCACTTATTCACTGTTCACTATTACTTTTTACCTTTCCAAAACTCCCGCAAAATCAGTAAAAAGTTAAAAGTGAAAAAGTAAACTCCCACACTGATGTGCAGGAGTTTTGGTGGACACGCACGGACTCGAACCGTGGACCTCTTGCGTGTGAAGCAAGCGCTCTAACCAGCTGAGCTACGCGTCCTAAAAAATAAAGATGTCAGAATCCAGACCGAACGAATTTCTGATCTGCCGATTGCGACATCTGTTTGGTGGCTCTGGTGACCCGGACGAGAATCGAACTCGTGTTACCGCCGTGAAAGGGCGGTGTCTTAACCTCTTGACCACCGGGCCAAAATTGGTAGCGGCAGTTGGATTCGAACCAACGACACTCCGGGTATGAACCGAATGCTCTAGCCAACTGAGCTATGCCGCCATATGTGAGCCTCGTCATCCGACAAGGCTTGATTATTATATTATATCGCAAGCGATTTGTCAATATATTTTTTGCAAAGTAGGACAAGATTTTCAAATTTTTCTTGAAATTTATTTCCCGGCTCACCGAAAATGGCGGCAAGCCGGGAAATTATCATTCAAAAAACTCGTGTGTGCCCGCTCCGACTTCGTGCTTTTCTCCGCCGATAATTACCGAAGCGCAGCAGCCCTCGGGGACGGTGAAAATATATTTTATCCTGCCGTTCTCGCGTCTCCACTCGCTCGCAACGGTGCCGCGGCGCGTGTCAATCGAAGCCTTGACAAAGTCGAGCCGCCTGTCTGTCACGGGACGGAAGATAATATGCTCGAAGCCCGGGCGATCGGGGTCGGAGTTTATTCCCGCCGCCGCGCCGTACATCCAGTCTGCGACCGCACCGTAGGCATAGTGATTGAACGAGTTCATGTCGGTGCTCCACATCGTGCCGTCGGGCTTTATACCGTCCCAGTGCTCCCAGACGGTCGTCGCGCCCTTTGATATAGGATAAAGCCACGAGGGATATTCACGACGAAGCAGAAGGTCATATGCCGTCTCGGCGTAACCGTTGTCGCTGAGTGCATGGAGAAGATACGGCGTGCCGACGAAGCCGGTTTCAAGATGCCCGGTGCGCTTCACAAGCTCGTTTAATTGAGTTGCTGTCGCCGCCCTGTCGTCAGTGATATCAAAATACAGCGCGAGCACGCAGGCGGTCTGCGTGGCGTTTTTCACTCTGCCGTTCTCCATATATTCCCGCCTGAACGCCTTCGCCGCCTCCGCCGGGATATTCTCATATTCCGCAACATCCCTGCCGAGTGCATGAGCCGCCTTTATAAATAATCCGGTCGAATATTTGTAATACGCCGTGGCGATGAGCTCCTCGGGAGTCGCGCCCTTGTAGCTGCCCTCCGGGGAGTCGAGTCCGAGCCAGTCGCCGAAGTGGGAGCCTCCGGAGCGCCTGCCGTTTTCGCTGCGCTCGCGCATCCAGTCTATCCACGCCTTCATGGAGTCGAACTGCTCCTCGAGTACTGCCTTGTCGCCGTAGGTTCTGTATATCTCCCACGGGCAGATGACCGCCGCGTCGCTCCACGCGCTCGAGCCGCCCATGTCGTCAAATATATTCGGTATAACATGGGGCACGCAGCCGTCGCGTCCCTGGTCGGCGGCGAGGTCGTGAAGCCACTTTTTGAAGAAGCGCTCAACATCGAAATTGAGGCTCGCCGTGCGGACAAACACCTGCGCGTCGCCCGTCCAGCCGAGGCGCTCGTCTCTCTGCGGGCAGTCGGTCGGGACATCGAGGAAATTGCTCTTCTGACCCCAGATTATATTTTTGAAAAGCTTGTTCACCGTTTCGTCCGAGCACTCGAAATAACCCGTGCGGCGGATATCCGAGTGTACAACTATCGCCGTGAAGTTCTCTTTTTTCACCTCATCCGGCCAGTTCTCAAGGCGGATATATCTAAAGCCGAAGAAGGTGAACGCGCTTATATATATGTGCTCCTCGCCGTCGCAAATGAACTTTATCTGCGCGTCCGCCGAGCGATAATTGGCGTTATAGAAATTGCCGTCGCGGTCAAGCGTCTCGCCGTGGGAGATTGTCGCCTGTGCGCCGGGGACGCCCTTTATTTTAAACTCGACATAGCCCGTCATATTCTGTCCGAAGTCAATGACCGTCTCGCCTGCCGGGGTTTTTATTACTTGCAGAGCAGGCATCCGCTCTTGCTCGACTATTTTTTCGCCCTCCTGCGGGATAAGCATATCCTTTTCGAGATCGACGCAGATGCAGTGCCTCGCGCTCCCCGCTTTGAAAGTCGCGTCATAGATATCGCCGTCATATATATTTGTATATCTCAGCTTGCTCTCGCGCGCAGTCCACGAGCTGTCGGTGACGATGCTCTCCGTCCTGCCGTCGGCATAGACAATAGTCAGCTCGGCGATGAGCGCCGTGTCGCGGTAGCCCAAAAAGTCGCTGCCGTCACGTTTGTTTGCGATGGCGCGCCAGCCCTGACCGACCGTCACCTCGAGCGAATTCTCGGTCTTCAGCAGATTTGTCACATCGTAGCTCTGCACCTGAAGCCTGTTTAAATAAGAAGTCCAGCCCGGAGCGAGGATAAAGTCGCCTACCCGCTCGCCGTTTAATTTTGCCTCATATACGCCGAGCGCGGTTATTTTCAATATTGCTTTTTCCGCTTTGGCGGCGCACCGAAAGTTTTTCAGATACACCGTGCCGCCGCGCAAATTCTTTTCGCATCCTTTTATCCATTCGCTTCTCTCAAGCATATTTTTATCAAATTCCTTTCGCCCTGCGGCTCATGCTTTTTTAAATCTCTGCATACATTTTATATGTGCTTATACCTGAAAGTCAAGTGATTTTGAGCCGTATGTTACAAAATTGTTATAATTTGAAGCGTTGTTTTTCTTGACTTTTTGGTTATTTTAGAGTAAACTGAAAATACTGTGAAACAATTTATTCACAAAATCAAAAAAATGTTAAAAGGAGCACAACCAAATGAAGAGAATTCTTGCACTCATCATGGTTCTCGCTATGGTCTTCGCTTTTGCAGCTTGCAAGAGCAAGGATGACGGCGCGACCACAACCGATCCCTCCTCCGCAGGCGGAGAGGTCATCGACAACGGCGAAGGCTCTACTCCCGTAGACGCTTCCGCAGCCGACAACACCGAGGCCGGCAACAACGACGCTTCCGAAGTTTCCACCGACGCTTCCGGCAAGCCCGTCGAGGCTCCCTCGCAGGCAGCAGGCAGCCAGGGCGGCTCTCATGGCGGCGCTCAGACCGGCAACACCGAAAAGGGTCTCAACTCCACCGACGCTAAGGCAGTCGTAGCTTTCTACAACAAGGCTGTCAACGCTACCGTAAAGAATCCCCCCAAGGGCAAGCAGACCATGAAGCTCGAGAAGCTTGAGGGCACCGGCGGACTTGGTAAGATCCTTGGTTCTTTTGAGGGCATCGCGAAGAAGGCTCTTGAGAAGAACTCGACCGATACAAACTACATCCCCGCAGGCGACCACGGCGATGTTCTTCCGACCGACGTCAAGAACGCTAAGGCGACCAACGACGGTAAGTACACCACTGTTTCTTTCGACGTCAATCCTCAGACTGACGGCCCGAAGGAGAGCTCTTCGAAGGGTCCTGTCGGCCGTTCGATCGGTACTCTCGGCAACGTCCAGAACGCTCTTGATCAGCTTCCCGGCGTTAGCGTAACTTCCGGTATCGAGAACATAAAGCTCACTTACGATCACGCTTATGTCACCGTTAAGATTGACAACAACACCGGCAAGATCGTCAGCGGCACATGGCACTACAAGGTCAATGTCAACGTTAACAACCTTGGCGTCAAGGTTATCGGTATCCCCGCAAGCGTTGATACCCTTCACGGCATTGTTGACTACACCGTTAAAATCGGCTAAAAAACTGCTGTAACAGCACCAAACAAATCAAGGCTCTCACCCAAACGGGCGGGAGCCTTTTTCATATGCAATGCAAAGAGCCGCGCCCGTTCGGGACGCGGCTGCCGTTATTCTGTTTTCATCAGGTCTTTTACGGTTATGCCGTCGAAGTATTCGTTCGTTATCTCTTCGAATCTGCGCCACATCCCGATGGTGCGGCAGCTGTCCGCGCGCTCGCACGGCTCTTCGCATGAAAGACACGCGACAGGAGCGAGGCTGCCCTCCGTAAGGCGCAGAATATCGCCGACAACGCACTGCTCCGGCGGTCTACCGAGCCTGTAGCCGCCGCCCTTGCCGTGGACGCCCTCAACATATCCGTCCTTTACAAGCAGAGCCATTATCTGCTCCATATATTTTTTTGAGATGCCCTGACGCGCCGCCACATCCTTCATCGGGACGAGACCGCCACTGTGCTCCGCAAGGTCAACGAGCACCCTCAGCGCGTAGCGTCCGCGCGTTGATATCATCATAAATATTCCTCCGTTTCGCACTTAGCAGATCTCTCCGCCGCCGATAACCACATCTCCGTCATAGACGACGACCGCCTGACCTTTGGTTATTGCCCGCTGCGGCTCGTCGAATGTTATATGCACTGTGTCTTCGCCCGTGACGCGCACGGTCGCGGGCTGCTCCGCCTGCCTGTATCTGACCCGCGCGCTCGCGCGAAACTCCGCAGGCGGGGTATCAAAGGCGATAAAATTGAAATTCTTCGCGTCGAGTTCGCGGCTCATCAGGTCTTCATTGCTGCCGAGCACGACTCGGTTTTCATCGGGCATCAGGGCGGTCACATATCTCGGCTCGCCCAGAGCTATTCCGAGCCCCTTGCGCTGACCGACAGTGTAGCCTATAAGTCCCCTGTGCTCGCCGAGCACATTGCCGCTTTTGTCAACAAACTCGCCGCGCGGATAATCCCTGCCCGTAAATGAGCGGATAAACGATGCGTAATCGCCGTCCGGCACGAAACAGATATCCTGGCTGTCCGGCTTGTCGGCGTTATAAAAGCCGAGCTTGCGCGCAAGATCGCGCGTATGCGTTTTCGTCATGCCGCCCAATGGAAACAGCGTATGCCGCAGCTCGTCCTGCGTCATTGAATAGAGCACATAGCTTTGGTCTTTTGTCGGATCAACCGCCTTTTTCAGCAGGAATCTGCCGTTTTCTTCTTCGATTCGCGCATAGTGACCCGTGACAACATATTCGCAGCCGAGCTCTTTTGCGCGGCGATAGAGGCGGTCGAATTTCAGATATCTGTTGCAGTCTATGCAGGGGTTCGGGGTCGCACCGCGCTCATAGGCTTCAACAAAGCGGCGCATGACCTGCTCTTTGAAATCCGCGGTGAAATTAAAGACATAATACGGCATCCCGAGCCTGTAGGCGACGCCGCGCGCATACTCCGTATCTTCGAGCGAGCAGCAGCTCTTTTCGCGGCTTATCCCTGCGTCCTCGTTATCAAAAAGCTTCATCGTCACGCCGATGCAGTCAAGCCCGCTTTCAATCGCGAGATAGGCGGCGACGGACGAATCCACTCCGCCGCTCATCGCGATGAGCGCCTTGCGGCGCGGGTTATCGGGGTTAAAGCTCATATTCTTCCTCTCAAAAAAGCCCGAAAGCCCCGGCAAAAGAGCCGGAGCCTATGGGAAATTATTTATCAGTCCTGAAAAAGCGGAGTCGACAGATAGCGGTCGCCTGTGTCGGGCAGGAGCACGACTATCGTCTTGCCCTCGTTCTCCGGGCGCTTTGCAAGCTCTATCGCGGCATAAGCGGCGGCGCCGGAGGATATGCCGACCAACACGCCCTCGCTCTTGCCGATAAGCTTGCCGACCTCGAATGCTGCCTCGTTGCTGACGGGGATTATCTCGTCATAGACCTTTGTGTCGAGCACATCGGGCACGAAGCCTGCGCCGATGCCCTGTATCTTATGCGCGCCCGCAACACCTGTCGAGAGCACTGCCGAAGTCTCGGGCTCAACCGCAACGACCTTTACGCCGGGCTTCTTGTCTTTTAAATACTCGCCGACGCCCGTGATGGTGCCGCCGGTGCCGACGCCTGCGACGAAGATATCAACCTCGCCGTCGGTGTCTTCAAAAATCTCGGGACCCGTGGTCTCATAGTGAGCCTTGGGGTTCGAGAGATTGACGAACTGGCCGGGCACGAAGCTGTTCGGTATCTCTTTTGCGAGCTCGTCAGCCTTGGCTATCGCGCCCTTCATGCCCTTTGCGCCCTCGGTGAGCACAAGCTCGGCGCCGTATGCTTTCATCAGCTGGCGGCGCTCGACGGACATCGTCTCGGGCATAACGATAATTATGCGATATCCGCGAGCGGCGGCGACGGAGGCGAGACCGATGCCGGTATTGCCGGAGGTCGGCTCAATAATAACAGAATCGGTGGTGAGCTTGCCCGCCGCCTCTGCGTCGTCGAGCATCTTTCTGGCGATTCTGTCTTTGACGGAACCTGCGGGATTGAAATACTCAAGCTTTGCGAGCACCTTCGCCTTGAGTCCGTATTTCTTTTCAATGTGGGTCAGTTCGAGAAGAGGAGTCTTTCCTATAAGCTGGTCTGCTGAAGTATAAATCTTTGACATAATAAATTGCTCCTTTGAAGTTAGTTAGTTAAGATTCTGAGTTCCGCGGCGCAATAAAAAAACCGGGAAACTCCGATGAGTGTCCCCGGTCAAAAGCCGTTTTTTCGGATCAGTTCAACGACCCGCATTTGGAGGACATATCGGAAAAAGACATGACGAAACACGCGCACTGACAACAGGCGCAGCTACAGCGGTTCATTCGGTTCATGGCGGTCTTTTTCATAACATTCTCTCCTTTCATACGCCTACCTCGGCGGTATGTTGGATACAATATAGCACATATTGCCTACCCTGTCAATAGGCAAATCAAAAATTTTTTCAAAATCTCAGAGCCACTTCTTCCGGCGGAAGAACAGTATCAGCGCAACGAGCACAACGATACTCACGACAATTATCACAAGATATCCATATTCCCAGTTGAGCTCCGGCATGCCCGAAAAGTTCATGCCGTACCAGCCCGTGAGCAGTGTCAGCGGCAGGAAGATAACAGTCACAACCGTGAAAAGCTTCATCAGATCGTTCTGCTGGATAGACAGCTGCGCCTGATATTCCTCCTGAAGATGCTCGATAACATCGCGCAGATTCTGCACCGTCTGGAGATAGCGGTCGGTGCGGTTCTTGAGAATGGCGAAGCGTTTCGCCGCAGAGTTCGAAAATACGGAATTGTCGTTCGCAGAAGCTTCGTCAAAAATCAAAGTCAGCTGCTCATAGTAGCGCTTTATTCTCAGCAGCTCGCGCCGCCAGGCGGACAGCTTTTCAAAAACATCCTTGCCGGACTCACTCTTGAAAAGATAGACATTTTCGTATTCGTCTATTTCATTCTCGAGCCTCGAGAGGCAATCCATATCGCCGTTTAAAAGCCGGACGAAGAATCTGTAGAGCAGCTGCTCGGATCTGAGCTCCGGATTCTCCGCCGCGAGCCCGTCCATTATCTTCTTTGCCGTGTCGCCCGCCGCGCCCTCTGTGAAAATTATCAGATTCTCGCGGCTGACATAGGCGAGCATTTTATAGTCCTCGGTGCGCTCGCTGTGGACATCGTACCAGTCAAAGGCAAGGAAATCGAACTTTTCAAAGCTCTCGAAACTCTCTATCTCACCCTCGCGGACATATTCAAAAACCGACGGCTCCATATACTGCGCCGCCTTTGCCATATGTTCAAACGGAAGAACAAGCTGCATAATAAAACCTCTTTCAATGTGTATTGATTATTTTTTGGAGTATGTCTTTATCCGCCGGGCAGAAGGCATAGTTTTTTATCTCCTGCGGAGTTATCCATTCGAGTCCGCAATGTTCGAGCAGCTGAGGCGTGCCCTCGGCTATTTTCGCGTTAAACACGACGAGATGGACATATATATCGAGATATTGATGATAGACATCGCAGAATTCGTCACCGACCTCCACTGTTATACCGAGCTCCTCGCGGCATTCGCGAATGAGTGCCTGCTGATGCGTCTCGCCCGGTTCGAGCTTTCCGCCGACGAACTCCCACAAAAGAGCGTTGCCCTTGTTCGCGGGGCGGCGGCATATCATGAATCTGTCGCCCTGCCAGATGAGGGCGGCGGCAACCTGAGTCGTTTTCATATTTTTCTCCTTTTTATTTATCTGCCGGTCTGCGTATGAAAAACGCAGTCGATATCATCATCACCGCATACATCGCGAGTGCCGCATATGTCGCCGCCATTGGCAGCCTGAACATAATCAGCAGTATCGCCGCGAGGGTCACGCACTGGCCTATGACCATGACTTTTTTGCCCGAGAGCTTTATGCTCAGCAGCCCGGATAAGAATCGGGTATTCCGAGCCCGATATAGGCTATGAATATCACTGCCAGGAGCACAGTTGCCATAAACACTCTCCGTTTCCCGGGAAATTGATATGAATAAATTATATCACACAAACGCCTATTGTAAAAGAGCGTTTTCTTTTGTAAAAGAGCGTTTTCTTTGTGTTTATTGTCATTGACACCGGAAGATTAAATCGGTATAATTTAATCATAACACACAAGGAGCTGTAAGTATTATGGAAAAGAAGTACGCAATTCTCGTCGTTGATATGCTCAACGATTTCGTAACCGGCGCACTCAAGTGCGACAGAGGTCTTGCAATAGTCCCCAAGACCGCAGAACTGCTCAACGGCGCAAGAGAGAAGAACATACCGGTCATCTTCTGCAACGACGCTCATCTCAAGGGCATCGACCACGAGCTCAAGTTCTGGGGCGACCACGCAATAGCGGGCACCGAGGGCGCGAAAGTCATTCCCGAGCTCGGACTCTGCGAGAGCGACTATGTCGTTCCCAAGAGACGCTACAGCGGTTTCTTCCACACCGACCTTGACCTTCTCCTCAGAGAGCTCGGCGTCAACACCGTTGTTCTGACCGGTCTGCACACTCATATGTGCGTGCGTCACACCGCCGCCGACGCATATCAGCTCGGCTATGACGTTGTTGCTATTAAGGACGCAACCAATTCCTTCACCGCAGAGGACTATGAGTACGGTCTGAGCTATCTCAAGGGCACCTACGATGCCGAGATTACCGACACCGACACTTTCCTCGCATCGCTGTAATCAACATAAGAACACGTCAACCCTCCGCCGGGATTGCCTGACGGAGGGTTTTGTTGTTGAAAATATTTATCTGAGTATTCTGCCGACTGCGTCTATCTCGTCCGAAATGAGGCCCGCGGAGAGGAAATAGTCCTCGACCGAGCCGTAGCGGCGCGAGAGATATTCAAACACTGCGGTTATATTCTCCGACGGGGAGCCAAGATGCGACATGTCGCTCTCATGGACAAGCCCCGTTTTTCTCTCCATCTCGCGGCGGTAAAACGGTTCGAGATAGGTCGAGGAGATGCGGTAATCCGCAACGATATCCTCAAAATATACGCCTGTTAAATGCAGTATCAGCGCGGCGGTTATGCCGGTTCTGTCCTTGCCGAGGAAGCAGTGGAACATCGACGGGGCGTCTACGCGAGACAGCGCGGAGAACAGGCGTGCATAGTTGCCCTTGCACTCGTTGAGGCTCGTGACATACACCTCCGGCATCGACATCTCCATATGCGGCGAAGCGGGGTTTATTTCGAGCAGGGAGAAATGATAGTAATTCACGCCCGGATAATCGGCAAACTCCGACGGCATGGATATCGCCTCGGAATCGCCGCGCAGGTCGAAAACATTCTTTATCCCGTATTCGTGGAAGAACTCCATATCGCTCTGCGTTGACGCGCGCGGTCTGCCGCAGCGCAGCAGCCTGCCGTATTTCGTGAAGCCGCCGCCCTTTATCGGATATCCTCCGAGGTCACGGCAGTTCTGTATGTTTTCAAGAGGCATGTGTCTGAAGCTTTCCATAGTCAGTCCTCCTCGTAGATTCTATATCTATTTTAATGCATTTTCACATAATTTTCAACCGTGAAAACGCAGAAACGGACCGAAAAGCCTCAATTATTTTTCCCATTATATATTATTGTGGAAATAATACAGCGTTGTCGTCTGCGAATCGAAGAAGTAGACGTTGTAATAATCGTATTTTGAATAGGCTCCGTCGCCTATCGGCTTGCCTTCGCGGTCGTAAATATAGAGATAGTCGCCCTCATCGATATCGTCGCGCGAAAAATGATAGTTCACAACAAGCGCGTTGTCATCATCGCCCTCGCGCGTGACATTAACCCAGTTCTCGAAATTGTCGATATATCCGAGCAGTTCATTCTTGCTCTCGGCGGTCACGGGCTTGAAATATTCGCTCTCCCCGGGCTTCGCGCCGGGAAAGGTGTATATCCCGAAGTCCGTCGAATCCCCGAAGCCCGCGCAGCTGCAGCGCTGCACCGACATCGCCCTGCCAAGCGAGATTATGACCGTCTTCCACTGCGCCGCCATCTCTTTTCGGCTTATAAGCGTGCCGAGATGGATGACGAGCAGACCGCAGGCGACTTTAAACAGCGCATCTGACACGCCGGCGTCGTCTATAATGGTCTTCGGGAAAATCCCGGTCGAAAAGCCGACGAGCATAAGTATCATGATGACAAGCACTGACGGAACCCAGCCCTTTGTCACCTTTGCCAGTATCTCCTAAATGGCGAAAACCAGCAGCAGCGCGGTGAACGCGCCGAAAGTTGAAACGATTATCGGACTCATTTTACATCTATCCACTCATTAAAACGGTATTAAAGGAACTTATCAAGCTCGCGCTCAACGTTCTCGTACTTCTTGACCTTGGGCTCACGGATAAGGTGTCCCCTCGCCATGACCATCTTCACGTTGCGAAGAGTCTTGAGATCGTCGATCGGGTTCGCGTCGGTGACGATAAGATCGGCGCACTTGCCGGGCTCGACGGTACCGGTGATATTATCAATATGCGCTATCTCCGCGTTTCTCTTCGTTGCGGTGTAGAGTGCGAATTTATTTGACACGCCGCAGTACTTGTGGAAATAGACAAGCTCTCTCCACATATCGTAGTGGGTGATGAACGGGCAGCCGGTGTCGGTTCCGAGTCCGACGGGGATACCGTTTGCAAGGCACTTCTCGGAGCAGTCGATTATGCCCTCAAAGACGACCTCGCCGTTGAACTGCGAAAGCTCGGTTGCGTGGCTGACGGAGCGATCAAACAGCGCATAGGGAAGCGCAGGAGAAAGGGTCGTTATGAGCGCCGCGTGCTTCTCTTTGAAGAGCGAGATTATCTCGTCATCCGCCTTTGCGCCGTGCTCGATGGTGTCGACGCCGTTTTCAAGCGCAACGCGTACGCCCTCGGGACTCTCGACATGGGCGGCGACCATAAGTCCGCGCTTGTGTGCCTCGTCGCAAGCCGCCTTGACATACTCAGGGGGCATCTTCAGCACGCCGGGCTCACCCTTGACCTTTGCATCAAGCACGCCGCCGGTTATCATGAGCTTTATCAGATCCGGCTTATCCTCGGCAATCTTCGCGACGAAGTCTCTCGCCTGCTCTGCGCTCTCGGCGACATAGGCAAGCGAACCCGCCATGTGTCCGTCCGGGACGGAGACCGCCATGTTAGCCGCGAGTATTCTCGGGCCGACGGTTTTTCCGGCGTTTATATCGTCGCGGATGCTCGAATCGGCGTTTTCAACTCCGCCAACGGTTCTGATGGTCGTAACGCCGCTGTTGAGCTGCATCTGAGCCGCGCTGCGGCAGACAGCCTTGATTATCTTGCGGAAAAGATTGTTGCTCGTCATGATTTTGACAAGCTTCTTTGGGTCGGATTCCTTCTTCTTCGGCTTTCCGCTCGAGGGAAGATGGATATGCATATTGATAAGGCCGGGCATTATGTACTTTCCGCCGAGGTCTATCTTCTCATATCCGGAGGTATCCGCGCCCGCGTCGACTATGGCGGTTATCTTCTCGCCGTTGACAAGAATAATTTTGCCGGACTGAGGCTCCATATCCTGAGTGCCGTCGAGAATAACGCCGTTTACGAATGCGTATTTCATTTCCGTTTCCTCCTTGAAATTACCTGCATTTTCTCCCCCTGTCGGCGATTCGCCGAGGCGGATATTCATGCGGGAGTTATGCTTAGATTATAAAGCCTGCGCTTTGATTTTGCAAGTTTTTTCCGTTTAAACCGCTGATAGTTTTCAATTTTTGTCACCAGTGAACGGAGAATGGGATATTTTAGCAAAATATTATGTTATCGTCATATAAAAACCGCCGCATCCGAAGACACGGCGGAATTTTGTTATGTTTTCTCTTACTGGATGAATCCGGCGACGGTGAGCATATACTCGCCGATCTGAGCGCCGAACTCGGGTGCGCCTTCCATGATAAGCTTGCCCTTCTTCGCGGAGTCAAGCATATCGTCAAGACCGAGCAGGATGCCCAACGCGCTGTCGAGAGAATCGAAGCGGAGGGTGAAGAAAGGCATAGCTCTCTTGTAAACGCCTCTGCCGGCTCTCGATTTGCCCGCCTTTATGCGCAGATAAGCCGAAAGCTCATCGTGGCCGTTGACAGCCCACGCATAGACACGGTCGGGGCTCTTGAGCGCCCAATCGTGAACATCGGGATGGCCGAGCTTGTTGAGCTGGCTGATGCCGCTCGAAAGCAGATAGAAGTAGCACTTGACGAGCAGAGCCTTGGTGTCCTCGTCCTCCGGGATGCCCTTTGCGGTAAGCAGCGAGGACATCTTCAGCAGCACTGCCATGAACGAGGCGAACAGGCCGGGATGCTTCGCAATACCCTTCATCTTGGGCAGGGTCGCGAGGCTCATCTTGCCCTTGAAGAATGCGTTCATCGCCTCGATGCTCTTGAACTCAAGCTCGATGTGGGGAGCGGTGTCCACCTTATCGTTGTGAACGAGCCACTCGCCGCAGTTGACTACGAAATGGGTAGCCACCTTGCCGTCCGGGCTGTCGGGGTCGAGAGCACTGACCTGCATAACGCCGTGCGCGTGCTCAAACTTCTTTGCGAGCGAGGGAACGTCGCTTGCAATTACCTTGATGAGCGGAAGGACAGCGTTGAGAAAAAGTTTATTTGTAAAAATCTCATCTCTTGATGCCATATAATCATTCCTTTCCTTATCGGGATACGGGCGAAGCTATTACACCTCGTCGTCCCAATCGTCATCAAGCTCGAAGTCCTTGCCCATGACCTCACGGACAGCCTCAACGATACCGTTCGAGTCGATACCGAGCATGGACATGATGTCCTCATGCAGTCCGATGGGAGCAAACTTATCCTGGATACCGAGCTGCTTGAATGCGCAGCCCTTACCGGACTCAACAACAACCTCTGCAACAGCACTGCCGAGACCGCCGATGACGTTGTGATCCTCAACGGTGATTATGCGGCGGGTATCCATAACGGCCTTGAGGATAGCCTCACGGTCGATGGGCTTGATGGTGTGCATATCAAGAACTCTAACTTTAAGACCGTCCGAATTCTCAAGGAAGTTAGCCGCCTGGAGAGCCTGGAATGCGCAGGAGCCGCAAGCGATAACGGTGATGTCGGTGCCTTCTTTAAGAGTGACTGCCTTGCCGAGCTCGAAGCCGTAATCGGTGTCCTTATAGAGGACGCGGTCGAAGCCTCTGTTGATTCTGATATAGAACGGACCGGGAGTCTCATATGCCGCACGGACTGCGTTGACAGTCTCCATACCGTCTGCGGGGCAGATAACGGTGAGGTTGGGCATAGCACGGGTAACTGCGAGATCGCAGATAGCGTGATGGGTCGAGCCTGCCTGACCGAACGAAGTACCCGAATGGGTAGCGATTATCTTGGCGTTGACATTCTGATAGCAGATGTCGGTGTGGAGCTGGTCGGCGCTTCTCAGAGAAGCGAAGACCGAGAAAGTCGAAAGGAAAGGAACGAGTCCTGCTCTCGCCATACCTGCGGCGACGCCGAACATGTTCTGCTCTGCGATACCGACGTTGAAGAATCTGTCCGGATAAGCCTCACCGAACATACCGATCTTTGTTGATTTGCCGAGGTCAGCGGTCAGCGCGACAACTTCGGGATGCTCTGCGCCGAGCTCAACAAGGGTCTTGCCGTAATATTCCGCGGTGGAAAGAGCGGTTGATTCAACGGCTGTATAGGTCATTCCGCCTGCCATATTATTCGCCCTCCTTTTCAGCTCTTGCCTTGCGTGCCTCATAGTAGGCGTCAAGGCTGTCTATAGCTTTCTTATACTTCTCTTCGTCAATAGCGCCGTAGTGCCACTGATAGTTATCCTCCATGAAGTTGATGCCGGCGCCCTTTATTGTGTCGGCAATTATCATGACGGGAGAATCGGTCTTGTTCTCAAGAGCGAAGTCGATAGCGTCGCACAGCTCTTTGAAGTTGTGTCCGTCGACTTCCTTGACGATGAAGCCGAAGGAACGCCACTTGTCGGCGAAGGGCTCGAGCTTCATGACATCCTCTGTTCTGCCGTCGATCATGCACTTGTTGCGGTCGACGAAGGAGATCATATTGGTGACTTTGAAGGTGGAAGCAGACATAGCGGCTTCCCAGTTTGAACCCTCGTCGCACTCGCCGTCGCCGAGGATGCAGTATGTTTTGTAATCCTTGCCGAGAACTCTTGCGGCAAGAGCGGTGCCGACAGCTATCGGAAGTCCGTGGCCGAGAGAACCGGTGGAGGCGTCAACGCCGACGACCTTGTTCGAATCGAGGTGGATGCCCATCTTCGAGTTCGTGTGGTTGAAGGTCTTGAGCTGCTCGGGATCGTTCCAGCCGAAATCGACGAGCACGGGAGCGTAAGCTATACCCGCGTGACCCTTACTGAGGATAAAACGGTCTCTGTCCTCCCACTTGGGGTTCTTGACGTCGAGTCTCATGTACTTGTGATAGAGAACGGTAAGCATATCCATGACGCTCATGCCGCCGCCGATATGACCGCTGCCCGCCCAGTAAGTGGTGTCGAGGCAAAGTCTGCGCAGCTCGTGAGCCTTCTTTTCGAGCGCTAACCATTCCTGCTTTGATAATGGCATTTACATTTCCTCCTTACAGAAAACATTTTTATCGTCTGAGTGAATGAACGGGTGTCCCCGCAAATCACAAAGCTTCCGTTTTTGTCCGGTAATATCCGCCGGATGAAATATATGTCCCACGCACGGCAAAAATTACTCAAAAGGGCAAAATATCCAAACCCATGAGCGCGCGCGAAACTATTTTTATATATGATAACATAAAAAACCCCGTCTTGTAAAGACAGGACGGGATTTTTTTTCATAATTTTATCAGGCAAGCTCGGGGTGATTCTTGCGTAGGGTGTTAAACGCATCCTCCGCAACATCAACGGTGTGAGCTATATCCTCGTCGGTCAGAGACGCGTTGAGGAAATGGTTGTGGTGGCTCGTGATGAATATGCCGCGCTTGACCATCTCTGCGACCCACTCCTGATGGAGCATGAGGGAATCGTCATCCGCAAGGCGCAGATAGAACAGGGACGGCTCGCCGGAGACGACAAGATGGAAGCCGTTGTTTGCGGCGGCAGCCTTGAGACCCTCGCCGACCTTGAGACCCTTCTCGCGGAAGATGGCGGGAGTGTTGAGCTTCTTCATCTTGTTGATGCAGGCAATACCTGCGGCGAACGGGATAGCGCTGAGCCAGTAGCTGCCGGTATAGGACAGGCTGCTGATGGAGCTCTTGAGGAACTCTTTACCGCAGAGGGCGGAGACATTCCAGCCGTTTGCAAGAGCCTTGCAGAAGCAGATAAGGTCTGCCTCGAAGCCGTAGAAGTGGTCGCTGCCGGCGAGATCAAGACGGAAGCCTGCGCGGACATCGTCGACGATGAGGACAATGCCGTTCTTTGTGCAGAGCTCGCGAACCTTCTGCCAGTAACCGTCTGCAGGAAGCTGGTTGTCGAAGAAGTTGCCGTGGAGATAGGGAGTTGAGATAAACGCAGCTATCTCGCCCTCGTTCTCGGCGATAGCTCTCTCGAGAGCCGGGATATCGTTCCAATCGATATAGATATTGTTCGCAACGTCCTCTTCAAGAACACCGGGATAGTCGACCTTCTGGGTCCAGGGCGAAATACCGTGATAGAAGCCGTTGATGAAGATTATCTTCTTGCGATGGGTGTGGGCTCTTGCGGTCATGATAGCGGCGGTGGTGACATCGTTGCCGTTCTTTGCGAAGAAAGCCCAGTCTGCGCAGTTGACGGTGTCAACAAGCAGCTCTGCGAACTCAACCGCCTTGTAGGACGGAGAGGTGGTGCAGTTGCACTTCTTTGCCTGCTCGAGAGCGGCGGCGTCAACGTCGGGGTCATTGTAACCGAGGACGTTGGGACCGTAAGCGCACATATAGTCGATGAATTTGTTGCCGTCAACATCCCAGAAATAGGAGCCCTGCGCTCTGTCGCCGAAAAGCGGGAACGCGCTGACGGGGATGAAGCAGCCTTCTGCCGGGCCGAGGTGGCCGTAAACGCCGGAAGGAATGACCTTTTCGGCTCTTTCGAACATCTCTCTGCTCTTTGTGTAATCGTTAATCTTGAAGCTCATTAAAGTTCCCCTCCCTTATGCCAAGTACAGAGCAACTCTGTCGAGCAGTCTGTTCATATTGTCGATCATCGAGATCATGCCCTTCATGGTGATAGCACCCATGCCTATGCAGGCAACGGCGTTTATCTTTCCGTCGAAGAGGTCTCTTGCAAGATCCATTGAAGCGAACTCCATCTCGGCGCGCGGATTCTCGCAGCGCTTCTTGATGGTAACGAGGCGGCCGTTCTTCGCGCGGATAGTGACCGCGGGGCCGTCCTTTATACCGAAGCCTATCTCGCCGTCAACGATATGGGATGCCGAGAACTGACCTATCTTGTCGTTATTGGCTATCTGGGAGATAGCGACGGCAATGGTATAGAGCATGAGCGTGGTGCTCTGCTCGAAGAAGGTTCTGTCCTCAAGATCCTCGGGCGAGGGACGCATATATTTCGCAAGCAGGTCGGTCAGAGGGGTAAAAGTCTTGAGGAGGAACTTGATGTGCTGGAATCCCTTCGAGGGGATGGGGGTTACGGTTCCGTCGATAAGACCGTTGAATTTTTCGCAGGAAGAGAAAGGCAGCTTGACGTCGCACTTGCTGACGCCCTGCTCCATCCTGCATCTGCCGTTTTTGAAGGTTATTGTGGCGCTCGGGCCGTCCTTCACTTCAAAGCCGATGGAGATGGGTTTGGTGTTGGTGAGCATTGCGCTCGCCTCCGGAACTATCTCGCAGAGATTCTCCAAAGTTCCCAAGACAGCATAAAGGTTAATGTACGCCATTGTTTTCTGATCAGTCAACCTTCATTCCTCCTTTTTAATATTGATAAAAATATTCAGAGCCGGTGTCCCGCACCGGTTATCCTCTTGCACTGTATTCTACCACATTCTATGCCGCAAAGTCAATTGCATACCGGAGATACGGCGAAAAATTCACAAAATCGGCTGATTTTTTCGGGCTTTTATACTTATTTTTTCGGCGCTTTTCGATAAATCCGTAAATTTTTCTCCGTGCTACTGCCGACCCTCCGAATGCTTCTTTTTCGGAAAGTAATAATAAAACAATATTTCAGCTCTTATAAACGCAAAACCGCCGGCCGGCAGATAACTGCCGGCTGACGGTAGATTTCAGATTCTTCTGTCGTTGCGCGATTCGTGCTTTATCAGGCTTATAACTATGACATACATCAGCGCCACGAACGCGATGAATATCACGGTCGAGAGGGTGTTGCCTATCATGGCGCAGGAGTCATAGAACCCGTGCAGGAACACTGCAGAGAGATAAGAGGCGAGTAGATTCATCACCTTTTTTCCCTTGCAGCCGAGGTCGGAGAAGAGCTTGGCGCGCCCGTAGAACAGACCCATAAAGACCGCGAATCCCATATGACCGGGAACGGCGAGCACCGCGCGCGGGAGCGCAACGGACAGACCGAAGTTCATGACATATTTTATATTTTCGAACGCGGCGAAGCCCAGCGAGACGGAGACGGCGTAAACTATCCCGTCAAAGCTGTAGTTGAAATTCGGATTCTTCCATGTCTTGAGCTTCATCAGCAGGAACTTTGTTCCCTCTTCGACGACCGCAACGACTGCGAACGCAAGAATGATTTTATAATATTTGTCATCCTGGCTTATCTGATCGTTGAGTATCTTCTCGCCGATTATTTCGAGCACTATCGACATCAGCGCCGCAACGATACCCATGAGAATCAGCGACAACAGCAGCCCGGGCGGCTCCTTGTCGACCGTGTCGTGCTTATAGATATAGCGCAGCAGGAATATCGCGGGCAGAACTGCCGCGAGGATATATATGGCGAATATCGCCGCTGTCGGTAAGACAAAAAACATTTAATCAGCTCCTGTGTTTCAGAGTGTGGCGAACCGCGCGGTCAGAGCGTCGCTGCGCGTGCGCCAAAAGCTGTTTGCAACTATTTTTATTTTGTACTCCGTGCCGGCTTTCAGTCCGCCTATGTGCTCGGTAAGAGCCGCGGGCATATCGGAGAGATAGTAGCGCGAAGTAATATTCATATGCTTTTTTATCAGCCCGTCAGAATCTAAAATGTAGATATCATAGCTGTCCGGGCGTTCTTTTCCGGTCGCCTGAGTGAAGGTTATATCGCAGCCGTCCGCCGTTATGTTTTCGACGGATATCCCGGCATTTTCAAAATACGGCTTCTCCGCCGTGACATAGCGTGCGTCGGTATACTTAAACGAATCTATGTTCCACGGCTCGTCTATCTCCCATGTGTACGGGAAGAAGCGGCTGCCGAGCACATCGTAGGGATATACCCTCACCCTGCCCTGCGCGTCCGCCTCAACTATAAGGAACTGAGCGGCACTGCTGTCCTCGGGCGGAATAGTCCCGTGGGTCTTGTCGAACTCGTCGAGCTCGAAATAGCTCAGCGTACCGGTGCCGAATGCGCTGAAGTGGCGCTGATGCGCCGAGCGCGGATCGTTTATCGGCGCGTGGGAGTGGCCGGAGAAATCGACTATCTGCGGGTAGTTTATAAGAATATCCGTTATCTCGTCCTCGCCCCAGTTGATGCTGCCGTAGACAGTATCTGTAATGTGCGGGTGCTGGAAGAAGAATATCGGCTTTTTACCGTCCCGCTCTGCCGCTTTTTCAAGCTCTGCGGAGATGAACCCGCGCTTTTTGTCGTCGAAGTGGCAGCCCCTCGTCGTTGTGACGGCGATGAAATCAAAGCCGTTTATCACCGCGTGGGTGTCGGGAGTAAGACCGAATATCTCATCGAAGCGGCGCAGGGCATTCTCCTCGCCGTCGGTCATATATTCGTGGCTCGCCATGGTCATTATCAGCCTGACATCGGCGGGCAGGCCTGCGTCGAGAATCTTCTTGACCTTGCGCATCTGAATCTCCGACCCGCGCGAAGCGAAGTCGCCGACGATGACGAGCGCGTCAAAGCCGCTGTATCTCTCATCGGACGAGCACAGATTTTTGAGGTCGTCAAGCGCTTTTGCAAACCGCTGTTCCTCGATGCAGTCCTCGTCGTCGATATGTATGTCGCTTATGACTGCGAAGCGCAGCGCGGGAACAAAGTTTTTATCAAAAGGCATTGTTTTTCTCTCTTTCATCAAAGTATCTTGTCGAACGCTTCAAGCCAGTAGCGGGCTATCAGAGCCGCGCTGTCGGGTGATGGATGGACTCCGTCGGGCGCCCACTGCTCGGGGCAGGTATCGATTGCGGCGGCGTTGAGCAGACCGTCAAGCGGGATAAACGCATCGGCGTAATCTTTTGCCACTCTGCGCACCGCCTGAATCCTCGGGTCGAGATCCTCGCGCCAGCTCGCGCGCTCTTCGGAAACATGGAGCACAAAGGGTTCCATGATAATTATTTTGATATCCGGGTTTTCGCGTCTTGCGTCTTCGAGCAATGAACGGTAGATGCTCTCGAACTCGCCGATTTCGGAAGGCAGGTTGCTGTCATATTTTCGCCATGTGTCGTTTATTCCGATGAGCACGGAGAGCACATCGGGATGGAGATCGAGGCAGTCGGTCTGCCAGCGGTCGCGCAGGTCGCTGACCCTGTTTCCGCTGATGCCGAGATCGAAAAAGTCGATATCAAACTTCGGATTATCCGCGCGGAAATTCGACGCGACGAACAGCGGATAGCCGTTGCCCATGTTGCGGATATTCGAGCGATCCCTGTCCATATCGGTTATGCTGTCGCCCTGAAAGAGCACTCTGAGTTTTTCCATTATATATTCCTCCGCCGGCGCAGAGCCGTAAATGATTCTTTAGATAATTATATATTTATTTCTCATCTCTTGCAACAGTTTGGGACAAATTTCGGCGATGTGTGTATATACAAAATTTCATGCCCGTTTTTGTGATATAATACAAATCGAGGTGTTTATATGAAAACTAAAATCTATAATCAGCTCCCGGACGAGGCGAAAGAGATAAGACTCGAGGTGTTCGTAAAAGAGCAGGGCTTCGAGGAGGAGTTCGACGATATCGACGAAACGGCTGCGCATATCGTGCTGTTTGACGGCAGTCACCCCGTCGGAGTCTGCCGCATTTTCACAGACCCCGGGAGCGGCAGGGTCATGATAGGCAGAGTCGCAGTCAGAAAGGCTTTTCGCGGCAGAGGGCTCGGCGCGGACATAATAAAAGCCACCGAAGAGTACGCCGCAGAAAACGGAGTCAATGAAATATGGATACATTCGCAGGAGCAGGCAACCGGATTTTATTCAACGCTCGGCTACAAGGACACCGGGATCCACGATGTTGAAGAGGGCTGTCCGCATATATTAATGAAAAAGGTATTATAAATTATCCACAAAGAGCATATGCTAACTCGCTTGACTTTTGTGCGAATCGGATGTAGAATAACTATACCAAAATTTTGGAGGAATATGCGATGAACAAAAAACTGATGAGGATAATCAGCGCGGTCATGGCAATCTGCCTGCTCGCTTGCATGATAGTCCCCGCCGCCTCCGCCATGCCTCAGGAGAGCGCAGACGGATCGATAAAGCGCATCAGCGTTGTTATCAACGGCGACGCCAAAACAAGACGCGGCATCTGCTGGTACACGACCGAGAAATGCGGCAGCGATGTTGAAGTAATGCCCCTTGCAAAATACAACGGCAGCTTCGACGGTGCGCTCAAATTTTCCGGCACCTGCACGAAGTGGAAAGAGAACTACTGCCACAAGGTGCTCGCCGAAAATCTTGAGCCCGGCACAAAGTATGTTTACAGAGTCGGCGACGCTTCAACCGGCATCTGGAGCAACAACGGCACATTTGAGACAGCCTGCGACGGCGAAGAGCCGTTTTCGTTCATAGCCCTTGCCGATGTTCAGGCGGGCAACGAAATAAACTTCACGAAGAGCGGCGCCGTTCAGCGCACCGCGATGCAGGTCTGCCCCGACGCGAAGTTTCTCATGAACGCGGGCGACTTCGTCAACGACTGCAACGATCAGGAGTGGGACTGGTTCTATGAGAAGAGCTGCGACACACTCATGAACATCACCATGGCGCCGACCGCCGGCAACCACGAGGGCAACCTTCGTTGGGGCTGGTTCGACAATATGTTCAACCTCGATAAGAGCGCAGGCTGGAATCATATCACCGGCGTCTACTATTCGTTCGACTACTCGAACGCACATATCGCCGTGCTCAACACAAACGATATGTATCCCATCAGCGAGGAGCAGATAAACTGGCTTCAGAACGACATGAACTCTTCTGACGCGCAGTGGAAGATAATCCTCATGCACCGCGCCTGCTACTCCGCGGGCAAGAACATAAACAAGCCCGACACCGTCATCATGCGCAAGCGCCTGCTGCCCATCATCGACAGCCTTGATATCGACGTTGTCATCAACGGCCACGACCATATGTATCTTCGTACCTATCAGGTCAAGGACGACAAAATTCAGCCCACCGAGTACATCACCGAGAACTACAAGGGCGAGGAGATAACCTACGCGCTCAACCCCGAAGGCACGGTACACATCCTGCCCAACACCGCCGGCACTAAGCGCTACGGCGTTCACGAGGACGCCATGGAGCCTATCCTCAAGAATTCCGCCGTTGCCGCGCAGCCCTACAAGTCGATGTTCAGCACCTTTACCATCGACGGCGACAGACTTATCTACCGCGCATACACCGTTGACGTTGACGATGAGACCTGCGAGGCAACCGGCTACGAGAAGTTCGACGAATATGCGATAAAGAAGACCACCAAGGGCGAAGTCAAGGAGCATGAAGAGTTGCCCACCGACTTCCTTTCAAACTTCACGAAGAATGTCGTGAATGTCCCGGTCGCAATAGTCTATATGCTCGTCAAATATATTCTCATCCTGCCCCATATCATAAAGAACAGATAAATTAAATTCCGCCCGTGCTGATTTTCGGCGCGGGCGGTTTTCATGCAGTGAACAAAATTTATAAAAACAGCCGCCGCAAAGTTTATTCTCTGCGGCGGTTAGTTTATTTTATCTTATCTTTTATTATCTTATTGTTTTGTAATGACTCGGATCGCGCGGCTTCTGCTCCGGCACTTCATCCGGCACGCCTATCGCAACGCCTATCATATACTGAAGATCAACGGGAATGTCGATCTCCCCGCGCCAATAATCGCCCTTGTCGGCGTCGTCAAACAGCGCGCCCGCGCTGCCGACTATACATGTACCGAGTCCGAGTCCCTTTGCGGCGATGCATATGTTCTCGACCATGATTCCGGCATCCATCTGACTGCCGGGCTTTGCGAATATTGCGGCGAACACCGGCGCATTGTGATAGAACGGGTTCTTGTCGCTTCGCGTGTGAACGGGAGTGTCCCAGCCGACGATATTCTTGAAATCTATCTGCATCTGGCGCAGCATAGCGTCGTTGCATATGAATCTGACATGGCAGGGCTGGCAGTTGCGCCCGCTCGGAGCCATCATCGCCGCCGCGGTCAGCGTGTCGAGCTGAGCGTCGGTGAGCATTATTGGCTTATACTCTCTTATTGTCTGGCGTGTGAGTACGGCATCGATGACCTCATTTCTGATTATATCAGCCATCTTTGAGAACCTCCTTGACAGCCTTGTTTATGACCCTGTCGTTGCGCTCGACCGAAAGCTCGGAGGCGTAGCCCTCGACTATTGTCTTGAACTCGTCCCCGCGCAGGCTCTTGAGGCAGTCGTCGCGGTAGCGGTCGTAGTATTGCTTTGCCTCGTCCTCCGAGGGATTCTCTCTGAGAATAAGGAAAATATAGTTGTCCATGATAAGCACGGTGTTCGAGCCGACGGAGAGCTGCTGAACCTTTTCAAAGAAGCCCTCGGGATAGGAATCCGTGCCTTTTTTTATAAACTGGAGCTGATCCGAAACTGTGGAATCCGGATGCTTCTTGGAATAGAGCTCATCTATCTCGTTCATCGTCTGCCCGTTGCCCAGGCGCGTCGAGAGCTCCATGAACTCCTTGTTCATTGCCGCTTTCTGATCCGCAGTCATAACTACGGTGTCGCCGTTCGCATCGGTAGTCGTAAGATAGCCGGTTATGGCGCGGAAGGAGATATAGTTCTCGTTATAGTATTTCTTTATATCGTCCTCGCTGACCGCCTTTTCGCCGCCCTCGTCATAGATATAATAGAAAAGTCTGTTGCGCGAGGTGTCGGCGGTCTCTATTTTCATGAGCGTCTGCTTCGACACGCCGAGCTTCTCATAGTAGCCCGAGAAAACGTGCCACAGGTCTTCAAGATTATTCGAAGCCGAGCGCTTTTCGGAGGCGGAGAGAGTCAGCCCGTATTCGGAGAGTTTCGTATTGACCGCAACATATTCGCAGCACAGCTCAATCGCGGCGTCGATCATCTGCTCGTTTGTCGCATCGGCGGCAAGCTCATATTTTTCGGGGAACGCGTGAACCTGGTCGAAATAATATAAAAACATCTCATAGTCTATCTGCGCGCCCGAGATATTCAGCGCGCTCTTTTTTGATGCCGAACAGCCCGCAGTGCAGAATACGGCGGCAAAGCAGAGCAGAACGGCGATAAAGCTTTTGAACTTCTTCATTTTCGTTTATCCTTTCATCAGAGATCGAGCCATGCGGAGGCATCCGCGTCGGAGGGCATACGCCAGTCGCCGCGAGGCGAGAGGCTGACAGATCCGACCTTCGGACCGTCCGGTATGCAGGAGCGTTTGAACTGCTGAGAGAAGAATCTCTTCATAAAGAGCCTGAGCCATTTTTCAATCTGCTCGCGGCTGTATACTTCGTCAAACGCGCGGCACGCCATGAACATGAGCTTGTCGGGTGAAGTGCCGAAGCGCTGGAAGTGATAGAGGAAGAAATCGTGAACCTCATAGGGGCCGAGTGTATCCTCGGTCTTTTGCGCTATTTTGCCGTTTTTGTCGGGCGGGAGCAGTTCGGGGCTGACCGGAGTCGCGAGTATCTCGCGGAGCACTTCGCCGAGCTTGCCTCCCCTCTCGTCCGCAACGAAATCGACGAGATATCGCACAAGCGTCTTAGGCACGGAGCAGTTGACTCCGTACATGCTCATGTGGTCGGCGTTATATGTGCACCAGCCGAGCGCAAGCTCGGACAAATCGCCCGTGCCGACGAGCAGCGCGCCCTCTTTGTTTGCGGTGTCCATGAGTATCTGCGTGCGCTCGCGCGCCTGAACATTTTCATAAGTCACGTCGAGTATGCTCATATCGTGACCTATGTCCCGCATATGCTGAGTACACGCGGGGACAATATCTATATCCCTGAGCTGAGCTCCGATGCACTCGGTGAGCGTGACGGCGCTCGACTTCGTGCGCTTCGTCGTGCCGAAGCCCGGCATCGTGATGCAGATTATATTTTCTTTCGGCAGGGCGAGAAGATCAAACGCCTTGTCCGCAACGAGCAGAGCAAGCGCCGAATCAAGTCCGCCCGAGATGCCGATGACCGCCTTTTTAAGCCCGATATGCTCGATTCTCTTCGCTAGTCCCGCCGCCTGGATATTGAATATCTCGGCGCAGCGCGCGCGTCTGACTTTTTCATCCGAGGGCACGAACGGGTGTGCGTCGAAGTTTCTGTCAATATCGCTCTCTTTGAGCTCCGGCAGGGTTATATCAACGCGCCTTATATCGCGGTCGGCATAGCGAGCCGCGTTGTCATAAAATTCGCTGTTTCGGCGCAGAGCTTCGAGCTTTTTGATATCGATGCAGGCGTATACCGCCGCGCCGTTTCGCTCAAAGCGCTCGTTTCTCGCGAGTATGCCGCCGTTTTCGGCTATCGTACACGCGCCGGAGAACACAAGGTCTGTCGTGCTCTCTCCGATGCCGGCGGATGAATAGACATAGCCGCAGTAGCACCGCGCGCTCGTCTGCTCAATAAGACTAAGCCTGAAATCGTTCTTTGTGACCATTTCGTCGGAGGCGGAGATGTTCACTATTATATCCGCGCCGCTGAGCGCAAGGACGGTTCCGGGCGACACAGGCACCCACATATCCTCGCACAGCTCAATTCCGACTGCGGCGTCGTTGTCCGCGCAGAAGAGCATATTGCCGAACGGCACCTCCTGCCCGCAGAGGGTGACGGTATCGCACGGCGTATCAAGCCCCGAGACAAAGTGGCGTTTTTCATAGAACTCGTTGTAATTCGGCAGATAGCTCTTCGGGACAACGCCCACGAGCCTGCCGTTCTGGAATGCGGCTGCGCAGTTAAAGAGCCTGCCGCGCACGCGCACCGGGAGTCCGACTATCACGAGCGCGCCGATATCGACACATTCAAGAACGAGCCTGCCGAGCGCAGCCTCCGCGCTTTCGATGAGCCTGTCCTGCGAAAAAAGATCGGAGCAGGTATAGCCTGTTATGCACAGCTCCGGCAGGGCGATTATCTGCGCGCCGGACGAAGCCGCCCCTTTTATCAGCGGCAGCATATTATCAACATTTTTATCAGCCGCGCCGACCGTCACCCTCGGGCAGACCGCCGCGGTCTTGACAAATCCGAAATCCTTCAAGATATCACGTTCCCTTTCGCGAATCTTATTATACAGATTATAGTATATACTAATTCGCGCTTTAAATCAATCCTTTTCATTTTTCGGGGGTGATCTCACGGACTCGTTTTGTTCGCTCGTTTCTTCGATAAATTCGGCGGTCTGGGGAGTCCCGCTGCTCGTCGCTTTCACGGGCACGGGGCTTCTGCTGAGCGTGCGGTCGGGATTTTTCCAGATAACGCACGTCGACACATGGATGAAAACGACGCTCGGCAGTATATTCAGCAAAAAGAGCCGGGAATCCGGCAAAGGCTCGATATCGCAGACGCAGGCGCTCTCCGCCGCACTCGCCGCGTGCATGGGCACGGGCAACATAGTCGGCGTGGCGGCGGCGATAGCCTCCGGCGGCGCGGGCGCGGTTTTCTGGATGGTGATAAGCGCGATAATCGGCATGATGAGCGCGTGCTGCGAAAATATACTCGGCATAAAATACAGATACCGCGACGAAAACGGCGAATGGATGGGCGGCGCGTTCGTCTATATGGAGCGCGGACTGGGATTCAGGCACATGGCAAAAATTTTCTGCGTTCTGTTGGTCATAGCCTCGTTTGGCATCGGCAATATGACCCAGGCGAACGCCGCCGCGCTCTCGCTCTCGGGCTCATTCGGGCTGAGTCCCGCGATAACGGGATTGATTCTCGCCGCCGGCGTGTTCGCGATAACCTGCGGCGGGCTCAAGAGGATCGCCTCGGCGGCGGAGAAGATAATTCCCGCCATGACGGCGATATTCATTCTCGCGAGCTTCGCGGTCATAATAAAGAACTTCCGCGCCGTGCCGTCGGCGTTTTCACGCATAATATCCGAGGCTTTTTCGCTGCGTGCGGCGGCAGGAGGAGCGGCGGGCTACGGGATAAAAAAAGCTCTGCGCTACGGGGTGGCGCGCGGAGTTTTTTCAAACGAAGCAGGGCTCGGCAGCAACGCGATAATCCACGCGGCGGCGCAGACGGATTCACCCGCCGAGCAGGGCTGCTGGGGCATACTTGAGGTTTTTCTCGACACAGTCGTCATGTGCACCGTGACTGCAATAACTCTCTTGGTCTCCGGCGCGCCGACGGACGGTGACGGCTCTCTCGCCTGCGCCGCGGCATTCGGCAGCGTATTCGGAAAAGCCGGGAGCATTTTCGTCTGCGTGAGTATCTGCATTTTTGCCTTTGCAACGCTCATCGGCTGGTCATATTACGGGCGGCGCGGGCTCGAATATCTGCTGGGCGCCAAGAGCGCGAAAATATACAACATAATTTACGCCGCGGCGGTATTCGTCGGATGCGTCGCCGACCTCGAGCTCGTATGGGAGCTCTCAGACCTCGCGAACGCGCTCATGGCGGTGCCGAATCTCATCTCGCTCTGCCTGCTCAGCGGCGAAGCGACAAAAGAGCTGAAAAAGACATATCATAATTGATATATAGGTGTTGATTTATTGATATAACCATGTATAATATAAGAAGTATAAATATGCTGTATTGTGGGGATTTGTGCGGAAGAGGCAAAAAAATCAGTCGGTTCTGTACCGTAATCCCTCAGTCTCGGCTTACGCCGAGCCAGCTCTCTTTACACAAGGGCGACAAAATAAAATTCCACAGTGTTATAAAATTTGTTTTCAAAAGTTGGCTATGATAAGCCTTTCCCACCGCTTACGCGGCAACGGTGCGTCGAATACAAACTGCGAGTCAATAAACTTGTGCTAAACCGCGGGCGACATCCGCCCATACCATATACATTTTACTTATTACTTCAAACGAAGCCAGCAAAAATATTCGGAGTCGAATTATGCCGGGATTTTTATGTGATCTGCATATCCACTCGTGTCTGTCGCCCTGCGGCGACGAGGAGATGACTCCCTATAACCTTGTCAACATGGCAAAGGTCATGGGGCTGGATATCCTTGCGCTGACCGACCACAACTCTTCGCTCAACTGCCCCGCCGCGGCGCGTGCGGCAGAAGAGGCGGGAATCGCTTTCGTGCCCGGCATGGAGCTGACGACTTCAGAGGAAGTCCACGTCGTGTGCCTGTTTCCGGATGTCGATTCCGCGCTCGCGTTTTCGGGCTACGTTGCCGAGCGTCTGCCGAAGATTAAAAATCGGCTCGATATTTTCGGCGAACAGCTGATAATGGACGACCGGGACGGTATTCTCGGGCGCGAGGAGAATCTGCTGAGCACGGCGAGCTTTATTTCAATCGGCGAGGTTTTCCCGCTCGTTTCCGGCTTCGGCGGGGTCTGCTATCCCGCTCATGTTGACCGCCCGTCGTTCAGCGTGGTCGCAAACCTCGGCTCGTTCGACGAAAGCTGGGGATTCGCAAACGCCGAGATGTCCGCTTTCGCTCAGGCGGACAGGCTCGTTGAAGAGCATCCGCTGCTCCGAAAAATGAGGCTTCTGCGCGCGTCCGACGCGCACTGTCTCGAAAATGTCGGCTTGACGAGCATCGAGCTTGAGCTCCCCTGCGCATCGCCGCAGGCGGTCATTGATCTGTTGAAAGGTAATTACTACCTGCAGGGTATGTAATTGGTATATAGTTTATCGATATTTTTTTCCTTAAACTGTAGCAATTTTCAGACCCGCATGATATAATTACTCTTAATGTGAAAAGGAACCCCCTTTTTGCCTATCTGTTATTTTTCTCAAACCTAAGGAGGGAAAGGCTACAAATGCTCAAAAAAATCAGTAAGATACCTTTTTCCGGCACCCCGGAACAGGAAGAGAAGCTCAATGTCGTTATCGCAGAATGCAACGGCGACAAGAGCCTGCTGATGCATGTCATGCAGGAGGCTCAGCTCATCTACGGTTATCTTCCGTTCGAGGTACAGGCTATGATAGCCGAGGGAATGGACGTTCCGCTCGAGAAGGTATACGGCGTATCGACTTTCTACGCCCAGTTCGCTCTGAGCCCCAAGGGCAGATACAACATCTCCGTATGTCTCGGAACCGCCTGCTATGTCAAAGGCTCGCAGGCTATCCTCGACAAGATAAGCGAGAGACTCGGCATCGGCCCCGGCGAGTGCAGTGACGACGCGTGCTTCTCCATCGAAGCCTGCCGCTGCATCGGCGCGTGCGGACTCGCCCCCGTCATGACGATCAACGACGATGTCTACGGCAGACTCACCCCCGATCAGATAGACGGCATTCTCGACAAATACCTGGACGCTTAACGCCATGCGCGAGCTGTCACTCAACATTCTCGATATAGCCCAGAACTCCATATCAGCCGGGGCGTCGCTGATAACAATAGATGTCAGCGAAAGCAGAGAAGAGCATCTACTCACGCTCACGGTTTCCGACAACGGCTGCGGCATGGACGAAGAACAGATTCAAAATGTCTGCGATCCGTTTTTCACCACGCGCACAACGCGCAAGGTCGGCATGGGCATACCGCTGTTCCGCCTCGCGGCAGAGCAGACCGGCGGCAGTTTTGAGATAACCTCAAAAAAAGGCGTCGGCACCTCCACAAAAGCCGTATTTCATTCGGACAGCATAGACTTCACTCCCCTCGGAGACATGACCTCGACGGTAACGGTGCTCATATCAATGAACACCGACAGGGATTTTATCTACCGCCGCTCGGCCGACGAAAAAGAATTCGTGCTCGACACGCGGGAAATAAAAAATATCCTCGACGGCGTGCCGCTCGACAATCCGGATGTTGTGCAGTGGATGAAAGAATATATCGACGAGAACACAGCGCTACTTTAAAAAACCATATGACGGCGCCCGACGCCGGGAAAGGAATAACCATGAAATCACTTGCTGAACTTAACGCAATAAGAGATAAGGCAAAGGCCAATATGAATATCCGCGAAGACAACGAATACACAACCCGCGTGCTCGTCGGCATGGCTACCTGCGGCATCGCGGCAGGCGCAAAGCCCGTGCTCACCGCACTCGTTGACGAGATTGCACGCCGCAATCTCAGCCATGTCACCGTCTCGCAGACCGGCTGCATCGGCATGTGCCAGTATGAGCCGATAGTCGAGGTTCTCGAACCCGGCAAAGAAAAGGTCACCTATGTCAAGGTAACGCCCGAAATGGTCGCGCGCATCGTCAGCGATCATCTCGTCAACGGCAACCCCGTCGGCGAATTCACGGTCGGCGCTATCGCCAAATAACAAGGAGGAAAATCAATGTATCGTTCACACGTTCTTGTCTGCGGCGGTACCGGCTGTACTTCTTCTCACAGTGCAGAAATAATTGCCGAGTTTGAAAAGGAGATCGCCGAAAAAGGTCTCGCAGACGAAATCAAGGTCATCAGGACAGGCTGCTTCGGTCTGTGCGCCCTGGGTCCGATAGTCGTTGTTTATCCCGAAGGCGCGTTCTACAGCCAGATAAAGGTCGAGGACGTTCCGGAGATAGTTGACGAGCACCTCATCAAGGGCAGAATAGTCAAGCATCTGCTCTACGATGATACCGTCGCCGGCGACACCGTCAAGAGCCTCAACGAGACTCAGTTCTATAAAAAGCAGAAGAGAGTCGCGCTGCGCAACTGCGGCGTTATCGACCCCGAGAATATCAATGAATACATAGCCATGGACGGCTATCAGGCTCTTGCGAAGTGTCTGACCGAATACACCCCGGACGAGGTCATCCAGATAGTCAAGGATTCCGGTCTGCGCGGCAGAGGCGGCGGCGGATTCCCGACGGGTCTGAAATGGAGCTTCACCCGCAAGAATCAGGCGGATCAGAAATATGTCGTCTGCAACGCCGACGAGGGCGACCCGGGCGCATTCATGGATCGCTCCGTGCTCGAGGGCGACCCGCACTGCATCGTTGAAGCCATGGCGATATGCGGCTACGCCACCGGCGCGACCGAGGGCTATATCTATGTCCGCGCGGAGTATCCGATAGCGGTCAAGAGACTTCAGATAGCAATAGACGAAGCGCGCGAGCTCGGACTGCTCGGCAAGAACATCTTCGACAGCGGCTTCAACTTCGACCTTCATATAAGACTCGGTGCAGGCGCATTCGTCTGCGGCGAGGAGACCGCGCTCATGACCTCCATCGAGGGCAACCGCGGCGAGCCCCGCCCGAGACCTCCGTTCCCGGCGGAAAAGGGTCTTTTCGGAAAGCCCACTACCGAGAACAACGTCGAAACATTTGCAAACATCCCGCAGATAATCCTGCACGGCGCGGAGAGCTTTGCCTCCATGGGCACCGAGCGCTCCAAGGGCACCAAGGTCTTTGCACTCGGCGGCAACATCAAGCACACCGGCCTCGTTGAGATCCCCATGGGCACGACCCTACGCGAGATCGTCGAGGACATCGGCGGCGGCATCCCCAACGGCAGAAAGTTCAAGGCGGCTCAGACCGGCGGACCTTCCGGCGGATGCATCCCCGCGAGCCTCATGGACACCGAGATAGACTACGACAACCTCACCGCCATCGGCTGCATGATGGGTTCGGGCGGACTTATCGTCATGGACGACAGCAACTGCATGGTCGATATAGCCAAGTTCTTCCTTGACTTCACCGTTGATGAGTCCTGCGGAAAGTGCTCACCCTGCCGTATCGGCACGAGAAGAATGCAGGAGATACTCGAAAAGATCATCGCCGGCAAGGCGACGCTCGAGGATCTGGACAAGCTCGAAGAGCTCGCCCATTACATCAAAGAAAACTCCCTTTGCGGACTCGGTCAGACGGCTCCCAACCCCGTCCTTGCGACCCTCAAGTTCTTCCGCGATGAGTATATAGCGCATATAGTCGACAAGAAGTGTCCCGCAGGCGTATGTAAGGCGCTGCTGAGCTTCAAAATTGACAAGGATCTGTGCATCGGCTGCGGTCTCTGCGCCAGAAACTGCCCCGTCTCGGCTATCGGCAAGACCGACTATGTCGCAGAGGGTCACAAGCTGCCGTCGTACACTATCGACACGGCGAAGTGCATCAAGTGCGGCGTCTGCATGGAAAACTGCAAGCGCGCCAAGGCAATCAGCAAAGGTTAAGGAAGGAGGGTCAACACAGCATGGAAATGGTAAACATAAAGATAAACAACATGCCCCTGAGCGTACCCAAGGGCATATCCATACTTGAGGCGGCGCGTATGGCCGGCATAGAGATCCCGACCCTCTGCTACCTCAAGAAGATAAACGAAATCGGCGCGTGTCGTATCTGCATGGTCGAGGTCAAGGGCGCCCGCTCGCTCGTGACCGCCTGCGTCTACCCCGTAAACGAGGGCATGGAGATATTCACAAACACGGAGCGCGTGCGCAAGAGCCGCAAGACGACTCTCGAGCTCATTCTTTCGACGCATGACAGAAAGTGTCTCTCGTGCGTCCGCAGCGGAACCTGCGAGCTCCAGCAGCTCTGCAAGGAGTTCGGCGTTGACGACGAAGGGCGCTTCGACGGCGCAAATCCCGTTCACGAATACGACGATTCCGCTATTCATATGATAAGAGACAACGGCAAGTGCATCCTCTGCCGCCGCTGCGTCGCAGCATGTCAGGCTCAGCACATCTCCGTTATCGGCGCAAACGCCCGCGGATTTGACACCCACATCGGCTCGGCGTTTGAGAGACCGCTCGATTCCGTGGCGTGCGTCTCCTGCGGCCAGTGCATTGTCAACTGCCCGACCGGCGCTATATATGAGAAGGATGACACCGCAAAGGTTCTCGAGGCTATCAACGATCCCGAGAAGTTCGTCGTTGTTCACACCGCGCCTTCTATCCGCGTCACCCTCGGCGAGTGCTTCGGAATGCACATCGGCACCAATGTTCAGGGCAAGATGGTCGCGGCGCTCAGACGTCTCGGCTTCGACAAGGTCTTTGACACCGACTTCGGCGCAGACCTCACGATTGTCGAGGAGGCAAACGAGTTCCTCGGCAGGGTCCAGAACGGCGGCGTGCTCCCGATGATAACCTCCTGCTCGCCCGGATGGATAAAATACTGCGAGCATTACTACCCCGATATGCTCGATCACCTCTCCTCCTGCAAGTCGCCCCAGCAGATGTCGGGCGCGGTAATCAAGACCTGGTATGCGGAGAAGATGGGAATCGACCCGAAGGATATCGTCGTTGTCGGCATAATGCCCTGCACGGCGAAGAAGTTCGAGACAAAGCGCGAAAATCAGTCTGCGTCCGGCTATCCGGATGTCGACTACTCCCTGACCACGAGAGAGCTCGGCAGAATGATAGACAGTGCGGGTATCTTCTTCAAGCACCTGCCCGACGAGGAGTTTGACAACCCGCTCGGTGATTCCACCGGCGCGGCAGTCATCTTCGGCGCAACCGGCGGCGTTATGGAAGCGGCGCTGAGAACCGCCGTTGAGAAGCTCTCCGGCGAGGAGCTCAAGAGCCTCGACTTCACCGAGGTTCGCGGCACCGAGGGCATAAAGGAAGCGTCCTACACCGTCAACGGCATGGAGATAAAGGTCTGCGTAGTCAGCGGACTCGCAAACGCCAACACTATTATGGAGAAGGTCAAAAACGGCACCGCCGACTACCACTTCATAGAGATCATGGGCTGCCCCGGCGGCTGCGTCAACGGCGGCGGCCAGCCGATCCAGCACGCTGTCGTGCGCAACTTCGTCGACCTCAGAGCGCGCAGAGCCGCCGCTCTCTACGAGGCGGACAAGGATATGCCCCTGCGCAAGTCGCATGAGAGCGAAGCAGTCAAGCGTCTCTACGCCGAGTTCCTCGGCGAGCCCGGCAGCCACAAGGCTCACGAAGTGCTCCACACCTCATATGTCGCAAGACCGAAATATAAATAAGCACAAACAAAGAATCAATCCCGCTCTGCAAAGGTGGGATTGATTCTTTAACTTTTTTAAAAATCAAAACACGATTGACTTTTTTACTCTTTCTGTTAAAATATAATTGTAGCGCAGAAGTATTGTCATTTATCCGCCTAAAGGAAATTGAAAGGATGTGGAGTGATGAAAAAAAACAAAAAAGCTTTTGTTGTGATTTTCGAGGTGCTTCTTTGGCCGCTGTTCCTGCAGGCGATAATATACTGCATCTGCGAGCTTTTCCGCCCTGTATTTAACTTCTTTTTTACACATATGCACGATTTCTATTATGACTGCATAAGGATTTCAGAGTATGGAATGTTTTACTTTTACGCGTTTCGCTTCATATGGGCGGTCGCCTTTGTCAGCCTGTTCTTCTTCTATCTTTCAAGGAGAGCTCAAATTCGTAAATTCCGTTCTTTCTTCACCGTCTTTGTCTTGTCGGCGATACCGATGATTTTGATGCGAATCACCATGCAATATGATTGGGTAATACACCCTGTATTCACTTCTCCTCATCAGGATTTACTGCCGTTTTTAACCTTCTTGTTCCGTTTTCTGTATGTTATAATTCCGCTTTGGTCATTAGCAAACATCATTTTCTCCGTAAGGAGAATAACGGCAAAGATTCAACCGTAAACACTGTAAAAACTATAACAAAACCCGCCTCAGGCTTATATCTGCGGCGGGTTACTTTGGCGGGTTTGCTTTATATTTTCTTTACTTCGTCAAATATCTCCTGCGGGATTCGTCTGTCTTTATAATAAAACTCGCGGTCGTGCTCGTTTATCTCCCTCGCGACGCGGCAGAGATTGCCGTAAGCCACGACATTCGCCGGAATATCTTTCGTCACGACGCTGCCGCGCCGATAACGCTGTTGTCCTCTATCGTCACGCCGGGCATTATCAGAGCCCCCCGCACCTATCCAGCAGTTTTCGCCGATACGCACAGACATGTTGAACTGATACGCCTTTTCGCGCAGCTCGGGCAGAATCGGATGCCCCGCGGTCGCGACGGTGACATTCGGGCCTATCATCGTGTGCGAGCCGATGTAGATATGCGAGTCGTCAACGGCGGTGAAGTTGAAGTTTGCGTATATAGAGTCGCCGAGATGGATGTGCGCCCGCCCCAGTTCGCGTGGAACGGCGGTTCGAGATAGCAGTTCTCGCCGACTTCGGCGAACATCTCTTTCATCAGCGCCTGCCGTCTCTTCTGCTCAGTCGGGCGCGTGGAATTGAACTCGTAGAGCAGATCGAGCTTTTTGAGCTGCTCGTCGAATATCGACTCCTCGTTCGGATAATAGAGCTCGCCAGTGTGTATTCTTTCATTCCCATGGTTTTTCTCCTTTTCTGTTTTCTCCGCTTTGATTATACTTTATGCGCCCGCTTTTTTAGCCTTTTTTGAGCAAATGCGCGCATGTTCTGCGACATTCGGGCTTTTTTGTTGACTTTGTGTGCTTCAAATATTATACTTTATAATAGACTTGTATAGGAGATTTTTGTTTTAAGTCGGAAGGTGAAGAGAAAATGGATAAATTCATGCCAAAGACCATCGAACAGCTCAACGCCGAATTTGAGGCGCGCATGGAAAAGGCCAAGCAGGATGAGCTGAACGCGGCGGCGGAAAAGGCGGCGGCAGAGATAAAAGCCGTCGAAGAAGCACGAAAAGCCGAGGAAGCCCGCGCAGCAGCCGAAGCAAAGGCAGCAGCTGAAGCAAGAGCAGCAGCCGAAGCAAAAGCGGCTGAGGAAGCGAGACGCGTTGAAGAGCGCAGCTATGACAGCGTGATAGACAACTCGGTTATCTCCGCAAACGAGCTCGAACCGGTAGAGGACGACTTTGAAGAGACTTATTCCGGCGAGGAAGAGGTTTCTGTCGAAGAGTCAGAGCCCGAAGTTAAAGAAGTGCCTGTTGAAAAGCAGAAGAATGAATACGGCGAACCCGATCCCCACGGATATTTCGGCGCGCCGATAGACAAGAGCAGACCGCGCAAGACCCTCTCCGAGGAGACAGCATCCAAGGTCGAGCCGAAGTTCGACTTCGAGCGCACCTCGGACTACTCGGGTGCGATGCTCCAAAACGGATTCAAGCCGCAGAAAGACAAATTCAAGGGCGCGAGGATATTCACGACCGTTCTCATCGTCATAATAGCCGTTGTGTCGCTCGTCACCGCGCTTCTCTGCGTTGCAGCGGCGCACCCCGACAAATTCCTGCTCGACCGCGGACTCGCCGTGTGCAGCGAAAATGTCGCAGGCTCGAATATAAAGAGCGGCTCGCTGTGCCTCACACGCAGGGCATCCGCCGCATCCGCAGACGAAGTTGTGCTGTATAAGCTCGGCGGCAAATACGAATTTGCGTTCGGTTCGTCTTTGCCCGAGGGTGCTTCAATAGTCGCGCTCGCCACGCACTGCGTGCCGTTTATCGGCAAGTTCATCTCGAGCGTTACGAACATGTGGATTGTCTACGCCTGCTCAGCTCTCGCAGCGATACTCATCATCCTGATAATCAGGCTCGCGGCGTTCAGTGCGCCGGAGGAGAGCGTCACCGACGGAGTCAAGAGCAAGAAGAGCCGCAAATAACAAAAAATCAAGAGCCGCACGGTTGATCCTGCGGCTTTTGCATTTGGAGGAAACCCAATGTCAATAGAAAGAGTCAGAGAATATTTCAGAAAGCTCGGGATTGAAGACCGAGTGATGGAGATAGACGAGTCGAGCGCGACCGTTGCCCTCGCGGCAAATGCTCTCGGCTGCGAAGAGGGCAGGATAGCAAAGACCATATCCTTCTCGCTCGACGGTGCGCCGATACTCATCGTCGCGGCGGGCGACACGAAGATAGACAACGCAAAATACAAGTCCCGCTTCGGCAAAAAAGCAAAGATGCTCTCGCACGAAGAAGCGGCGCAGCTTATCGGCCACGCGGTCGGCGGAGTGTGCCCGTTTGCCGTGAACGACGGCGTGAAGATATATCTCGACAAGTCACTCAAGAGATTCGACACGGTATACCCCGCCTGCGGCAGCAGCAACAGCATGATAGAGCTGACTCCCGACGAGCTCGAGGAATACTCCAAGCCCGAAAGCTGGGTCGATGTCTGCAAGCCGATGGCATAAAAACCGGGGGCGGCGAAGAAAAATTTTTCCAAACCGCCTCCGAACACTTGACAAACCGCAAAAAAAATCTTATAATCACATAGCAAACAAATGGGGGCGTAGCTCAGCTGGGAGAGCGTACGGTTCGCATCCGTAAGGTCGAGAGTTCGATCCTCTTCGTCTCCACCAGATGGACATTACACGAACACCTATTATTTCAAAGGCGGCTTTGCTGTCATGGTGTGGCTGTAATGTCAATAACAGAAAAGCAAGGGTCAAGGCTTGGTGCCTTGACCCTTGCTTTTCTATTATTTGTTTTCTTGCTCCTCCTGCCACTTGGCGAACTCCTGTTGCCCCTGTTCGCTGTCATAATATTTTCGTATCTCTGGGACAAGGAACCGGGCAAAGGACTCTATGATGGACTGTGGAAGCTCAATATCATATCGCTCCTGCCGGACTTCCTTATCTACCATAGTGTGTATCTCCCGAATATTCAATTTTCAAGGTGCAAATCAATCCCGTTCTACCCGTCCTTTCTGCGGTGTTTGCCGCTGCTGGATTTCCCGCCGCATTTCCGGCGGGATTTTGCTGATAAACTGCCGTAGCTGCTCATTTTCCTGTTTGAGCTTTGCCGCCTCCAACTGCCGCTTGACGCTGTTTTCGTCCTTAACCTTTTCTTTCAGGCCGTCATTCTCCTGCGTCAGATAGTCAATGGTGGCTTGATACTTCTTGACCTGTCCGAGATGGGCCTCCAGCCGGGGGAAGAACTTGTCTAGCATGGCAAGGGCTTCCTCCCGTTTTTTCCCGGCGTTCATCATCGTAATGTCGGAAATCGTCTTTTCGATGGCCTGCTTCTGCTTGATGAGGCTGACCGATTGCTTGAACAGCCATGTGGGGATATGCTTCCGCTTGGTGACAAGTGCGCTCTCGCCCCGTTTGAGGATCGGGAATTGCTTTTTCATGTGGGCGTGAAATTCCTCCTGCCACTTGGAGAGCTGCGCCCGGTTGCCGAGGATTTCCTTTGCCGACAGCCGTCCGTCCTCTGTGATAGGCGTGAAGCACAGGTGCAAATGGGGCGTTTTCTCGTCCATGTGTACCACGGCGGAGAAGATGTTGCCCTTGCCGATCTTCCTCTCCATAAAGGCGACCGCCTCGCTGAAAAAGGCTTTGATCTCCGCTTTTTTCCTGCCCTCGAAGAACTCCGGGCTGGCGGTGATAAGGGTGTCCACAAACATGGTGCTGTCCTTGCGTGTCTTGCAGCCCGCCGCCTTGATACGGGTGTCTATCTCTTGCCGGTAACACTTTCCCGGCTGAACAATGTGAAAATTATCCTTGCTGCGGGCGGTGTCAATATCCGGGTTGCTGGCGTACTGCTCCTTTGTGCGCTCATGGTGCGCTTCCAACGCCCCGGCTGGCCCCGCTTTGTGTTTGGCAAACCGTAGAATTGCGTATTCTGCCACTCTGCTCCTTTCCCCATTCCATTCCTTTCCTATCCGGGAGTTTTCCACAGGGAAAATCCCGCAGAAAATATTTCTGATTGATTGGAATGGAATGGATATAAATAAATCTTTTTAATCTTTGTATTTCTATATACCGTCTGCTTTTGGTACTTCAAGAGGATTGATTTTCATACTTCACGGGTACGGTTTTCAGTCCTCCGGCGTTCCACAATGGGATTTCTTGAAGTCGGTGTTTGATACCTCTTCATAGAATTTTGGGTAAATGCGGTTGGGTTTTCCACAGCCCTGCTTCTTAATGTCAATCAGCTCCGCATACTGCAATTCCCGCAGGGTGTTGACCGCCTTTTGCCGCCCACAATGGAGCAAGTCCACCACTTCATTGATGGGATAGTACAGGTAAATGCGCCCGTACTCGTCCGCCCAGCCGTTCTTGCGGGAAAGGTCTGTCCGGCGCAGGATAAAGGCGTAGAGCAGTTTCCCCTCGTTGGACAGCGGCGTGAATGTGGGGGCTTCAAAGAGAAAATTTGGCAGCCGTGTGAAACTGATGGCTTTCTCCGGCTGATGGATATATATGGTGTTTGTCATAGTGTTTTTGTGGACAGTTAGAAGCCCGTTTTACGGGGTGGACGATAAATGATACCACCCGCCCCGGTTTGGGATTTGCAAAGCCTTGAAATGCCTTGCTTTTTTGCTCTCTAAATGTCCACTCTTGACCTCCGTTTCCGTTCACTTTCTGCTTTCTGCCGCCTGTGAACTATGGCGGCGCACTCCGGGCAGTATTTCGCCCGGTTGGATTTAGGAAGAAAGGCTTGCCCGCAGACGGCGCAGCGGCGGGTGTCCTTGTCCTTGAATATCTCCGCTTCCAGCGTCCCGGTCAGCGGCAGGACAGCCCACCGAAACCACTTGCAGCAGACAGAAAAGGAAATCGTCTGCGGGCAGGTGTGGGTGTCGCCATCGTCAAGGGCGATACAAGTCCCGTTGTCGTGATTGCAGCACTCCCGGCGAATGAGGGAATTGGCCTGCTTGCGCTGCCCCGGTGTCATCCGGGGCAGCGTCCCATTCATCCCCCTTTCTATGGGCGGCAAGTGCTTGATACTAATTGCTTATCCCTTTTTTCTGTTGGTATTCGGTCGACCATGGGATAAGTGTACCACGAAAAAATGCAATCCCCATTTTTCTGCGGGAATTGCATTTGCCGTAAAATATACACTTTATAAATTGCAAACTTGCAATTTTTGCGGTATAATAGGAGGTAATTAGGGGGTGCGGCCTTATGTATTTGCCTGGAACTATCGGGGACTTAATCGGTGATCTGCGGAAGAACATGGACTTAAACCAAAAAGAGCTTGCGGAGAAAGCTGGCATATCGGAATCAAAGTTGAGCCGTATCGAGAGCAGCGAAACGAAGAATATCAATTGTGATACCGTTGTTAAAATTGCAAAAGTGCTGAATGTGTCTACCGATTACCTGCTTGGCCTCACCACAATCCGAACTCCAAAGCAAATCGACATAGAAGCTCTTGGCCTGTCTGAACAGGCGGCGGTGCGTCTGTCCTCGCCCATGTTCAAAACGGAAATCTTAAACCGTCTCTTGGAGCATAAGCGTTTCCCCTATCTGATGGATTTAATCGCCGTTTACTTCTCCGGCGCAGCGGCAGAGGGGATTATGGCCCGCAACGAGATTTTCAGCCTTGCTATGTCCGCATTAGAGGATTTTCGTAAGGAACAGCCGGAGCATAGTGAGGAAATTCATCAAGACAGGGTATTCATAAACAGCCAAAAGCTCGGCAAGGGCGAAGCGGAGCTGGAGCAAATTAAAAACACCTTTATCAGCATCTTAAAAGATATTCGTAAGGATATGGAAGAACAGAAGCCCACAACCCCGGTCGTAGCAAGAGAGAAGTGGCAGCAGATTATGACGCAAATCTCTGATACAGCAGAAAAACCAGCCGAACAGCCCACCGCAGATGATATAGCGGGACTTCTGGCAAAGGGCATCGGGCAGACCGGGATGCTGGACGAAGATGGAATAGATATGCTTCAACAGGTAGCGAAGCAAATGTTAGAGAAAAGTAAAGAAATTTGACGGGAATGGAGAACACAAAATGGCTGAACGAGTAATTGACTATATTTCTGGAATTGAAGTCCCTGCAACACCCGAAGAAATAGAGGCAACACAGGTATTTTCAAAATTGTTGGTGGAAGATTATGGTTATCCTAAAGAGCATATCCAGACAAGACCACAATTTAGGGTAAAAGTACGACCATCTGATACAAAGAAAGAATACCCTGTTGACATTGCGGTTTTCTCTGACCCTAACAAAACAGACGATAATATTTATATTATTGTCGAGTGTAAGAAGAAAAACAGAAAAGATGGAAAAGGACAGTTAGAGGATTATTTGCGCTTATCAAAAGCCTCGTTAGGCGTATGGTTTAATGGAGATGAGGTTTTGTATTTGCGAAAATATGAAACTGATGGAAAAGTCCTTTTTACAGAAATCCCAAATATCCCGCTTTTTGGACAGCGTGTAGAGGATGTTGGTTTATTCAAGCGCGGAGAATTAAAGAAAACCCATAACCTCAAATCTATTTTCAAAAATATTCGTAACTACTTGGCAGCGAATAATACAGGTCAGACCTTAGATACAGAATTTGTACCGCAAATCATCAACATCATTTTTTGCAAAATTTACGATGAAAGATTTACTAAGAAAGAGGATATTGTAAGTTTTCGTGCAGGTATTGATGAGGAGCAAAACAGTATTTCGGAGCGTATTCAAAGCCTGTTTTCTCTTGTGAAAGAAAAGTATCCTGATGTTTTTGATGAGACTGATAAGATTACACTTTCCCAAAATTCTATCGCCTATATTGTAGGTGAATTGCAGCAATATTGCTTGATTGATAGTGAACGAGATGTAATAGCAGATGCGTTTGAAACTTTTATTGGCCCCTCTTTGCGTGGCGGACAAGGACAGTTTTTTACTCCAAGAAATGTTGTAAAGCTATTATTGTCCCTTGTGGATCCGTCTCCAAAAGATAAGATAATGGATCCCGCTTGTGGGTCTGGTGGTTTTCTTGTAGAGGCACTTAGATACATCTGGAAAAAAGTTGAGATACAGTGTTCAGAGCTTGGCTGGCCCGATTCGGAGATTACGGCAGAGAAACAGGAAGTTGCGATAAAAAACTTCCGGGGAATTGATAAAGAGAGCTTTTTAAGTAAGACAACCAAAGCGTATATGGCATTATTAGGTGATGGGTGTGGCGGCATCTATTGTGAGAACAGTCTTGAAAACCCCAGCAGTTGGTCTATGGACGCACAGAACGCCATCCATGACGGTGGCTTTAAGGTTATCCTCACAAACCCTCCGTATGGCTCTAAGCTCAAAATTGATGATACATCAATTCTGACACGCTTCCAGCTTGGCCATAAATGGAAAAAAGGAAAAGATATTGAGGAACTTGAGAAAACAAATACTCTCCTCGACGCTCAAACTCCACAAGTTCTTTTCATCGAAAAATGCCTTGCATTACTTGAGCCAGACGGTAGGCTTGGTATCGTTGCGCCAGAGAGTATGTTTTGTAACCCAAGCCATAAATACATAATGAACTATGTTGAAAAGCACGCTCGAATTGATGCTGTTGTGTCCATGCCGGAAGAACTTTTCCAGCCTAATACCCATGCCAAAACCTGTATTGTCGTTTTAACTAAGTATGGGAAGAAGTGCAAAGCAAACGGCGATCATACCATTTTCATGGCTGTCGCAAAATGGTGTGGACATGATTCCCGTGGGCTGGAAATTCCCTTTGACGATATACCCTTAATTGAAGAACGCTATCAGAAATACAAGGCTGGCGAAACCTTGAAGTACGACCATTTAGGTTTCACTATTAAAAAGTCTGAAATTGTAGATAGTATCTATTTGCCCATTTACTATAATCCGGAGATCGTAGAGCAATTAGAGGGATTGCGCAAGGATTATGATTTAGTACGCTTTGGTGATCTGGTGGAGACAGGTGTTGTTTCTGTCTCCACTGGCGATGAAGTGGGGAAGCTTGCTTATGGTACGGGGCAGATACCTTTTATTCGCACATCTGATATTGCAAATTGGGAAATAAAAATCGACCCCAAACAGGGGTTAAACGAAGAACTCTATAACTCATTAAAAGAAAAACAGGATGTGCAAGCTCATGATATTTTGATGGTCAAAGACGGAACATATCTGGTAGGTACCTGCGCTATGGTATCTGAAAGTGATACAAAGATGGTATTTCAAAGTCATCTGTATAAAATTCGTTGTAACGACCATGAAAAAATTAATCCGTGGCTGCTTTTGGCACTGCTCTCCTGCCCGATTGTAAAGCAACAAATCAGATCGAAGCAGTTTACCCAAGACATCATTGATACATTGGGAAGAAGAATTTATGAATTGGTACTCCCTTTCCCAAAAGATGAAGCAAAGAAAGCAGATATAATCAACAGTGTTCAGCAGGTATTCAACAAACGAAATGAGGCAAAAAATCTTATGAGAAGCACCCTGCTGAATGTAACACCTGTTCATGATTTTGAAGAAGATAGTAATTTTTTGACGTTAATTTGATGGGGGAGCATAATCTTATATACCCGCTGCCGCTTCTGAAATCGAACAGGCTTTTTGCTCATTTCCATTCGCAAAAATCTGTCCACTTTCTTGTCGGTAAAAACAGGTGTGTAGCAAGACACGACACACCCGTTTTCCACGCCAGCCGCACCAGCAGGTATAACACACTACACCTTTGTTCCAAAGGTCGTGTGCCAAAGGGGTACCCTTTGGAAACCCTCGTTTTGTCGGAGCGCAGCCACACTTCGCAATTTTGCTTGTGCGCCCCGCCCTCCAAAACTACAAAAAGGGAGCGCATTACCACCCGGCAATCCGGCAGTAATGCGCTCCCTTTTTGCTGCCCCGTCTGTCCGCAGCCGAGGCGCATTTGTGATTGCCTTTGCGGGTCAATCCAAAATGCCAATAAGCATAATTTTTTGAAATTATGCTTATTTAGGGTTGAATAATATGGCGTTATCTGATACAATAAAACCACAAGACCGGGAGGTGATTTCCTTGAAAGAAGTTGCGGAAAGATTGCGGTATCTGCGGGAGAGCGTCAAGCTGTCGCAGGTGAAGATGGCGGAGGTTGTCGGTGTGAAGCAATCAAGCCTAAACCGCTATGAACTAAACCAAGCCTCGCCCACCTTTGAAACCCTTACCCGCTATGCGGATTACTTTGATGTGTCTATGGATTATATCTTTGGGCGCACCGATAACCCGCAAGGAAAGCTGTACGAATACAAGCCCAAAATCGAGCAGACCGACCCGGAGATGAAAAAGTTTGTGCAGATGTGCTTTGACCCGAAATCGCCCATGAGCGAACGGCTAAAAGAAACGCTCCTGCAAATGTTGGGGGAGGCGAAGCGATGAACATTGTTATTTACGCCCGCTATTCCAGCCACAGCCAGACCGAGCAATCCATCGAGGGGCAGCTTCAAACCTGTTATGAGTTTGCCAAGAACAACGGGCATATCGTGATTGGCGAATACATTGACCGGGCGCAGAGCGGGATGACAGACAGCCGGGCCGAGTTCCAGCGCATGATTGCCGACAGCGACAAGCACACCTTTGACGCTGTTCTCGTCTATCAGCTTGACCGCTTTGCCCGTAACCGCTATGACAGCGCAATCAACAAAGCCAAGCTAAAAAAGAACGGCGTCCGGGTGATCTCCGCAAGGGAGAACATCAGCGATGACGCCAGCGGTATTCTCGTTGAGGGCGTGTTGGAGAGCATGGCCGAATACTACTCAGCGGAACTTTCACAAAAGATACGGCGGGGTATGGACATCAACGCCGAAAAGTGTTTGTCAAACGGCAGCAATCCCGGCCTCGGCTACTATGTGGACGAGGAACGCCGTTTTCATATCGACCCGGAGGGCGCAGCTGTTGTGCGGGAGATATTTGAAATGTACGCCAGCGGAAAAACGGTTGCAGAGATTACCAAGTATCTGAACGCAAAGCAGGTCAAGACCTCGCTGGGCAAGGAGTTTAACAAAAACAGTCTGCACCGCCTCTTGCGGAACAAACGGTACATCGGCTATTATATCTATAAGGCCACAGAAACGCCCGATGGTATGCCTCGCATTATTGAGGATGAGCTTTTTGAACGGGTACAGCATATCCTTGACCGCAACAAGAAAGCCCCCGCCCGTTCCAGAGGCAAGGAAGAATATCTTCTGACAACCAAACTGTTCTGCGGCTATTGCCGGGAGATGATGACCGGCTACGGCGGCACAGGCAAATCCGGCAAGACCTATCATTACTACGCCTGTAACAACTACAAGCGGCGCAAGTGCAAGAAGAAAGTCATCAGCAAAGAGAAGATTGAGGACAGGGTTGTTTTGGAGTGCTGCAAGCTGCTGACTGACCGAAACATTGAGAAAATTGCCGCTTCGGTTGCCTCTGCTTGCGAGGCCGATTATGACAGCTCCGCAATCAAGCGTATCAAGGCGGCGATACAAGAGGCCGACACAGCCGTTGAAAACCTCTGGAAAGCGTTGGAGCGTGGACAGACCGTTGATATGATAACCGGGCGCATCGAGAAGCGCAAACGGGAAAAGGACGAGCTTCAAGGGCAGCTTGCCATTGAGATGGGGAAGCAAATCACTTTCACCGCCCCACAAATTAAGGCGTTTCTCTACTCGCTCAAACGTGGCAATATCAATGACGAGAACAACCGTCGGGGGCTTATCAATATTTTCCTACGGGCAATCTACCTCTTTGATGACCGCTTTACGCTGATTTTGAACGGCGGCGACAGGCAGATTACCATTGACGATATTCTGCTGGACGATATAGAGGAATACTTTGATGGTGTGATGTCAAGCTGTGCGGAGTGTTCTCCGTTGGTTGCAGACGCTCCACCAATAACACGAATACTGCTTTTGCGGTGTTCGTGTTATTTTTATACCCACGCCAGATTTCCTAATCTTCGTTTAATCTTTACACGCTATGATAAAATCTGTATAATTATACCGGAGGGTGATCCAATGCGTATTCTGCTTGCCGAGGACGAGAAGAGTCTCAACAGGATAATCACAAAGCAGCTCAAGGCTGCCGGCTACAGCGTGGACAGCTGTTTTGACGGCGGCGAGGCATATGATCTGATAACATCGACCGACTATGACGCGGCGGTGTTCGATGTCATGATGCCGATAATGAACGGGTTCGAGCTTGTCAAAAAGATAAGGGCGCACGGCATCGACACGCCGGTGCTGTTCCTGACGGCGCGCGACAGCATCGAAGACAGGGTCACGGGGCTCGACATCGGTGCCGACGACTATCTGATAAAGCCGTTTTCGTTCGACGAGCTCTCGGCGAGACTGCGCGTCATGACGCGCAAAAAATACGGAGAAAAGACGGGTATAATTTCCGTCGGCGACCTGACAGTCGACACGGCAGCGAGGCGCGTTGAACGCGCGGGCAGGGAGATATCGCTCTCGGCAAAGGAATATGAGCTGCTGCAATATCTTGTGATGAACAAGGGCGTTGTACTCAGCCGCGAGAAAATTGAGGATCACATTTGGAACTACGACTACGAGGGTGGCACGAATGTTGTCGACGTATATATCCGATATCTCCGCAAGAAGATAGACGAGGGCGAGGATATCAAACTCATTCACACCGTGAGGGGTGCAGGCTATGTCATCAAATAAAAAAACAAGACCCGCGCGCCGCCGCTCTTCGTTCAAGCTGCGGATAACGGTGTGGATAACGCTGCTCATCGCCGTTGTCAGCTTCCTCGGCATCGGAGGAATACTGATAACAGGCTCGCAGATTGCCGATTCGCGCCTGCAGAATGAGCTGATAAGCACGGTCGAGCGCAATGTTGACGAGATAGAATACAAGAACGGCATTCTCGAAATCGAGAACGATTTTGCCTTCTTCGTCGACGAGGTCTACTGCAATGTCTTTGACTCAAGCGGCAGATATATCGACGGCGAGTCCCCAGCTGCGCTGATAAACAGCGAGAATCGCAAGAACGGCGAAGTCGGAACATTCGAGACAGACGGGAACAAATATTATTATTACGACACCCGTCTCGATTTCAATAAATACGAATACGAAATCGACGCCTTTTCTGGGAAGATAATCAAATATGAGGCGGACACCGCGATGTCCGGGCTCAGCGACCCCGTCTACAAAAGCACCGAGTTCAAGGACGGAATAAACAGCGAAAAGGCGATTGATATCGCGCTCGAGCACGCGGGTCTGACCCGCGACGAAGTCAGCTCGCTGAGCGTTGAACTGCCAGCAAACGCGGACAGGACGGTTTTCAAAGTTGAATTCATATGCAGTAACTCGACCTATCCCCCGGTCTGGGTACGCGGATTCATCAACGCCGACGCCGCCAAGAGCGCGTTCGACGCAATAACCATGACGGTCATATACATTCTCCCGGCGTTTATTATTATCGCCGCCGTCGGGGCGTATTTAATATCGCGCAAAACGATGAAGCCGGTTGAGAATATCTGCCGCTCGGCGCACGAGATAACCGACGGAACCGACCTCTCAAAGCGCATCGAGATGGAGAAGAGCGCGGGCGAAATATACACGCTCGCAGAGACTTTCAACGACATGCTCGCAAGGCTTCAAACCTCGTTCGAAAATGAAAAGCAGTTCACCTCCGACGCCTCGCACGAGCTGCGCACGCCGCTCGCCGTGATAAAGGCGGAATGCGAATACGCGCTGTCCGACAACGCGAGCGAAGAAGATATGCTCGAAGCGCTCTCGTCGATAGACGAGCAGACGGACAAGATGACGAAGCTCGTCACGGCTCTGCTGACGCTCTCGCGCACCGAGCAGGGCGACAAGCGCTACAAGCTCGAGGACACCGACTTGAGCGAACTCGTCAAAAAAACATGCGCCGATTTTGTCCTCGCGAAGAACATCACGCTCACTGCGGACATCGAAGACAATATTATAATCCCCGCGCAGGCGCAGCTGATCTCGCTGATGCTCGAAAATCTGCTCTCGAACGCCGTCAAATACGGCAGAGACGGCGGGCACATTGAAGTCAGGCTCAAGAAAGACAACGGCATCGTGCTCTCGGTGAAAGATGACGGAATCGGGATAAAAGAAGAGGATCTGCCGAAGATATGGGGCAGATTTTACCGCGCGGACGAATCCCGCAGCCGCGAAAGCGGATTCGGCTTGGGTCTCTCGCTCGTCAGCCAGATAGCGGCGCTCCACGGCGGAAAAGTCTCCGCATCCTCCGTTTACGGCGAGGGAAGCGAGTTCACCGTGACCTTTTGACGGCGGTATAACAGCATAAATAAATGAACCGGTTGCAGTAGATTTTTCTGCGGCCGGTTTGTTGTTTTATATTGTTTGACATCGGGGATGGACAAATCCCAATTTATCAACATCACAGCACACTGTTTTACGGACTTCAAACTTTCCGAAAAATTTTTGCGCTCTAATCTTTCTTTAATTTTCGCGGGTTATTATATGGGTGTACTAAGGGACACGATCCCGATAAGAAAGGACAGATACTATGTTTGCAAGTATTTTCAAATCCATCGGAGTCGCGCTCATGTCAGTCATTATGGCTATCTTCTCTGCGTTCGCGCCGCCGCAGGATAAGCCCGACACGGGCTCGGGCAACTCCGGACAGATCCAGCAGGAAGTGAAGATAAGCCTTGACGCCGCGATAGACATTGCAGTCGCCGATGCGGGCATCGCAAGAGCCGACGCGAAGTTCACCGAAGCGAAGCTCGACAGCGACGATCTTGTCGCCCACTACGATATCGAGTTCATCGCCGGGGCGAACGAATACGACTACGAGATAGCGGTAACGGACGGCAGCATTCTTAAAAAAGAAGTCGAGCCCGCCGACCCCTCGAAGCCCTCAAAGCCCCAGCCCGATGTCTCAGGCTATATCAGCATCGACGAGGCGAAGGCAATAGCCCTCAAGAAAGTTTCCCTTGACGCATCAAAGGTCACTTTCAAGAAAGCTGAGCTTGACGCGGACGACCGCACCCCGCACTATGATATAGAATTTGTCTCGGGCGGATATGAATATGAGTTCGAGATAGACGCAAAGAGCGGAAAGATTCTCGAGTTCGACCGCGAGCGCGTGAATAAGAAGCCCTCAGTTGACACATCAAAGTTCATCTCCGTTGAGGAGGCAAAGGCCGCCGCGCTCAAGAGAGCTTCTCTCGACGCTTCAAAGGTCACATTCACCAAAGCTGAGCTTGATATTGACGACCGCACCCCGCACTATGATATCGAGTTCGTTTCCGGCGGATATGAGTACGAAGTCGAGGTCAACGCGAAGAACGGCAGAATAATCGACTTCGACCGCGAGCTTGACGATTCAAAGCCCGCCGACCCCTCGAAGTATGTCTCCGCGGACGCCGCGAAGAAAGCCGCGCTCGACCATGCGGGTCTCACCGAGGCTCAGGTCACGGAGCTCGAAACCGAGCTTGACACCGACTCGCTCACTGCGCACTACGATGTTGAATTCAAATGCGGCGGATTCGAGTATGAGTACAAGATAAACGCAAAGAGCGGAAAAGTTATCTCGTTCGAAAAAGAGAGAGACTAACAGATTTTTATTCAGTCCCGGATGTTAAGTCCGGGGCTGTTTTTATTTGTAAACTTTTTTCGTTTTTCCTTGACTTAAAGCCGACTTCAGGTTCTATAATAAAGTCAAATCAAAGGAGGAATTATCATGAGAAAAGATTTCGGTGCAAAGCCCTTCACCTATCCGCAGCCGGTGCTTATCCTCGGTTCCTACGACAAGGATGGCAACCCCGACGCTATGAACGCCGCATGGGGCGGCATCAGCGGCGGCAATGAAATATCCATGTGCATAAGCGCGGGCCACAAGTCCACGAAGAATATCCTCGAGAGAAAGGCATTCACCGTGAGCATGGCTGACCTCGAACATACGGCGGCGTGCGACTATGTCGGTCTTGTCTCCGCAGGTAATACGCCCGATAAATTCGAAAAGGCGGGTTTCCACGCCGTCAAATCGAAGTTTGTTGACGCGCCGCTGATTGAAGAGCTGCCCATCGCCGCAGAGTGCAGGCTCAAGAGCTACGACGCAGGCACCGGGCGCATGGTCGGCGAGATAGTCAACGTCTGCGTTGACGAGCGCGTGCTCGACGAAAACGGAAATGTCGATGTTTCAAAGGCGCAGCCGATAACCTTCGACCCGTTCAACAACACCTATGTTGTCCTCGGCGAGGCAGTCGCAAAGGCGTTCAGCGCCGGCAACTCGCTCAAATAAAAATATACGCAAAACGCCCCGCACGTTTCCGTGCGGGACATTTTGTTTTTCGGATGTAACTTTTAATATTTTATCGTGAAATCGTTTATTGTTGTCATGCCGACTTTTACTCTCGTGTTTGAGCCGAGCAGGTGCGCCGTCAGTTCAATAATAACGGGATAGTCATAGTGGGCATAGACTAAGTTGCCGGTAGGCTTGCTGAATCTTGCTACTATCGTTCCGTTATAATAGGTGAATTTCTGGTCGGTGAGCGAGAGGCCGGGATAGTCGAAGTTTACCACATCGGCGGTGAGCACGCCGAACGCCGCGGCATAGCCCTTATCGCCCGAGGGATTGACCTCGGTGCCGAAAATCAGGGTTATCTGATATTCGCTGCCCTTGTCCTCTATCTTTGCGCTCTTGACATCGGATACTGTAAGCTTGCTGACCCAGTCCTTGCCGCCGACGGGGAATACGTTTCTGATATCCTCTTTTGAGGTCAGGGCTATCGCCTTGTCGTCGCGCTTCATGAAGGTCTTCATCGCGCTCTTGCCTATTGCGTCTATCGCCTTGGGCAACTCGGTCTTGTCAGCGTTGTTCTTCGTCTCGGTGTAGTTGCGGGTGACGGACTTCGCCTGATATTTTACTCTGTTCGCGCCGGTGTTGAAATAGGCGATTATCTCAGCTTTATTCCAGTCTTTTGTGCTCTTTGAGGGTGCGGCAGTGACCTGTGCGCTTGTCTCGCCGGGCTTTGCGGGGTCGGCTGACTGAGTCTCGTCCGTCTCGTCCCCCTGCGCGGTGCTGTCCTCGGGCAGGGCTGTTGTGTCTTCAATAATCTGTCCGTCCGTGCTCGTCTGCGCTTCGCCGGTGGTGGTGTCTGCATTTGTTTTTGTGTCGTCCTTTTTGCACGCGCACAGCAGCGACACAAGTAGAACAAGAATCGCCATAACGGCGGCTATCGATCTTTTCATGGATTTTCCTCCTCAGAATTCATATTCACCCGCTCCGACGGTCTGTTTTCTTCCGTCGGACAGAATAATATCGGCTTTGCAGTTCGACGGGACGGATATTTTATATTTATATCCCCCGTCCGTCTTATCCCAGCGCACGAATATTTTTCCGTATACGCTGTCATAGCTCGCCTCGGCGAACTCGAAATGCCCGCCCGGGCGCGGGGATATTTTGAATTTGTTCTCCCCCGTGACATTTATTCCGCACATCGTGCCGAACAGCCACTCGCAAACAGCACCCTTGGAATAGTGATTGAGAGATGCTATACCGCCCTGCGCGGCGGTGCCCTCCCACGACTCCCAGACGGTGTTCGCGCCGTTCTTGGGCATGAACAACCAGCCAGGCATCTGCTCGTTTTCAAGCAGGCGGTAGGCATATTCAATATCTATATCCGCCAGAACGCTCAGTATCAGCGGAGTTGAGAGGAATCCCGTGCCGAGCCTCCACGAGTAGTTGTCGAGGGCTTTTATGAGCCGCTTTTTCGCATATTCCGTCTGCTTTTCGTCGAGCAGACCGATATAAAGCGGGCGAACGAGCTTCGCCTGGCGGTCGGTGTCTATTGAAAACTTCTTCGTTGTGACGAGCGCGCTGTAGCCCTTTCTCGCCCTCGCCGCATTCTTTTCGTAGAGCCTTCTGTCGTCGTCTTTGCCCAAAATGCGGGCGATATCCGCCATCGCTTCGAGCATGAACACTATGTACGCCGTGGTTTCCTCGGGATTCGGATTGACGAAATCCGTAAATTTAAGCGCCTTGACATCGGCGGGTTCCGCCCATTCGCCGTAGGACTGGCGGTAGTTTGAAATATTGCGGAAATTTTTGAGCCCCACTCCCGTCGGCAGGGCGGTCGGATACCACTTGCCGAGGGTCTTTATTTTATATTCGGCAAAGGCGCGCATGTTTGGATAGAAGCGTTCGAGAATTTTTCTGTCGCCGTACTGCTTATAGAGCCTGTACGGGATAAACACGCCTGCGTCAGACCAGCCCGCCGAGCCGTCCATAAAAGTCATATAGAAATCAACACCGCCGCGTGGGGCTATCTGGCGGAAATCGCCGTTTTTGAGCTGTTCGTCGCACATATCGCGCACGAATTTTTCGGCAAATGGCGCATAGTCAAAAAGATAGCTCGCGGTTTTGCAGAATATCTGCGCGTCGCCCGTCCAGCCGTGGCGTTCGCGGGTCGGGCAGTCTGTCGGCAGATCGGTCGAGTTACCTTTTGCCGACCACTTTGTCGCTTCGACGAATTTATTGAGCAATTCGTTGGAGCTGTTGAAATACCCCGTCTCATCCATATCGGAATAGACGGCTATGGCGGTGAAGTTCTCCGGGTCGATATCTATATCCGTGTCGACGCTGACATACTGAAAACCGAATATCGCGAACTTGGTCTTGTAGCGGTTAACTCCCTCTTTGCAGATGTATTCGACTCTCTGCAGAGGCGTTGTCTTATGCTTGTTCTTGCACTGTATGTTTTCGAGCGTCAGCTCGCCGTCACGCAGCAGCTCGCCGAACTCGAGAATAATTTTCTGTCCCTTGCGGGCGGTTACCTCAAACTCGGCATAGCCCGCTATATTCTGCCCGAAGTCGAGCAGCTTTTTCCCGCTCGGGGTGACGGACAGAGTGGGCTTGAAGCGCTCCTTTTCGGCTATCGGGAAATTGTTTGACGCGCTCGGCAAAACCTTGCAGACGGTCTCTTTCGCATGATTTTTATATGACGGGATATTATTTGCGTTGACCCGCTCGCCGTCCTTATTGTCCGCAAAGCGTATGGTGCCGTCGCTGCTCCAGAACCACGAGCCGTCGGAGGTGACGGTCTGCACCGTGCCGTCGGTATATTTTATCTCAAGCTGAGCGAGCAGTTTAGTCTCGGTGCCGTACTGATTTTTGAGTCCCCATGCGCCTACGCTGCCCCTATACCAGCCGTCGGCAAGCTCGGCGCAGATTGTATTTTCGCCCTCGTGCAGGAGAGAAGTCACGTCATATGTCTGATACTGTATGCGCTTTCTGTATTCCGTGATGCCGGGCGCGAGCGGCATCGAGCAATCAGCGCCGTTAATCTCGGCTGAATAGAGTCCGCAGGCAGTCATATAGAGCCGCGCAGATAAAATCGGCTTTTTGCACTCGAACTCTTTTTTGAAGCAGTCGACCGGGTAACGCTGTTTTCTGTTTACATTATAGTTTCCTGTTATCCACTTCGCGCTCCAATCCGAGGCGTTTCTGAGCCCGATCTCAAAGAATGCCGGCTCGCTCCAATCGCCCTCAAGCCCGTTTTCGTCCCAGAGCTTCACTTTCCAGTTCACTCTCAGGCGCGACGGAGTGTCAAGCGGATACGGAATAAAACTCATCTGTGAAGATTCGACCTTGCCGCTGTCCCATAGAATATTGCCGCGCGTATCAGAAGCGATTAGTCTATACGCGCTCTGCGCCTTTCCGCCCTCGCAGTTCCACATGAAGCGCGGGTTCTTTATATCTATCCCCAGCGGATTTTTGAGATACTCTGTTTTAAGCTTTACGGCTTTCATTCTGTCGTCTCCCCGTTTCTCTGCTTTATCTCCTCCTGCTCCTTGGCAATATTCTTTTCGACATTCAAAAACAGCAGAAGTATCGCAAGGACTATGCCGGTTATAGTCTCAAGTCCTACGAAAGTAAATGTTATCGCGCTCTTGACGCTCGCCGACTGCACGGCGATGAGCTGGCCCGCCGCATTTGTATAGGGCGCGGCATAGCCGGACTTCGAGAGAATAAGATTGAATACGCCCGTGCAAATTCCGACGCTCGCGACGGCGATTGTGTTATATATGGACATCGCGATGCCGTCGCACCTGAAGCCGTTTTTCCACTCGACATGGTCGAGCACGTCCGCGAACAGAGCCATGAACACATATGAGCACGGCAGACCGCCTATGTTCTTTATAAACTGGCCGATAAGCACTATTACCATATTCGTCGGCGCGAGCCAGCATATAGCCGAGCCGACAGCATAGAAGATAAAGCCGATTGCCGTTAAATTGCGTTTACCAAACTTCTTCGCGAGCGGCCAGACGGCAAAAATGCCGATGCCCATCGGGATGCCGCCGATAACGGAGAGCATGGTCTGGGTCTTGCCGTCGTTATATGTGCCGAGGACATAGTTCGAGAAATAAACGAGCGAGATGTTTTTGATAGTCGAGCCGACGGTGAAAATAAGAAAATATATGAAAATTATTATCATATATTTGTCGCTGAAAATCGCCTTGAGCTGAGTTACCATTGCGACGCTATCTTTCTTCTGCTCGCCGCCCTCGAGGGTTATGCGCTCCTTGGTGAAATAATACTCCATAAGCGTCAGCGGCAGCGCGATGCACGAGAGAATACTCATCGTAACTATCCACTTTGATTTGTCAACACCGAGCTGCGGCATGATGAGCATGGGGAAGATGAGCGCGACGATTATGCCGCTCATCATGATGGTCGATATCTGATTGAAAACCGAGAGCGAACCGCGCTGTTCCGTGTTTCTCGTCGAGAGCGGAACCATAAGATTGTGGCTCATGTTATAAATTGTATAAGCGAACGAATAAAACAGATTATACGAGAGCATGACCCATATCACCTGCACCGTCCGGTTACCCGAGGGGACTGTGAAGAGCAATATGCCGGTCACGGCGACAAGCGGCGCGGAGAGCAGCAGCCAAGGGCGCGCCTTGCCCTGCTTTGTGCGCGTGCGGTCGGTGATATAGCCCATGACTATATTTGTTATAGCGTCGATTATCTTCGACACTATCGGGAACACCGCGAGGAACGCGCCGCCCCAAACGGTGGTCAGGTTTAGGACATCGGTATAATAGACATTGAGGTAGGTCGCGAGCACGGCGTTTAAAAGCAGCGCGCCGGACGGGCCGAGCAGATAGCCCAGCCACTTCTCCTTCGCCGTAACATCGGGCGAGGTCAGGCGCGAATCAAGCGCCCGCTTTTCGAGCAGTCTGTTCTTCATTTTTGTCTCTCCTTAGCTTTCCGACCCGCTTGACAGATCGGACTGTTTATATTACACTCTTATTATATCTACACCGTGTCGGATTAACAATCATCAGTTTTGTTAATCGCTGTTATGAAACCGACAAAATCATATGAAAGTGGCGGGATAATATGAACACAAAAAATAACCAGCGCACGAGGCTTTCAAAAATATTGCTCAAAAACGCGCTGATGGATCTTCTGGGCGAGAAAGGCTCGGTAGCAAAAATATCAGTAAGAGAGCTGTGCGAGCGCGCCGACCTCAACCGCTCGACTTTTTATGCGCACTACTCCGAGCCGAAAGAACTACTCGAAGAGGTCGAAAACGAGCTGCTCGACGCGACTCAGGATCACTTAAAGAAAATAGGCGCGGAAAACGACCTCGGCGCGCACAGATACCTGCTTTCATTTCTAATGTATATCAAAGAAAACGACAAGCCGTTCCGCACGCTGCTTGTCGACTCGGTTGACCCCGCGTTCCGTTCAAAATTCATGCAGCAGTCGATAATTCAGTTTATTGAGAACCTGAACATCGTTTTTCCGAAGGAGCAGGAGCAATATATCTACTCATATATTCTCAACGGCAGCACGGGCGTTATTATCCAATGGATACGCTCGGACTACTGCATTGACGAAAATGAGCTTGTTGATCTGCTGTTTTCGATAAATCAGAGCGCGCTTGTCAATCTCGACATAAAGCCGCGCATATAGTTGAAAGCCTACCAAGCAAGTGGTATAATTGTGAAAACTCGCGCAATAATGCGCAAAATGCAAGGAGACGACAAAAATGAGAGAGAGCAAAATCACGAGGGACGAAGCGTTTGAGCTTCTGAAAAAATACAACAAAGACCCGTTTCATATCCGCCACGCGCTGACCGTCGAGGGCGTTATGCGCTGGTACGCGAAGGAGCTCGGCTATGCGGACGAGGAGGAATATTGGGGCATAGTCGGTCTGCTGCATGACATCGACTTCGAGCTCTATCCGGAGGAGCACTGCAAGAAGGCTCCCGAGCTGCTCAAGGCGGGCGGAGTCGGCGACGACATGATATATTCAATTTGCTCCCACGGCTACGGCATCTGCGTAGATATCGAGCCAGTTCACGAGATGGAAAAGGTGCTCTTCGCGGCGGACGAGCTGACAGGGCTTATCTGGTCGGCGGCGCTGATGCGCCCGTCCAAGAGCGTGATGGACATGGAGGTTTCGAGCCTCAAAAAGAAGTTCAAAGACAAAAAATTCGCCGCGGGCTGCTCGCGCGATGTTATCCGCACGGGCGCAGAGAGACTCGGCTGGGAGCTTGAAAAGCTCTTCGAGCAGACGATACTCGCCATGCGCTCATGCGAGAGCGATGTCAACAGCTTTATGGGGACTTATCAGGCATAAAATGAGCAAAAGACTGCCGCAGAATAATATCTGCGACAGTCTTTTTTATTTTTGCTTTATATTCAGTCCAGTGCGGGCTCGGGAGCGAGCGGTGCTTCCGTTGCCGACTCGGTCACGGGGACTGCCGGCTCCGACGGGATCGGATTTATCGGCTCGTCGGACGGTTTCTCTGTCGGTTTCTCCGTGGGCTTTTCCGTGGGATTTTCCGTAGGCTTCTCCGTGGGCTTTTCCGTCTGCCTCTCGGTCGGCTTTTCGGTGGGCTTCTCGGTAGGCTCGACTACGGACACGTTTATGAGCATCTTTCCGCTCGCCGTTTCCCCGTCGGAGTCGGTGACGGTGACTTCCACGGTGTACATTCCGCTGACCTTCGGGGTATATGACATGCTTTTTTCCGATTTTTCCGCCACGAGGGCGCCGTTTAAAAATATCTTTATTTTATAAGAAGTATATTTTCCGGTTCCTCCGGAGACGAGCGCCGACGCGTGTATCTGCGGCGCGGCGGTACCGTTGTTCGACACCTGCGCCGCCGCAACGGCTGCGAGGGTCGGATTCTTGACGGTTACTGTGCACGAAGCGGTCTTGTTTCCGTCCTCGGTCTTTACGGTTATCACGGCAGTACCCTTCGCCTTTGCCGTGACGCGCCCTGAGCTCGAGACAGATGCTACATTAGCATTGCTGCTCGACCATGTGACCTTCTGATTCGCCGCATTGCGCGGAGCGACAGTCGCCCGAAGTTGCCTCGAATCGCCGACTGTCAGGCTGAGCGAGGACGAGTTCAGGGTAACGCCCGTGACATGGTCGATATATACCGTCACCTTGCAGACTGCCACGCGGTTGCCGTCCTTTGTGGTAACTCTGATATTTGTCGTGCCCTCTTTTTTCGCCACGACTATGCCGCCCGCGACCTCCGCTATCGACGGATCGTCGCTCGACCAGGTGTAGTCCTTGTCATATGCGTCGGCGGGGATAACAGTAGCGGTGAGCACTTTCGTCTGACCGACTCTGAGTTTGGCTTCCGTTGCGCTGAGCTTGACGCCCGTCACGCTCTGGTATTTTTTCTTGCTGTAAAATGTCCTTGTGCCGTTCTTGTTCTTTATCGTCAGAACGCCGTTACTGACGGATATTCCGTAGCTGTCCCAGTCGCTCTTTCTGTCCGCATATCCGCCGCCGGTCGATGACTTCGTATAGGTGCTGAGAGTTGCGATGTCGAAATTCGTCGCCTTTATGCCGAAGCGGTCGCCCGTCTCGTCGCCGCCCTTCTGCGCGGTGTATATTTCAATTGTAGAGTCGGGATTGTTGAACAGATACCACACTCCGCGCGCCTCTCTGTAGCAGGTGCCGGTGTATCTGTCCTTAGTACCGGGAGATTTCACGAATTTCTTGTTATTGATATAAAAGCAGTTGCTGCCGAGGATTATTTTATTCGCGCTCAGCGAGCTTTCCCATGAGGCGAACGGCACGGAAATTGAGTTGCCCCAGCTGCCGCCCGAGGACGAAAGCGACTTTGAGGGATAAAGAGTATACGCCGCGACGCTCCCCGAAGACGAGGGCAGCGAGAAATTATACGAGCGCAGATTCATCCCGCTCGCCGAGTTCGACACATCGACAAATATATCGGAATATCCGTCGAGATACCATCTGCCGGAATATTTCGCCGCGGTATTGGAATATTTCTGCGCGGATTCCTCCGCCGCCGCGGGCTGATTTTCGGACCCGCTCTCGGTTTTTCCCGTCGCTTTCCATTTCGCGGTGAGGTTCAAATCGTCGTTTATGGGCGTTGAGAAATCGAACTCGGTGTCGCCGTTGAACCAGCCCTCGAATTTATATCCCTCGCGCTCTGGAGTCGGCGGCGCAAACGCCGCTTCGCCGCGCTTTATCTCGATTATCTCGTTCTCCCTGCCGTCGCCGCAGCAGAGCACGAGCAGGACTATATCCGTGCCCTCGTCAATGCTGTAGGACGCGACAAGGGTGATATCCCCCGTTATCGCGGTGTTGAAATCGAACGCCGCGCCGTTATACTGCCACTCGATGAAAGTGAAGCCCTCTTTGTGCGGATCCCACGGCTTTTTGGCGCTCTCGCCGTCGAGAATATGCTGGGTCTTTATCTGCGTTCCGCCCGAGCTGTCGAATGTCACCGTGTGGACTGAGTTTTTGGAGCAGGCGGCAAAAACCGCGAGCGCCGTCAACAGGACCAATAAAACTGCCGTTACCCTCTTCATTGCGATCCCCTTTTCGCTTCGTTATAAGTATCGGTCTGACATAAATATATGCCAAATGTATTTCAAAATAATTCTACTGCAAAATAAATTATTTTTAATCGCTTTTGAGAATTATGCAGCCTCTACAAAAAATATTTTTCATATACTGATTTTTGTTCAAAAATAAAACAGCTATTCATAAAAGAGCAACCCCCGGCGAAGAAAAACACCGGGGGCTTGGAATTTTGAGTTGTATCAGAGCTCGCGCTCTATCTTCTCCTGCGCCGCTTTCAGTATCGCAGCCGGATCATTGCCGAGGATATCGAGCCCCTCGGCACTGAAAAAGCTGAAGTTCTCAATACCGAAGAACGACTTCGTGACCGTCTTGATATATTCAAAGCCGAAGTCCGTGCCGCCGATATATCCGCCCGAAGTGGTGATATAAATCAGCTTTTTCGCCCTGCAATAGCTTATCGGGACGCCGTCGCTGCCGTAGAGAAAAGTCAGCCCGCCGACGCACAGGGATTCGACATAGATTTTTAAAAACGCCGGAAAACTGTAGTCCCAGAACGGCGCGGCGATAACGACGGTATCGCAGACGGCGAACTGCTTCGCGCAGTCATAGACCGGGTCGGAAAAGTCGTTCTTTTCCGCGCTTTCGGCGCGCTTCGCGAGTCCCGCCGCGTCGAGCGGCTTCAAATTCGCGTCGGCAAGGCGTATCTCTTCAATATCGCCGTCAAGGCGGCTGAGTGCGGTTTTGGCGAGCGCCAAAGTGCGCGACTCGTTATCCCCGCGCACACACGAATTGACGAAAAGTATTTTCTCTTTCATTTTTCCTCCTGTTTTCACTCTCTGATTATTTCAAAATTCCCGCTGTGAAGCTCTTCGAGGCTGCCGCACTCGTCCGCGAACACGTAGCCGTCGGGCAGTCTTATGCGCCCGTGAACTCCGCTGTCCGCGGAGATATCGAGTGCTATGCCCTCGAGCGTTCTGCGCCACTTGACGCTCACCTTGCCGCCGACCGTCTCATACGAAGCCTCGGCGCTGTCGAGCTTTTCAATAAATACGGGCGATATCTCAACCTCCGACGGATCAGCAAGGAAAGGATTGACGCGGATGCCGCCGATATATTCAATGAACCACGCGGAAATATCGCCGAACATATGATGATTGAGCGAATTGGGTCTATCCTCCTCGCGCAGAAAATCCTCGGGCAGAGCCGTAAGCCCGCGCTCAACGAAGTTGCCGTAGGACGGATAGTCCGGGCGGGTTATCATTTTAAAAGCCAGGTCGGCTTCGCCGAAATCAGAAAGCACCCTGAACAGAACGCGCATACCGAGTATGCCCGCGTCGACATGGTCATCGCGCCGTTTGATTATCTCAAGAAGGCGTTTGAACGCCTCGGGCTTTTCGCCGGGATTGAACACATCGTAATATATCGCCATCGCCTGCGAGGTCTGGCAGGAGCCTATCGCAGTCATAGTGCCGAAGTCTATCAGATGCCGTCTGACCGCGTCTCTTATCTCATTATATAGCTTTTCGCAGAACTCGCGTTCGAGCGAAAATCCGAGCTGCGAGAAAATATAGGCGGCTTTCTTGAGAATACTCATGCATGTCACGCTGTCCGTAAATTCGAGCGGCGATTTGACCCTCGTCACCGGGCACCAGTCTCCGAGCCCAATCGCTACAAGCCCGCGCTCGTCGCGGCGGCGCGAGATATACTCGCAATAGCGGAATATCGCCGTCGCGTTTTCTTCGATTATCTTTCTGTCGCCGCGCAGGACATAGCAGAAATAGGGAATGTATGTCAGCGCAGCGTCCCACGCGGGGCCGTTGCCCCACTCGAAGCCCCAGCCGCCCGTCGGCACAATGCCGGGCAGCGCACCGTCCGCACGCTGAGCGGCGCGGATATTGCGCAGCCACTCGCGGTAGCTGTTGACTGCATCGAGATTCATCAATATGTGCTCGGCGGAGAGAGCGGCGTCGCCCGTCCAGCCGTTTTTCTCGCGGTGCGGGCAGTCTGTCGGGAAATAATAGAAATTCGAGAGATCGGAGTTTCTTGTCATCGCCTGCAATTTGTTCGTCATCCCGTCGGAGCAGCCGAACGAGCCGATCTCGCGCAGAGCCGAGTTCTGCACGACAAAAGTCAGAAGATCGGCAGTCGCCTCCTGCTCGGTTATGCCGAGCACCACGCAGTATCTGAAGCCGTGATAGGTGAACACAGGCTCAAAAGTCTCTTCGCCCTCGCCTTTAAGTATGTACATATCGCGCTGGGAATATCCGGCGGGATAGAAGCAGATGTTGCTCGTGTCCGGCTCGCCGTCGGGCGCAAAATATTCGCCGAACTGCAAATCGATTTGCCGCCCGCGCTCGCCGCTTATTCTGAGCTTTACCGTACCCGCCGAGTTCACGCCGAAATCGTATAAAAATCCGTCGCGCTCGTCGCTCGCGATTTTTTTCGCCTCTTTGACAACGTCGCCGCGGGTTATGTATTCCTTGAGCCTGCATTTTCTTATCAGAACCGGCTTTATCTCGCGCACGGGCGCTATCGGCTCCGCCTCGCACAGGCGCTTTTCGCCGCGCGGAGTCTCCGCAGGCAGGGCGTTTTTCCACGCGCTGTCGTCAAAGTCCGGCTCTGACCAGCCGGGAATTTCAAGGCGCGCGTCGTAGTAGCAGCCGCAGCGCAGGTCATCGAAAATGACCGGGGAGGGCGCAGTTTTGACCGAACTGTCAGCCTCGAAAATATCAATTCCGCCGTCAATATATTCCGTCGAGACGCAGAAAGCCGTGCGCGGCGCGCCCCTGAAGGCGGCGATATCAAAGTCCCAGATCTGACCGCCCGGCGCGTTCTGCATTCCGTTGCCGAGCATTATGCCGAGAACATTTTTGCCCGGCACGAGGCACTCGGTTATGTCATATTCGTCGTAATAGACAAGATCGTCGGGGTTCGAGATATACGGGGCCAAAATGCCTTTAGTCAGCCTCTGCCCGTTGACATAGAGCTCATAAAATCCGAGCCCCGTCAGCGTAATAACGCACTTTTTGACTTCGCCGTCTATCTCAAAAGTCTTTCTGAAATAAGGCGCGGGGACATGGAATGTATAGGTTGTATAATCATAGCCCGCACAGATAAATTTTTCCGAAAACATAACAGCACTCCTTTACGCTAATATCATAACCGAGGACGGGAAAAACTGCAACAGATTTTTTCTTGGCTTTAAGGGGTTCGGTATGATATAATCGACTCAGAAACCGACGGAGGTATTATCATGGCAAAGGCAGGCAGCAAAAAGCGGAAGGTAATAATATGCATCGTTTCGATAGTCGCGGTCATTGCGCTGCTTTTCGGCGCGTGCGCCGTCTATCTCGGCGACTACTATCACGCGATAACTCCCGCAGGTGAATCATTCGGGCTTCAGGACGGCAGTTCCCTGACCGAGACAATCAAACTCGACAACGGTAATATAGTCTGCAAGAGCGAAAATGCGACAAAGGGACTGATATTCTATCCCGGCGGAAAAGTCGAATACACGGCATATCTGCCGCTCATGGAGTCGCTCGCCCAAAAGGGCATACTTTGCGTGCTCGTCAGGATGCCGTTTAATCTCGCGGTATTCGATGTCAACGCCGCAGACGGCATACGGGAGATGTTTCCGGAAATTACCGACTGGTACATAGGCGGCCACTCCCTCGGCGGCTCGATGGCGGCGGCGTATCTCGAAAAACATCCGAGCGATTTCAAAGGTCTGCTGCTCCTCGCCGCATATTCAACCGCCGACCTTTCGAACGAAAATATAAAGACGTTGTCAATTTACGGCAGCAATGACGGAGTGCTCAACCGCGAAAAATACGAGCAGTACCGCAGCAACCTCCCCGAGCTTACCGAATATATAATCGACGGCGGATGCCACGCGTATTTCGGCGTTTACGGCAGCCAGGACGGCGACGGCACCCCAACGATAGACAACGCCCGTCAGATAAATCTGACGGCGGATGCGGTTGCGAAGTGGGTTGGGTGAAGCTCACAGCGTGTCCGTTTAGATAAATCCACGATATAAAAATATACCCCGCTATGCATTTTTCAGCACAGCGGGGTTTGTTATTGGAGTTTTGTTCGTGATGTGTGGAAAATCTATGAGGTTATTTTCGTTTTTTCCTCTTTTTCGCGCTTGGCTTTTTCTTTGAGTTTGGCCAATTAATATTGCTGTTTTGGTAAAAGATATGCACCGTCTTTGGGCTGAACTTTTCAACATGCCGACCGACATAGAATCCTGCCGCCACAAACAGGAGCATTACTATAGGAGGGAAAATCATTAAAGTCGTAATCGGCTTAGGCATTACTTTCCACCGTTGTATGAACCTTTCCTTCTGCAGCGCGTCTGATTTCTCGAATGTAACAAACATTCTGCCGTCATTGCTCTCGGCAGTATATACATATACGTCTTCATTAGCATAGACTTTGGCATATCCGAGTATCAGCGTGCCTCCGTTTTGATATTCATCAAGGAACTCGTCGGCATCCGGCATTATACTTTTGTATTTCGGTATTATATAGCACTTCTCACCGTCGCCATACAGCCGAATTGCGTCGTCCTGTATTTCGCAGTGATTAAAAGCGACCGTAGAGACTGTAAGTTCATCTTGCGTTTTTGCAGTCAATGCCCACATGCCATACAAAAAAATCCAGTAGATCAGTGCCATACCGCCAATGAGTATGATGCCGACGGCTATGGCTTCACCGGGATTTTTTATGTTGCCGTTGAATATATCGTTCTTTTTTCTCGGCACCAGCGGGATACCTTTATCATATACGCGATGGTATCCCTCTCCCGCACAGCGAACAAATTCTTTCTTTCCGACTGCCCTGTCATAAATGCGGACTTTCCGCTTTCCCAAAAACAAGTTGACATCTCCGTCTATGCGTATACCGGTGATATCCTCATATCTGTACAGTCGCTTGATGCCCCAAAAATTTTTATGGACAAACATTTCGTCTGTATAATATATACGCTGATTGAAATATGCAATAATAAGCGCCAAATCAGGCAATGCGAGTATAGCAAAGCCGGCAGCAATGCCAATCATATGGGGAATCCTGCCGCAAAGGAATGTAGCCGTCGCCAAAAGAACAAAACCGATAATCCCGATAACAAAAAAGACTTTCGGCATCATCACACGCCCGGCCTTGGCTTTTTCGCTTTGCGCCGCATCCATAACAAGTCTTGTCGCCGCTCGTGTAGCCGCATAATTTTTTAAATGCTTTGACATATATTTCACCTCCGCCCGGACAGTACGGTAATTATACAACAGAGATTAGGTTTTGGCAATAAAATGCAGGATACTGTCGGTGATGTAGCAGAGCAAGCAAAAAGCAGGGGCTGACAGAATTGTCAGCCCCTGCTGGTCCGAGTGACAGGGTTCGAACCTGCGGCCTGATGGTCCCAAACCACCCGCGCTACCAACTGCGCCACACCTTCACTACGATGGCAATCGAAAATGGAATAGACGTAAAAACGCTGTCAGCGACCATAGGCCATGTCTCCGCCGCAATCACGCTTGATATTTACAGCCGCATGATCGACACGATGCAACTGCGGGCGGCGATGAATGATCAGCAAGACAGACACGCAAATGCCAGAGGGAAAACAAACACCCACTGCAAGCACAAACACGCCCGTAAATGCCCCGTTTGAGCCCACAGTGCCGCATCCAAAGCCAGCCGAGCAAGATAATGCAAAAGCGAAACAGGATGCCTGTATCAGATAAACGAAAGCCTTTGGGAAGCAGCTTCTACACTCGGTCGCAAAACGACAAACGTAAGAAATTCAATGTGTATGCCACCACACGCGACGGATGCGAAACCAAACTCGCCGAAATGATAGAATATGTCAAAGTCGAGATTGCGGAAAAGAAACCCAAGATTGAAAAAAGCGAGAGCGATCCGTAAGAGCCGCCCTAGTTTTTTTGGTTTGCAGCAAACAAAGAGAAATACCAACGCCCAAAAGAATCCTTATTATGAACCTTTTGGGTGTTTTTAAATTATCGCCTCTTGAATTTTTTTCACTAAATTCTCATCAACTTTCAATTTTTTCGCAATTTGATTACAATTTAATGCACCATCACATAACATGTTAACAATCTGAACAACTTTTTTAAATGTTATACGGCTAAAACTGGGTTCACTAGAAATTAAATTGATTTTAGAAAGGTTAAAGCATATTTCTTTGCTTGACATTGATTTATTGTTGTCACAAAGAACATTTTTATTATTATCCTTCAACTGCACATCATCTTTAACTCGTTCATATTGTTTGACATATAGTGTTTGGCCGAGTAAAGTGCAGATTTTTGTAATAATAACTTTGCCCGATTTTCCACTAGGGATTTCGAAAACCTTGTCAATAAATATTTTTCCAATTGGAGAACTGCGGAGGTCTTGATTGTTAATGTTAGAATCAGAAATTCGCTTTGAGATCGCTTTCATATTGTTTGAAAGCAGAATATCTGCGATATTACACAAACAATTATAGTCTTGAACCATACGCCATTCGGCAGGAATCCACCTGGTTCCACACAACATGCCAAATAACCCACCAGTTATGCACGCTATGGTGTCAGTATCGCTTCCTACTGTATAGGCCGCCGTCTTGATTCCGAGAACAGGATTATTAGCGTATTTTGAAACTAAGTATAGTGCAGCTAAAACAGCCACATCTCCAGCACCATTTTCTTTATCGAAGCATTTTAATTCATTTAAAACAGTATTGTCATTTACCAATAAGCCCTTTTTTAAGGATTTATCAATATACAAAAGCTTGTCAATTATTGAATTAGTGCAGTTATCCCACTCATCAAGATAGTTGTATTCGAAATTGAGCTTTTTATAATTATCCCAATCAAAAGGAAGGACATTTTCGCGGAATTTTCCCCATATAGTAACAGAATCAATAATGATATTTATTAACTCTCCAAATTGTAAAACGGTTTCTTTGTGCAATATAATATTTAAAGCATAGGCGTAACATGTAGCCCCAAGGATGGCGCGTGGATGTCCATGCGTAATGATACTATTAGAAAAAACATCATCCATTAATTGCTCAGTATTAGATGAATATGCATTTGCAATAACATGAGGAATAATTCGCATTGTGGCGCCATTACCACCAGCGTAAAAATAATCTCGGGCACTTTTGCACTTCCAAGGAACAATATTCTCTTTGTAGGCTTTGGCTGCTGCTTTTAGTGCATTACCACCACCACGCTCGTATTTTAACCAAAAGGGGAGTTCCTTGTGGGAAAAATAATCTTTCCAATCATATCCAGAAATAAGGCTACGTGAAACAGCTAAAATCATCTGGGTGTCGTCACTATATTCGCCCGCTAAAATTTTTTCGTTGTGATTCCAATAACGTCCGCCACTTCTTCTGTGCCAATCCACAAAGTGGCCTTGTCCCATCTCTAGGTTCTCGTTAGTGTTTCTTGAACGGAATTCATACGGCCACCCTAATGCGTCACCGATTGCAGAGGCAAGCAATGCGCCAGTACATTTTTCATGTATTGAAGGAATGTTACTCATATTATCTCCTCCTTGTTAAAAAATAGTGTTTCGCTTGGACGAATACCTCGTCTAATCATGTTACTCCAATTAGTATTTAAAACATCCGGAGCAATATAAATTGGGATATTAGGCTTCCCATAGGTTTTAATCATAGCATAGACTCGAGAAGCAATTTCTTCGTCACTGACAGAGATGCCACTAAAAAAACAATATGGGATACTGTCTTTTATGAGAATTTCAGCTTGGTCATCAGTTGGACAACACTGTAACATTTTTGGAGTTCTATCTCTTCCATAAATAGAAGGTGATTCATACATAATAGAAAGTTGGTTTTCGTCGTTTAAAATATGAGTTCCACATTTGGTTGCAGCATTACATGGACAAAACTTAAAGTCTCTTTGTTCTAAAATTCCTAAGTCGATGTAAACTGTTACCCACTCACGAAATACTGGGTCATTATCTCTCTGTTGTGCCTTACGCAAATACCATGAATTGGGATATTCGATAGAGCAACAGATATATTCTAATTCTCCGTCGTATCTCTCAGGATCTTTTTGATCTTTTACATCTAATCTAATAGCGGTAGAAGCAACTATACCACGGTCTGAAAGAAGAATATGTGTTAAATCTTTAAGTTTCGTAAAGTGGCAAAGGCGAGATACATAACGTCCTCTAAGAAAGTCTAAACCGCTCATGACAGATTCTCTCCATTAATTTCTTGGTAATTTATTGAATCAATAGGAAATAGCCGTGATAGTTGCTCATGGAACGACATAAATAAACCGTATTTAGAACGAGTCGCTGCAACATATAATAGTTTCAATTCATTTGCCAGAACGCTTTTCTTATCGGCGGCATTTTCAAGGATTTCTGGGTCTGGATAAATGCCTTCGCTTATAAAAGGCACAAATACGTTTTCAAACTCTAAGCCTTTTGCAGCATGAAAAGTGCTCAAATAAACACCTTTTACATTTGCAAAACCAGCATGGTCTTTATCAATAATGTTGGCATTAATGCCGCTTTTGGATAATGCCATGTGTAAGAAATCTATAGTAGTTCGATTTCTACAAATAATCACGTTGGAGGATGTTTGAACTAGTTCTTTAATTTGAGATAGCAACCAGGTGGTTTCGTGTCCTTTGTTTAAAAACTTGACCAAGACAGGCTTGGGTCCATATGCAACATATTCTGCGGGAACTACCATGTCTTCTTTGCTATCCCAGTACTCGCTATCTGTGATATCTTTGGCAAATGAGGATATGACTGAAGGATTGCGGTAATTACGGTCAAAGCGCCATATTTTGTTGTCTCGTATATTGATACCAGAATCTCTCCAAGAAAGACGCGAACCGTAGATTTGTTGCGCTACATCTCCAAAAAACGAAAAAGAACCATTAGCACTTACCGCAGAAGTTAGTGCTTTGATCATCATAGGGGAAAAATCCTGACCTTCATCAACAATAATGTGATCATACCGACGTTGGTTGTGGTCCTCTAACAGTTCATGGTATGTATAGAAAGCTAAATCATCCCAGTCGTACATATAGCCTTTTTCGGAGCGAAGTTGTTTATAAACTTCAAACACTTCGTAAAACCACTTTCTATTTTCGCGCTTAATATTAGCAGAAGCTCGACCGATACGTTCTGCCGATAAATAGTCTTTCAAATTTGAAAATCCAAAATTTTGAATAAATGTGATTTCGTCAAAAAAAGTGGCGCTAGGACGCTGAAGAGTCGACTCCCTCGGGTTTTTATCCTTCACAATAGAAAGAGCCTGTTCTATATATTTTTTTTTAATTTTGGATGTAAAATACCATTGTAAGGGGGCATTTTGCTACGGCTATTAAGGTAACCCCTTGCAAATTTATGGAAATTTTCAATAGTGATATTAGTTAGATGACCATTGATTATCTTTTCCATATATTGAACGAGAGCGCCGTTAAATGTTACAACCAGCACATTGGGGGAATTTGGAAGGTTTGATAAGCCGACAGCTCTTAAAAGAGCCATTGTTGTTTTTCCGCTTCCCGCAGTGCCCAAAACAACAATATGTCCTCTTGCAGGTAAAGCCAATACTTCATTTTGCTTACCATCAGGATTTACATTTCCAAGCATTTTATTCCTCCGTTTTGCTACTGCGATATATGGTACGAAAAGCCGCAAGGTTACCCTTGCGGCTTTGATTTTGCGGTCAAACCCGCTAAATTTGGTCCGAGTGACAGGGTTCGAACCTGCGGCCTGATGGTCCCAAACCACCCGCGCTACCAACTGCGCCACACCCGGTTATATTTATATTTTAGTTTGCTTCCTGCTTATTAGCTTTCCGCTGTCCGTCTGCGGCGCTTCCCTCAGAAACATAGTCGCATAATACAGGGGTCCCAAAAAGGCTTGCCTTTTTGGGGAGAGGACGAGGCGCGCAATGAATGAGTTTTCGCCAAAGGCGGAAACGAATGATATGGAGCTGCCGAGGACGATGGTGCGTCTGAATCACTCGTGATATTTTACCTTTTTTAGCTTCGTTTGTCAACCTCGGCAAGCCGTTTTACACGGTGAACGGCAGGCTGATATTTTTCCGTAACCTGACAAGCGGGCGGTGAATACTCTGTAATATGACTTTTCGGGAGGCGTATTATGGGTAACATCAGCTATTTTCTCGGGTGCAGCTCGCCCGAGGGGTTTCACTCATTTTTCGGCGAGCTTTGTCCGACTCATTCGGGCGGGTATACATATATAATAAAGGGCGGTCCGGGCACGGGCAAATCAAGCCTGATGAAACGGATAAACTCCGCCCTGATAGACGCGGGGATAGAGACGGAGCTGATATATTGCTCATCCGATCCCGCTTCGCTCGACGGCGTATACGCGCCTGCGCTCAACTGTTGGATAGCGGACGGCACTTCTCCGCACACGCTCGAACCGAAATATCCGGGCGCCGCGCAGGAGACAGTTGACCTTGGCAGGTTCTGGAATAAAGATATTCTGCGTTCGCGCGCGGATGAGGTTATCGCACTGACCGATGAAAACGCCGCGTGCCACCGCAGATGCAGGCGCTTTCTCGAAGCCTCCGCTCTGCTGCGCGAGGATATACTGCGCCTGGCGCTCGGCTGCACGGACACGGCAAAAATCAAACGCGCGGCGTCGCGCATCGCGTCGCGCGAGTTCGGCAGGCCGACCGGGCGCATCGGCGAAGAGAGTCACAGAATGATATCCGCCGTCACTCCGGACGGGATAACTTTCTTCGGTGAGACCGTAAGACAGCTCTGCGAGCGCATATATATCATCGAGGACGACAACATCACGAGCTCCGCAGCCCTGCTGTCACTGCTTCGCGGATACGCCCTCTCCGGCGGTCATGACATAATCACGAGCCCGTCTCCCCTTTCACCGGACGGCGAGCCCGAACATCTGCTCATCCCCGACCTGTCGCTCGGCTTCGTGACCTCAAACAGGCTGCATCCCGCGGAGTTTGACGGCGCGGTGAAGATAAACTCCTCGCGCTTCACCGATCGCGCCGCGCTGCGCCGGCATATGTCGCGGCTGAACTTCACCAAAAAAGCCTACGGCGAGTTTATCGGCGAGGCAATAGCCTCACTCGAGAGCGCAAAGAGTATACACGACGACCTCGAGAGCATATATATCTCCGCCATGGACTTTTCGCACATGGATGAGCTCGCGAAGAGTATTGCGGAGGATATGTTGAAGAGAAAAATATAATATTTATCTGCATTTCTATTATAATAGTAAAAACAAACGTCAGGGCAATTGAGCCCCGACGCTTGTTTTGTTACAGTTCATCGTTGAAGAAGTCATAGTCAACTCTCTTGACCACATAAGTTTCAACAACTGAAACCCCTAAATTATATTCAATCATCAACTCTGTCAATTGATTTCCATCCACCAGGACGATTTTCTGATGGAGCTGTTTTTCTGCAAAGGCAATCGCCTCTTTTGAAAAGTGCGCCGTTGTGATAAAAATCCCTTTTGTTGCGCCCTGCCCTGCCAGCGCACCCAAGAATTTCTGTATCTCCGGTCTGCCGACCGTGCTATCCGAACGCCACTTTTTTGCTTGTATATAAATCGAATCGAAGCCGAATTTATCCGCCGACACTATTCCGTCGATACCTTCATCGCCTGATTTCGGAGTAACTGCCATTTCGTTCTGCTTCAGTGTGCCATAGCCCATTTTTATAAGCAGCCTTACAATTAAATTTTCAAAATCATACGGACTCATTTTCAGCAGCTCGCTCATCAGACTGTCACAAAGCGACGAATTGATTTCGCGTATTGAAAGCTCAAGCTGTTCCTGCGGACTTTCTTCTTTTTTATTTATGTCGACGCAATTGTCCGACTGAGTATTCTTGGGATTTGAAAACTCATTAAAGGAATCAAATCTGCGCAAATATTCAAGATCGACATTGCTGCTGCCATTCTTCACAGCTTCTTCGCCCAAATCCGTTATTACATATACCGACCTGGATGTCCTATCTATCAACCCGGCCTTTTTCAAATATGTTATCGCCCATCCGACACGGTTCAAATATGTCGGTTGCCCGCTCGGCAACGCTTCTCTTTTGTCCTCGTCACTGAGGTTGAATTTATTGGCGCAGTATTCCGCGACTTCTTTTAAATTATGCTCTTTGCCGTCTGCAAGGCAGTCAAGAATAGACGGAAAGAACTGATAATATTTTGGCACCGGCATTTTAATATTTCCTCTCTTCGCATCATGTCTGTTCTATATCGAATTATATCACAACATTATACAAAAAACAACCAAACCTGAAATCGACCGTTCTTTCAAAAGACAGACATAAAAAACGGGCGTCCGCATAGCGGACACCCGCGTCAACTCTGGAGAAAATTATTCGCCGACAACGTTGACAGCTCTGAGCTTGCTGGAATCCTTGGGATCCGGCTCGACCTCGAAGGTGACCTTCTGACCCTCGGTGAGAGTTCTGTAGCCGTCTGCAACGATAGCGGAGAAATGTACGAAAACATCGTCGCCGCCCTCATCGTTAGCGATGAAGCCAAAACCTTTTTCTGCGTTGAACCATTTGACTGTACCCTTCATTGTGGTACCTCCGTGAAAAAATTTGCATTCTATATTATATGTTGTGCAATGGACCCGCACATTTTTGTGAACCATCAAACGGTCAATGGCTTACAAAAACATGCGAGTCCACAGAAACATTTGTCAGAATACGCATTAATTATATATTCACATTGCGCTTTTGTCAAGAGCAATTTTGTCGAATAAAAAGAATAATAGATAAAAATTTATAAATTTTTAATTGACATTTCCTCTTTTGCGGAGTATGATAAATGCATATCCATTGGGGAGTAGCTATGGGCAAAAGCCCATCTCGCTGTCACCAACCGTCGTGCAGGTCGCGATAACCGACCGAGCCCGGCTGGCAGCAGACATATGCGTTGAATGCGTTTGAGGCAAGACCTTTGGCAGACATGGTCTGTCGAAGGTCTTTTTTGTTTAACCGAAAGGGAGGCATAAAAATTGAAGTACTATCTTGAAGACGTCCGCGAGGTGTTTAAGCGGACGGAGAGCTCGGAAAACGGACTTTCGCAGTCCGAGGCCGAACGCCGTCTTGAGAAATACGGCAAAAACAAATTGGCACAGGCAAAGCAGAAATCGCTCGTCAGGCGGTTTTTTGAGCAGCTTGCCGACCCGATGATAATCATCCTTATCGTCGCCGCGGTCATATCCGCCGTGACGACAGTCTACGAGGGCAAGGTCTCCGGCTCGCCGTCCTTCCCTACGGACACCGTGATAATCCTCGCCGTTGTGCTCATAAACGCCGTGCTCGGCGTCTTGCAGGAGAGTAAGGCGGAAAAGGCTATCGAGGCGCTGCAGGAGATGAGCGCGGCGACCTCCAAGGTCATACGCGAGGGCAAAATCATGACCGTCAAGAGCGAGGATCTGACCGTCGGCGACATTGTTGTGCTCGAGGCAGGCGACGCTGTTCCCGCAGACTGCCGCATATTCGAGAGCGCCAGCCTTAAAATAGAGGAGGCCGCGCTGACCGGCGAGAGCGTGCCCGTGAGCAAGATTATCTCCGTTCTCGGCGCGGGCGACGGCGGCGATATTCCGCTGGGCGACAGAAAGAACATGGCGTATATGGGCAGCGCCGTTGTCTACGGACGCGGCAAGGCCGTTGTCACCGACACGGGCATGAATACCGAGATGGGCAAGATAGCCGACGCCATAACAAAGGCGGAGGACGGACAGACCCCGCTCCAGAAAAAGCTTGCGGGACTCTCTAAGACTCTCACCTTCCTCGTGCTTGGAATCTGCGTTTTCATCTTCGCGTTCTCGTTGTTCATGGAGCGCTCCACTCTCGCGGGCGGCGATCCCGCGCTGATATTCAAGAGCGTTATCGACGTGTTTATGGTAGCCGTCAGCCTCGCCGTTGCCGCCGTTCCCGAGGGACTTGCGGCGGTGGTCACTATCGTGCTGTCAATAGGCGTTACGAACATGTCGAAGAAAAATGCGGTTATCCGCAAGCTCACCGCTGTTGAGACGCTCGGCTGCGCGCAGATAATCTGCTCTGACAAGACAGGCACTCTCACGCAGAATAAGATGACCGTCGTCGATCATTACGGCGACGAAAAGCTGCTCGCAAGAGCCATGTCCCTCTGCTCGGACGCGGAGGAGGATGCGGATGGAGCAGTCACGGGAGAACCCACCGAAGCGGCTCTCGTAAACTTTGCGATAAGCCTCGGGATGCACAAGGGCGATTTGAAAGCAGACAGCCCGAGAATCGGCGAAGCTCCGTTCGACTCCGGCAGAAAGATGATGTCCACCGTCCACAAGACACCGGACGGCATTATTCAATACACAAAGGGTGCTCCCGATGTTGTCGTCGATCTCTGCACCCACGCTTTTATTGACGGAAAAATCGTTCCGATGACAGACGAGATAAAGGCGACAATAGCCTCGGAAAACAAGAGGATGGCGGATAAGGCTCTGCGCGTGCTCGCGGCGGCGATGAGAAAATACGACTCCGCGCCCGACGATTTTTCGCCCGAGGCGCTCGAGCATGACCTGATATTCATCGGCCTTACCGGCATGATAGACCCCGTTCGCCCGGAGGTCAAGGCGGCTATCGAGGAGTGCCGTGGCGCGGGTATAACCCCCGTTATGATAACCGGCGACCATAAGGACACCGCCGTTGCCATCGCCTCGGAGCTCGGCATACTCACCGATCCGTCACAGGCAATAACCGGCGCGGAGCTCTCCGCGATGAGCGACGAGGAGTTCGCGGACAGAGTCGAAAATATATATGTATACGCGCGCGTGCAGCCGGAGCACAAGACGAGAATAGTCAACGCCTGGCGCTCAAAGGGCAAGATAACCGCCATGACGGGTGACGGAGTCAACGACGCGCCGTCGATAAAGAGCGCCGACATCGGAATCGGCATGGGCATAACCGGCACGGATGTTACAAAGAATGTTGCAGACATGGTGCTCACGGACGACAACTTCGCGACCATTGTCAACGCCGTTGAAGAGGGCCGCCGGATATATGACAATATCCGAAAGGCTATTCAATTCCTGCTCGGCTCAAACCTTGCTGAGGTGCTCGCGATATTCACCGCAACGCTTCTCGGCTTCACGATTCTCGAAGCGCCGCATCTGCTGTTCATAAACCTCGTCACCGACTGCTTCCCGGCGCTCGCGCTCGGACTCGAAAAGGCGGAGAGCGATATCATGCGCCGCCGCCCGCGCGATCCGTCGGACGGAATATTTGCAGGCGGGCTCGGCTTTGATGTGCTCTATCAGGGCCTGCTGGTCACCGCACTGACCCTCGCGGCGTTCTTCATAGGCGAACGCTTCGAGACGGGACACTGGGCATTTATGAACATCGCACAGTGCGAGCAGGGCATGACCATGGCATTCCTCACCATGTCGATGTGCGAGATATTCCACTCGTTCAATATGCGCTCGCAGCGCGGTTCGGTCATAAAGATGAGCCTTCGCGGCAGTCACAACATGCCGCTGTTCGGCGCGATGGTGGCGTCGCTCGTGCTGACTACGGCGGTTATTGAGATACCGTTCCTCGCAAACGCCTTCGGCTTCACTCCGATAGGCTTCGCCGAATATGCGACATCGCTCGCCCTCGCGTTTTCGATAATCCCGATAGTCGAGATAATCAAGGTCGTTCAGCGTGCCGCAGCGAAAAGAAAAGTCTCCAGATAATATAATAATTTGACATCGCGCCCGGCACATTCCAGCTCAATGAGCTGCTCATTTCCGCAGGTCTCTCGGTCTCCACTATCCCGGTGTTCGAGATAGGCAAGGCTATCAGACGCGCGGCAGAGCGCAGAAAAGAAAAGAAAGCTGCGTAAAAATTGATATAATGCATCCCCTGCGCCGAAAGGTGCGGGGGATGTTTTTTGCGGTTGATTTCTGCAGATCGGAGCGCTGAGGTATCTGTACTTTCAACGCAGCCGCATCGTGTGACCGTTTTATTGGACTCTGCTCTTGCGGAAAGTGTATATTTCCCGAAAATCATTGTGCGCATTCAAACAGGTGCTATACTGAACTCGAGATAGGCGTTACAGCTGTATCTCGGGGAGGCGTACCATGACAATTCTTAGGATACTTTTGTTAGCCGCTATAATTATTGCAGTAGATGTTTTGATAACTGCCGTTCCTCTCAGCATATGGGTCAGGCGGAACGGATGCAAGACGGCAACAAAGGTTTATTTTCTCAAATCCAATGTTTCGAGCGGCGAAACTTTTCAATATGTACTGTCGGCTCTTCGGCGCATTGATTGCATTGAAATAAAAAGAGTGCGTGAAAACCGCGGCTATATAAAAGTAAAGCTCCGGCACAAAAAGCCGCGCTGCAAGTGCAGAATTAAATTTTGTATCACAAGCGACGGATTGGTCGCACTGTTTCCTACTGTATCCTGTCCGCCCGTTACCGACAAAATATGGGATATTTTCTTAACGGAGTTTTTATCTTCCGGAGTAGTTTTTCGCAATGTTCAAAAGGCTTGCGACTGTGTCAAAATGATATATGCTTCGTTCAAATCTCCGGAATATGTCACTGAGACTGTATACGAAACGGAATATTATCCGAAAGTCATCGGTTGGGAAAGCCGGACGACGGAGAGGCATATAACGAGCAAAGCGAGAAGCCGTGATGTAATAATACTGTTCAGCAACGGACGAATCTACTCCGGATTGCTTGAAACCAAGAGCAAGCTGTATAAAGACGCTGTGAAGTTTTTAAATCAGCAGCGGCTGTCAAAATAATATAAACAGGACTGCGAACCGCCGCAGTCCTTATTTTATTTTGAGATAAACAGCCCCGATGTGACTAAAACATACTATTTTTATATCCTTTTACAAGTGCAAACTGCGCTCAATTTGTTTATATAACGTTAATGAATATATTTTTATTTTTTTGTTGAAATCTATAGTAATGTATGCTATAATTTCTTCAAAACTGTGGTTAATTTTTATGCAGTAAATCTAAACGCGCAGCGGCGCTTTGATAAGGAGGACTTTTTTTTGAAAGCCTATAACGCGAAAGACATCAGAAATATCGCCATAGCAGGTCATGGCGGCAGAGGAAAAACAACCCTTGCGGAAGCAATGCTCTACACCGCGAAGGCTACCGACAGACTCGGCAGAGTCGCCGACGGCACCACCGTGCTCGACTTCGACGCCGAAGAGAAGAAGAGAAAGGCCACGGTTTCAACCGCTGTTGCCGCTATCGAGTGGAACGGCGCGAAGATAAATATAATCGACACTCCCGGTCTTTTTGACTTTGCGGGCGGCATGAGCGAAGGCATCCGCGCGGCGGACAGCGTGCTCATCGTCACTGCGGCGGGCTCCGGATTTGACGTCGGCGCAGAGAAAGCTCTCAAGGCGGCGAACGCCAGAGGCATTTCGAGAATGTTCGCCATCACCCGCTGTGACGCGGACAATACAGATTTCTATAAAACATTTGCAGCTATAAAAGACGCAGTCGGCGGTGCTATCTGCCCCGTTATCGTTCCCTATATGGACGGCGGCAAGGTTGCGGCATATGTCAACCTCGCGTCCCGCAAGGCTTTTGACTACAGCAGCGGCGAGAAGAAAGAGGTCGCACTGCCCTCCGACCCGCAGCTTGACGAGATGCTCGATATACTTACAGAAGCAGTCGCTTCGAGCGACGACGAGCTGATGGAGAAGTTCTTTGCAGGCGAGACTTTCACCCGCGAAGAGATAATCAAGGCTCTCAACTCCGGCGTCAGCGACGGCTCCGTTATCCCCGTATACGCCTGCGCGGGCTACACCTGCGAAGCTATCGATATGCTCCTTGACGAGATAGTCTATTCCGCTCCCTCCGCAGCCGACAAGGCAGGCGAGAACGGTCTTCCCTGCGACGAAAACGGCCCGCTTGCGGCTATCTGCTTCAAGACTATCGCCGACCCGTTCGTCGGCAAGATGTCCTTCTTCAAGGTCGTTTCCGGCAAGATAACTTCGGACACCCCCGCTTATAACTCCCGCACCGAAGAGAGCGAGAGAATGGGCAAGATAATCACCCTCAAGGGCAGCAAGCAGGAGGACGCATCCTGCATCCCCGCGGGTGACATCGGCGTTGTCACAAAGCTTGCGGGCATCAAGACCGGAGACACTGTCTGCTCGGCAAAGAACCCGATAACCCTCGAGGGCATCAAGTTCCCGACCCCCTGCCTGTCCATGGCAGTCAAGGTTCGCAAGAAGGGCGACGAAGAGAAGGTCGCGGCGAGCTTGCTCAGGCTCCTCGAAGAAGATCCGACAATTTCGTTCGTCATCAACAAAGAGACCCGCGAGCAGATTCTCTCCGGTCTCGGCGAGCAGCACCTTGATGTTATCGTTTCCAAGCTCAAGAACAAGTTCGGCGTTGAGGTCGATCTCAGCGTGCCGAAGGTCGCATACAGAGAGTCCATCCGCAAGAAGGTCGAGGTTCAGGGCAGACACAAGAAGCAGTCCGGCGGACACGGTCAGTTCGGCGACGTCTTTATCCGCTTCGAGCCCTGCGAGAGCGACGATCTCGTTTTCGCCGAGGAAGTTGTCGGCGGCTCCGTGCCGAAGAACTTCTTCCCCGCAGTTGAAAAGGGTCTGCGCGACAGCGTCAAGAAGGGAGTACTTGCCGGCTACCCGATGGTCGGCGTAAAGGCGACTCTTTACGACGGCTCTTATCATCCGGTCGACTCGTCCGAAATGGCGTTCAAGACCGCCGCGAACATAGCATACAAGAACGGTATCCCGCAGGCGAACCCCGTTATCCTTGAGCCTATCGGCACTCTGAAGGCTTATATGCCCGACGAGAATCTCGGCGACATCATGGGCGATGTCACAAAGCGCCGCGGCCGCGTGCTCGGCATGGGCCCGTCCGACGAGCCGAAGATTCAGGAGCTCATCGCGGAAGTTCCCATGGGCGAGATGGGCGATTTCTCGACCGTCCTTCGCTCTGTGACCGCCGGCAGAGGCTGGTTCACCCTTGAGTTCACCCGCTATGAGGATGCGCCGCCCGTCGTTGCACAGAAGGTTATCGAAGAGGCAAAGGCAAACGACGCCGAAGCAGATAAATAAAAACATAAAGAGAGAGCTGTCAAATGGCAGCTCTCTTCTTAATTTAATATCAAAAACCCGCCCGGCATCGCGCCGTACGGGTCAGTTTTATTTTGAATTGCGGCTTTGAAGCGAGATTCCGTCATTCGTCTTTATAACAAATCCGACCGCGCCGCCTGTGTTCGTTATCAGCAGCTCGTCGCTGCCCGCTATGCTCGCATATATATTGTCGACATCGATATCAACAGTATAGCTCCATGTGCCGCTGACTATCATTCCGCTGCCGTTGTCTATTTTGACAACGACCTTGCAGTCGTCATACTTGAGCGTAATGCTGCCCTTTGAGCAGTTCACCTTGACGCTCGGCATGGCTTCAAAAACTCTGCCGAGGTCCCCGACCGTTCCGACAGTCCTGCCGACCGGGCCCTGATGCGCGTCCTTAGTATTCTGATCGTCCTGCTGCATCCTGACGTTGAGCGTCACTATGGTGTAGTTGCCGTAAGCGACGGCGTTCGCGGAGATAAGGTCGCTCGACTTAATTTCATCGGGCACTCCGGGCACTTCGTTCACAGGCGTGCTGTTCGCCGCGAGTGCCGCAGAGGCTATGCCCGTAAACAGGGAGAGCATTCCCTTTTGGAAGCTGTTGCGCGGAGTGTAATCAACGCGCTTCATGGATATATACTGCGTGGCGTCGATGCTCTTGGTGTTCGCCGCCGCAGCTTTGTAATACTTGAGCACCCGCGAAGTGTTCGTGGAGTTGAGCCCCTTGTAGACGTTGACAGTCTCGGTCTTTGTTCCGCCGGAAACATTGGAGCGCGTCACGGTTCTTGAGTCGGTCGTCGGCTCGTCAGTTGTCAGCTCCGCAGAGTCGGTGGACTCCTCATGAATATTCCCCGCATCAGTGACCGAGGGTTCGTCCGTAGAAGACTCCGAACCGTCATCGTTCGTTCTGCACGCCGAAAAGGAAAAGAGCATAGCCGCCGCAAGCAAAAGTGCGGCAAATCTCATAAGCTTTTTGTTCATTCTTCTCCCTCCCGACAGATTTTATCTGAGTGTTGCACTTGATTAGGCTTATATTTTAAGATATTGAAGCAGACAGGTCAAGAAAAATCTTATAAAAAAACATGGCAAAAAATTAATTTTTGATAAAGCCGCAGTTTATCCGACGCATATCCCCGACAGCCGACAAAAAACCGCCCGTCTGGAAAAGACGGACGGCTTCGATTTTTTTCAGATATCAGCCCTTAGCGGTGTAAGAGAAAGCGACGATACCCTTGAGGTTATTGACGGAGACGATGGAGACCTTGATGCCGTTTGCATAGACATTGACATCATATGCCCAGCTGCCTTCGACGATCTTGCCGGTGGTGTTGTCAATCTTGACGACGACCTTGCAGTTGGTGTAGGTCAGCTCAATCTTGCCGTCCTTGTAGTCGACGCTGAGTCCGAGCTCTCTGATAGCGTTATCGACATCGCCGAGAGTACCGACTGCGCAGCCGACGGAACCGCTGTGGTTATCAGCCTTCGCGCCCTGAGTCTGATCCTTGACGTTGAAGGTGATTGTGGTGTAGTTGCCGCTGGTCACCGCGCTGACGCTCTTCATGTGGCTCGCCTGCATGCCCGAGGGCTTGCCGGGGATATCGGTACGATCCTTGGAGTTCTTGTTGAGTGCGTTTGCAACGGGCTTCTGAGCTATCTTGAGCAGAGCGCCGAGGCTGCCGTCAGCAGTGATGCTGCCCTTGAGAGCCATGTTCTGTCTGCCGCTCTTGAACTGCTTTGTAGCGTTGACCGCCGCCTGATAAGCTTTGATGCAAGCTGCTGCGTTGTTGGTATTGAGACCCTTGGAGGGAGTCGTGCTGCCCTTGGTCGTGTTCTTTGTATCGGAGGACTGAGAAGCCTTAGTCTCGATAACGGTATGACCCTCTTTATCGGTGACTACCTCTGTCTCGACCTCAGAGGAAGTCTCTTCGGAAGAAGCGGTATCATCGGAAGCGGAAACATCCGCCGCCTGACCGGAGGTCTGCGCGTCACCGGCAGTGGTGTCGTTGTTTGTGTCATTCTTCTTGCACGCCGCGAACGAGAGAACGAGGACAGCGGCAAGGATTATTGCCAGAATCTTTTTCATCTTATTTCACTCCTTATTGATTTATATATAATTGTATAATCGTTGTTCCAATCATTCAATAGACAAAAGATAAAATTTCGTTTAACGGGGGTAGTCCAAATTGTGTAAATGCGTCATTAGTGAAACACATCGGGGAAAAGTGTTTTGATTTTGGCGGCGGTTTCGCGTAAGTATCCGGAAATAAGAATTTGCCTGTTGATAAGCCGAGGACAACCACGACAATTTTTATCCGGACGCAATCCCTCAGTCTCGGCTTCGCCGATCCAGCTCCCTTTACACAAGGGAGTCGACAATAATTTTATATGTGAGAATAAAAATGCTGTTATATTGCCTGAAGAGCTCCGCCGCTATTGGCACATAAGTGCGTCTGCTCATCCTCCCCGACCGCAAGCGAAAAGCCCTCCGCACTCAGAGTGCAGAGGACTGAATTTCGTTTTTTTGTTACGCAAGTATCTCGCCCATGAGACCGGGAGTTGCGCCTGCGGCGTTGGACTCATCGGTATCGATGTGCATTGCCAGCGCATACTTCGGGCTGACTCTGACGACGACATCGCCGAAAACGAGCGAACGGCCGTTGGAGTCGATCTTGACGCTAACTATCTGCTTGTCCTGAAGACCGTATTTTTCGGCATCCTCGGGAGTTGCGTGGATGTGTCTCTGAGCTGCGATAACGCCGCACTCAAGCTCTATTTCGCCCTTGGGGCCGACAAGCTTGCAGGCGCCGCTGCCCGCAACGTCGCCGCTCTCTCTGACAGGAGCAGTCACGCCTATCGAACGGGCGTCGGTGAGCGAAATCTCAACCTGATTCTCGGGACGCACGGGGCCGAGGATGGAGACCGCCGGGAAGCTGCCCTTCGGTCCGATAACGGCAACGCGCTCGTTGCTCGCAAACTGGCCGGGCTGAGAGAGCTCCTTCTTGACGGTCAGCTCATAACCCTCGCCGAAGAGGATATCAAGAGCTTCTCTGGTGACATGTACATGGCGCGCGGAAGTTTCAACAAGAACTTTCTTTTCCATTTTAAATATCCTTCTTTTTCACTTGATATGTTTGTAAATGCATTTTGAGGCAGGAAACTCCTGCCTCAAAACAGTCATTTTGTTTAATTAGTAAGCGATGTTGTAAATGGTCTTTGTGCCGAAAGGAAGCACTACCATTCCGTCACCAAGAGGAAGGTGAATTGTCCATTTGGCATCATATGTAGCATTGATAACACGGCTGGTCTTAGCATCAACCTTAACGGTAACTGTGCCGGAGGGATACTCCATCTGAGCGGTGCCGATTTTAAAGGCTTTAGCGACAGACTTAAGCACGCCGCCGCTAAACTGATCGTTGATAACAGACGGGAGAACCACGCTGAAAACCTTCGGGGCATGACCCGAGCCGTGATGAACGTTGGAGGAAGCCTTGTCGGCAACCGTCTTTATAGTAATGGTGTAAACTCCGCCCGCCTCGGTGCAAGTTGCGCTTGCGACATCATTCGCAGTAAGCTTGCTCGACCAGGACTCGTTCTCAACAGGGAAGTTGGCCTTTATAGCCGCAGAATTGGAGAATGTTTCGGAGCCCTTGCTGTTCTTCTTGAGCTGACCGTCAACAAAGCTGTCTATACCGCCGACAAGCTTATCGACGATGGAGGGCACTCCGGTGATTTTGCCGCTTCTGTAGTTCGTCTCAGAAACTCTTGTAACGCTCTTCGCACTGGGCTTAACGCCGTTAATGGCCTTGTTGAAATACGCAACTATCTCAGCCTTTGTCGCGGGCTTGGAAGCAGTGCTGCTGCCGCCCTGATTGCCGCCCTGGCTGCCGCCCTGATTGTCCTTCTTGGTCTCCTCGGGAGCTACAGTGTTGCCGGAAGCGTCGGTCTGAGCCTCGGTGGACTCGTCGCCGCTCGCGGGTTCTGCATCGCTGGACTCGTCATTTGCAATCGTCTCGCCGTTTGCCGAAGTGTTGGGCTCGCCTGTGGTTGTGTCGCTGTTGTCCTTATCCTTCTTGCAGGCTGCAAAAGCAAAAACGAAGCAGAGAGCAAGGACAAGAGCTATGATCTTCTTTGTCATTTCTGTTACCTCCGAATATGAAATCTTCATTCAGTCGCGCTTTTTTGCGGTTTTCTCTCCCGAGCGAATGAGCACGAAAAATCAATCCACTGCTTGCGCGGTCGTATTCATTATAAAATAAAAGAGTGCAAAAATCAATGGAAAAATAAAGATTTATGAAATTTTTATCGATTGTCCTCTTTTGATTTGAGAAATTGTTCTTTGGCTCTTGATTGACGGGCGTTTTTCTGCAATAATATAGTGTATATATTTACCTACAGAAACGGAGTGCGGTTTAATGACTGATAACGAAAGACTCGCCGATCTCCTGTTCGGCTCAAACGGGCTGACGCCGGAGGACTGCGAGCTGAGATTTCCCCCGCGCGAGCTGCCCGAGGGCGCGCGCGTGACCCGATTCTCACCGAGTCCGACGGGGTATCTCCATATAGGCGGACTGTTCGGCGCGCTCGTCGATTTTCTTACGGCGAGAGTCAGCGGCGGACTTACTTATCTGAGAATCGAAGACACGGACAAGAAGCGTGAGGTCGCCGACGGCGTGTCCGCAATAATCAACGGATTCAAAAATTTCGGTCTCGAATTTGATGAGGGCGTGACCGGATTCGACACAGAGAAGGGCGCCTACGGCCCTTATACCCAGAGCAAGCGCGTTGAAATCTATCACGCGGTCGCCAAGCGTCTTGTGCAGGAGGGCAAGGCATACCCCTGCTTCTGCACGGCGGACGAGCTCGCCGCTATCCGCGAAGAGCAGGAAAACGGCGGCGCGGCGATAACCGGATATTTCGGCAAATGGGCAAAGTGCCGCGACCTGAGCTTTGACGAGCAGAAGAGACGCATCGAGGCTGGCGAGCCCTATGTGCTCCGCTTCCGCTCCGAGGGCGACGAGAACAAGAGAATTGTCTTTGACGACATGATCCGCGGCAAAATTGAAATGCCGGAGAATATAATCGATGAGGTGCTTTTGAAGAGCGACGGCGTGCCGACCTATCACTTTGCACATGTCTGCGACGACCACTTCATGCGCACGACGCACGTTATTCGCGGCGAGGAGTGGATATCCTCCGTCCCGAAGCACATCGCGCTGTTCAAGGCGTGCGGCTACAGAGTGCCGAAATACGCGCACACTCCGCAGGTCATGAAGATAGACGAGGAGACGGGCGCCAAGCGCAAGCTCTCGAAGAGAAAAGACCCCGAGGCGGCGGTCAGCTACTTCGTTGAGCAGGGATATCCCAAGGAGAGCGTTATCGAATATATCATGACGCTGCTCAACTCGAACTTCGAGGACTGGCGCAGAGCGAATCCCACGGAGGACTGCTGGAAGTTCCCGTTCAATCTCAAGAAGATGAGCGTGAGCGGATGCCTGTTCGACATGGCGAAGCTCAACGACGTGAGCAAGAATATTATTTCGCACATGACGGCGGACGAGGTGCTCGGCAATATACTGAACTGGGCGAAAGAATATGATGAGGAGCTCTACAAGCTTCTCGACTCTAACCGCGATTTTGCGCGCGGCATATTCTCGATAGACCGCGACTGCCCGAAGCCGCGAAAGGATATCGCAAACTGGGAGCAGGTCAAGGACTTCGTCTCGTATTTCTACGATGAAATCTACACCCCCGACTACACCCTGCCCGAGAATATCAGCGCAGGCGATGCGGCGGCGATACTTCAAAAATACATCGGCGAGTTTGACATAAACGACGACAAGGACGCATGGTTTGCGCGCATCAAGGCGATGTGCGAGCCGCTCGGCTACACGCCCAACGTCAAGGAATACAAGAAAGATCCCACGGCGTTCAAGGGTCATGTCGGCGACCTTTCGACCGTTATCAGAATCGCGGTGACTTCGCGCCGCAACACGCCCGATCTTCATTCGATAATCAGGCTGCTCGGCGAGGACAGAGTCAGAGCGAGACTCGCTGCGGCGCTCGCACACTACAAGGAGGAGAACTAAATGGCGGACAGCACCAATCTCAATTCAAATTTTATCACTGATTTTATAGACGAGGATCTTGCAAACGGGGTCAACACCCGCGTGCAGACGAGATTCCCTCCGGAGCCCAACGGCTATCTGCACATCGGTCACGCAAAGGCGATATGCATCGACTTCAGCATCGCGGAAAAATACGGCGGAGTGTGCAATCTCCGTCTTGACGACACGAATCCCTCGAAAGAGGATGTCGAATATGTCGACGCGATAAAAGAGGACATTGAGTGGCTCGGCTACAAATGGAACGAGGTCTACTACGCATCGAGCTATTTCGATTTTCTCTATGAGTGCGCGATAAAGCTCATCAAGGAGGGCAAGGCGTATGTCTGCGACCTGTCGCCCGACGAAATACGCGAATACCGCGGCACTCTTACAGAGCCCGGCAAAAACAGCCCCTACCGCGACCGCTCGGTTGAAGAGAACCTCGACCTCTTCCGCCGCATGACCGAGGGCGAATTTGCAAACGGCGAAAAAGTTCTGCGCGCCAAGATAGATATGGCGAGCCCGAACATCAATATGCGCGACCCGGTCATCTACAGAATCGCGCATGTCTCCCACCATCAGACGGGCGACAAGTGGTGCGTCTATCCGATGTATGACTTTGCCCATCCCCTCTCCGACGCTGCGGAGAAGGTCACATATTCCCTGTGCTCGCTCGAGTTCGAGAACCACAGACCGCTCTACAACTGGTTCATCGACGCTATCGGCTTTGAAGAGCCGCCGCGCCAGATCGAGTTCGCGCGCCTTAACCTCAACTACTGCGTGACGAGCAAGAGAAAGTGCCTCGAAATGGTTCAGACCGGCGTTGTCAATGGCTGGGACGACCCGAGAATGGTCACTCTCTGCGGTATGCGCCGCAGGGGCTATCCCGCCGCCGCAATACGCGATTTCATAAGCCGCGTCGGCGTTGCAAAGGCGTACAGCGTGGTTGACTACGGTCTGCTCGAAGCGTGCGTCAGAGACAATCTCAATCAGAACGCCCCGCGCGCCATGGCGGTTCTCAATCCGCTCAAGCTCGTTATCGACAACTACCCCGAGGGCAAGACCGAGGAGATAGAGGTCGAGATAAATCCCGACAAGCCCGAGCTCGGCCGCCGCAAGGTCACATTCTCCCGCGAGCTCTATGTTGAGCGCGAGGACTTCATGGCGGAGCCCGTGAAGAAATATTTCAGGCTTTTCCCCGGCAACGAAGTGCGTCTCAAGAGCGCATATTATGTGACCTGCAACTCATATGATACCGATGAAAACGGCGAAGTCACCTGCCTGCACTGCACCTACGACCCCGAGAGCCGCGGCGGCGAGACGCCCGACGGCAGAAAGGTTCGCGGCACCCTGCACTGGGTCAGCGCGGCGGACAACGTGAAGGCTCAGGTGCGCCTCTATGACCGCCTGTTCAACACCGAGAACCCCGCAGGCGAGGACGGAAACGGCGACTATCTTCAGAACATCAACCCCGATTCTCTCAAAATTATCGACGGATGCCTGCTCGAGGGCGGACTCCGCGATGCAAAGCCGGGCGACACATTCCAGTTCATGCGCCAGGGCTACTTCTGCGTCGACAAGGACAGCACTCCGGGCAATCTTATCATAAACCGCACCGTTGCGCTCAACTCCTCGTGGGACAAAAAGAAGAAATAATCAAGTAAGAAAGGTCGGTCAGGATGAAAGCTCTCAACAGAATTGTGACGGCTCTGCTGGCAATTGCAGTGTTCCCCGTCGCATATTTCACGGATCTCATAACCGTCTATATGCACGCGACTATCTATGATTCAAATATTGTAGAGAATCTGAGCGTCAAACGCATCATCGAGCTTTTCACGGGAGACGGTCTTTTCGCTGACCTCGTCAAAGGCGGCGCATCCGAGCTCCCGGACGGACTTTTGAAATTCAAGAGCAATTTTATCGCCTTTGTTGTATTCTTTGCTATCGCCCTGCTCGTCGCGCTCGCGACGGTTATAGTCGCCGCGGCGACTAACTCGCGCAAGGCGACCGCTTCGCTCGGCGCGGCAGGTCTTTTGAGCATTATAGGCATGAGGATAGCGTTCTCCGCCGTCTCTTCGGCGGTCAAAGCGGGTACGCTGACCCTCGGTTCGCTGACTGACATGTCGTTCATGAATCTCTTCGGCAAGATAGTGCTCGTCACGATGAGCACGGCGCCTGCGGTGATGACGGTTTTGTTTTTGGCGATACTCATCTGGAATGTCGCGTTTATCGCAATCGACCTCGGCGAGGAACAGCCGAAGAAAAAAGCCAAGCACGCGAAGAAAAAATAAAAAACGAGGGAGTCGGATTTCCGGCTCCCTTTTTTTGATAGAACAAGGCTTTGTGTTGTGCCGAGCCGACAACAGGGCTTCCAAATAGATTCTGTTAAAAATCCAAGCTCGCTCTTTATGCTCCACGCTGCCAAAAGATTTTATCATCTTAATCAAAAAATCCGCTGTATCAATTATTTGATACAGCGGATAATTTTTTATATTTTACACTCCGAACTGGCTGGCGTAGAGCTCTCTGTAGAAGCCGTTCTGTGCGAGCAGCTGTTCGTGCGTGCCCTGTTCGACTATTGTGCCGTTGTTCATAACCAAGATAACATCGGCGTCGCGGATGGTCGAGAGCCTGTGTGCAATAACGAAGCTCGTTCTGCCGTTCATCAGCGCGTTCATCGCCTTTTGGATATGCACTTCTGTGCGCGTGTCAACGGAGCTTGTCGCCTCGTCGAGGATAAGCACCGACGGGTTCGCGAGGATGGCGCGGGCTATCGTCAGAAGCTGGCGCTGACCCTGAGAGATGTTCTCGCCGTTCTCTTCGAGCATCGTCTCGTAGCCGTCGGGCAGTGTGCTGATGAAGTGGTGGACCCTTGCCGCCTTTGCCGCGTCAATGACCTCTTCGCGCGAGCAGCCTTTACGGCCGTAGGCTATGTTCTCCATTATCGTGCCCTCGAACAGCCATGTGTCCTGGAGCACCATGCCGAATACACTGCGCAGATTTTCGCGCGGTATCGAGCGTATGTCGTGCCCGTCGAGAAGAATCTCGCCCTTGTTCACATCGTAGAAGCGCATGAGCAGGTTCACGAATGTCGTCTTGCCCGCCCCCGTCGGTCCGACTATCGCGACGAGCTGACCCGGCTCGACTTTCAGATTCATGTTCTCGATAAGCGGCACTTCGGGAGTGTAGCTGAAGCTGACATCTTTGAATTCGACCTCGCCCTTGGGCTCTTCGATCCTGGTGTCGTAGCAGTCGGCGCACTCGTCGGGCTCATCGAGCAGGTTGAACACGCGCTCCGCACTCGCGAGCGAGGACTGAAGGTTGTTCGCGATGTTGCCGATGCTGACGAGCGGCTGCATGAAGAGCTTTGAATAAGTGAAGAAAGTTGTTATGTCGCCGAGAGAGAAAGTGCCCTTTATGACATACACGCCGCCTATGACGCAGATGAGCACATAGGCTATGTTGCTGACGAAATTTAATATCGGACCGATTATGCCGGAGATGAACTGCGCCTTGTATCCGGCTTTTGCGAGGCTTACGTTTATATCATCGAACTCGTCTATCGCCTGCTCCTCGTGGTCAAAGACTTTGATGAGCGTGTGGCCGGTGTACATCTCTTCGATGTGTCCGTTTATGTTGCCCGTCTCGTCCCACTGGCGGCGGAAATAACGCTTGGAGCGCTTAGAGATGATCGATATCACGAGAAGGCTCGGCGGGAGCACGGAGAGCGTGATAAGAGTTAACTGCCAGCTGACATAGAACATCAGTGCAAGCATACCGATGAAGCTCACCGCAGAGGTGATTATCTGAATAAGGTTGTTTTGCAGGGTGTTGCTGATATTGTCGATATCATTCATCATTTTGCTGAGGATATCGCCCTTCGAGTGCGAGTCAATATAGCTCAGCGGCAGGTGGGTCAGCTTGTCGTTTACCTTGTCGCGCAGATTGCGCACGACGGACTGCGTGACGCCCGCCATGATATAGTGCTGAACATAGCTGAGCACCGCACTCAGACCGTAGATGCCGAGAATGGTCAGCAGGATTTTCTGTATCTTTGAAAAGTTTATCTCGCCGCCGGAGAGCTTTATATCCGCCTGCTCTTTTATCGCGTCGACTATGTCGCCGAGGAACATCGGTCCCGTGACGGTCAGCACCGTGCCGATAACGCCCGCTATGAGCACGACGACCATGCCGGGGATAAACGGCTTTAAGAGCGGCACGAAGCGCGAGACGGTCTCTTTGAAATTCTTCGGCTTTTCGCCGGGGCGGCGGTTGCCGCCGGAATATCCGCTGTATTTCTTTCTCGATTGCGAGGTGCGCTTTCTCTTCAGAGGTGATCTTCTGCTCATGCGAGTTCCTCCTTTGAAAGCTGGGATTGGGCAATTTCGCGATAGACCGTACAATTTTCAAGCAGCTCGCGGTGAGTACCGATGCCCGCCACCTTGCCCTCGTCGAGCACGATTATACGGCTCGCGTCGATTATCGTTCCGACGCGCTGGGCGACGATTATTTTTGTTATATCCGGCATCCTCTCGCGCAGAGCCTTGCGGAGCTTTGCATCGGTTGAGAAGTCGAGAGCCGAGAAGCTGTCGTCAAAAACATATATCTCAGCCTTTCTTATCAACACGCGCGCTATCGCGAGGCGCTGGCGCTGACCGCCGGAAAGGTTCTTGCCGTTTTGCGAGAGCTCGCTGTCGAGTCCGTCCGGCATAGCTTTGACAAAGTCTGCCGCCTGCGCGGTTTCGAGCGCCTCCCACATCTCCTCTTCTGTAGCGTCAGGTTTGCCCATGCGCAGGTTGTCGGCGACGGTGCCGCTGAACAGGAATGCGCTCTGCGGGATGAAGCCTATCTTCTCGTGGAGGGTACGCATAGACATATTTTTTATATCCACGCCGTCAATGAGAATCCTGCCGCCCGAGACATCGTAGAATCGGGGGATAAGATTGACGAGAGTCGATTTGCCCGAGCCGGTCGAGCCGATAACGGCGGTGGTCTCGCCGGGCATGGTCTTGAAAGATATGCGCGAAAGTATCGGCGAATCGGCGCCCGGATAGCTGAAACTCACGCAGTCGAACTCAAGCTCGCTGCGGCGGTCTGCATCGGGGGTTATCGGATGCTCGGTCTCTTTTATCATCGGGACGAGGTCGAGAACCTCGTTGATTCTCTTTGCGGATATCTCCGCTTTCGGGAGCATCACGAACAGCGACGCCGCCATAGAGACCGCGTAGATTATCATTATCATATAGACCATGAACGCCTGCAGATCGCCGACGGTGTTCGCTATCTGCACGCTGTCCGCTACGGCGTCAAGCGCATCTATCTGATCCGCCGCCATCTTGAGGAGAATGGCGACTATGACATAGCAAAGAAGCGTTGCGAGCGGGATAAGGAACGCGAAAATACGGTTTATCTTGAGCATGAGTCCGGTCAGGTCGTAGTTTGCCTTTCTGAACTTCTCGTCCTCATATTCCGAGCGGTTGAACGCGCGGATAACTCTGATTCCGCTGAGCTTCTCGCGCAGGATGAGATTGAGTCTGTCGGTCTTTTTCTGCGCCTTGTCGAACATCGGCAGAACCTGCTTTGCGACGACGAGGGCGATAACCAAAATTATCGGAATAGCGATGAACATGACGGTCGAGAGCCTTTTGTTCAGCGTGAACGCCATGAACGCGCCGCCGACCATGACTATCGGCGCGCTGATAATAATGCGGATCATCATCAGGATCATGTCCTGAATCTGGCGGATGTCGTTTGTCGTTCTCGTTATCAGCGAGGGCGTGCCTATCTTATCAATATCGCACTGGCTCAGCGACTCGACCTTGACGAACAGCGCGCGGCGAAGCGACAGACCGAAGCAGGCGGAGACCTTTGAAGAATAGTAGCTGCCCGCGATTGCCGCGCCTATCGCGATAGCGGAGAGCACCGCCATAACGCCGCCGATGAGCTGAACAGTGCCCATGCGCCCGTCGCCGATGCCGGTGTTTATCATCAGAGCCATCATCGCGGGCAGAATCAGCTGCATAAGATTGTTGAACAGCGAGAAAAACAGCGCCGCCACGGTAGCTCCCATATACGGTTTTAGAAATTTAACTATCTTTGTCACGAAGCGCGATACCTCCGTCTGTCGAAAAAAAGACATAATTACAATTTATTTTATCATTGAAATGTGAACGGTTCAATAACTTTGGTAAACTTTCGGCGATAAATTGAATATATATTGCACGGAGTCAATAAAAAAGGGGAGAAGATATGGACTGGTATTCGATGAGCGCCGCAGACGCGGTCGGCAAGCTCGGCAGCAGCGTTGACAGGGGCCTGAGTTCGCGCGAAGCGGAGAAGCGGCTCGGGCAGGACGGCGAAAACATACTGCGCGGCAAGAAAAAGAAAAGTATCATCGCGGAATTTTTCGAGCAGTTCAAGGATTTCACTGTGATAGTCCTGCTCATAGCGAGCGGAGTGTCGTTTGCAACCTCGTTTCTCGAGGAGCACGGTGATTTCGCCGACCCGATAATGATATTGATAATAGTTATACTCAACGCCGCAGTCGGGGTCATTCAGCAGCGGCGCGCGGAGCATTCGCTCGAGGCGCTTAAAAATATGTCCGCGCCGACGGCGGCAGTCATAAGAGACGGAAAAGAGACAAAAATCCCTGCGTCGGAAGTTGTTCGCGGGGATATTATAGAAGTCCGTGCGGGCGATCTTGTCCCCGCAGATGCGCGGCTGATATCTTCACATTCGCTGTCAGCACAGGAGAGCGCGTTGACGGGCGAATCCATGCCGTGCGAAAAGGACGCTCTCTGCCGTATTCCCGACGGCAGTCCGCAGGCGGAGCTCAAAAATATGATATTTTCGTCCTCAGTCATAACCGCAGGTCACGCCAGGGCAGTCGTGACTCAGACAGGCATGGACACGGCGGTCGGGAAGATAGCACATCTTCTGAACACAGAAGACGAACCGACAACGCCGCTGCAAATAAAGCTCGCGAAGATAGGCAAAGTCCTCGGCATCGGCGCGCTGGCGATATGCGCGCTGATATTCGTGCTCAGCATCCTGCGCGGCATGGGCGTGCTCAGCGCGTTCATGCTCTCTGTCAGTCTCGCCGTTGCGGCTATCCCCGAGGGACTGCCCGCAGTTGTCACCGTTGTGCTCTCGCTCGGAGTGCAGAAGATGGCGAAGAGCAACGCGGTCATACGCCGCCTGCCCGCAGTCGAGACGCTCGGCGCGGCGACATATATCTGCTCAGACAAGACGGGCACGCTGACTCAGAACAAAATGACCGTCACTGCCGCCTGCTCGCCGTCGGGCGAAATTCAGCTGACCGGCGAAGAGGCAAAAAAGCTTTTCTCTCTCGCCGCGCTCTGCTGCGACGCAAAATACAAGGGCAAGGGCAAGGTGTCCGGCGAGCCGACCGAGGCTGCGATAGTCGCGGCGGCGGAGCGATCCGGCACCGATACAGTGAAGCTCAACCGCCAAAAGCCCAGAACCGATGAAATACCGTTCTCGTCCGAGCGGAAGATGATGTCCGTCGCGATAAGAGACGGGGACAAAATAATAACGGTCGCAAAGGGCGCGCCCGATGTGCTGATAAAAAAGTGTTCCGATATAATATTAAACGGAACGAAAAGCCCGATGACTTCGGCTCGGCGTGAAAAAATACTGAGTCTCAACGCCTCTCTCGCTGAGCGGGCATTAAGAGTCATCGCCGTCGCCACGGGCGAGACAAACGGGGGAAAAATAAGCGAGACGGGGCTGACATTCTGCGGGCTTATCGGCATGGAGGATCCGCCGCGCGAAGAGGCATATGAGGCGGTCAAAACCTGCCGCCGCGCGGGAATAACGCCTGTTATGATAACCGGCGACCATGCGGGCACCGCCTGCGCCACGGCGAAAAAACTCGGCATACTCTCGCGCTCCGGCGAATGTCTGACGGGCGCGCAGATAGACAAAATGGGCGAGAACGAATTCGCGCGCGCCGTGCGCTCCTGCCGCGTATATGCGCGTGTGACGCCCGAACACAAAGTTCGGATAGTCAAGGCTCTGCGCGCCCACGGTGAAGTTGTTGCGATGACGGGCGACGGGGTCAACGACGCGCCCGCATTAAAGGCCGCCGATATCGGCTGCGCCATGGGCAAGGGCGGCACGCAGGTGGCGCAGAACGCCGCCGACATGATTCTGACCGACGACAATTTTGCGACAATAGTCAAAGCCGTCGCCCAGGGGCGCGGAATATATGACAACATCCGCCGCGCCATACACTATCTGCTCGGCTGCAACATCGGCGAGATACTCTGCGTCTTTGCCGCCACTCTCTTCGGCATGCCCGCGCCGCTCCTGCCGATACAGCTTTTGTGGATAAATCTCGTCACAGACTCCCTGCCCGCGCTCGCGCTCGGCGCGGAGAGGCTCGACAGCCGCATTATGCAGCGTCCCCCGCGCGACAGCTCAAAGAGCTTTTTCGCCGACCGCACGGGGCTCGACATAGCCCTCGAGGGAATGTTGATAGGCGCGCTGAGTCTGTTTGCGTTCGTCGCGGGCAACTCGCTCTTTAAAAATTCCTGCGTCGAGCTCGGACGCACCATGGCGTTTGCGACGCAGAGCCTCTGCGAGATAGCTCATTCGTTCAATATGCGCTCGCGCCGCTCGGTTTTCAGCATCGGTATTTTTTCAAACAGAAAGCTCACTATTTGCGCCGCCCTCTGCGCCGCGCTCCAGCTCATTGTTATGACCGTCCCGCCGCTGCGGGTGCTGTTCGATGTGTCCGTGCTCAATATCTATGAGTGGCTGACCGTCGCCGCCCTCGCCCTCGCACCGATAGCGTTTTCCGAACTCGGCAAAGCGGTTGGAGGGAAGAGGAAGGAATGATTTGCATGACCTGACAACCCCCAACTTATCGCAAATTATCAAAACAGCCCCGGAAAACTCCGGGGCTTATTATATGTATCACTGTGTCAATCCGAGCTTCTTTGCCATTTCGGCGGTCTTGAGTTCGAGCAGCTTGGAAACTCCGTCCTCCTGCATCGTGACTCCGTAGAGGACATCAGCCTCCTCCATCGTGCCGCGTCTGTGCGTGATGAGGATGAACTGCGTGTTCTTCGTCATGCGGCGCGCATACTGTGCGTAGCGCGTGACGTTGACATCGTCGAGCGCCGCCTCGACCTCGTCGAAGAAGCAGAACGGCGCGGGAGTGACCTTGAGTATGGAGAACAGCAGCGCGATTGCCGCAAGTCCCTTTTCGCCGCCCGAGAGCAGGTCGATATTCTGAACATTCTTGCCCGGGGGCTGAACCTTTATCTCAATGGCGCATTCGAGCACGTCGAGCGGATTTTCGAGGATGAGCTCCGCCTTTCCGCCGCTGAACAGCTCCGAGAAGGTCTGACCGAATATACTGTTTATGCGGTCAAACTGCTCTCTGAAGCGCTCCGACATCTTGCCCGTGAGGTCGCCTATCAAGGCGAGCAGCTCCGCGCGGGAGCTTTCGACATCGTCTATCTGAGTTTTCATGAACTCGTAGCGCTCGGAGACCTCTTTGTATTCCTCGATAGCGCCGACATTGACATTGCCGAGGGCTCTTATCTTGTTCTTTATATCATTGAGATCGCGCTGCGCTTTCTGCGGGTCTTCAATGACTATTCCGAGTTCCTCCGCCTCGCGGCGAGTGAGCTGATATTCGTCATAGAGCTTGTTCTGCGCGTTTTCAAGCTCGCGCTGCATCGAGTCGCGGCGTTCTTCGAGCCTTGCCCGCTCGCCGGACAGTCTCTCGCGCCTGTCGCTGACCGAGCGCTCCTGAGCACGCAGTTTGGTGCTCTCGCCCTCGACTCCGCTTCGCTTCTGGGCGAGCGAGGATATCTCGTCTTTCTTCTGCTGAGCCTCGGCGCGAAGCGATGCCGCCTCGCCCTTGAGCTGTTCTATAAGCTCGTTCGTCGCGGTCATCTGCTCGGTTATGGAGTCAATCTCCGATTTGAGTTCATCGGCGTGACCCTCATGGGAGCTTCTGCGGCGTTTGAGCGTTTCGATAACTTCCTCTCGCGCCTGAATATCCTTTTTGAACGCAAGGATGCTGAGGTTGATGCTGCTCTCTTTGTCCGCGTTCTGTTCGCGGGTGCTGAGCAGTTCATCGCGGCACGATTCGATTTCGGTTATCTTTTCATTGACCGAGTCGAGCTGAGAGGTAAATTCATCTATCTTCTTCTGCGCCTGAGTCTGAATCTCTTCGAGCTTTGCGGTGCGCTCTGCGGAGCTGCGCTTCTCCGCTTCGAGGTCATTGAGCGCTGACTCGGCAGTCTCAATCTTGTCGTCTATCATGCGCAGTTCGCCCTCGCGGCGGATTTTTTCTTCCTGCGCTTTCTGAAGCTCCGCCGTCACGCCGTCGTATTCCGCCTGCGCCGCCGAGACTTCGCCCGCTAGCTCTTTGTATCTCTCCTGCCGCTCGGCAAGGTCTTTTTCAAGCTTCGCGACGGTCTTTTTGAGCTGTTCGATATCATTGCCGCGGCTGAGTATGCCCGCGTTCTGCCCGCGCGAACCGCCCGTCATCGAGCCGCCCGCATTCATGACCTGACCGTCGAGCGTGACGACTTTGAATCTGTGGCCGAAGCGCTTGGAGATGGCTATCGCGCTGTCGATATTATCCGCAACGGCGGTGTGGCTGAGCAGATTCCTGATTATCGGCAGATACTCGTCGTCGCATCGAAGAAGCCTGTCCGCCATGTCGATGAATCCGGCGCAGGAGTCGAGTCCGTCCTCCCTGAACGGGCGCGGCTTTATCGCCGTCATCGGCAGGAAAGTCGCGCGTCCTGCGCGGCTCTCTTTAAGATAGGCTATGGCGCGTTTTGCCGCTGACTCGTCGTCGGTTACTATATTCTGCACGGCGGCGCCGAGAGCCGTCTCGACCGCCGCGGCGTACTTCGCATCAACGGTTATCAGCTGGGACACAGGTCCGTGGATTCCGCGCAGCGTTCCGCGCTTTGCTTCGCGCATGACCGCTTTAACGGAGCCGGAATAGCCCTCCATGTTCTTCTCGAGATCCTCGAGCATTCTGATTCGCGCCTGCTTTTGGTGGATGTCGAGCGTTGCGGCGTCGAGCTCGCGGCGCATCTTCTCCGCCTTTTCGGAGCGCGAACGGACTATCATAGAGTAGCCGTCTATTGAATTTGAAAGTGATTCTATATTTTCAAGGCACGCATCAAGGTTCTTGCGGTTGACTTCGGCCTGCTCACGGAGTGCGTCAAGCAGTCCGCCGCGCGAAGCGATGACTTCATCAACTGTGCCGAGGCGCGCGGCTATCTCCTGCGCGGAGGAGCGCGCCGTGCTCTGCTCGATTTTTGCGGCGGAGAGAGACTCGTTTATGGTCTTCGCCTGCGCTTCTGCGCTGTCGCGCTCGGCGGTTATAGCGCTCTCCTGCTCCTTGAGCTTGCCCGTGCTGTCGAGCAGTTCGAGCAGCTGCGCCTGGCAGCCCTTTATCTCGGCGTCTATAGATTCTATTTCTTTTTGGGCGGCGTCGATCTGCTCCTCGAGGTGCTGCTCGGTGGCGGTCGCCGCTTCCATGTCGCGCTTTATGCGCTCTATCGTCTCGCGGTTATGCGCGAGGTTGTTGTGCTCGACGGCGATTCTGCCGTCAACTGCGGTCGCCTGCTCTTCGTCGGAGGCGGCTTTCGTTCGCAGTTCTTCTATCTGCACGGTTATTCCGCTGCCCGTGCTCATCAGCTCTTCTATCTGAGCCGATATCTGTTCGAGCTCGCGCTCCGCCTGCTCATAGTCAGCGGCGGCGAGGGATATTTTATCCTCCTGCGCCTTGAGTCCCTCGCGGGAGCGCTCTATCGTCTTGAGCCAGAGACCTATCTCAAGCTCCTTCTTTTCCCCTGCAAGCACAAGGAATTTCTGCGCCTTTTCGCTCTGCGTTTTGAGCGGTCCGACGCGTCCTTCGAGCTCGGTCAATATATCGCGCAGGCGAACGAGATTTTCCTCCGCCTGTTCGAGTCTGCGGGTCGCGTCCGCGCGGCGGTATCTGAAATGGGATATTCCCGCCGCCTCTTCGAGCATATCGCGCCTCTGCGGCGAGCGCGAAGAGATAAGGTCGGCGACTCTGCCCTGGCTGACCATGGAATAGCCGTCGCGTCCGAGTCCCGTGTCCATAAACAGCTCGTGGATATCGCGCAGGCGCACTGTCTCGCCGTTCAGCTGATACTCGCTCTCGCCCGAGCGGTAGTAGCGGCGGGTAACGGAGACATCGTCTTTGTCGCAGTTGTTGAGGGTGCGGTCGGTGTTATCGAGGCGCAGAGTGACCTCGGCAAAGCCCATCGCTTTTCTCAGCGAAGTGCCGCCGAAGATGACATCCTCCATTTTCGAGCCGCGCAGGCTCTTTGACGACTGCTCGCCGAGAACCCAGCGAACGGCATCGGAAATGTTGCTCTTGCCGGAGCCGTTGGGTCCTATGACGGCGGTTATGCCTTTCCCGAATTCAAGCGTTGTCTTGTCGGGAAAGGATTTGAAGCCCTGCAGTTCGAGTGCTTTTAGTAACATTTATCTGCCTGCCTTTATAATAAGTTGACTTTTTCCAAGGTTATATCGCGCGCCGAGAGAGCCGCATTTTCTTTTATCCTGCATTCATAGCCGAGTTCTCTGAGCTTTTCGATATTGCATCTTCTCTGCCCGGAAGCTTTTGAAACTTCACGCGGGGCGACATATATTATGTACTTCCCCTTTTCTTTTCCGGAGAGTGCTCTGTTAATAATATCAAAATATATATGCCCCTCGCACATCTCGCGCAGAGCCGGATGATATGCGCCGGCAACGAAAGAGCCCTCGACGTCGCCGCCGGAATGAAGCCCGAGGCGGATGACTTTTATCCCCGCATTTTCGAACATCGGCAGTATCTTCGCGCAGAGCACCGCCGCCTCTTCGGGAGTCTGCGGGCGGTATTCACCATTGCGGTATAGCTCGGCGAGCTCGGTGTTTTCTATAACAACCGTCGGATATATCCGCGCGGTGTCCGGTGAAAGTGAGGTTATATCCCGTGCCGTCCCGATGCTGTCCTCATCATTCGAACCGTAGAGCCCGGTCATCATCTGGAGCCCCAATTCGAAGCCGCGTTCTTTTAAAAGCCGCGCCGAGCGGAAGATATCCTCGCGTGTGTGCCCTCTGCGATTCATCGCGAGCACTTTATCATTTGTGCTCTGTGCGCCAAGTTCGACCGCCGTGACATGATACTTTTCAAGAATATCGCATATCTCGCCGTCAACAGCGTCCGGGCGGGTGGATATTCTGATGCCCTTGAAGCCGTTTTCGCCGATGAACTCCTGCGCCGAAGAGAGCAACTCGATCATATAATCGCGGTCGATAGCCGTAAAGCTGCCGCCGAAAAATGCTATCTCCCCGTCTTTCATTCCCTCGGGGGACGAGCGCATGGCGATGAGCGCCGCATCGCGCACATCCTGCGCCGTCGGCTGGCTCTTCGCGCCCGAAATACTCCTCTGATTGCAGAAGCTGCACTGGTGCGGGCAGCCCGCGTGGGGAACGAATACGGAGACGTTTATATGTTTCATGCCTTGAGCCCCATGAGCTCCAGAGCCTCTTTTGCCGCCGCCTGCTCGGCTATCTTCTTGCTTCTGCCCGAGCCGTGGCCGATGACATTGCTGTTGAGATGGACTTCGACGCTGAAGGTCTTGTTGTGGTCGGGTCCGCTCTCGCCGACGAGGACATATTCGACCGCCTCCTCGGGGTTGCGCTGGACTATCTCCTGCAAGGTGGTCTTGTAGTCCGTGACGACCGGCTTCTCCTCGTCCGCCTTATCGATAAAACGGAAGACGAACTTCTTCGCCGGCTCTATGCCGCCGTCGAGATAGATAGCGGCGAGCACAGCTTCAAACGCATCGGCGAGGATAGACGGGCGATCCTTGCCGCCGGTGAGCACTTCGCCCTTGCCGAAGAGCAGATAGTCGCCGATACCGAGAGTGCGCGCAAATTCGCTGAGTGACTTCTCGCAGACGAAATAAGCGCGTCTCTTCGTCAGCTCGCCCTCGGGCAGGTGCTTGAAGTGATGGAAGAAATGCTCGGCGGAGATAAAGCCGAGCACCGAGTCGCCCAGAAACTCCAGGCGCTCGTTGCAGCGCGTGCCGTCCTGCCGCTCGTTGGCGTATGACGAGTGGGTCAGCGCCTCGGTGAGCAGCTTTTTATTCTTGAAATTGTAGCCTATTTTCTTTTCGAGTTCTCTGTTGTCCATTTTATTACTCCGCGTCGGCCGCGTCTCTGACGCTCTGTGCGATGGTGCCGACTATATTTTTTTCTGCGCAGGTCTTTGCCTGCCTTATGGCGTTGCGGATAGCCTTTGCGTCGGACGAGCCGTGCGCCTTTATGACAACGCCGTTGACTCCGAGCAGCGGCGCGCCGCCGAACTCGGAATAATCCATTCTCACCTTGAGCGCGAGCAGTCCGCCCTTGACCATCATGGCGGCGAGCATGGTTATCGAGCTCTTTTTGAATATGCTCTTGATATTTGCCATCATCGCGCCCGCGACACCCTCGTAGAGCTTTAAGATAATATTGCCCGTGAAGCCGTCCGCGACGAGCACGTCGCAGCAGCCGTAGGGCACGTCGCGAGTCTCGACGTTGCCGATGAAGTTGACGCCTTTCGTCTCTTTGAGCAAATCGAACGCCTCATGGCGCAGGCGGTCGCCCTTGCTGTCCTCGGTGCCGATATTCGCAAGAGCCACGCGCGGCGACTGAACCTTGACGAATTTCTCCGAATATATCGCGCCCATCTGGGCGAACTGCTTCAAATGCTCCGCGGTGCAGTCTGCGTTCGCGCCGCAGTCGAGCAGAAGAAACGGCTTGTCATTAGAGGGCAGGACGCTGCCTATCGCCGGGCGTTTTACGCCCTTGATGCGCTTGACGATAAAAGTCGCACCCATGACGAGCGCACCGGTTGACCCGGCACTGACGAATGCGTCGCCCTTGCCGTCCGCAAGAGCCTGGAGTCCGACCGCCATGGAGCAGTTTTTCTTGCTTTTGAGTATCTCACCGGGCTGATCGGTCATGGCGATAACATCCGGAGCGTCTATAATATCAATGCCCGTGAGCGATATCTTGTTCTGCGCGGCGCAGGAGAATATCTTCTCCTTGTCGCCGACGAGAACTATATCAACGCCGAGATCGTCCTTTGCATTGCGGCTGCCCTTGATAACCTCAAGAGGTGCATTGTCGCCGCCGAAAGCATCAACTATAATCTTCATTCTTCATTCTCTCCTTCGATATATTTTCTCGCGGATTCCAATCCTCTCTGCGAGATTTTTTCATATCGCTCCTGCTTCGAGCGGATACGCTCGTCGAGGGGCGGAAGTATTCCGAAGTTTGCGCCCATGGGCTGAAAATCCGTCACGCTCCCGTCGCTGATATAGCGTGCGAGCGCACCCATGACGGTGTCCCCGGGCATGACGAACGGGTCTTTTCCGTTTATATACCGCGCGGCGTTGATGCCGGCGAGTATTCCCGAGGCGGCGGACTCCATATAGCCCTCCACGCCGGTTATCTGACCCGCGAAGAATATTCGTCTGTCGCTCCTGAGCGAGAAATCCGCTCTGAGGAGCTTGGGTGAATTTATAAAAGTGTTGCGGTGCATGACGCCGTAGCGCACGAACTCCGCATTTTTGAGCGCGGGTATCATAGAGAAAACGCGCTTCTGCTCGCCGAATTTCAGATTCGTCTGGAAGCCGACGAGATTGTACATAGTACCCGCCGAGTTCTCTTTTCTGAGCTGGAGCACCGCCCACGGTCTGTGTCCCGTACGCGGATCGCGCAGACCGACAGGTTTCATCGGACCGAAGCGGATAGTATCCTGCCCGCGCAGAGCCATGACTTCTATCGGCATACAGCCCTCGTAGACTCCCTTGCGCTTGTCGAACGAGTGGGTTTCGGCGCTCTCCGCGCCGACAAGGGCTTCATAAAACGCCTCATATTCCTCTTTGTCCATCGGACAGTTTATATAGTCATCCTCTCCGCCCCTGTCATAGCGCGACTGCTTGAACGCGCAGGACATATCGAGGCTCTGAGCCGAAACTATCGGCGCGGCGGCATCGTAGAAGCTCAGATGTCCGGGGCAGATTTTCTCTATCTCATTGGAGAGCGCGTCGGACGCGAGCGGACCTGCGGCGATAATCACAACGCCGTCTGCGGGTATCTCCGTCACCTCGCCGCGGACTATATCTATAAGCGGATCTTCTTCGACTGTCTTTGTGACAAGGGCGGAGAAATCGTCCCTGTCAACGGCTAAAGCACCGCCTGCGGGGACGGCAGTCGCCTTGGCGCAGCTCACGCAGAGCGAGCCGAGCATCTCCATCTCGGCTTTGAGTTCGCCCGCGGCGCTCGCGGTGCGCAAAGCCTTGAAGGAGTTCGAGCAGACGAGCTCGGCGAAATTCGGGCTCGAATGGGCGGGCGAGAATTTTTGCGGCTTCATCTCGCACAGGGCAACTCTTATCCCCGCGCGCGACAGCTGTCTTGCGGCTTCAACGCCCGCGAAGCCCGCTCCTATAACGGTAACTTTATTCATCGGTTTTTTTACCTTTTCTTGCGCTCTTTTTCGTATATCCGCAGCCCTCGTTGAGGCATTCGACAACGCCGCCCTTCTTCTTGAACAGGGACTTGCCGCACTGCGGGCATATCTCATCCGTCGGCTTATCCCAGGTCATGAAGTCGCAGCCCGGCCAATTCGAGCAGCCGTAGAAAGTATAGCCCCTCTTCGTCTTTCTCTCGATGACCTTTGCGCCGCACTTGGGGCACTTTGCGTTCGTTTCGAGCACGAGCGGCTTCGCGTTCTTGCACTCGGGATAGCCGGGGCAGGCAAGGAATCTGCCGTAGCGTCCGGTCTTTATGACCATCATTCTGCCGCACTTCTCGCAGGGGATATCCGTTATATCCTCTTCGAGCTGAATTTTGACATCCTTCATCTCGGCTTTCGCCTTGTCGAGCGACTTTTCAAACTCGCCGTAGAAATCGTCGAGGACGGAGACATAGTCGATATCGCCGGAATCGACGCGGTCGAGCATATCCTCCATCTGCGCGGTGAACTTGACGTTGACTATGCGCGGGAACTTCTCTTTGAGCAGCTTCGTTGTCGCCTCGCCGAGCTCGGTGGGCACGAACTGCTTCGACTCGCGCTTGACATAGTTTCTCTTGACTATTGTAGTGATTATTGTTGAATAGGTACTCGGTCTGCCGATACCCTTTTCCTCAAACTCCTTGACGAGCGACGCTTCGGTAAAGCGCGGAGGGGGTGAGGTGAAATGCTGCGAGGGGAGCAGCTCCTTGAGCTTCGCCGTGTCGCCGACCTTTATCTCAGGCAGGAGCGAACCCTTGCTCTCGTCGTCGCTTATCTCATATACTTTTGTAAAGCCGTCGAAGCGCACGGAATAACCGGCGGCGGTAAACAGGCAATATTTGCCCTCGGCGGCGTCCTTTTCGTTTGCTCCGGCTATTTCAAGCTTCACCGTATCTTGGACGCAGCTCGCCATGAGGCTCGCCATGAAGCGCTTCCAGATAAGATTATAGAGCTTATACTGATCCGAAGTCAGCGAATCCTTGACGCGCTCGGGGGTTATCGACGGGGTCGCGGGGCGGATAGCCTCGTGGCCGTCCTGCGCGTTGGCTCCGGTCTTGTAATAGCGCGGCTTGTCGGGCAGATACTCCTTGCCGAAGATATCTTCTATAGCGGCGGCAGCCTGGGCGCGCGCCTCCTCGGAGATTCTCAGCGAGTCGGTTCTCATGTAGGTTATAAGACCGGTCGTGCCGATGCCCTGAACGTCGACGCCCTCATAGAGCTCCTGCGCGGTGCGCATGGTCTTCTGAGTCTGGAAGCCCAGCTTCCTCGAAGCCTCCTGCTGGAGGGTGGAGGTGGTAAAGGGCGGCGCGGGATTCTTCTTCCTCGTGCCCTTTTTGAGGGTTTTGACGGTATACGAAGCGCCGTCGAGGCGGCTGAGGATAGCGTCCGACTGCTCTTTGTTCTCTATTTTTATCTTGCCGTTTTCGTCGCCGTAGAGCGATGCGGAAAACACCTTGCGGGACGGGGCGGTGAACTTTGCGTCTATCGTCCAATATTCCTCGGGCTTGAACGCACGGATCTCCTCCTCGCGGTCAACTATCATGCGCACCGCGACGCTCTGAACGCGGCCGGCGGAAAGTCCGCGGCGTATCTTCTGCGAAATAAACGGGCTCAAGCGATAGCCGACGAGTCTGTCGAGTATTCTTCTCGCCTGCTGTGCGTTGACGAGATTCATATCGACGGCGCGCGGATGTTCCATGCCGTTCTTGATTCCGGTTTTGGTTATCTCGTTGAAGGTGACTCTGTTCTTGTCCTCGAGATTGAGGTCGAGCAGGGTCGAAAGGTGCCACGATATCGCTTCTCCTTCGCGATCAGGGTCGGTTGCGAGGATAACTTTATCGCTTTTTTCAACATCTTTTTTCAGCTCGCTGACGAGCTTCTCTTTTCCTTTTATAACGGCGTATTTCGGTGCGAAGTCATGCTTGACATCGACGCTCAGCTTCGCCGCGGGCAGGTCGCGGACATGACCCATCGAGGCGACTACCTCATAGCCGGGTCCGAGATATTTTTTAATTGTCTTCGCCTTTGCGGGCGACTCGACTATAACTAAAGTGGACATTTCGTTTGCTCCCCTGTTCAAATTTTTTTGTATCGTTTCCCTGCGCACAGACACACGAGATCTTCAAGCTCCAGCTCGGTCATCGAGCTGACAACCTCCCACGGCGCAAATCCGGTCTTTGCCGCTATCTCGTCTGCAAACAGAGGTTCTTCTCCCATTGATTCGTATATTTTCTTCGCCTTTTCAGAGAGTCCGACGGGTATCGACACGAGCTTTTTGACCCTGAACTCCTCGGGCTTCGGCTCGGGCTCGAACTTTTTGACCGATTCGTGCGGAAGCTCAACGGTCTTCGGCTCTTCTTTCGCCTGCTCCTGCGTCAGCTCGCGCTTGCCGCTCAGATATTCGAGCGCCTTCGCCATATCCTCCGGCTTTATCTTGTCGGGATAGCGCACGGAGTATTCGGTTATCAGATCGTAAATTGACAAAAGCGGTCTTGCGCCGTCTCTTATCAGCCGATTTGCCCCGGCGTAAGATGAGTTGAACACATCGCCGGGCGGCGCGAACACATCGCGACCCTGTTCTATGGCGCAGTTTGCGGTGATGAGCGAGCCGCTCTTAACTCCCGCCTCGATGACTATTGTAGCGTCGCAGAGTCCAGAGATTATTCTGTTTCTTATCGGGAATGTTCTCGCCGAGGACGGGAATCCCGGCGGAAACTCCGTTATCAGCGCACCGCTCTGAGCTACGCAGTCGCGCAGATACTCGTTTTCCATAAGATATTTGTATCCGAAGCCGCAGCCGAGCACCGCCGCCGTGACTCCGCCGGAGTCGAGCGCGCCGTTGTGCGCGCAGCTGTCTATGCCCATCGCCGCGCCGGAGACGACGCAGATGCCGGAATATGCGAGCGCCGCGGCATAGCGGTGCGCGAGGTAGCTGCCCTGGAACGAGGCCTTTCTCGTGCCGACAACGGCAATGCACACGCGCTGTGTCACGCGTTTTATGTCGCCCCTGACGAAGAGCGCCAGCGGCATGTTGCGCAGACTTCTGAGCTTCGGCGGATAGTCCTCGTCGTCCGGAGTGAGGACGGTCCAACCGTTATTATAACAAACATCAACAATGCCCTGCGCCTTTTCGGGAGAGCATTGTTTGAGTTTTTCTATCTGTCTGTTGGTGAGTACACCGCTCAATCGCCATTCTATCTCGCCCCTTGAGTACATCTCCTCGGGGGATGGAAACACAGCGGTAATCTCATCTGTGACAGCTCCTGCGCCAAGAGCTTCCCGGAGCCAGAGCCAATAGGCTTTCTTGTCCATTGAAGCCTCCGTGTATTATTTTGTCAGCTCCCACATAAGCACTGCGGCGGCCGCCGCGGCATTCAGCGACTCGGCGCGCCCGCGCATCGGAATAGTCACGGGCAGAGTGCAGGCGGACATGACCTCGGGCGATATTCCGCTGCCCTCGTTGCCGACAACGCAGATAACGGAGCCCGAAAAACTCATATCGGTTATCTTCTTTGCCCCGTCGGACGGCGTGGAAGCTAAGGTAAGCATACCCTTTTTGGCGGCAAAAATCAAGAGAGAGGGCAAATTTCCTGTTGTCAAAACAGAAATTCGCATCGAAGAGCCCATCGCGGCGCGAAGCGCTTTCGGGTTATATATATCGCATCCGCCGCCGACTATGACGCCGCTCATGCCGAACGCCTCCGCGGTTCTGAGCACCGCGCCGAGATTCGACGGATCCTGCATATTGTCGAGCGCTATATATGTCCCCTTGGGGTCAATTGTCTCCAATTCCGCCTCTTTTCGCTTGACGCAGATGCAGAAAACGCCCTGCGCCTCGCGGGTATCGGAGAGAGTTCCGGCGAGCTCATGCGGTATCTCGAACGCCTGCTCCGCTTTTTCAGCAACGGCAGAGATATAGTCCGGATACTTTTCGAGCGCTTCTTTTGTGAAGAACGCGGTCTTTATTTCTATCCCGGTCTTTGCGACATCCGAGCACAGGCGTGCGCCCTCAAGCGCAAACAGCCCCGTTTCCCTGCGGAACGAGGCACTCTGCGACAAATGCCGGAAAAGCTTCACTTTTTCGTTGGAACGCGACGAGATCTTTTCGAAATCCATCTTTTTTCCTCCGATATGAAATAAGGGACTGCATCAGCAGCCCCTTAACTTTCAGATTGAGTCTCTACCCGAAAATCTCCGATCACTTACTTGAGGGCAGCCTTGGCCTGCTCGGTCAGAGCGGTGAAAGCGGCGGGATCGCTGATGGCGATCTCGGAGAGCATCTTGCGGTTGAGATCGATGCCGGCCTTCTTCAGACCGTTGATGAACGTGGAATAGTTCATGCCGTTGAGCTTCGCGGCAGCGGAGATTCTGGTGATCCACAGGCTGCGGAAGTCACGCTTCTTCTGCTTGCGGCCGATGTAAGCATACTGGCCGCTCTTCATGACAGCCTGCTTGGCGGTCTTGAAAAGGCTGTGCTTTGAGCCATAGTAGCCCTTGGCAAGCTTCAGAACTTTATTTCTTCTCTTGCGAGTCATTGTTGCACCTTTGATACGTGCCATGGTTTTCTACCTCCGAATAATTAATGAGTGGTTGGCTGTCTCTTATTTGTAAGGGATAAGCTTCTTGATCTGCTTGACGTTGGTGGTGTCTGCAACAGAGGTCTTGCGAAGATTTCTCTTACGCTTTGTGCTCTTCTTGGTAAGGATGTGAGACTTGTTTGCGTGTGCACGTATCGGCTTACCGTTTTTTGACAGCTTGAAGCGCTTTTTAGCACCGCTGTGAGTTTTGATCTTGGGCATGAGTTCTTTTCCTCCTTCAACTTTTTGACCGGTATTTTACCGGGATAATCACTTTGCGCTCTTGGGAGCGAGGAACATGAGCATCTGGCGTCCCTCAAGCTTTGCCGGTTTCTCGACCGAGGCGATATCCGCGCACTTCTCCGCAAACTGAGCCATTATGGTCAGTCCGAGATCGGTGTGGGTCATCTCGCGTCCACGGAAGCGGATCGAGACCTTGGTCTTGTTGCCTGCCGACAGGAACTTTCTGGCGTGACCGACTTTCGTATCAAAATCATGTACGTCAATGTTGGGCGAAAGGCGGATCTCCTTTATCTCGATCACACGCTGATTCTTCTTCGCTTCCTTCTCCCTCTTGGACTGCTCAAAACGATATTTGCCGTAGTCCATGATCTTACAGACGGGCGGCTTTGCCTGCGGAGCTATCTTGACAAGGTCGAGATTTTTCTCTGCGGCAAGCTTCTGAGCCTGAGCGGCGGAAACGATACCTAACTGTTCACCGTCATTGCTTATGAGCCTGACCTCTTTGTCCGTGATCTCTTCATTGATCTGCATTTCTTTGATACCTATAACCAGCACCTCCATATGCTCTGACCGGTTCTACCGGAAAAATCAAAGCGAGGGCACAGAGATGCCCTCGCTCAATAATCAACAGAAATAAAAATCCGTTCTTATTGACCCGCGCGGACAAAACCCCGGAGGTGAGAGCTGCGGCACAATGCGTCACTCTGCTTTGTTGTACGCATTATTTTAACAGCCCGAAAGGATTTTGTCAAGCGGTTTTTCGGATTATTTTATAAAAAGTACCGACGACGCTATTATAAACTGCGCCGCATAGTAAAGAGTGTGGTTTATGACGACATTGGGCTTCGTGTTTCCGCCCTCTTTAAAATACATATTCGACAGCACCGCATCCGAGAGGATGAACAGTATTCCGCCGACCGCCGTGAGAATCCACTGCTTTGCAAAGGAATTGTTGAGCATCGCGACCGCGCTGACGGCAAAGGTCATGAACAGGAAAAAGGTATAGACGCCGACTATCGTTCTGAACTTGCCGAACTTGAGCTTGAGTAGCTTTTCGCTGACGATAACATTTCCTATGGCGACAACGACCGAGATTATTATCGGCAGGACAGCCGTGAGCACGCTCCAGTTGCCGGCGAATTTATAAATAGCGCCTATGTAGAACACATGGCCTATCATGAACGCTATGAATCCGGCGTTGAGGAACTTCTCCATATCCTTTTCATATATCCATTTCAAATCGAGCCATATGTCACCCGAAAGGCCGAGCACGAGACCGAACACGATGAGCCCGGCATACACCTCGTGACCCGGGTTGACCGCCGCCGCGGAGAGCGCCGTAAGCAGGAAGAAGAAGCTCGCTATCGCCTTTGAATAGAGCCCCTTGAGTCCGCCGTATTTCACGCGCAGGACAAGGAAAACGACGACCGCCGCGATGCCTGCCGCGAGCGCGGCATAAAAATATGCTGTTGACAAAATGATATCCTCCTCGTTGTATCCGCTCATCAGACGCGGGAAAAATTCATCCGAAATGAGTATACAACATCCGACACGATTCAACAATAAGTTGAAATGTAACATTATTGCAACAGTTTTTCGCTTTTTGTCTTTATATTATATTCAATGCAACATTATCGCGGCACAAAAATCCGCCGCATCCGATTAAAGACGCGGCGGAAAAATCTGCTTTTATTTCTTGCTGACGCCGAGAGTCATCTTCTCGCCGTTGATGTTCCACTCCTTGGAGCTGTCGCCGCCGAGGGAATAGACTATCTCATCTGCGAGGACGTCATGCTTTATGGACTCGGCGTTCTTCTTGATGATACCGTTGAGCTTTTCATTCTCGCCGGTGTAAAGAACAATCTTGTCCATAACATCGAAGTCTGCCTCTTTACGCATGGTCTGGATCTTCGAGATTATCTCTCTGACGAAGCCCTCCTCGATAAGCTCGGGGGTGAGGTTCGTGTCGATTGCGACGGTGATGCCGTAGTCGGAGACTGCGAAGCTGCCCTCTTTCTGGACGGAGTCTATGAGCAGGTCGTCAACGCCGAGCTCTATCTCGTTGCCGTCGACGCTGAACTTCAGCGCGCCATTTTCGTCAAGCTCCTTCTTTGCGGCGGAGCCGTCGAGGGAGGCGAGATGCTCTTTTATCTTGCCGAGGAATCTGCCGTATTTCGGGCCGACGGTCTTAAGCTGCGGCTTGAAGCTGTAGCTGACGAAATCCGCCTCGCCGTCAACGAATTCGAGTTCCTTGACATTGAGCTCGTCTCTGATTATCTCCGCATATTCGCCGCCGAGAGCCTCGTCCGCGCGGACAAACATCTTGCCCAGCGGCTGACGGTTCTTGATGTTCGCGCCGTTTCTTGCGGCACGGCCGAGCACGACTATATTGAGAGCCTCGTTCATTCTCTCCTCAAGAGCCTTGTCAACATATGCGGCATCCGCGATGGGATAATCGCACAGGTGGACGCTCTCGGGAGCGGACTTGTCGATGCTGCACACGAGGTTGCGGTAGATATCCTCTGTCATGAACGGAATCATCGGAGCGGCAAGCTTCGAGACGGTGACGAGCGCGGTGTAGAGAGTCATATAGGCATCTATCTTGTCCTGGCTCATGCCCTGCGCCCAGAAGCGCTCGCGGCAGCGGCGGACATACCAGTTGCTCATCTCGTCGACGAAGTTCTGCAGCGCACGCGCCGCCTCGGGGATGCAGTAATCCGCAAGGTAATTGTCAACGGTGGTGATAAGGGTATTGAGTCTCGAGAGCAGCCATCTGTCCATGGTCGGCAGCTCCTCAGCCTTGCGAAGCTCATGCTTCGTGGCGTCGAACTCGTCTATATTTGCATAGAGCACGAAGAAAGCGTAGATGTTCCAGAGTGTGCCCATGAACTTGCGCTGACCCTCGATAACAGCCTTGCCGTGGAAGCGGTTGGGCAGCCAGGGAGCGGAGTTGGTGTAGAAATACCAGCGGACTGCGTCTGCGCCGTAGGCGTTGAGCGCGTCGAACGGGTCAACGGCGTTGCCCTTGGACTTCGACATCTTCTGTCCGTTCTCATCCTGAACGTGACCGAGAACGAGGACGTTTTCATAGGGCGCTCTGTTGAACAGCAGGGTCGAAATGGCGAGCAGCGAATAGAACCAGCCTCTCGTCTGATCGACAGCCTCGGAAATAAACTGCGCCGGGAACTGCTGCTTGAACAGGTCGTGATTTTCAAACGGATAGTGGTGCTGCGCGAAAGGCATCGAGCCGGAGTCGAACCAGCAGTCGATAACCTCGGGCACGCGGTGCATTTCGCCGCCGCACTTCGGGCACTTTATTGTAACCGCGTCGATATAGGGGCGGTGCAGCTCGATATCGTCGGGGCAGTTCGAGGACATACTCTTGAGCTCCTCGATAGAGCCTATCGAATGTCTGTGGCCGCACTCGCATTCCCAGACGTTGAGCGGAGTTCCCCAGTAGCGGTTACGGCTGATGCTCCAATCCTGGACGTTCTCTATCCAGTCGCCGAAGCGTCCCTTGCCGATGCTCTCGGGGATCCAGTTGACGGTGTTGTTGTTGCGGACAAGGTCGTCCCTGACTGCGGTCATCTTAATGAACCACGAGTCCCTTGCGTAGTAGATGAGGGGCGTATCACAGCGCCAGCAGTGGGGGTAGCTGTGTTCAAACACGGGAGCGGAGAAGAGAAGTCCGCGCTTGTCGAGGTCAACGAGCACGTCTCTGTCCGCGTCCTTGCAGAACTTACCCGCCCACGGGGTGCTCTTGTCCATGCAGCCGGCGGCGTCGACGAGCTGAACGAACGGAAGATCGTAGTTCTTGCCGACGTTTGCGTCGTCCTCACCGAATGCCGGTGCGATATGGACTATACCGGTGCCGTCCGTCAGAGTGACATAACCGTCGCAGGTGACGTACCAGCCCTTTTTGCCATCCTTCGACTTTGTGCATTCGAACAGCGGCTCATACTCTCTGTATTCAAGCTCCTTGCCCTTAAAGGTAGCGAGAGTCTCGACTCCCTCGGGGAAAAACTTCTCAACGAGTGCCTGCGCCATATAGTATACGGTGCCGTCCTCAACCTTGATTTTAACATAGTCCTCTGCGGGGTTGACGCAGAGCGCAACGTTCGAGGGCAGAGTCCACGGAGTTGTCGTCCATGCGAGGAAATATGCGTCCTCGCCCTTAGCCTTGAACTTGACTACCGCCGAGCGTTCCTTGACATCCTTATAGCCCTGAGCGACCTCCTGAGATGAGAGCGGGGTGCCGCAGCGCGGGCAGTAGGGCACTATCTTGAAGCCCTTATAGAGCAGACCCTTGTCCCAAATCTGCTTGAGCGCCCACCACTCGGACTCGATAAAGGTGTTGTCATAGGTGACGTAGGGGTGCTCCATATCGGCCCAGAAGCCGACCTTGCCGGAGAAATCCTCCCACATACCCTTGTATTTCCATACGCTCTCCTTGCACTTCTTGATAAAGGGCTCAAGACCGTATTCCTCTATCCCCTGCTTGCCCTCGATGCCGAGCAGCTTCTCGACCTCTATCTCAACGGGCAGACCGTGGGTATCCCAGCCGGCCTTTCGGGGCACCATATAGCCCTTCATGGTCTTGTAGCGCGGGATCATATCCTTTATAACTCTCGTCAGCACGTGGCCGATATGCGGCTTGCCGTTTGCCGTCGGCGGGCCGTCATAGAAAGTGAAAGTCTCCGCATTTTTACGCGAGTCGATGCTCTTCTCGAAAATGTGGTTCTCGTTCCAGAAATCGAGCACCTTCTTCTCGCGGTTGACGAACTCGAAATTCGTCGATACCTTGTCGTACATAATAGCTATCCATCCTTTCAGGGAATCGCGGCTGATAACAAAAAAGGTCCCTGTCCATAACAGGACAAAGACCCGGCTTTGCAACCACCCACTACATTCAATTAAATGCCGCCCGGTAACGGTGGGACGCGCCGTCGGGATCTACTCGGTTTTCGCCTTTTGTCCCGCTGCTCGGGAGTGATATTCGCTCCTGCGCCGAGTACCGGCTTTCCACTGCCGCCGGCTCACTTTGTCTCTTTGCGCAAGGCTACTGTCTCCGTCAAAGCCTTTGAGATATGCTCATTTAAAGTGATTATAATACTTTTGGATTTATTCGTCAATAGGTTTGAGCCTACTATTTTCAGTCGGTATCGGTATTCATAATCAACTCATAAGCCCTCATGCATTCGTCGGCGGGCAATCCCGTCTCGTTCTGCATAAACGCCACGGCCTCCTCCGATTTCTCGAATTTCTCCAAAACATCCTTTGCCTCGGAAAATCTTTTTACCGCTTTTTCGAATTCATTACCCATAGCTTTTCTCCTCTCAAGGTGCCGCACCGACGGGTGAAGCAGGTTTAGTTTATATAAGCCCCGACAGGCTGACGGCTGTTTCATAGGCGTTTTTGGCGGTTTGATATACTGCGACGCCGTTTTGCTCTGCGCGGATACGCGCGTCCTCATCGAGGGGCGCGGACTCCGTTAAAATAATGCAGGCTATGTCCGCAAGCGCCGCCACGCCGATGGAGTTGACATTGCCCATGACGGTCATCCAGGCATCCCCCGCCTTTGCGCGGGACATGACCCAGCTCAGAAGGTCGCCGCAGTAGCCGCCCGTGACCTCGCGCGAGAGCGAGTCTTCGTTTTCGCAAAGAGCTTTGAGCCCCAGCTTTTCTTTTATATCCCCTACGGTCACTTCGTCTCCTCCTTTTTGCCCGTGCTTCTGAACGGCGCGGGAATATACTCCTGCATATCCGTGCCCGCGAGCTCATCGCGCATGGCGAAAACGCAGTCGTGAAGCGTCGCGCTGCCCCTGACTATATCCTCCGCGAGGGCGCGGCAGGTGGGCGCGCCGCAGGTGCCGCAGTCGAGCCCCGGCAGGCGTGCGATTATCTCGGTCATCTTCGACATCATCGCCATAGCGTCGGAGACATTGTCGGCGAGCTTGAGAACCGACGAGCCCTCGAGCGGCCGCTGCCAGCTCATAGTCTCGGGCACTTCGTCGCCCGCCAGATGATTCGCCGCAACGGGCAGATATCTTCTGAGCTGCTGGATCCGCGCCTTTGCGACATACGGGTTTTCCGCAGTCAGCGAGCCGCCGACGCAGCCGCCCGAGCAGGCGTTGAGCTCGACAAAATCGAGCCTGTCAAGCTTTTCATCCTCTATCTCTTCGAGCACTTTTATGACATTTTCAATGCCATCTGCGGCGAGATATTTATCCTTGAGCAAAGCCGCCGACTCGCCGCCACTCGACGCCCAGCTGACTCCCATGAGCCCCGACTTGCAGGCGTCCTCAGGCGCGCCGAGGTGGTTCATCTGCTTCAGGAGCACGGGATATATATCCTTCATCGCTATCACGGCGTCGACATTCGACTCCGGCAGGCAGATGGGCTGCTTGACGGCGGTTATCTTCGCGGGGCACGGCGTGATAAAAAATATTCCGATATCCGAAGAGTCGAGTCCCGTCTTTGCCTGCGCCTCGCTGCGCGCTATCAGAGCCGCAGTCTCCATGGGAGAATTGAGCGGCAAGACATGCGGGACAAGGTGCGGGAAGCAGACCCTTATCAGTCGGCAGACCGCAGGGCACGCCGAGGATATTACCGGCCGGGGTATATCGTGCTCGGCGATGTATTTTCGCGTCGCATCGCTGACGAGCTCGGCTCCTCTCGCGACCTCGAACACTTCGTCAAAGCCGAGCATTTTGAGCGCGGTTATGACATATCCGATATCATCAAGATTGTTGAACTGCCCGTAGAGCGACGGCGCGGGCAGGGCGACTCTGTATTTGAACTCGATTATCCTGTTCATCGAGTCGCGGTGGGAATATTTTGCATGGTGCGGGCAGACGCGGATGCACTCGCCGCAGTCGATGCAGCGTTCCGAGATAATATGCGCCTTGCCGCTGCGCACACGGATGGCCTGCGTGGGACATCGCTTTATGCAGTTGGTGCAGCCCATGCACTTCTCCTCGTCGAGCCGCACCGAATGGAAATACGTGTTCATATAGAAAACCCTCCCGGCTCCCGCAGACGCGGGCGCTCAGTCAGTGAGCGGTATATACTTTGAGGCTTATCGTTGTTCCGACATCCTTTTCGGTGTCTATCTTCATCTCGTCCGTATACTTCTTTATATTGGGCAGACCCATGCCCGCGCCGAAGCCGAGGGCGCGCACCTTATCGGGCGCGGTCGAATATCCCTCCTGCATGGCGAGCTCGACATTTTCTATGCCGGGTCCGTGATCGGCGAGCACCATGGATATGCACTCGGGCGATATCTCGACATCTATCTCGCCGCCGCCCGCATGGATGACCATATTTATCTCGCCCTCATACATGGCTATCGAGACGTTTCTTATCACGTTGGCGTCGAAGCCGAGCCCCTTGAGCACGCGCTTTGTCTCGCCCGACGCCTCGCCCGCGCGGGTAAAATCCTCCCCGTCAACGTCAAAATGGAGCTTCATGTTATCCATTGACAGCCCTGCCCCCTCTCAGGCCTGCCTGATAGAGCTTTCCGCAGGAGGTGAACATCTCGAGCTCGGTTTTGAGCACGACGATATCCAGCTCGCGCGCAAGGTCGAGTATCGCATCGCCCGGCACTTTGCCGCGCACGAACACGATGACCTTCATATCCATCATCTCGGCAGTCCGCACGACCTGGGGATTGACGAGCCCCGTGAGCAAAACTGCCTGTTCTTTGACAAATGCGAGCACGTCGCTCATCATGTCGCTGCCGCAGGCGGTCTGCACCTCTCTGTCCAGATGATCGCCGCCGCAGAGCAGCTCCGCCGAAAGAATTTCTTTAAGCTGTAAAACGGTCATTGTATTCCACCCTCTTGAGCAAAATTCTCAACTTTTCTGAGATTCTGCTTTTATTTATGTTGATTATAACATGATAGTTGAATCATTTCAACTGTGGAAGATGAAAAGGGCAGGATTACTCCTGCCCTTTGATTTATGCAGTTGTTATCTTCGCCGTTTAGTGTTTAAAATCTGTTTTTAGTCTGTGCCAAAAGCAATTATTTTAAAATAGTAATCCAGTTCTTGTCGAACTCTATTCCTCTAAGAACATCGTTTTTTTGCAATGTCGGCGGCTTACGCACGCGAAATTTTATTGCTTCTTCCGGAACCTCTGTGTGAATCGTAAACTGCGAACCGTGCGGTTGCCAAGTAAAGCACACTTTTTCATTATGATCTAAACCAATCAAATTACCATTATCATTGACTTTCCAATGGTAATCTGTTGTTCTATATCTTGTAGTTTCCTCCTCAAATAATCTATATGAAAGCAAGTCATAGCTTCTAACCAAAATGCCAGTTCTCACTCTGCTATAATGGTCAGTTGCTATATTTATCCTCTCGTTCCAAATATTCAAAACAGCTTCGCCTGTTTTTTGAACATCTTTATGAGGATCTGTGATACCATACGAGTAGTCAGGCGAACATCTTCCGCTTATCAACCTCACGCTCGTACTTGCAAATGGGTCTTTTGCCTTTACTGTTTTCATTGACCAACAGTTTTTATCTAGAACCACATCTGCAATGCCCACTGGAGAATCAAGATGTATTCCTCCAATTGCATCAGCAAAAGCGTCTCCCCAATCATTACCCGATACATCTTTTCTGCCTATGTAAATTAAATAAACAAGATAACCACCAATTTTGTTTATGATATCTTCAGGAAACACATTCAGTGGATATAAAGTCTGCGTTGTTAAATGTTTTGAGTCCCTTAATCTCGGTCGATTTTCCATTAGTTTTCTCCTCCGTTTCACTAAACATCTTTAGTGCTTTTATCATTTCTCTCGCAACCGCTTTAATTACCGGAACTGCAACCGAATTACCAGTTTGCTTTTTGATTTTGCCATAAGGAACAACAATTTTATAACTATCCGGAAAGCCTTGAATTCTTAACAGTTCGCGTTCAGTCGGTCTGCGTTCATCATTGATTAAAATATAATTCGCTGAAGCACCAGCGCGCAAGGCAGAAGAATAATGATGCGGCGTAATAGAACCCGCCATGTTCTCATGAGATATATATGGTTTCGGATAATCTTTGTCTTTTAATCGCTCCAATCTGGATTTTTTTATACTATCTCTAACATAATATTTTCTGTCAACCTGATTCTCTAGTATGTCTGATAAAGTTTTTCTCTCAGACAATGGCACCGGTTTTGGAAATTCAAACTTAACATCATCAAGGAAACCTACGATAATAATTCGCTCACGCTTTTGCGGCACTCCATAGTCAAGTGCGTTTAAAACACTCGAATACACATGATAGCCAAGTGCTTCTAAATGCGTTATCATGATTTTAAATGTGTTGCCATTATCGTGTGCCGTCAAATTTCTAACATTTTCGAGCATAAATGCTTTTGGTTTTTTTTCTTTTAATATTCTCTCAATTTCAAAAAAAAGCGTTCCACAAGTCTCGTTTGCAAAACCTTCTTTTTTTCCAATGATCGAGAAGGCTTGGCAAGGAAATCCCCCCAATAAAATATCAAAATCCGGGATACTGCTCGCCTCAATCTTTGTAATATCTCCAGCAGGGTGTTCTCCAAAATTTGCTTCATATGTCTTGCAGGCATCTTCGTCAAATTCACTTGAAAAGATGCACCTTCCGCCAACACTTTCAAAACCCAATCTTATTCCGCCAATTCCGGCAAACAAATCAATAAAAGTAAAACTATCCCATTTCATACCAATTCACCACCATTCTCATGATTAGCATACACTTCAACAATATTTTAAAACTTTATTTCCAGTCTTTGCAGCATTTTCAAAATTAATTTGTTGTCATTGTGTCAAGCCACAAGTGCCTATAATTTTACTGATACAGTATATCACAAGTGTGGTTAGGAATCAATAACACAATTAATTACACAATATTGTAATTGTATCAAAAATTGAATCATTTCAACCTTATTACATTTTACTTTTCACTTTGAGCGAAGCGAAAAACAGCCCCGCTAAAAGCGGAGCTGTCGAATACCGGGAAACCGGGGTTATTTTATTTCTTTGCCTTTGCGGCTTTCTTGGCTTTTCTCTCGTCCTTGCTGTCGAGCCAACCGAACTTATACATTGCAAACGCGCCGAGGAGCGATGCTATAATGGTGACGAAGATAAGCGTTCCGACGCCCATGGTCGAGGCGAAGATGAGGGTTATGACGCCGACCATTATCGGGAAGATGGATATCTTCCAGTGCTTCGAGAAGTAGGTCGCGGCGAGCGCGCCGAAGAGCGCGGGCAGCACCTGCTTGAAGGCGGGGGCGATGTTGGGGTTGGTGGTCAGCGCGGGGAGCACCGGACGAAACGCGAGCACGCCGACTGCGAGGATTATAGTAGTCGTGATAGCCGAGGACGCGATAGCGATAGTCGAGATGACTTCACCCTCTTCGGAGTTTGCGCGCACGCCCGCATTCTCCATGGCGTTGAGTCCGCAGGGCAGCTTGAGGTTCGTGATGTTGCCGGTGACGAAGCTCAGATATGTTCCGCCTGCGCCGAGCATGGGAGCATAGGTGAACACTTCGGCGATGCCGGAGATCCAGTAGACCGGGATAACGACCTTCATTGCATTGAAGAGCTTGCCCGCCTCGGGCCACGCATTGTAGTGCGCGCTTATCGCGATGGGCACGAGCATGAGGGCTGCAATGGCGGTTATCGAAGAAATTCTGCCCCAGATATGTATTTTTTCGCTGTAGGGCTTAGCGTTCTTTTTACTCATTTGCATTTCCCTCCTTATCAGCCTCTCCACTCAAGATAAGCGAGTCCCTCGGGGCAGAGCTTCGCTATAGCAATAGCGACGCCCATCGCGGCAAACATGCTTATCGGCAGAGCGAATGCTTCAAGCCACTTTATCTTGAACTTCTTGCACAGGAACGTGAGCAGACTCATGAATATCATCGCCGAGACGAGAACGCACACAGACATGAATCCCGCGCCGTCGCCGAACTCCGCGCCGTAGAGGGCGTTGTCGCCCGCCTTGCCTGCGCCGGCAATTGCACGCGCGACGAACGCGGCGATGATGCCGATAAACGCGGCTGCGGAAAGAGTATCAGCAAGCTTCGAGTTCTTGTCGGCGACCTTGCCCATGGTCTTCTGCACCTTCTTCATAACGAAGATGATGAGAATGAGCGGCAGGATGCAGCCGATGGTCATGACGAACGCGATGGTCGCAAAGACCTTGGGATCGGTCACGGGGCTCGAAAGAGTCAGACCGAAGGTATCGAGCGCTGCCTCAGCGGCGACGCTCTCATAGGCAAGGTTGCCTATGACCGAGAGTCTGATCCACGGCAGGACGATGCCCAGCGAGTTTGCGAGCACGATGACCGTTGCGAGAATCGAGATGGCGGGCGCGATAGTGAACAGCGCGCTCGACATAACAGTATTCTTCAGGGTATCAGTTGTTATTCCGAGTTTTTTGCCTTGTTTCCATGCCTTGATAAGGAAGAAAAGCGACTGCGCTATGACAAAGACGACGATGAAAAGACCGAGTCCTATCATAAAGCCGTTTTCCTTAAAATTTTCAGGGACCACAAAAACACCTCCTGTAAAATTTCAGCGTATTAACTCATTAAGAATGATATCATATTCGGACGGCGCCCGTCAAGAAAAGTCGGGGATATATTGTAAAAAATATACAATAATCCCACTTTCTTTATTTAATCCGGCACATACATTCCCGCCATTCTGCTCAACTTTTCATTTATCCGCATAATCTCCCTCAAGCGGCAAACAATACAGACACGCAACAAAAGCAAGGGAGTTAATATAATGAAAGCAACAGGAATAGTCAGAAGAATCGACGATCTCGGCAGGGTCGTTATCCCCAAGGAGATTCGCCGCACGATGCGTATCCGCGAGGGCGACCCGCTCGAAATATACACGGACGCGGACGGCGAAGTTATTTTCAAAAAATATTCGCAGGTCGGCGAGCTGTCGTCGCTGACGGCGCAGTATGCCGAGGTTCTGCACAAGAACACGGGGCTTCCGGTCGTGATAACCGACCGCGACAGGGTCATTTCCTGCGCGGGCGTACCGAAGAAAGAGACGGTCGAGCGCAGGATAACGCAGGCGCTCGAAAACATCATGGAGAACCGCAGTCCGTTTATCTGCGAGGAGGGCGGCGAACGGTTCCTTCCTATCGAGGGCGTTGAGCGCGACGCGGCGGCGGCGTTCCCGATAATCGGCGCGGGCGATGTATCCGGCGCAGTGGTTCTGCTTACGGCGGACGAGGCATCCGTGCCGACGCAGACGGAGATAAAGCTTGTTCAGGTCGCGGCTTCTTTCCTCGGCAAGCAGATGGAGGAATAACCTTTATTTTTCCTCTTGACAAGTGCCGCTATGCGCTATAAAATAATCGGGTATCCGATTGACGGGTTTGGGAGAGAGCCGAATTTCCGGCCACCGAAGGGGCGAAACTCTCAGGTAAAAGAACCGAGCCGGGACGGTCCTCTGGAAAGGCATTTGCACCGACGAAGCAATCCGCGAAGCGGAGAATCTTTCAGGTAAAAAGACAGAGTACACCATTTTTCTGATGGTGTACTCTTTTTGTTTTCGGAGGGGTTTATGGACATTCTCATTTTTGCTTTTGAAATTATCGGCACTGTTGCGTTTTCCGTTTCGGGCGCGATGACGGGGCTGAAGAAAAACATGGATATTTTCGGCGTCATGATTTTGGGCGTCGTGACGGCTATCGGCGGCGGAGTCACGCGTGATCTTATTCTCGGCATAACGCCGCCCGGTACATTCGGCCACCCGGTATATGCGATAGTCGCGACGGTCACGGCGATAATAACTTTTCTGCCGGCAGTCCGCAGACTGCTCACGAGTAATCAGCACGTCCACGACTTCGTCCTGCTGATTCTCGACTCGCTCGGGCTCGGAGTGTTCACGGTCGTCGGTATACAGACCGCTTACAGCGTCTCGACCGAACGCGGCGCGTTTCTTGTAGTATTCGTCGGAGTCATAACCGGAGTCGGCGGCGGAGTGCTGCGTGATGTTCTCGCCGGGGAGAAGCCGTACATATTCGTAAAGCACATCTACGCCTGCGCGTCGATAGCCGGCGCGGTCGCCTGCGTTATCATCTGGCGCTTCAACAGCACCGCGGCGGTCATCGCGGGCGCGGCAATAGTGTTCGTTGTCCGCCTGCTCGCCGCCCACTTCAGATGGAGCCTGCCTAAGGCGGACAGATTCGGTCCCGCTTTGCCGCAGGAGCAGAGCGAAAACGACGAGAACACGCAGGAAATATGATTTCGCGGAGTTATTTATTTAATAGAAAGCCTGCCCGATGGTTGTCCGTTGGGTGGGCTTTGGTTTTTGTAATGCGGAGTTTAAAGTGGAAGTGCAGTGACATATTGGGATTTTCACATCTTATTCCACGGCACAAACGGCGGTCTGCCGTCTTATAGCATTGTCCATTCCCCGAAGCGTCTTACATTTCGCCTTTAAATGTTAACTGAAATTAAACTATATTCCTTTTTTCTTTAAACTTCGCTTTTATGCTATTGTTAAATCCCGCGGGGTAGGGTATAATTTAATAAGAATTTTAAGTGGAACGGTGAAAGTATGGCATACGACTCTCAATGTAATAACGGAGCGCCCAACGGGTACGGATATCAGCCGGGGCCCGCTCAGACTCTCGAGATAAAGCAGCGCGAGAAGCGCCAGATAAGAAAGCTCGGCAACATAAGCGGCCTGGGCATATTATTGTTCGCCCTGTTCCAGTTTATCGGTGCGGGACTGCTGTTTGCTTTAAATCTCTATGACGACTACGCGAACGAGACCGACCGCGGCTATGCGATAGGCGTACTGATGTCGATTTTCTGCATATTCGTCCCGTTCTTCCTGTCGAGCCTGATGCTCAAAGATAAGCGTCAGCAGTGTCTGAACTTCGGAAAGCCCTATGACACGCGCCTCATGCTTTTAGCTGTGCCCGCAGGTCTGATGATCTGCATGATAGGCAACTACGCGACGAACTTTCTCTCGACCTTTGTCGAGAGCACGACCGGCATAACATTTGAATATCCCGATTCGCGCACCCCGACGACGCCGCTGGGCATTGCGATGTATCTTATCCAGCTCGCTGTAGTGCCTGCGCTCGTTGAGGAATATGCGCTGCGCGGCGTTGTTATGATGCCCGCGCGCAAGTTCGGCAACTGGTTCGCAATTCTTGTCTCGTCCGCCCTGTTCGGCATGATGCACGGCAACCTCGTCCAGGCTCCGTTCGCGTTCATCGTCGGCATCGGCATCGGCTATTTTGTTATAGTCACCGGCTCGATGTGGACGGGAGTCATGATACATTTCTGCAACAATATGTTCTCCGGCGTTATCTCGATACTCTATGAATTCCTGCCGGAAAAGACGGTCAACCTCATCTATTATATCTGCGTCGCGGTGTTCTTTGCGGCGGGCATAATCTGCCTGATTCTCTTCATGAGAAGGGCGCGCCAAAAGAATATCCAGACGAAATTCAGAAAACCGCGCACCGCACTTTCGCGCGGCGAACGCACGGCGGCGTATTTTATAAATGTCCCGATGATAATCTCTATCATCTATCTGCTCTACACGACATATACTTTTATCACATGGCCTTCGTAACCGGGGAGTGGAAGAATGACTGACAGAGAGCTTATGCAGGCGGCGATCGCGCTTGCACGGGAGGCTGCGGCAGACGGCGAAGTGCCCGTCGGCGCGGTGGTCACAAGAAACGGAGAGATAGTTTCGGTCGGGCGCAACAGACGCGAAAAGGACAAAAACGCCCTCGCTCACGCCGAAATTGAAGCGATAGACAGAGCGTGCAAGGCACTCGGCGGCTGGCGGCTCTGGGAGTGCGAACTGTTCGTGACGCTTGAACCGTGTCCGATGTGCGCCGGGGCGATAATAAATTCGCGCATAAAGCGCGTGGTGTTCGGGGCATACGACCCGAAGGCGGGCTCGTGCGGGTCGGTAAACAACCTGTTTTCTTTTCCGTATAATCACTCGCCCGAGGTCGAGGGCGGTTTCATGCAGGACGAGTGTGCTCTGCTTTTGAAGCAGTTCTTTGCCGAGCTGCGCAGGACAAAATAAATTCCCGAAAGGGCTGAAGGATATGGCAATAAAGGATCTTGCCGAACTCATCAAAAAATTCACTCAGAAAGACAAATTCAAGCCAACGACAGTGCAGGTCATCAGGGCGGCAAAAAATCCGCCCGTTCCCGCGCAGAATGAGGATATCTCTGTCCCGTCGGAGGGCGAGCGCATCCATTTTCTCAACACCGGGCGCTCGGACTGCATTCTTCTCCAGAGCGAAAGTAAATTCGCTCTCGTTGACTGCGGCGACGCAGAGCACGCGAAACATACGGCGCGGTATCTGAAAGAAACTGCCGGCGGGAAGATAAATCTTGACTTTATCGCGATAACCCATCTTCATTCCGGCCATGTCGGCGGACTCGAGACGCTCCTTGACGACGGGGATATAACAATCGGCAAGATATATCTCAAGCCGTTTATCAGCCCTAACCTCGCGCAGTGGGACAAGTGTCTCCACGACGGCGATGCGCTGTATAAATCGCTCAGCGAAAAGGCGCAGAGCATGAATATCCCGGTCATCGGCTGCGTGCCGGATGAACCGTTTGCGCTGGGCAGCTGGACTCTGCGTTTCTTCAACACCGAGCCCGACTCATACCACAAGAACATCGGCGAAAACGACAACTCGCTCGCCATACTCGCCGAGCAGAACGGCAGGCGTATTCTTTTGGCGGGCGACATGGTAAACGACACGGGCGACCTCGCGAGACTCGCGAACGCCGTCGGGCGAATCGACGCGCTGAAAGTCCCCTGCCACGGCGAACGCGCCGTCCCGCAGGAAGCGCTGGACAAGCTCCGCCCCGAGACGATGATAATCACGAACCGCCTCGCCGAGATATCTGACGATGTGCTCGTCGGCATAATGTCGGCGTTCGGGCGCAAAGCGTATTCGACCTCGGACAGCGGCGGAATAGCCCTCACCCTCACGCGCGACGGGCTTGAAGTCAGCCGCGAAATACAGCTTCGGGAAACGGCATAAAAAATATAAAACCGCGGAGGCAGATATATTCTGTCTCCGCGGTATGATTTTTGCGGGTATAATTCGATAAAAATTTGTTGCCGAGCCGTTGTTTAATTTTCAAGGTACCCGAATTTGCGGCTCATTGCGTCCTGCAAATCCCGCGTCGATACCGCGCATTTTCTTCGCGGGCGGATGATATCCGACCATATCGCGCACTTTTTCACTATTCACTTTTACTTATTACTTTGAGCGAAGCGAAACAAACCCCTCAGTCTCGACTTTGCCGAGCCGGCTCCCCTGCAGGGGAGCCGAAAAGCAGGCGAACGAAGTTCGCCCCTACGGTCGAAACAATAAATTTTGCGAGGATTTCGTGCCGCTCACGCGGCAGCGGTGCGTCGAGTCGCCGCACCCTACAAGCTGCGTGTCAATAAATTTGTACAGACTTCACGGTCGGAGATATCCGCCCATATCGCGTACTTTTTCACTATTCACTTTTACTTATTACTTTGAGCGAAGCGAAACACCCTCTACGGGGGAGCCTAAATAAAATAACACAGCAACAGCCGCAACAGTTTTCATGTCGCGGCTGTTTTTTATATATTATAATAGTATTATTTATGCCCTCGCTGCGAAAACGCAGGTGAATATGCCGCCGCTTTGATTCGCCGCCGCATGTCCGCCGTATTTTTCGGCGGTCTCTTCGAGAATCTTCAATCCGTAGCCGTGGTCGCCCGTCCGCTTCTTTTTCTTCTCTTCGTAGTCGGGCGCGACGGCGTTCTCGCTGCTGATATATAACATTCCGTCGTTTTCGTCGACGAAGCTTCTTATTTTTATATATCTGTTCTCTTCGAGAGCTTTTGCCGCATTTATCGCATTGTCGAAAATATTGACATACGCCTTGCAGATATCGACATCCTCGATACCAACAAACCTCGGCACATTGAGGTCGAAATCATAGGCGATGTCATTCTTTCTGCACTCGTTCGCCTTGTTCGAGGCGATAACATTAACAAGAGTGTTGAGACAGAATTTTTCTATTTTTATATCCGCGACCTCTGTTCTGAGCTGGTCGAGCATCCGCTCGGCCGCTTCGCGGTCGACTTCGTTTGAGCTGTGGACGACTTCATATGCCGTCTGAATTATGTTCGCGAGGTCGTGGCGTATCTTTCTCACTTCGTTGCTGCTGTTTTCGACATTTTTGTAATATTCGAGATTCAGCGCGTTTTGATAATCTTTTATTCTCAGCTCCTCGCGCAGCTTCTCGTTCTGCGACGAGCGCACCATGATATAGAGCAAAACGGCGTCGGAGATTATGCACAGAACCGCCGCAACGCAGAGCATTATCATCGGCGCGCGGGTCGGATCCTCAAGAAACGGCAGCCCGGTGTTCTTGTCCCTGAACCAGCCGTAATATGAGATTATCATCATCGCCGCCGCCATGACTATGACCTGACTCAGCGGGAAGAAGATAAATGTCGCCATCTGCCCGCTCGGGAGAATCATATTTTTGTGCTTCTTCATTCTAAGATAAGTAAAGCCGCCGAAGAGCACTATCAGCCCCACTGTATTCGGCAGGGAGACTATATAGGTCATTATGTCGTCATAGGGATTGAGCCCGCAGGCGATACACCCGGTTACGAGCAGAGCCGAAACGAGATATGTAAACGACATCAGAACTATCGAGACGAAAAGCCGGGTTCTGAGTTTGTCTTTGAAATAGGCTATTGACGAAATGAAATAATATGCAAACGCCGGAATCTTAAAAAACACCGACGGCACATCGTAGAAATAATGCTGGGCGAGCGCTATTGCCGAGAACGGTATGAGCGTCAAGAAAAATACCGCGTAGCGATTGAAGCGCGGGGTGAGGTTCATGCACAGAAAGACCACCACGAGCGCTATCGAAAGAAAGTTAAACACATACCAGAACGCATCAAAAAATGTCATTTGACCAAAGCTCCCTTAAAAAGCACATACCTGTCCGTTGAATCCTTTTTCCTGGAACGGCTTATCGGAATTATCTTCCCGTTCATCATGATAAACTGCGTCGCAGTATATCTCGCGATATATTTTAAATTCACAAGATAGCTCTTGTGGCAGCGGACGAAGCCCGCTTCGAGCTGCCGTCCCGCCTCGTCGAGCTTGCCCGGCACGGCGACGCTGTCTCCGTCAACCGTATGTATCTCCAGATAATTGCGCACGCTGACGATAAAAAGTATCTTATCGCACCCTATCCTGTGGATGCTGCCGCGGCGGGTGTATTCAAAATATTCGCGGCTCGGTCTTTGATGCATCCCGGCGCGTTCGCGCTCTATATAGCCGAGAAGCAGCTTCGGGTCGACAGGCTTATAGATATACCCGCAGTCGTCAACGGTCACGAACGCCTTCGAGACGAGATCCTGATTCCCGGAGACGAAAACTATCTTGACCCCGGGGCACAACGCGCCGACAAACTCAGCGATATCCACGCCGCTCTCGTCGCTGACGGCAATATCGAGAAAGGCGAGGTCGAATTTTCTGTTTGCGTCCTCGGGCGCAAGCTTCTCGGACAGCTCGGCGGAGCTGTGTACGCCGACAAGCTCAATATCGGGATAAGCGTCCGCGATTATTTCGGATATCTGCTTGACCATTGCGGGCTCATCGTCGCATATGAGAATACGCATAGTGAGACCTCCCTTTCTTTATAAAATAAAATATAAAATGTGTTTATATGCGTTTGTATATATCATAGTATACAAAAATACTCGTCTTTTTTCAAGGACAAAAACTGTCACAGGCAAGAAAATATTTTTTCTCTCCGCCGACTCTTTTCAAAGGGAAATAAATGTTGTATAATTTTGATATATAACTGCTTGATTAGGGGTGTTTGTTTGTCCGGGGACTACTCCAGCCGCAACCGCAGGATGCTCAAAAGGTTCCTGCCTTACTATAAAAAATATTCGGGACTGTTCGCCCTCGATATGTTCTGCTCCGCGATGACCACCGTATGCGAGATCGCCCTGCCGCTGATAGTGCGGCAGATAACCGACCGCGCGGCGCATGATATTCACGACCTGACGGCGGAGCTGATAATAAAAATCGTCGGCTTCTACATTCTACTGCGAATAATCGACACCGCCGCGAGCTACTACACGGCATCGGGCGGTCACATAATGGGCGCGAGAATTGAAACGGACATGCGAAACGACCTGTTCTCGCATCTTCAGGATATGTCATATTCATTCTATGACGACACGAAGATAGGCCAGCTCATGTCGAGAATAACAAACGACCTGTTTGACATAACCGAGCTCGCCCATCACGGTCCGGAGAACGTCCTGATGACCGTGATAAAAATAGTCGCAGGATTCATCATGTTCGCGTCGATGAACATATGGCTTGCGATAATAGTCTTTTCGCTCATGCCTCTTATGATGCTTCTGACTTCGCACAGCCGCCGCAAGATGCGCGCCGCGTTCAAACAGCAGAGACGCGAGATAGGCGAGATAAATGCGCGGACGGAGGATTCACTGCTCGGCATAAGAGTTGTCAAGAGCTTTGCCAACGAAGACATTGAGCGCGAAAAGTTCAACGAGGGCTCTCGCCGCTTCTTCAAATCGAAGAAAAACGGCTACAGATACATGGCGAGCTTCCACTGCACCGTAAGACTCTGCGACGGACTGATGTATATAGCAATAGTCGGCGTGGGCGCAGTGTTCATGATGAAAGGCAAGACTACCGTCGGCGACTTCTCGGCGAGCCTGCTCATGGTCAGCACCCTGCTCGCGGCGATACGCACAATGGTCGAATTCAGCGAGCAGTTCAACCGCGGCATGACTGGCATCGAGCGCTTCACTGAAATAATGGACGAAGTCAGCGACATAAAAGACAGTCCGGACGCAAAGCCCATAAGCGGCGTCAAGGGCGATATCGAATTCAAAAACGTTACATTTTCATACAAGGGCACGGACAAGAAAATTCTTTCCGATTTCTCCCTGCATATAGCTCCTGGCGAGAATGTTGCCCTCGTCGGTCCGTCCGGCGGCGGCAAGACTACGCTTTGCAATCTTATCCCCCGCTTCTACGATGTGGATTCGGGCAGCATACTGCTCGACGGCACGGATATCCGCGACATAACTTTAGCTTCGCTGCGCTCGAATATAGGCACGGTTCAGCAGGATGTCTACATGTTCTCCGGCACGGTCAGGGACAACATAGCCTACGGATGCCCGGGAGCTGAAAAAGAAGATATAATAGCCGCGGCGAAGCGAGCCGGGGCACACGAATTTATAGAAGAGCTGCCAGAGGGCTACGACACATATGTCGGCGAGCGCGGAGTCAAGCTCTCCGGCGGTCAGAAACAGCGAATTTCAATCGCGCGCCTGTTTTTGAAAAACCCTCCGATAGTCATTCTCGACGAGGCGACGAGCGCGCTCGACAACGAGAGCGAACGCCTTGTTCAGCAGTCGCTCGAAGAGCTTGCAAAGGGGCGCACGGTCATAACTATTGCCCACAGGCTCACGACAATCAGAAACGCGGCGGAGATAGTCGTGCTGACAGAAGACGGCATCGCTGAGCAGGGCAGCCACCGCGAGCTCATGGCAAAGGGCGGCGTATACAGCGAGCTCTACAGCATGTATTCAATTGACTGATTTTTCCGAAAGGACGGATATAAAAATGCTTAAAAATATTTCACCTATCATCTCCCCCGAGCTTCTCAAGATCCTCATGGAGATGGGACACAGCGACGAGATAGTTATCGGCGACGGCAATTTCCCCGCGGCGAGCATAGCTCAGCGCCTTGTTCGCCTCGACGGTCACGGAGTGCCCGAGGTTCTCGACGCGGTTTTGAAGCTCATGCCCCTCGACACCTATGTTGACGCCCCCGTTGCGCTCATGGACAACAACGGCGACGGAGACCGCCCGGCAGTCTGGGACAAATACGAAGAGATAGTCAAAGCGAACGAGGGCGACAAGAACTTCGAACTCATGGAGCGCTTCGCTTTCTATGACAGAGCGAGAAAGGCATACGCCGTCATCGCGACGGGCGAGACCGCCGTATACGCAAACATCATCCTCAAAAAGGGCGTTGTAAAATAACTCGGAGGACTCTGCATCAATGGAAAAAAGAGTTTTGGCGTTCGACTTCGGCGCGTCGAGCGGACGCGCGATAATCGGACATTTTGACGGGGAGAATATCCGCCTCGAAGAAGTTCACCGCTTCTCGAACGACCCCGTGAGCGTGAACGGCACGCTCTATTGGGATGTTCTGCGCCTGTTTTTTGAGATAAAGCAGGGACTGACAAAGGCGAAGCTCGCCGGCGGATTCGACAGCATCGGTATCGACACCTGGGGCGTTGACTTCGGGCTTTTGGATGAGTTCGGCTGCCTGCTCGAAAATCCCATTCACTACCGCGACGCACGCACGGCGGGAATGATTGAAGAAGTGTTTAAAACAGTTCCCCGCGAGGAGCTTTACTCCCGCACGGGCATCCAGTTCATGGAGCTCAACACGCTCTTCCAGCTCTGCGCGCTCAAAAAATACCGCCCGCACATTCTCGACAGGGCGGATAAAATGCTGTTCATGCCCGATTTATTCGCATATATGCTCACGGGCAGAAAGCAGACAGAATATTCAATAGCGACCACCTCGCAGATGGTTGACATAAAGACAAAAGACTGGGCATACGACATTCTCGACCGCCTCGGCATCCCGTCGGGAATCCTCACGCCCATTGTGCCGTCGGGTACCGAAAACGGAATGCTCAGCGCGGAGATATGCGAAGAGCTGGGGCTCGACCCCGTTAAAGTTGTCAGCGTATGCGGACACGACACGCAGTCGGCGATAACCGCCGTACCCTCTCAGCTTGACAGCTTCGCGTTTTTGAGCAGCGGCACATGGTCGCTCTTCGGCACGGAAATACCCGAGCCTATTGTCAACAACACATCGCTCTCGATAAACATCACCAACGAGGGCGGCTACGGCGGCATGACCGGGCTGCTCAAGAATATAATCGGACTGTGGCTCATTCAGGAGAGCCGCAGGCAGTGGAAGCGCGAGGGCGAGGAATACAGCTACGCCGACCTCGAGCGCATGGCGCTCTCGGCGGAGCCGTTCAAGTGCTTTATCGACCCCGACTCCCCCGAGTTCACGCCGCCCGGAGATATACCCGGCCGCGTGCGCGAATTCTGCCGCAAAACGGGTCAGTATGTCCCGCAGACAGTCGGCGAGATAATGCGCTGCATCTACGAGAGCCTTGCGATGAAATACCGCAGCACGTTCTCGATGATAAAAGAATGCACCGGCAGGGACTATCCTGATATACATGTTATCGGCGGCGGCACGAAAGATACCCTGCTCTGCCAGATGACCGCGAACGCCTGTAATGCCCCCGTGAAGGCGGGTCCGATAGAGGCGACCGTGCTCGGCAACATCGCCGTTCAGCTCCTGAGCTCCGGCGACATTCCGGATATCAAAAAGGCGAGGGAGATAATCTCGCGCAGCGAAGCATTACGCGAATATGCTCCGTGCGACACCGACAAATGGGCGGGCGCATATGAGAGCTTTTTGAAAATACTTAAATAAGTGTTGCGCCCGGTAGTGGCAACACAACATCGAAAGGATGACTGAAAAATGGCAAAAGCAAAGCTTGGAATCAGACCCATCATTGACGGCCGCTGGGGCGGAGTCAGAGAGAGTCTTGAGGAAAAGACGATGAACATGGCGCTCGCTGCCAAGAAGCTCATCGAAGAAAATGTGTTCTATTCGGACGGCACTCCCTTTGAGTGCATCATCTCCCCCTGCACGATAGGCGGAGCAGCAGAAGCGGCAAAGTGCGCCGACTTCTTCTCGACTCAGAATGTCTGCGCGACTCTCTCCGTCACCCCCTGCTGGTGCTACGGCAGCGAGACGATGGATCTCGATCCCCTGACCGTCAAGGCAGTCTGGGGCTTCAACGGCACCGAACGCCCCGGCGCGGTCTATCTCGCGGCGGTTCTGGCGGCTCACGCGCAGAGAGGGCTGCCCGCATTCTCGATTTACGGCAAGGATGTTCAGGATGTCACCGACAACTCCATCCCCGATGACGTTGCCGAGAAGATTCTCCGCTTCGCACGCTGCGCCGCGGCTGTCGGCCAGCTCAGAGGCAAGTCTTATGTCGGCATAGGCGCTGTCGCAATGGGTATCGCAGGCTCGTTCTGCGACGCCGATTTCTGGCAGGAATATCTCGGCATCCGCGCCGAGTGGGTCGACATGGTCGAAGTTACCCGCCGCGTCGAGCTCGGCATCTATGACCACGAGGAATATGAGCGCGCGCTCAAGTGGGTCAAGGCAAACTGCCCCGAGGGCTTCGACAAGAACCCCGAAAATATCAGACACACCCCCGAGCAGAAGGAGAAGGAGTGGGAGTTCGTCGTCAAGATGACCCTCATCTGCCGCGACATCATGCTCGGCAACGATAAGCTCAACGATGTCCGCCCCGTCGGCGCAGAGGCTGAACACTCCGGCCCGAAGGACGGCTGGCACGAAGAGGCACTCGGCCGCAACGCTATTCTCGGCGGCTTCCAGGGTCAGCGCCAGTGGACCGATTTCATGCCCAACGGCGACTTCACCGAGGCTATGCTCAACACCACCTTCGACTGGAACGGCAAGAAAGAGCCGCTCACTTTCGCCACCGAGAACGACGGTCTCAACGGTCTGTCGATGCTTCTGGGCAAACTCGTCACCGGCAGAGCGAGCCTGTTCGCCGATGTTCGTACATACTGGAGCCCCGACGCTGTTGAAAGAGTCTGCGGCATGCGCCCCGAGGGCGTTGCAAAGGACGGCTTCATCCACCTCATCAACTCCGGCGCCGCCGCGCTTGACGCCACCGGCGTCTGCAAGGACAAGGACGGCAACGCGGTCATGAAGGAGTGGTGGAACGTCACCGACGAGGATATCGACGCTATGCTCAAGGCTACCGACTGGTGCCCCGCAGACCTCGGATATTTCAGAGGCGGCGGATACTCCTCGCACTTCAAGACTCAGGCTGTCATGCCCATGACAATGATAAGAGTCAACATCATCAAGGGTCTCGGCCCGGTGCTTCAGATAGCCGAGGGCTACACCGCCACCCTGCCCGATGAGATCCACAACAAGCTCGACATGCGCACCGACCCGACCTGGCCGACCACCTGGTTTGCCCCGAGACTCACCGGCAAGGGCGCGTTCAAGGATGTCTACTCCGTCATGGCGAACTGGGGCGCAAACCACGGTGCTATCAGCTACGGCCACATCGGCAAAGACCTCATCACGCTCGCGAGCATGCTCAGAATCCCCGTTGCGATGCACAACGTCGCCGACGAGGACATCTACCGTCCGCACGCATGGTCTGCGTTCGGCACGAAGGATCTCGAGAGTGCAGACTACAGAGCCTGCGCCGCCTACGGCCCGCTGTATAAATAAGATAAAAATAAAAAGTTCCGTCCGGGAAACCGGGCGGAATTTTTTATGTGCCGACTAAAACTGATAATCATAAGCTTAAGCCCAATCACTTTGATTATCAAAAATAATCGTATTTATTACTTTATTCGTTGTTATTTTGCAAATCCATTATATGTAGAAAATCCGAGCATGTAGACCGCCATTGCTATTGCTAAATCGCTATTTCCGCAATTGTTTTTATCTGCAATTGCTTTCAGCTCTTCTATGACGGTATCATGGGGTACCAATTCACTTCCACTTGATTCTACAACTTTTTGAATTACCTCAGGCAATACCATGCACATTTGATAGAAGGCATCTTCCTGCCCAGTTACAAGTTCATAAAATTGGTCAAGACTCACCCTGCGAATAAGCCTATGTCCCATTCTTTGACCATCAACAGAAGTTTCCCATTTAATGTTCTGCGATTTTTTGGCAATAGCTTCGACAAGGAAGCAAGCGCAATCATCATCTTTCAAAAGCTGATTCTGCATTTTTATAAAGGTTTTTCCGGATGCGGATGAGTTCATCGTGTTGTGCTTATTTTTCATCTCAACATATACGGTATGAACAATCGACTTATCCGGCAAAACGATTCCATCGGGGTTAGTATAAATAACATCCCAGCCGCCTTCCTCTCCATTCCGCGGCACATGGCAATTTGTTACATACTGAAAAATCTGCTGATGGAAATAACCGATATCATTATTATTAGATTTATCCCGCTGACGAAAAATTTCATTACTTATAGTTTCTTCCCATGTTGCTCGATATACGGTTTTGTCAAAAATCAACTTAACAGGGTCAACAATGTTGCGATTAAATCTTTTTAAATCAAACGATTCCAGCTTGTCACCATACTTTTGAATCGTTGACCTGACATGATCCGTAAACTCTTGTTCTGTGATGAATGATAGATTCCAGCTCATAAGTTTTTTAAAGCCTCCTTTATCTCTAAAGCAATTTCATAAGCAAGATTAACAGGAACCGCATTTCCTACCTGCTTGTATTGTGAGTTTATGCTCCCGCAAAACTCCCAGTTGTCCGGAAAACTTTGGCATCTTGCGTTTTCTCTGATTGTAAAAGGTCTGGATTCTATCGGATGACAACGGTCTGTTTGTTTTTGGCTTGGAGATGTTAAAACTGTCAACGATGGTTCATCCAAACTCATACGCCTTAATATGCCAGTACGTCCCCCGCCCATATGCCAACAGCTTTTCATATATTCTTTAGCAATATTTTCGGGAATGTCACGCCAATATCCGCCGGGAGGAACAAGGTCATATATTTTTCGTTTATATTCAGAATACAGTGCCCCATCGCTTTTCGGACAGTCAAGAAGAATATCTCTCAAAACAGGTTTATAATCATGCGGTGTTGGAAACTCAAAATGTATTCTATCGAGCAAATCATTTCTTATTCCGATTGTAATTAGGCGTTCTCTCTTTTGTGCGACGCCATAATTCCAAGCGTTTAACACTTTCTTTTGAATGGTATAACCTGCTTGTTCAAATATATTAATAATTGTTTTATATGTTCTTCCTTTGTCATGGGTGAGAAGTCCTCGAACATTTTCAAACAAAAACATCTTTGGCTGGAGCTTTTCCAAAAATATCGCATAGTGATAAAAAAGTGTTCCGCGTGCATCCTCCAGCCCCAACTTTTTCCCCGCATACGAAAATGCCTGACACGGTGCTCCACCTGACAGCAAATCAAGTTCGCCTTTTTTTAAAGAAAAGTATTTCTCTAAGTCAAGACAAGACACATTGGCTATATCATCCTCAATTATTCGCCAATTAGGTCTATTTTTTCTAAGTGTATCACAGGCATTTTTATCAAATTCAAGGCAAGCCAGTGTAGTAAACCCGGCTTTTTCAATGCCAAGAGCCAAACCTCCCGCACCAGCAAACAATTCAATCGTTGAAAGCATTACCATTCCTCATTCTTTATCAAATCAACTGGAATAACACATATAAACCTAAGAGACTTGAATTAAGCAAAGTTTATCACGGAAAACATCAAAAGTCAATTCAATTTCGCATAGGGAAAATAAATTGCTTTTTATACGCTCAATATCAAACACATTTAATTTAAAAGAAAAAGCACTTGCATATGCAAGTGCTTTTTCTGGCGCGCTGCAAGGGATTCGAACCCCTGACCTTTTGGTTCGTAGCCAAACACTCTATCCAACTGAGCTAGCAGCGCATCTGATTGCCATAGTATATTAGCACAACGCGCCGCAAAAATCAACTGTTATTTCAAAATTTTTTTATTTTTCTCCGCTGCCCGGCGGATACAGTCTGCGCGGCGGCGGTTTTCGGTCTGCCCGCGGCGCTTTTTTTGACAGTTTTTTTGCCGGCTTCGGAAAGTTTTTCTTTTCTTTGGGGGCGCGGATAAATATTTTCTGCGGCGGGTGCCGCTTCGCGGTTTTTTAAAATTTTTTTGCTATTACATTGTAATCATCAATTTTTTGCTATATAATTGAATGGATAGATTGGGGCTTTGTTTATGAAAAGCCGCGAAGGGAGAAAAATTTGTAATGAGCGACAGAACATACGTCTTATCATACGACATCGGCACGACGGGCGTCAAAACCTGTCTGTTTGAAGTTGAAGATGAAATAAAGCTGATCGCTGCGGAGATGGAAGGCTATTCGCTGACCGTTTATCCGGACGGCGGCGCAGAGCAGGATCCCGACGAGTGGTGGAGCGCGATATGCAACACCACGAAGAGACTCATGAATTCAACGAGCGTGAGCACTTCGGAGATAGCCGGTATATCCTTCTGCTCCCAGATGCAGGGGCTCGTGCTCGTCGACAAGGACGGCCAGCCCGTGCGCAAGGCGATGAGCTACATGGATCAGCGCGCAAAGAAGCAAATAAAAGAACTCATGGCTTACGGTCCGCAGATCGCGGGAGCTTATATTCCGAAGCTTCTCAAGTCTCTGCAGATAACCGGTGCCGTGTCCGCGAGCGTCAAGGATCCCGTATACAAATATAAATGGGTCGAGGAGAACGAGCCCGAGAACTTCGCGAGAACCTACAAGTGGCTCGACGTCAAAGAATACATAATCTGCCGCATGACCGACAAGTTCGTCATGACGCGCGACTCGGCTTTCGGCACTCTGCTCTACGATGTCCGCAAGGGCAAGGAGGGCTGGAGCCCCGAGATGCTCAAGATGTTCAACGTCAAGCCCGAGCATATGGCTGAGATAATCGACTCCACCGCTCTCGTCGGCGGTCTTACCGAAAAGGCTGCGGACGATCTCGGACTGTGCGAGGGCACTCCCGTATTCGGCGGCGGCGGAGACGCTTCGCTCATCGGCGTCGGCGCGGGCGCAGTCGCCCTCGGCGATACTCATATTTACTGCGGCACATCCGGCTGGGTCACGACCGTTGTTGACAAGAATATAGTCGACACGAGCGCGATGATCGCCGCGATAGTCGGCGCGCAGAACGGCAAGCTCAACTACTTCGCGGAGCTTGAGACCGCCGGTAAATGCCTCGAGTGGGTCAAGGATCACCTTGCCCTCGATGAAATTGACATATTCCTCGAGAAGACCGATGTCGCCTCCTCGAAGGAGTCCATATTCACGAGCCTTTACGACTACATGTCGCATGTTATAAACAAGACCCCCGCAGGCTGCGGCGGAGTTATCTTCACCCCGTGGCTGCACGGCAACCGCTGCCCGTTCGAGGATCCGAACGCCCGCGGAATGTTCTTTAACATCAGCCTTGAGACCGGCAAGACCGAGCTCATCCGCGCCGTTGTTGAGGGCACTTGCATGCACCTGCGCTGGTTCCTTGAGACCGAGGACAAAAAGACCAAGACCTCCGATGTTCTCCGCTTTGTCGGCGGCGGCGCTCTCTCCGACGTCACCAGCCAGATACTCGCGGACTGCACGGGCAGAACAGTCGAGGTCGTTGCAAGCCCGCAGAACGTCGGCGCAGTCGGCGCGGCGGTCATCTCCGCAGTCGGTCTGGGCATGATAGGCAGCATCGAAGAGGCGAAGAAGCTCGTCCCGGCGAAGAAGACGTTTATCCCGAACCCCTCGCTCAAGCCCATATATGACAAGAACTTCGCAGTCTTCAAGAACCTCTACAAGAGCAACAAGGAGAATTTTGCGGCTCTCAACGGCTGATAAACGGTTCAAACCGCCTTTTTGTGTCAATCATATCTTCGATTCCGCACTTGAAAAAGTGCAATACCCTGTGTTATACTGAAACAGGCAATAATTTTCGGACGATAAGGACGAAGGGGAGGTCTTAAAGAATGAAGAAAATCATCTCGGCTCTGCTCATCTGTATGCTTGCGGCAGTCTGCCTTTTCACCGGCTGCTCAAAAGCAAAGGGACTCAAAGTCAAGGACAGCAGCGGCAACGACCGCGTGCTCGTGACCGACGAAAACGGCAAGCCCGTCTATGACGAGGCAGGCAATATTGTCATTGTCGACACGGACGAAAAGGGCAAGGCAAAGAAGGACGAAAACGGCGAGCAGGCAACAAACGCCATCGCGCTCGATTATCTTCTCGTCTCCGGCAAGAACGCCTACTGCAGATATTTCACATTCACCCAGCCCTCCGGCTACGATATGTCGGCGGTCGGCACCGCGATAACCCTCACAAAAGGCAACGAGACCATCGACATAATTTATGACACCGAAAAGAGCGTCGATGACAAGTCCGCCGATATCGGCAAGGTCATCTCTTCGCTCAAGGAGCAGGGCTTCAACCCCGAGGTCAACGACGAGACGAAGACCCTCTGCGGCGAGGACGCAAAGTTTACGGAGATAAAGGTCTCCGCGAACGGCAGAGAGGCGTTCATGGTCTCCGCCCTGTTCGAGAAGAACGGCGTGACCTATGCCTGCACCTACAAAACTTCAAAAGCCGGCGCAAACACCGGAGATTTTGAATCAATTGTCAATTCTATTTCGTTCAGATAACAGACGATAAAAAGTATTCTGACTGTTGAAAGGAGAACAGTATGTTATTTTCACTTGATATCGGTATCGATTTGGGTACCGCGAACACCCTCGTGTTCGTAAAAGGCAAGGGCATCGTTATAAGAGAGCCCTCCGTCGTTGCGGTCGATCAGAAGTACAATCCGCCCAGAGTCGTTGCCGTCGGCACAGAAGCCAAGGAGATGATCGGCAGAACTCCCGGCTCTATAACCGCAGTCCGTCCCCTCAAGGACGGCGTTATCGCCGACTTCGACATCACCGCGGATATGCTCAAGGCTTTCATAAAGAAGGTCACGAAGAACTCCCCGCTCGCGAGAGTCCGCGTTATGATCTGCATCCCCTCGGGCGTTACCGGCGTTGAGAGAAACGCTGTCAACGACGCCGCGAGAAGCGCAGGCGCAAAATATGTCAGCCTCATTGAGGAGCCCATGGCTGCCGCTATCGGCGCGGGTCTCCCCGTCTCCGAGCCCACCGGAAGCATGGTCGTCGACATCGGCGGCGGCACGAGCGAAGTTGCCGTTATCTCCCTGGGCGACGTTGTTACCTCGAACTCCGCAAGAGTCGCGGGCGACAATTTTGATGAGTCCATCATCAACTACATCAAGAAGAAATACAACCTGCTCATCGGCGAGAGAACCGCTGAGGATATCAAGATAAAGATCGGCTCCGCCTATCCCTATGAGGGCGAAGGCGCGATGAACATCAAGGGCCGCAACCTCATGGACGGTCTGCCGAAGAACATCGAGATCTCCGCGGAGGAGATCAGAGAGGCTCTGTCCGACTCCGTCAATCAGATCCTCGATGTCATCAAGGCTACCCTTGAGAAGACTCCCCCCGAGCTCGCTGCGGACATTATCGACCACGGCATCATGCTCACCGGCGGCGGCGCTCTGCTCAGAGGTCTCGACAAGCTCATTGCCGCCGAGACCCGCATCCCCGTTCTCGTCGCGGAGAGTCCGCTCGACTGCGTCGTTGACGGAACAGGCATCTGCCTCGAGCATCCGCTCGATAAATAAACGCCTTTTCGCGGGTCGCTCTGCTTTCCGCAGACGGCCCGCGTTCTCGCAGGCTTACAAAAACTATGCGGCACAACGGTTTTTCTGCCTTTCTGCATACTTTTTGCAAACCCGCGGGATTTTTTGCGTTGTATAGACTTACTTCTTCCAAGCAAAGGAGAGACTCAATTGAAGTTTTACAAATCCAGAACATTCAAAATATTTATCGGCGTGCTCGTCGTGCTGATTATCGGCGTTGCGGCGGCAGCGGCGATGCATTCGGGCTCTTCGCCCGCAAATTCCGTGATAAGCACGGTGTTTTCGCCGCTTCAGCGCGCGTCGTCGTTTTTGGCGCAGAAGTTTTCGGCTTTCTCGATAAACTTCAAGTCCTCCGCCACGCTCTCAAAGCAGGTAGATGAGCTGAACAAAGAAATTGAGGATCTTCAGAGCCAGCTCGTTGACTACGAGCAGATGAAGAGCCAGAACGCGCTCTACAAAGAGTTCCTCGAGCTCAAAGAGAGCCACAAGGACTACAAATTCTGCGAGGCGTCGGTGGTCGGCAGAGATGCGGCGAACCCGCTCTCCGCTTTTGTTTTGAACCGCGGCAGCAATGACGGAATCGCCGTCAACGACCCCGTTATCTACGGCAAATATCTCGTCGGCGTCGTCACATCCGTGACCCTCACGCAGTGCACGATAAAAACTATACTCAACCCGAGCGTCAACACCAGCGCATATGAGATTCGCACGCGCGACCTCGGCTTTGTCACAACGACTGCGGCATACGCCAAGAACGGACTCTGCACCATGCCCGGTCTTTCGAGCTCAACGGCGGTCTCCCCCGGCGGAATCGTCTGCACATCGGGAGTCGGCGGCATCTATCCGCGCGACTTAATTATAGGCACGGTTACAAAAGTCGAGGACTCCGACACGGACATCTCCGCGACCGCGATAATCAAGCCCGGCGCGGACATAGCTTCGATAACAGATGTTTTTATAATCACCGAGTTCGAGGGTCAGGGTTCGAGCGTCACAGAGTAACAAATTTATCGAAAGGGACTTGTCTATGGGTCTCACAGCCGAAAAGAAAAGACTTATAATCCGCCGCGTGATTTTCGCAGTGCTGCTGATATTCTGCGCCGTTATCCAGAATACACCGGGACTTCTGCCCGAGCCGTTCGGCGCGCATCAGCTCGCAGTGACGGTCATGGTGGTCTGCATTGCGATGTTTGAGCGCGAGACTGCGGGCATGCTCCTCGGTCTGCTCGCGGGCGTAGTGCTCGACGTGACCGGCGGCACCCAGGGCATAAACGCCATTTTGCTGACTGTAGTCGGTCTCGTGTGCGGAATGCTCGTCAACAACATGATAAGAAACAACATCGTCACCGCGCTGATTTTCTCCGCGCTGGCGCTGCTTGTGCATACATTCGTCTACTGGATAGTGTTCGTCGCCGCGGCGGGAGTCCACGGCGGCAGGCTGCTGCTCACCTTCTGCCTGCCGAGCGTGCTCTACACAGTGATATTCACGCCGCTTTGGTTCTTAATAACAAGAGGCATCAGCAGGCTGCTGCCCAGCGAAGTAAAAAGATAAAAGAAAGGAGAAAGCCCGATGGATTCAAAGAGACTTGCGATAAGGCGCATTGCCCTGCCCTGCATACTGCTCGCGTTCATACTTGTCTTTGTCGGCGTGCTCGTCAAAGTTCAGCTCGTTGACGGCGAGAAATATGCGAGCGCCGTCAACACCGCGAAGCAGACTACCGTCACCATTCATGCGGCGCGCGGCGAAATAGTCGACCGCAACGGCAAACCCATAGTCGAGAACCGCCAGGGCTACTCCATAGTTTTCAACTATTCATATTTTCCCTCGAAGAAAGAGAACGCCGAGAGGAATTCTATAATAATCTCGCTCATCAGACTTTTTGAAGCGAACAACACCGAGTGGGAGAACGACCTGCCGATAGTCATTGACGCTTCGGGCGGACTCGTCTATAAAGCCGACAGCGAAAAAGAAATCGAGGTCATGAAAGGCAAGGACTACTTGAACCTCAACTCCTACGCCACGGCGCAGAACTGCTACGACGCGATGGTCGAGATGTTTGAGATCGACCCGAGCTATTCGCTCAGGGACGGTCTGAAAATCGCGGCGGTTCGCTATCAGATGCTCCTGAACGGCTTCGGAGTCAGCAACTCTTATACTTTTGCAGAGGATGTCAGCGATGTGCTCGTCGCAAAAGTTAAAGAGAACAGTGCGACTTTCAAGGGCGTTGACGTTGAGGTAGTGCCCTACAGACACATTGTCGACGGCACCCTCGCCGCACATATTATAGGCACCGTCGGCAAGATAAACGCCGAGGAATACGCCGAGCTCAAAGAAAAGGGCTACGGCATGAACGACATGGTCGGCAAGAGCGGAATCGAATACTCGATGGAAGAGTATCTGCGCGGCACGGACGGCGAAAAGGTCGTCACCGTAGACCCGGACGGCAACGTCTCCGAGACGGTTACGAAAGAGCCCGTTCAGGGCGCGACGGTCGTGCTCACCATTGACGCTGACATGCAGAAATTGGCGCAGGACACCTTTGCGAAATGGACGGAGAACTACGCCAAATCATCGAAGAACAAATACGGAGTTCCCGCCGCGGGCGCGCTCGTTGTCAACGACCCGAACACGGGCGAGATTCTGACTATCCTCAGCTATCCGACCTATGATCTGAACACCTACAGTGAGAAATACTCGGAGCTGAGCAAAGACGAGCGCACTCCGCTCTGGAACAGGGCGCTGCGCAGCACCTACGCCATCGGCTCGACCTCGAAGCCCTCGGTCGCCATAGCGGCTATTGAGGAGGGACTCACAAACCGCGACAGGGTCATCCGCTGCACGAGGGAGTTCAAATACCTCGACCACACATTCTACTGCAACATCAACCACAAAGACCGAAACCTGACGCTCAGAACCGCGCTCCAGGATTCGTGCAACATATATTTCTACACCTGCGGCGAGGAGCTCGGAGTCAGCAGGCTCAACGAATACCGCTCCATGCTCGGGCTCGGCGTCAAGACCGGCGTTGAGCTGACCGAGGCGGAGGGCATTGAGGACAGCCCCGAGTACCGCGAAAGCATCGGTCAGACATGGCTGCCCGGCTATCTGATCCTTTCGTCCATCGGCGAGGGCGGTACGCGCTTCACGCCCATCCAGCTTGCAAACTACGTCGCCACGATAGCAAACGGCGGCACGAGGTACGAACAGCATCTCATCAAATCAGTCAAGAGCGCCGACTATTCCGAGACGCTCGTTGAAAAGACCCCGAAAGTCGCGCTCGATACGGGCATATCGAAATATGCCATCGACTGCGTCACCGAGGGCATGGAGTACGTTGTCAACAACAACCGTATTATACAGTCGGCTCTCAAGGGGCTCGACGTTCAGACCGCCGCAAAGACCGGTACTTCCGAAGAGAACAGAAAGATAAACGGCGTCAGCCAGGTTATCAACAACGGTCTTTATATCACCTTCGCGCCGAGCAAAAACGCCGAGATATCCATGGCGTTCATCTGCGAGGGCGTCTACGGCTCGTCCTCCCTCGCGCAGATCGCAAAGCCGATATACGAATACTACTTCAACAGCTCGCAGACGGCAGCCGCGCCGCAGAGCGAGAATACTCTTCTGGGGTGATTAGATTAAATGGCTGAAAAAATAGTTATCGCCTCCGGCAAGGGCGGCGTCGGCAAATCATCTCTGACGGCCGGACTTGCGCGTGCGCTGAGCGGCGCCGGCAAGCGCGTGCTCATGCTCGACATGGACATCGGACTTCGCAGCCTCGATCTGATTTTCGGCACCCAGAAAGATGTGCTCTTCGACTGGGGCAATGTTATCGACGGCGGATGCGAGCCGAATCAGGCGGCACTCGCCGCAGGCGGTCCGATGCTGATGACTGCGCCGATGCGCATGTCCGACTCGTTCACCAAAGAGAGCATGAAAGAGCTTGCAGACAAGCTCGCCAAAGACTACGACTATATATTTTTTGACGCTCCGGCGGGGCTCTCCGACGGATTCGAGCTCGCCTGCGCCGCAGCGGACAGGGGCATTGTCGTCTCCACCGCCGACGCGGTATGCGTGCGAAGCGTCAACATAACAGCAGGCGCGATGCGCAAACTCGGGCTTTCGGACATAAGGCTCGTCATCAACCGCTTTGACGAAAAGGCGGTCTGCAAGAAGAAGCTTTTAAACATCGACGATGTCATTGACGCGGTATGCGTTCAGCTAATCGGCATCGTACCCGAGGACGCGGCGGTGTCGCACTGCGCAGTGCGCGGCGAACCGCTCCCGGCATCGAGCGCGGCGGCAAAAGCGTTTTCGCGCATAGCCAAAAGAATCGACGGCGGCGTAGCGCCGCTATTGGGGTGAAATATAATCTATATCCCCGCGGCAGCCGCGACATTGCAAATTACCGTCCATCGTTTTCAGGGTGCTTATAATATCCGCTTGCGGTCAAATACCGCACAATTTTACAAAAGTAAAACAAACGACTTTATAAACCCCGAGGAACAAGCCTTCAATAGCCTCGCCGCAGTGAAACGGGCTATCCGAGAACTGCGAGGGGACGGCTTGCTTTGCAAGCCGCACGAGCCCGCACTCGTTCAAGCTCCAGCGCGTTTGCGGGCGAATGTGCCGAGCTGCCTACTGAGCAGTACAAGCTATGTACTGCGGCGCGGCGTTCGCGGGGTCTCGGGGCGAAGCCCTGAGTTTGCTTTTCTTTTGCAGGCGTTTTCTTTTTCAAATAAAAAGAAAATACCGAAACGCTGTATAAGATAAAATATTTCGTTAAGGTAGGTAGCGAAGGTAGTGGGTAAAAACTTATAACTCAACATTATGCATCAACGGCGGTAATGCCACGACATCCACACTCCGTCTCACTGCCTGCCGCATATAAATCAACTCTTTCAGGAGAAACGCCATGAAAAAAACGCGTTCCAAGAAAAAAATAATAATTTCCGTCCTCTGCGTGCTTCTTGCGCTCGCGGTGCTGACTCCGTGCATGATAAACGCCGTTGTGATGCTCAGCGCGAGCAAGTATATAATCAGCGCGGACGAGGCGGCGGGACGCGGGGCGGACTGCGTATTGGTGCTCGGCGCAAAGGTCAACTCCAATGGCACGCTGAGCCATATGCTCGAGGACAGAATGAGCACGGGCGTTGATTTATATCAGTCCGGCGCGGGCAAAAAGATACTCGCGAGCGGCGACCACGGCAGGGATTCATACGACGAGGTCAACCATATGAAACAATACGCCGTCGGCAGAGGCGTTGACCCCGACGATGTGTTCCTCGACCATGCGGGCTTTTCAACATATGAGTCGATGTACCGCGCCCACGATGTTTTTGAAGTCAAGAGCGCAATAGTCGTCACGCAGAAATACCACCTCTACCGCGCGGTCTATAACGCGCGCCGTCTGGGGATAGACGCATACGGCGTTGCGGCGGACAAGCGCGTCTACAGCAAGCCCGTATATAATTTTGTGCGCGAGAGCCTCGCCCGGTGCAAGGACTTCTTTATGTGCATTTTCAAGCCAGAGCCGACTTATCTCGGCGAGGTTATCCCGATAAGCGGCAGCGCGTCGCTCTCGGACGACACCGAATACTGACAGTTTCAAGGAGAAAGATATATGCGACTTGGCATTTTCGGCGGCACCTTCAATCCGCCGCACATGGGGCACATAAGGCTTGTTACCGCTATCGCGGACAAGCTGCAGCTCGACCGTGTTCTCATTATTCCGGCGTCGGTTCCGCCGCACAAGCACGTCTTGAACCTTGCTCGCAGCAGGGACAGATTCGAGATGTGCCGCCTGAGCTTTGAGGGCGACCGTCGGTTTTCCGTCTCGGACACGGAGCTTTGCCGCGTCGGCAAGAGCTACACCTACGACACGCTCTGCGAGATAAAGCGCGAATACCCGGACGCCGAGCTGTTTTTGATAGTCGGCTCGGATATGCTCGCGACATTCGACGAGTGGTACCGCTATCACGACATCTTAATGATGTGCACCCTCTGCGCCGCCTCGCGCAAGCACGGCTTCGTGCCCGAGCTCGAGGGCAAGTTCACGCCGGAGGAAAGAGAAAAGATAAAATTCATCGAGATTCCGGTCTTTGAAGTAAGCTCGACCATCATTCGCCGCAGGATCTCCGAAAAAGAGAGCACGCAGGGGCTTCTCGCCGACGGCGTGCGCGACTATATCGAAAAGAAAGGGCTTTACACTTGAACGTACCCGAGAAATACAAAGAATATGACGAGCTGCTGAAAACTAAGCTCGACGACTACAGATACATTCACTCGCTCGACGTAGCAAAAAGCGCGCGGCACCTTGCCGAGCTATACGGCGCAGACCCCGAAAAGGCTTATTTTGCGGGGCTTCTGCACGATGTGATGAAGAACGCAGCGCCCGAAGAGCAGTTGCAAATAATAGAAAAAGCTGATATAATGTTATCTCCGTCCGAGCGCCTGAACCGCAAGCTCTGGCACGCGATAGCCGGAGCGGCATTTTTGAAGCTGGAGCTTCATATCACCGACGAGGATATCATCGGCGCGGTTCGCTGGCACACTACGGGCAAATCCAACATGACGCAGCTCGAAAAGATAGTCTATCTCGCGGATTTCATAAGCGAGGACAGAAAATATCCGGATGTCGACAAAGTCCGAGAGCTTTCGGAACAGTCGATAGAATCCGCGATGCTCTACACCCAAAGATACTGCATATCAAAGCTCCTCGCCGACGGAATGATAATCGACCCGTCGAGCGTCGACTGCTACAATGAACTTATAACCGAGAGGAGTTCAGAGAAATGACCCCCAGAGAACTGACAAACGAAATAGTTAAAATACTCGACAAGAAAAAGGCGCTGGACATCACGGCGATAAAGACCGAGGAGCTGACTATAGTCTCCGACTATTTTGTCATCGCAACCGGTACTTCAAACACCCATGTCAAGAGCCTCGCAGACGATCTCGAATACGAGATGGGCAAGCTCGGCGCAGCACCCGAGCACATTGAGGGACGCGCGACCGGCTGGATTCTGCTCGACTTCGGCAGCGTGCTCGTCCACCTGTTCCAGAAGGATCAGCGCGAATACTACAACCTCGAGCGCCTTTGGAACGACGCGCAGCAGCTTGACATAAGCGACCTGCTGACCGACTGAGAGAGAACATCCGAAAGGAATGACATAAATCATGGCAAACTACGATTTCAAAACCATTGAAAAGAAGTGGCAGGACCGCTGGGAGAAAGAGGGCACCTTCAGAGCTATCGACGATTTCTCGCTGCCCAAGTTCTACGGGCTCATCGAGTTCCCCTATCCGAGCGGCGCAGGCATGCACGTCGGCCACATCAAGGCTTATTCCGGCATGGAGGTCATCTGCCGCAAGCGCAGGATGCAGGGCTACAACGTTCTGTTCCCGATAGGCTTCGACGCATTCGGACTGCCCGCCGAGAACTACGCGATAAAGACCGGCACCCATCCGCGCATAGTCACCGACCAGAACATCCACAATTTCACCGGTCAGCTCAAGCGCGTCGGCTTCGCATTCGACTGGAGCCGCGTTATCGACACGACCGACACCGACTACTACAAGTGGACTCAGTGGATATTCCTCAAGATGTTCGAGCACGGACTCGTTTTCCGCGACAAGGCGTTCGTCAACTACTGCCCGAGCTGCAAATGCGTGCTCTCCAACGAGGACTCGCAGGGCGGCAAGTGCGATATCTGCCACAGCGACGTTGTTCAAAAGTCAAAGGACGTCTGGTTCCTGCGCATAACTGAATACGCCGACAAGCTGCTTGACGGACTCAAGCATGTCGACTTCCCGGCTAATATAAAGGCTCAGCAGGAGAACTGGATAGGCCGTTCGACCGGCGCATTTGTCAACTTCACCCTCTCGGGAACTGATGAGACGCTGCGCATATACACCACCCGCCCCGATACCCTCTTCGGCGTCACATTCATGGTCATGGCTCCCGAGCATCCGCTCATCGACAAGTACGCTGACCGCATCTCGAACATGGACGAGGTCGAGAACTACCGCACCGAATGTGGCAAAAAGACCGAGTTCGAGCGCACTCAGCTTGTCAAGGACAAGACCGGCGTCAAGCTCAGCGGACTCACCGCAGTCAATCCCGTCAACGGCAAGGAGATCCCGATATTCATCTCCGACTATGTCATGATGGGCTACGGCACCGGCGCCATTATGGCTGTTCCCGCCCACGACCAGCGCGACTGGGATTTTGCAAAGGCGTTCGGCATTGACATCATCCAGGTCATCAAGGGCGGCGACATTGAAAAAGAAGCATACACCGGCGACGGTGAGATGATAAATTCCGATTTCCTCAACGGAACGGACAACAAGAAAGAGTCTATAGAAAAAATGCTCGAGTTCCTCAAGGAGCGCGGCATCGGCGAGAAGGGCGTCCAGTACAAGATGAAGGACTGGGCATTCAACCGCCAGCGTTACTGGGGCGAGCCCATCCCGATTATCCACTGCCCGCACTGCGGCATGGTCGCCGTGCCCGAGAACGAGCTGCCGCTCAAGCTCCCCGATGTTGAGAACTTTGAGCCCGGCGAGGGCGGCGAAAGCCCGCTCGCAAAGATAGATTCCTTCGTCAACTGCACCTGCCCGAAGTGCGGCGCACCCGCCAAGCGCGAGACGGACACAATGCCCCAGTGGGCAGGTTCGTCCTGGTACTTCCTGCGCTACATCGATCCGCACAACGACAAGTGCTTTGCAGACAAAGACAAGCTCAAGTACTGGCTCCCCGTCGACTGGTACAACGGCGGCATGGAGCACGTCACGCGCCATCTTATCTATTCGCGCTTCTGGCACCGCTTCCTCTATGATATCGGCGAAGTCCCCGTGCCCGAGCCGTATGCGAAGCGTTCAGGTCTCGGACTCGTGCTCGGCGCGGATGGCGTGAAGATGTCGAAGTCCCGCGGCAACGTTGTTGACCCCGACGATGTTATCAAAAAATACGGCGCAGACACCCTGCGCACATATATAATGTTCATGAGCGACTACTCCGCCTCCGCCCCGTGGAAAGAGAGCGGCGTCAAGGGCTGCAAGCGCTTCCTCGAGAGAGTCGCGTCCCTGTCGGATATCGCCGAGGGCACCGGCACGACGAAGAAGCTCGAATCGATAATGAACAAGACCGTCAAGAAGGTCTCGCAGGATATTGAGGACATGAAGTTCAACACCGCGATCGCCGCGATGATGACCTGCCTCAACGAGATAAACGATGTCGGCACTCTGACAAAGGACGAGCTGTCCGTATTCATCCGCCTGCTCTGCCCGTTCGCTCCGCACCTGTGCGAGGAGATGTGGGAACAGCTCGGCGAAGATGGTCTCTGCTCGACCGCGAAGTGGCCCGACTACGACGAGAGCAAGTGCGTTGACGACGAGATCGAGATCGCCGTTCAGGTCAACGGCAGAGTCCGCGACCGCTTCACCGTGCCCGCCGATATCGAGGCTACCGACGCGATTGCCAGAGCCAAGGAGCTCGACAAGGTCAAGGAGTTCACCGACGGCATGGCGTTTATAAAAGAGCTCTATGTCCCCGGCAAGCTCGTCAACCTCGTTGTAAAGCCGCAGTAAAAAAGGATATTTTAATCAAAAATAAAAAATCCCCCCAAGCGGTTGACAATAAAATTCACCTGTTGTATAATTAGAGGCAAGCTTATGCTAATTAGCCCTTGCAATTGCAGCGGAGGGAGGGAATATTAATGAGTCAGGTCAAAGTTAAAGAGAACGAATCTCTCGAGAGCGCACTCAAGCGTTTCAAGAGACAGACTTCCAGAGACGGAGTTATCCAGGAGGTCCGCAAGAGAGAGCACTATGAGAAGCCTTCGGTCAAGAGAAAGAAGAAGTCTGAGGCGGCTCGCAAGCGCAAGTACAAATAAGTACCTGCACTGTACAACTGTACATTTAAAGGCGGTGGGAAAGGGATTTCTCACCGCTTTTTTCAAAGTTACCCTAAGGAGGAACAGAGAATGATTTTCGACAAGTTTCTTTCGCTTCTGCCGTCGGAGCTCGACGGCGCGCTGATAATGTCCGAGGAGAACAGGCGCTATTTCACCTCGTTCCCGTCGTCGGACGGCGTTCTGCTCATTTCGAGAAACGGCACGGTATTCCTCACCGACTCGCGCTATGTCGAGGCGGCGCAGAAGAAGATAACCGTCTGCCCCGTCAGACTCACAAAAGATCTGAGCACCGAGCTGCCGCAGCTGATGAGCGAATTCAAAATAAACAACCTCGCCGTTGAGACGACGAGACTCACCGTCGCCCAGTTCGAGGAGTTCACAAAGTGGATGCCCGACACAGGCATCTGCACCGAGAACTACGCCGACCGCGCGATAGACGCGCTCAGAATGGTAAAATCCGACGACGAAGTGAAGCTCGTTTGCGAGGCGCAGGCGATAGCCGAGCGCGCATTCGACCATATAC